>Ga0335081_10021217_pt1 | contig 10517 bp, 13 predicted proteins | sample Lox_Sample_35_FD_206713 | JGI IMG/M metagenome (GOLD analysis project Ga0335081, IMG submission 206713) | Soil microbial communities from Loxahatchee National Wildlife Refuge, Florida, United States - Lox_Sample_3.5 | ecosystem: Environmental > Terrestrial > Soil > Wetlands | place: USA...
ACGAGACACGCCCGATTGGGTCAGCCCGAGATGGGCGCCCGCGGCCGAGAACGACCGGCGCTGCGCGACCTCGCAAAAGACTTCGAGGCGACGAGAATCCAGCATGAGCTAGACGCATACAAATAGCACAAATGATTGTTTGAAATCATGGATGACTGAGAGTAGAACCGGGCCGCATGAGCACACGTGCGAGCCATTCGACGCGTCAGGCCGGCGGAGCAACCGCCGGGCTGTGCCGCGAGTTGCGGTCGCTGCCGCGCGGTGTCTGGGTGCTGGCCGGCGGCTCGTTTACCAACAGCTTCGGGGTGCTAGTGCTGCCGTTCTTGACCCTATATTTGGTGCGGCGCGGATACACCCCGGGTGAGGCCGGGACCACGGTGCTGCTCTACGGGCTGGGCAAGCTTGCCGCGGCGCCCGCGGGTGGGTATCTAGCCGACCGCATTGGACCTCGTCGCGCGACGGCGCTCTCGATGTTCAGCTCGGCCGCGTCGATGCTCGCCGTCCTGATCCGGTTGCTCGTCGCCCTGACCCTGACCAACGTGCTGCTGTTCCAGGCCCAGACCACGCTGCCACTGTGGATTCGTGATCTCGGCTTCTCGAGCACCGTTTACGGGGCACTGCTGGCGCTCAACGGGGGACTCAACGCCACCCTGCAGCTTCCGGTCAGCGCGCTCAGCACTCGCTTCGCGCGACATCGGGCGATCGCCGCGGGATGCGCGCTGATCGCGGTCGGTTTCGCCGTCACTGGGCTCGTTCACACCGTCTTCTTGCTGTCGGCGGCCGTCCTCGTGTGGACGCTCGGAGAGCTCATCAACTGGCCGGTTGGAGCCGCCTACGTCGCCAGCCTGGCACCGCGGGAACTCGCAGTCCGATACGCCGGCGCGCGCAGCTTCACCTTCGCGCTCGGCCTCGTCCTCGCCCCCATCATCGGCATACCGCTGCTCACCTGGACACCAGTCGCGCTGAGTACCTTCTGCCTCCTCGCTGGCCTGCTCGCCATGACACTCACCGTGACGCTCCGCCCAGCGGTCACAAGCGACCGGGCAACCACGGCGCTCACTCCAAATCCCGCGGCCCAGGCCGCTGGTAACAGAAGTGCCTCGACATGACGATCGTCAACGGATACATCCACGAGCAGATCGCGGCTGCCCATCATCGCGACCTGCTGGAAGCCGCCGAGCACGCCCGGCTCATCGCCCAAGCCCGCCCGCACCACCGCCCGCGGCGGCGCGCTCGATCGCTCCTGCGCCGGCGTGCGCCGCGGCGCCGGATGACCGTCGAGCCCCACCAGCGCGCCGGCCCAGACGTGCGCAGCGCTACCTCACCACCCGCACCACGATGAGCGCAACCAGTTCGAGACGAGACCGACCAAGGAGGTTTCCCTGATGAGCAGACTTGACATCCCCGGGAGCGAGATCCAGTCGTTGCTGACGCCGGAGAACTGCGCGCTGACCCTGATCGACTATCAGTCGCAACCGGCGTTCCACATCCAGTCGATCGATCGCCAGCTGCTGATCAACAACGTCACCGGGCTGGCGAAGACTGCTCGCCTGTTCGCGATACCGACGATCTTCACGACGGTCCTTGCCGACGAGTTCGCTGGCCCGCTGCTGCCCGAGCTGCGCGACGTGTTTCCCGACGCGGAGGTGATCGATCGCAGCTCGCTGAACGCCTGGCAGGATCCGGAGTTCCGCGCCGCCGTCGAAGCGACTGGCAGGCGCAAGCTGATCATGGCGGGGATTTGGACCGAGGTGTGCCTAGCGATGCCGGCGGTGTCGGCGTGCGAGGCGGGGTACGAGGTGTATTTCGTGGTTGACGCCGTCGGCGGAGTCAGTACCGATGCCCACAACGCGGCGGTCGAGCGTCTGATCCAGGCCGGGGCAGTCCCGATCACGTGGATCGCGCTGCTACAGGAACTTCAGCGCGATTGGTCGCGGACCGAGACAGCCGAGGAGGTGTTTCGCATCGGCCGCGAGCATGGTGGTTCCTGGGGCCAGGGGATCGTCTACCACGACCGCGCGGTCGCATGAACGCCCGGAAATCGGCGCCACTTCCCGGCGGCTGCGCTGCGCTGGCGTCGAGAGCTCAGCAAAGCGACACGCGCGTGGCAGGATCGGCGGCCGCTACGACGACCAGCCAGGTGGCGATGGCGTGAATCCTCGCGCAGCGTCACCGCGCGGCCGATCGTCCCGATCCCCGGCGTGCGCACCAGCGAGCAGCTATCGGACAACCTCGCCGCGCTCGACCTCGACCTCACCCCGGATGCACACGAGCGACTCGACCGGGGCCAGCGCAGCGGAGCTCGGGTTTCCGCACGGTCTTCGACGTCGCACACCCGTTGTACGGCAACACTGAAGCACTGATCGACGATCACCACCACCCAGGAAGGAGCCACATGCACGTCACCCCACACGTCGTCGTCCCGGACGCCGCCGAGGCCGCGGACTGGTACGCGCGCGCGTTCGGCGCCCGCGAGCAGTCGCGGGTCCCGTTGCCTGGCCGAAAGGTCATGACGGTCGTGCTACAGATCGGCGAGTCTGCCGTTCATGTCGGCAGCGAGTTCCCGAAGGCCGGGATCCTCTCGCCGCTTTCGATCGGCGGCACCGCCACGGTGCTGCAGATCAACACCGAGGACGCCGACGCGCTCTGGGAACAAGCCCTTGCCGCGGGTGCCGACGTCCAGCACGAGCTCGCCGATCAGTTCTGGGGGGAACGCCACGGCCAGCTGACCGACCCGTTCGGGCACCGCTGGAACATTGCTCAGCGCGTCCGCGACGTGCCCGACGAGGCGATCGCTCGCTCGGCTGCCGAGGCATTCGGCGGATCATGACGGCCGCGGAACTCCGCATCGTCATCACGGCCGACGATTACGCCCAGGCGCTGACGTCCGACAGGCGGACGAGCAGCCGTCCGGGGCTCGACCGGCTCGGCGCGAGTTGAATGGACGTCCCGCCTTCAGCCAACGATTGGCCGTGGACCGACGTGCTCGACGCCCTGATCGCGGCGCCCGACCCGCATCGGCTGCTGTTCGAGAACGATCGGGTTCGCGTGCTCGAGGTCGTGATTGAGGCCGGGGCGGGCGAACCGGAGCACACGCATCGCTGGCCGAGCGTGATGATCGTCAACTGGCCCGCACGTATCCGCTACTACGAGCGCGGCGTGCCGACGTTCGAATCACCCGCCCGGGATACAACACCGCAGCGACTCAAGGCCGTCTGGATGGACGCCGAAGGGCCGCACTCCGTCGAGAACATCGACACCCCTATGGCCCACGAAGGGATCCCGCTGCCAATCATCCAAAGGCAACTCGGGCATGCCCATCTCGGCATCACATCGATCTATCTCCAGGGCATCGACACACGAGAGATCGTCGAGACAGTGCATCACCGCCGACCGCCGGTGATCTCCGCCAGCGCCGGCCTGCGGCCATAACGGACCACCACGAGGGGCGCGTGATCGGCGCACCACGCGCCCTCCTCGGTCACCTAACTCGAGGCTCTAGCCGCGCCGCCGGAGGGCGCTGCCCATGATGTCCGAAAACGGTCGCCTTGAGCGGCGGCCAGAACATCCACATCGTGGCTCGTTCGGCCGCAGAGCAGTAGCGCTATCGGGGACCTGACGCCATCCCGCGATCAGATCTCGCGCCCGAGGTCGCATCCTGCTCCGCCGGGGACCATCAGCGGCCTGACGAGCCGGTCAGGGTACTCGTGCAGTCTTGAGAGATGATCGTCGGGTTGGTTAGAGCAGCGCTCTTCAGCGCGCCGTTCCTGCGCGTAGTCGTTTGGATCTTCAGCCCCGAGAGTTCGTGTTGCAGTTCGGGCACGCAAGTCTGCAGTTGGTGCACGCTTCCCTTGACCCGATTCAGGCTGTTGATCGATGCCGCGCCGGCGGCCGCCTTCTCAAGCGAGGCGGTCGCTGACCGCGATGTGTGTTGCTCGCTCGCCAGAGCCGACCGCAAAGAGCTCACTTCCCCACGCAACACACGCTGCTGGGCGCGCGACGAGTTCGCCTCGGTGCGCAACGTCCTGAGCTGAGCTTGAAGTGATCCTAGTTGCGCCTGCAGCGATGCGGCCTGAGTACGTAACGAAGTCACTTGAGCATGCAGTGAGTTTGTCGACGGAGCGCTCAACAGCGCGAAGATTCCGATCCCGATCGCGGCAGCAACGGCGATACCGAACACCGAAAGCATCCGCGCCTGCCGTGTGCCGCGCCCCCGTGGTCCGCTACCGCCGCTGGCACGTCGTCGGGCAGTGATCGGCGGGAGGACGCCGTGATGGCCTCTATTGGTCTGCGTGACGGGTCGCGCCGATTTAATTCTGTGTGATCTCGTTGATGGCATCGCGTGCCTCCGATCCTTCGAGGCGTTCATAGCGCCGGCCTGGGCGTAGGCCATCCGCAAGAACCGGCACGATCGGGCGGACTCCTACGGACCCGACCCGCGATCGCCAGCTTCGGGCAGCGGCGGTAATGGCGGCGCTGCCTACAGCGCATCCGCAAACCCGCCACATGCGGGGCTGCCTGGCGATGGATTCGTCGGTTCGGAGTGGCGCAGATTCCGCACCCACCGGGAATCCCGAGTGAGCCACGAACTCGGCCTCAGGGGCTTTCCGGGGCGCTGGCGACCCGTCGGGCTTCTTGCCGACCGGCGGAAGTGACGACCTTTCCATTTGTGGACCGAGTCGGTTGGTCCGGCCTGGCGGCGGGTTGACCGGCGGCTTTGCTCTCGCGCTCCAGGAAGGTTGCGAGTTCGGCGATCGTGCTCATCAGCGGGGCGGGGAACACCACGGTGGAGTTCTTGTCGACTGCCACCTCAACGAGGGTCTGGAGGTTGCGCAGCTGCAGCGCCAGCGGGTGGGCCATCATGACGTCCGAGGCGGTCGCGAGCTCACCGGCAGCCAGCGCTTCCCCCTGGGCGGCGATGATCTTCGCCCGCTTCTCGCGCTCGGCCTCGGCCTGGCGGGCCATCGCCCGCTGCATGCTCTCGGGCAACTGGATGTCCCTCAGCTCGACGACGGTGACCTTGATTCCCCACTCCTCGGTCTGCACGTCGAGGATCTCGCGGATGTTCTGATTGATCGCGTCGGTATCGGACAGCAGCTCATCGAGCGTGTGACGCCACGGCGCGAAGCGTGGTCTGGGCGATCTGGCTGATCGCCGCTTGGACGTTCTCGATCGCGACCACCGACCGGACGGGATCCTCCACCCGGTAGTAAGCCACCGCAGACACATCGATGCTTACGTTGTCCTTGGTGATGATGCCCTGGGACTGGATCGGCAGCGTGACGATCCGCAACGACACGCGATGAATACGCTGAACGGGGGGCAGGACGAAGATCAGCCCCGGTCCGCGCGCCGGTCCTTCGACCTTGCCGAGCTTGAACACGACTGCGCGCTCGTACTGCTTAATGACATAGAAGAACAGCATGGTCTTGCCTTTCCGGCCGGGTCACGGCTGCTGCCGTGGTCCCTGCGCGCGCGCCCGGTAGAGCGGTAGGAGGTGCTGACCGAACTCTTCGGCGAGATATCCAGCGGACGGGCCAGTCGAACTGCGCGGACGCTGGTGCCTCGGAATCGAACATTAAATCCACACCCAGAGAATGAGTGGACACACACTCATCGACATCCGGGGCCGCGGGTAGAACGCTGCCCACTTCTACTGATCCGAGAGGCAGCCGCCGACCGCGCCGCTACCGCACTGGCTGCCAAGCCCCGACCGCAGCTCAATGCGGCGCTCTCACGCCACCGCGAATACAAGGCCCGGCATCAGACGACGTCGGAGGTCTCGCGTTTCGCCAAGTCGCGACACTGCCACGTCATCCGCGGAAGGGCACGGTCGCCGATTGGCCCTGAGTTCCGGGCGGGTTGCCGTGGCTGACGCGAAATGTGCCCTTGGTGGTTCGGCGCCGCGCCTCTGCCATCACTGACGGATGCCTCGTGTACGAGATACGCAGGACCTCTGGTGGGGTGGCAGGACGAGGTGCTCGTTCAGCCAGCGAGCTGGAACGGCGGGAATACGATGGCGCTGTTGCAGAGCGTGGTATCCAGGCCCTTGGTGGTGGCGCGCTCGACGAGGTTGAACATCATCGTGTCGACGCAGCCGCCGATGCTGAACTCGTGTCCAATGTGCGGAAGGATCATGATGCGGCTGTCGGGGAAGTACCGCTTCAGGGTGGAGAGGTTCGTCGGAGGGTCTTGCGGGTCCGCGCCGCCCTCAACGGCGAGGACCGGCACGGTGCTGGAGGCGGAGAATGTCCACAGCGAGCGCGGCTCAGCGCGCTCCGGAAGGAAGGTGCATGCGTGTCGGAACTGCGCGATCTTAGCGGTGGTGTAGGTGTCGAATTCGGTGCCCCAGGGTGGTTTGGCGTCGAGGCCGGTCCAGGGCTCGTTGCACCAGATCGACCAGGCCATGAGCTGTGGGCTTGGCGCGCTGAGATCCCCCGGGCCCTGTTGGTTGAGGGGTGCGTAGTCCCCCTTCGCCGCTCGGCTGACGACAAGAGGAATGGACGCCGCCTTGTTCATGTCGAGCAGCATGACGTGGACGATCCCTGCGAGCTCGTCGCCGGTCATCGTCGCGCCTCTGCGAGTCTGCACGGGGCGCGCGTTCCACGCATTTACGAGCTGGCCGAACTGGCGTTCCCAGTTCGGGAACGCCTTCCGGCAGGCGGGTTGTGAGTTGCAGATCGCCGCGACCTGGTTAAGCGCGCGCTGGGCGTTGACGGCCCATCGGCCGAAGATCGGGACATCGATGGCGGTTCCAGCGATGAGTATGAGGGTGCGGACCGAGGACGGATGGAGCTTGACGTAGACCTGCGCCGCGGTGGCGCCGTAGGAGCTGCCGATGACGTCTAGCTGCCGGTAGCCGAGTGCCGCACGGACCGCGTTTAGGTCGTCCATCGCCGCGCGCGTCCCATACTGGTTCATGTCACCGCCGAACGCACTGAGACAGTCACGGACGTAGTTGCGCTTCTCCGCGTATGAACCGAGGGGCTGGGTGGGGTTCGGGCAGTCGTAGGCACTCGATCCGGTACCGCGCTGGTCGACGAGCACGACATCGTGGTGTTCGTTCAGATCGATCAGCTGGTCGGCCAAGCCCGCCGTCTCATCGGTGACGGCATCTCCAGGGCCGCCGGTGAGATACGTGACCGCGTCGTTCGCGGCCGGCTTGAACAAGGCGGGCAAGACGACGACGCGCAGACCGATCGTGCGTCCGTCTGGCTTCGAGCGATTCTCGGGGACGACGAACGTGCCGCAGCGGGCGGGGATCCCTTGTACCGTGCATGACTTGAGCATAAGCCGGCCGATGGTGGGCGCGGCCGCGCTTCGTGATAACGACCCGCAGGAGGAGCCACCTACCACAGACAGGACGGCGACAGCCACGAGCATCGCGATCCGGGACACGATCCGAGGTTTCCACTGTGGTGATGTCACCGCATCCGTGGAAACGCGCCGCGTGCGTACGTAAATCGGAGACAGAACGCGCATTCGCCGCGCATCCTCGCGCCCAGCCCCTTAAGGTCCACGCGGCCGCGCTCGCCGGGTGCTACGAGGACCAAGTTCCGGCGAACCGCCGTCTAACCACCCGGGCCACTACAGCGCATTCCTGGACCCCCAACGGGCATAACGTCGAAGTCGTCAACGACAACGGTTGAGCCAAGGGCCTCAGTGAGCGCCCGTCAGGCGATCCATCTCCCGTTTGATTTCCGCCTCGGTGATCGGCTTGCGCCGGTACGTGTTCCACGCGTCGATCGCAATCCCCAACCCGATCGCGATCAGCGGATAGATGATCCAGTCGTTCCACACGTGGGGGATGCTGGAGCTACTGCTGAACCCGTTCGTCGGCCAGCCGCCCGCGTTGTTGTACTCGGACACCGCCCAGACGACCACAAGAAACGCGCACACGACGGCGGCGGCGAACGCGCGCATCTCAAACCTGCGCTTGCGCTCGATCTGCTTGACCGCCAGCTCGCGAACCTCCGCATCGTCACGCTCCGGGGCACTCAACTCGATCACCGGCGGAGTCCCATCGGCGATCTGCTGCACAGGCATGAGCCCTCCTTTCCGTGGTCAGGAACTAACGGTGGTATATGCCGGGCCACGCCGCGCGCCATCCGTAGTTCAAGGCGGGCGAGCCGGGATTTGTACGCGCTTGCATTGGGTTGGCACGCCGGTGGCAGGTCGCGCATCATTTCCTGGGCAGACCGCGCGTCACGATCTCCGCATCGGTCACGCTAACGATTCGAGCGCGCATATGCGCCCTCGATCATTCGCCGCTGATCGTGCCGCTGCCGGTCACCGACTTGGTGAGTTGGGCGGGGTTGCCTGTATAGAGGATCGTGCCGCTGCCTGAGATGCTCGCGTCGAGGCTGTGGGTCGCGGTTAGCACGATGCTGCCGCTGCCATCGATCGATGCCGTCGCGTCGCGCGCGATCAGCCGGCTCAACAGGGCGGTCCCCGAGCCGCCGATCGCCACGTCAAGCCGCGCCGTGGTCCCGGCGGCGTGGATGGTGCCGCTGCCAGGGATTCGCACTGTGAGGCTAGGGCTATTGATCCCGGTCACCGATATGCTTCCCGAGCCCTCCACCGCAAGGGCGTCGAGCGAGGGCACGCTCACCGCCACGAACATCGGGCTCCTGGCGTTCAGAGTGCCGGGCGTGTTCCCGATCACGAGGGTGCCCGAACTGACCTGCGTCGTGACCCGTCCCAGCAGGTTGTTGTCGGCGTGGACGGTGACCGATTGCCGCGCGCCGACTCGCACGACGACATTGTTGGCCCCCACCAGGTCGACGCCGGTCAACGGCGCAAGCGGGCGCGCCTGGGTTGCAGCGACGCCCGAGCCTGTGCCGCTCTGACTGTTCGCGGTGGTGGAACTACGGTCGCCCAGCACCAGAACGACGATCCCAGCCAGAAAGAGCACCGTGAGCATGGCCAGCGCCCGCGAGACTTTCTCAAACCCGCTATGGCGACGGATTGGTGTCAGTCCAGTGCTCAAGATTCACCTCCAATCCGGAATTCGGGGCTAGACAGCCCCCGCGCCTCCCAGGTCGAGCCTGACACCGCGCCCGGGCGCGCACATCCGAGGGCTCCACGATCACTCCGTCGCGAAACTACGTACGGATCGGCCGATGGCGCTGGTAGCTGGTCGATGCCCATCATTTCCTGTGCGACCGCCGGCGTGACGACCTCCGCACACGTTGCGCCACGTCTGGCGTTCTTGCCCCTCTCAGGCACAACATCGTGCGCGGTACACAACACCGCCATGAGCAGCAGGTCGAGGCCGGCGAGCATCGTGGTCCCTCCTGGGCCGCCGGCGCGTATAGGAACCGGCGACTTCGACCTGAGCTCGTCCGTCTCCCACTCCACGACGCGAATCTTGGAATCAACCGCCTATCCGGCACGCGCCCGCCGGGCTTGATCCACCCGCACCACCGGTCGCCGAGCAAACGGGTCGCGCGGGCGCCACGACCGCTATAGGCGTGATCCGGCGGCGTCCATCAGCGATCCAAGGTGACTGCTTTCACCGAGGGAAAGTCGTCGACTGGGTGGTGGTGGCGGCGGAGGCGGCCCTTTCGGTCGATCGGGCGCGCCAAGATCTTCATCGCCCCGCGATTGCATTCACGTTCTCGCCGGCGCCGGGCTTGCTTGCGCAATGGCGACGATCCAGCACTCCGACGGTGGCGGCGGCAACTTGCCCTGCTACGCACACGATCACGCCGCACCGGCCGGCGTGACGATCGCATTCGGGTCCCGCGGTGTGAACGCCGCGCTATCGCAAGAGCCTGGGCGCAAACCTCGCGTGGACGTCGTTCGGAGTTCGTCTAGTCGGGTCGCTGTTCGACAGCGTTCGGACCTGCCTCACACGTGTCGCCGGCGTCTCTGAATGCGCCCAGCATCTCCTCGATGTGATGGTCGACTAGCTCGTCCTCGATGGTCAGAGCACTGAATCGAGCGCAGCCCTGACACGCCGCCTGGCGGTCGCGGCCGCCGCTGGTGGGCTGGCTGTCGGCCCAGCACCTGGCAGAAGACGCCCGTCGTAGGATCTTTCGGGTGAGCGTCGTCAAGATCAACGCGATCACCGTGCCACGGGAGCGGTTTGCCGAGTTTGAGAAACGGTTCGCGAGCCGGGCCGGGAGGGTCGAGGGCGCGGTCGGGTTCCAGGGGTTCGAGCTGCTTCGGCCCAACGACGATCGCGAGGTGTGCTTGGTGGTGACACGCTGGCGCTCCGAGGACGACTTTCGAGCGTGGGTCGCTAGTCAGGACTTCGCCGCGGGGCACGCTCAGCATCGGCAAAGCGGCCCTGTGGGGACCGGGAGCGAACTCTGGTCCTTCGACGTGCTCGAGCGCAAGGACGGCTAACCCCTGCGCACACACGCCGTTCCGCGAGCGCTCCGTGAGGCCGCGGGAAGCAGCGGGGTGCCAAGCGTCGGCCGACTCCTGCCCTTGCCGACGTATCGTTGTCTGAGGTCGTGCTTCCAAAGCTTCCTTGCTCTCCGGGGTCTCCGTCACGCCACGCGGGTCTT
>Ga0335081_10021218_pt1 | contig 10517 bp, 16 predicted proteins | sample Lox_Sample_35_FD_206713 | JGI IMG/M metagenome (GOLD analysis project Ga0335081, IMG submission 206713) | Soil microbial communities from Loxahatchee National Wildlife Refuge, Florida, United States - Lox_Sample_3.5 | ecosystem: Environmental > Terrestrial > Soil > Wetlands | place: USA...
CCCCTTGGCGACCTGGACAGCCCTTGCGCAAAGTCATTCAAAATGAGACCAAATTTTACGACCGCAGACAATTGCATTCTTCGCATTTCGAGCAGAGACAGAACCGACCGGGTAGCATGCACATCAGCTAATTTCGACTTTCCCTTACATCAATAAACTCATGACGCGGGATCTTCTTTATGGGGGTTTCTCAACTATCATGGGGGTATATCCCGTCAGCCGCCGAGGCTGACTGGGTCAATGCCAAGAAACTAAAATAACAACAAAAGTTCGCGGTCAACACACCGAGCTGCGTCTAATTCATTGGTGGTGGCTTTAAGCTTTGGTGGCAACGGGTCTCCGGTTCTCCGGTTACCTCAGGGTGCAAGGACAAAACGCGAGCCTCATGCAGCTATTCCACTCAATGTACATAAAGTTTATGAAGGGGGTTGCTCGGTTGTTATAACCTTACTTATTCTCCCCCAAATTCCCCTGCTTTTGCAGCCCCTTCGCTCCGCGCCTCGAGTATATATATATATGCTCTCGCGTTTCACGTGGAAGCTGCAGCCTCGGACTCTGGGAACATGTCTTCAATGAGCAGCAGCTCCTTCCATCCTCGACGGCTTCCTCCTTGGAGATGCATCAAACGGTCGATCTTTGCCTGCATTCAGGTCTATCTTAACTCGATTGACAACCTATTCTACCTGTGGCTGTTCAACAGCACTGCTGCGGCCCTGATATCGCACAAGATAATGTTTATTCGACTTCACAGTCCCCTGCCGGTGTTTGGAGTGATCATGCTTTCGCCTTGTCTCTTCCTGTTCGATTTCATCAATTTGCTTGTATTGCATAGCGGCTTATCATCCCCAAAGTTTGTTTGGAATGTGCTTTCGGGAATTGTGGGCGTTGTCCTTATAATCTGCAGTTGTGCTTTTGCTTCGCTTTTCATTAACGGTAATGCAGAACTCAACTGGAGCCGGAGCGTTCAGGTAAATGTCCTGAACTGACTTTTGCTGATTCGCAGGTATTATTGGAGTGGAAGTATTTCAAGGGGCTGATGTCCCAAGGGAACAGCGGGTTCGGCACGGTATTCGTACTATATACCATTGCGGGTGGTCTGGCCGTTCTATCGCGCCTGTACGTTTTCTCCCGAGCGGTATCTCGGGAGAAGCCACAACGTTTCGATGAAATGCCTGCCAAGGAAATTAACATCTTCACCGTTCCATTCGTCGCTACTCTTCTTTTCCTCCTTATCGTCGCGGTCTGCTTACCGGCAAACCCGTGGAGACATCTCACCTCAACGCTAAGCTACGACGTCATCACCGCAACGACAAAGATTATGATGGCCAAGTTTCTGCTTCGAGACATCCACGCGACCCAGGGTTCTTCTGAAAACTTCAAATTTGGAGACCATCCCCTTGGAAGCCTTACGTATAATCCCAACGATGATCCTTATTACGTTACGAACTTGGATCAACTTCCCGATCCTTTCTTTACCAAGTCGTTTGGTGATGCCAAATTTACAAACATCGTTCACATCGTGCTCGAATCGATGCGAGAGGATTCGTATCCCTACCAAGAAGATGGTCTCCTACATCAGTATATCATGGACAATATGGTCCCGGTCGAGGGTGGCACGCCAGTCAACAGACAAACCGTCACCCCTTTCATCGACAGCCTGTCGGAACATATGATCTCATGGCACACAATGTGGGCTACAATCCCCTACACTCACAAGACCATGCTAGGCTGTATGCCCTATATTATTCAGAGCTGATAACAGATTGGTGCGGAATGGTTCCTGTGCCGATGGATTGGGCTGTAGAAGCCACGCCTCCGGCAAAGTTCTATCAATATTGCTTCCCTCAGGTATTACGGTATATGAACTCTGTCACGAACACGGAAAACGAAATCTTTGACATCTGGAACGCTACGAGACCGCGGACTACCGATCAGTGGGAGACCGTTCACATTGCTGCTTCAACGGGGGAGTGGGATTGTGGCAAAGAAATTATCAAAGCTGCCGGGTTTAATGCCGTAATGACAGCCGAACATCTTGGGCAATTGAATGGCAACAAACCATTCGAACATACATTTGGTTATTTCGATGAAGGTCGTCTTTTTCCAAGCGACATTTCTGACGGATAGAGAGTCTCGAGCACCTGTGGAAATATGTTGATAATACCGCTGCACGAACCCCGAAGAATCGTATGTATCTCTCATACAAAACTTCGACAACACACACTCCCATCATCATCAATCCTGCATGGCTGGAGACGAATTATCACGCTTACCTTGAAAAAGGAGACGATTGGGAGCTGTGGTATGATCGAGAACATCTTCCAATCGATACTTGGCTCAACGGCGTGAGATGGTCGGATGACCTCGTCAAGCAAATCATTCTTGGCTTCCGAGAACGAGGCCTCGAGGATGAAACACTCTTTGTCATGTACATTTACGCCTTGTATCAATGCTGACTTTTTTCAGTCATGGCGACCATGGAATTCCGTTCGTGGGAGACTGGAAGACCCCCGTCAACAATCCTCACAACGAACCTTATCGAGTCCCCTTCATGGTTTATAACCCCAAAATCAACAATCCGGAGAAGCGAAAAATTGAAGGAAATTACTATACCTTATCGATACCAACCACTCTCCTCGATATCATGTCTTTGACCGGTTCGTTCGCACAAGACGGTCAACATGAAATGGCGCATGACTTTGCCTCACACTATGAATACGCTCAATCCCTCCTACGACCGATCAATCAAACCCTTCGCTTTTTCACCGTCGATCCAGGCGGACAAAATTGGATCGTGGACAATGGCAAGAATTTGAGGGTAAGCCCCACTCCTCCTTTTCGTATCTTGAAGCTTACCGTCGCCAGTGTCGCTTCTTTTTGACAGACGACAATGTACGATTAGTTGATTACGTGAAAGATCCTTTAGAACATGAACCCATGGAATCTTGGGGTGGCGTTGAAGCTCTCATTGCTGCGGGGGCTGAGGAAATATTTGGACATGGGACGGCTGTGTTTTTGAGGGAGGCAAATGTTCGGCAGGAATACATGAAAAAGGAAATCGTTCGGCGATATGGCATGGAAAGTGTTTATATACCTTTTAGATAGTGTCAGAGTAAGGGATGGCCAATAACTCCCATGAATTTCCCTGTATGACTGCCAACCCGAATGATTTTTTTTTTTTTATTTTTTTAGGAACGCTATGTCGACAGTGAGATAAAATGCTGACACGTATACTCAAACACTGAAATTGATATCGCCTTCCTCACTCCTCCTCTTCTCGGATTCCGAGTCGTCGGCAAGTCGCTCTTGACCTTGCTCACACTCATAATTAAACTTACAAACATACTTCTTGTACGACTTGTTGCCGATCCAAACGTGACATTTCTCAGCATTCCCCCAAGTCTCCACCGCAAGGACAAACCACAACAACGCCGTCACCGTCCCGATCAGTTGCAGACTATTCAAATTTTCTGCCAGTGGCAGGAAAAGAAATATGATGCAGATGCACGTTCGGAATGCCAGACGGTAGCGTTTCTTGAGATTCAAGTAGCCAGAGTCCGGATGAACATGTGAAAGAGAGATGAGGCCTGGTCATTAAACGGCTGTGATATAGGATGAGATACTCATGCATAAGAGGGCGATGGCAAGACCACCACAAAAGAACCACCTAAGCCCTGCTTTGATTTCATGTTCGGACTTAATAGCATACTCCTCGATAAGCCATTCAGAATTTGCATCGGGGCAGTCCGACGCAATAACCAATTGCTCCAACGCCGCACCAACCAAAGTAATTCCCTACTAATTAGAGCCAAGTAATAAGCGTGATTACCATGATAAAAGGCAAATGGGCGAGGCCGTAGACTATACTGCTAATGATATGGCGCCGGATGGCATGGGATTCCAGATTAGCATTGTCGACATCAAAATAAATCCAATGAAGGGCATATGCAATACACATACTCAACACTGCCTTCCCAAAGAACCTGCATTTGAGATTGTGTGAGAACGGGTGATATACGCATTTAGTCCAAAATGAGCCGACGATTCGTAGAGCACAGAGAGAATGATATGACCGAATACCAGGGTAATGAAGGCATTCATTCGATCAACGTGATGCTCGATATTGATGGCTCTCTATGAGGAAAGGCGATTAGAAAAGGACTACCTGGGTAATAAGCAAAGGCGTTCTTGAGAATTTTTGCAAGTCTTTTACTCACGAATGGGGACAATCGAAGCATAATAACCACCCCAAGATAGCCAAACCAGTCTATAATCAGAATCATTATACATAGTGCTGTACCCAGGAAAATTGCCGTCCACAGCAAAGCGAATCTATTTGGAATTGGCACAAAAATGCTTCCAATCCAGATGGCAACACCACAGAGATTGACCACAGCTCCGGCGACTAGAATCGGTCTCATGTACGGAAGAATGACCGAAAAGAAGAGCTGAAGCGCAGCGAGAAAAATCCGAGCGGCAACATAAAATGAAATCTAACTCAGTCACAAGACCAATCAGTGATTCCATACAATCATTGCCAATGTTTCGGTTAAAGCATCCGTCATGTTGATCGTGAAGCCGAGAAGGCAGGCTAGAATAAATAGAATCCCCATTCGCTGCGTCACGTCATCAGTCTCATATATCGAAATGAGATCTCGCAGATCTGTCCAAATGCGCCATGACGGACTGATTGTGAGTTGTCTACTGGGACACATGTTACATGAATGTCAAGACAAATATATGCAGTTTGAAGGCATTGGGTGTTGAAGCAACCGTGCTGGCATTGATCGCGATGATCCCAACGTAAAATAAATCGATAAACAGCTCCATTGGCCTTGTCTCCTCCAGCTCGATACTTCGAAATAAAACACCTTTGTAAAAGTACTGAATTAGGCAACAAGAAAAGGCTGGGAACGAACTTGTCGGACGGTAGGCTTTTGAAAAAGTTTCAGGCCCGTGTTTCTCGGCGGTGGTTGTTCCTCACCGTCTCCAAGCGGGGCATCGTGAAGTTGCAAATTCGCAGACTTCCCAAACTTGTCGATTGTCGCATGCAGTTCGATTCCTCTCCCGCTTGCCAGCCGATCGAGGTCCCGAGAAACAGCGTCAAGGTCGTCCTTGAGTAGCTCGACTTCATCCACTACATCAAGATACTTTTGCCTCATTTCATCCCGTTTTGACCCCAGAATTTTTGCCGACTCTCGGAGATATTGAAGCTATTTGTAAGCCTGCGACAATGGCTTCGTCATACATGTTTCTGCGAGCCTTGTATCACCCAGTCTACATCCTTCAACCTCAGTCCTTCAGTCGGACTCCGCACGACATGAATTGTCCTATCCGGCAGCGGAATCGTTTTTGAAAACGTCGAGGTGCGCGATAGCGAAGGCGAGGCCGAGCTAATTGAAGGATTATGCGACATTGACGGGGTCTGCGCCGGGCGAGAGTGTCCTATCGACGACGATTCTGTTGGCGTCCTCTTCGACATATTAAGGGCCAAGGTGCTGGTGGAGGCCCGAGCCTTTTTTTTGTTAAATTTTCGATAGGGCTACGTGATCGGAGATTGTCCGGCGCAATGCTCAAATGGGATGCCCATCTTTTGACCACGGAATTAAAACTTGGGCGATGTGCAATTGAGATCAAAAACCGTGCCCTCTTCGATTACAGAGAGATCACCAATCCTCCGTTCAGTGGTTGAATAGCATAACTATAACTGTGTTGAGTGGGCATTCCAAGTCAGCAAGTTATGTAACCCGGTAATTGTTTATTAGAAGGGAATTCACAAGCACAGTAAACACATTTCTTTCTGCTTCTCACGTCGCCCTCCTCACCTCACGGCCTACCGCCCCGCGGCTCGGTTGCGTTTTCCCACTGCCTTCGAGAGCATCACTTGTTCAATAGGATTAAGATATTTTGCATGTGCAAGGATTTTAGGTTTTCGCGTTATTATATACGTCGAGTTCCTAAGGGTACGAATCTGCATAATATTTAATTGATCACCCTTTATGGTAATTTTTCCTAGTAAAATTATGGATGCTTACCGCAAATGCCAGCGGTGCCATCCATGTCAGTGATTTGTACAGACAGCCAGCGTCGCGACGGTAGACTTGGCCGGGACATCGACCAACCGAGGTTGTCCTCGTGGCCCACGCAGGCACAGTGCCGGGCCATCGTTTTTCCCAAACCCCCCTTCCTCTTCTTAGAACATTCCGAGTGGAATTCCGTTCAACGGAACCGGTCGCTATTCATCGCGAATCGAGATGCAAGGTGACGCGGCAGGATAACACGGGCCACCGGAACCCCGCCACACCTCTTTGCGCTTCAAATATATTGGGTGTGCCGCCTATCAGGGTAGAACAGAACCAGAACAAAAAATGAACCAACCGTATCCGGACGAATGGCTGGCACAGCCTTGGGGCCTGGCCCGCCTCCTCCTGATCGAAGCCTGGCAGGCCGGCCACTTGGCCCCAATCCTTCTTGGGAGGGTGCCTCCGGTTGCCTGGTCCAATCCACGGGGCGAAAGCATAGAACTCCAGAGACTGGGGGAAGGCTCATATGGCCAAGTCGGAAAACTGACGCTTCGATATCTAGCGCCGGTAAGAATAATACCACAAATACCTTTACTGAGCCTCCAGGATGCATACCATGGCGCCCTTGTCCCTTTCGAGCAGTCTTGCGCAATTAAATTCATTCGTGAGGAGTCTGGAACAGGTAATCGAGTCGGCGAGCTGAGAGTTCTCAACAACATTCCTGCTTCATCAAATGTCATTCGTTATTACGGCTGGCATCGGCTCGAGTCACCCGCTTATCGTTATATCTGTCTCTTTATGGAACTCTGCCCTGGCACTTTGAGCGACTTCATCACAAGTCCTTATTATAAGACCCTCAGCGCCGAGCACAAGCGAGTAGGGAACTGGGATATCGTGAAGCAAGTTGCTCAAGGTTTACACCAGTGTCACGAGAATAATTTGGTTCACCGTGATTTGAAGATCGACAACAGTATATCTCAATGACTGTGCCTTGGCTAACAATGATTTTGACAGTTTTTTATACAGATCCAATTATTAAGCCTGACGGAACTCGGGATTACTGTTTCAAGATCGCTGATTTCGGAATGTCCCGACCGCTTTCTCCCCAATCCAACTCCGTCCTCACAGCCCCGGTGGATTTGCCAGACTACCTCCCACCAGAAATGATGTCTGGCATCTACGATTTTCGTCTGGATCTGTTCAGCCTCGGTCATGTAATGTTTCTCTTGTCCTCGCAATTCCCTGTTCCCGATGACGATTTTACACGCTTGTACCAGGATTTGAAGAACCCCAATCCCAACTTGCGTCCTCCATTGGCAACGGTTTTGGACGTTGCCAACCGGAAGCTCCGAGACGCTTATCTTCCAACTCCGGTGCCTCTGGGTATACAGTCGTTGATAATGGGACCCCCTATGAGATAGCAGGAAGGATTGCGGTGGCAACAGATGGTCATCAGATAGAATTGGATGGTCAGGCGGCGAGTTAGACGGCGATTCAAATCGTCTTCTACTATTCGTCTGCGGAAATACAGGGGAGACAATGATTCATACTCAGACTTAGCATCAACTAAAAGTAATCAGAAACGAAGGTCGTATCGTTTCTAGAAAGGGCAGATATCCGATTGACTTGTCCTTAACATCAGTGGTTCAAGGAGAACAAAACCGCTTAAAATTAAAAGTCAATTTTTCGAGCGCCGAAGCCTGGGTCCCTCATTCTTCAATAAGATTGTGCAGCCTTCTTGACAAGGTTATAAAACAGGCCCTTATTCATGCGTCGAACAATGGTGACACTACGGGTTTAAGGCGGAGGGTATACGTTGAACCAAATGTTCCCAGACCCTGTGCAGATTCTCATTTAAAGCTAAATTCCAATTAACGTGGGGGGTGAAATGGCTGAAATTCGAGCCGCGTCTTAGCCAAGATTAAGGTACCAAGAATGATTTGATTCATAGTAATTACTACAATTCTTAAGACTTGAGAGAACTATTTCCCTCCATCTCCTTTAGCGGGTCGATGCTGCTGGTTCATCAATTTAATTTTCTCCCCCAACAGTACCATTGACTGCCTCCGCTCCAATTCATCCCGTTTAATAATTTCATTCTCCTTTCGAATAAGTTCCGTTTCGCGAAAATAATGCGCCAAACGGTCGATGGTAGGCAACTCGCGGATATCAGCAGGGAATTTAGCAGAGACCTGCTTCCAGTATCGCGATACGTAGTCTTGTGAGCGTTCTTTTCTGGCCGGACGTGCAATTATGATGCAAGTGTCATCGATATGGGAGGGTTCTTGGGACTTCGCCGTTGTTTCGTTTGTGTTTGAGGTTTTGGCTTTCTTGGGGGCGGGATCTGGTTCGGAGGGTTTCGATGGTCTTTTCTTCGGGACAACGGAGGTCGCCATGTCAGATCGACGGGATGGTTTTGAGAGTGTGGAGGGGATTGATATTGGTGATTCAGAATCTTTGCGAGATGTTGGGATTCCTTCAGATGAGCGGATACGGTGGTCTACGAGCTCAGAAGACCACGGCGTTGATGGACTAGTCGGTTTGTATGTCGTCGGTGGACGATTTTCGTTTGACTGCTCAGAATTCGGAACCATAGAATGCCCTCTTGTTGAGATGGCAAGTCGTCGGGGTCGCAAAGTAATCGGACGAACACGGTTAGTAGACTGCTGTTCAATTTCAGAATCCGAAAACAAACTTCCGGCAGAACTGTCCTCATCCACATCGTCCTGTTTGGTCGGTTCCTTCTTTACATCTATCGTCCACACGTCATTCGCCCAATCGCTCAAAACGGACTTGGAGTCACTTGCAACGGCGTGGCGTGAGATAGCTGATACACAGGCTTCTTTTGAAGGAAAAGTGTTGATGATTCTGCGGACAACGGTGCTTTCTCGTTCGGCGCTAAGGCGATTCCTTCCTTCGTAGCGGAGATTTGCGTAGAGGGCTTCAAGAGCACAGATCTTCTCTTTCTCTTTCTGAGTCGTGGTGATATCGACTTCGCCGTTGAGATTATGCAAGGTCACGCGGTCATCGTTGTACATCCGCAGCCGGAGTTGGTTGCGGAGGTAGATGGTGTGAATTGGTGGGATCTCCACGGACGTTCGCGGCAGGAACCGTTTTCGTATCGACTCCATACGAATAATAGGAATTTTGAAGCGGAAAAATAAAGACGTGGTGTATCAGGGCGGACGACGTGAAACATGTGGGATTGGAGGAAAGATGTCACCCGAAGTTTTCCGGCTTTGCAGACAGCAAATAAGGCCGCGGACGGTCGATCACTTCCCTCACCATGCGCACGAGGTCGCCTTTGTAATGACGCATCGGAAGGCCCTGGAAATAATTAATGCCCAATCGGGAAATGTAATTACCGATCTGATCAGGACGCCTTGGGGACGGGACGTCACGGAAATCACGTTTCGGAAAGCTTGCCCCGAACAGTGTGGGATTTCATGTCACGTCCCCTCAATTAAATCCATACAAAATGGAAAGTGGGATACACGTATTCGTGCCCGAACACTCTGCGTGAAATGCAGATTGCACAGCTTCCAGTGACAACGCCCTCTTCACACCATGTTTATAAAATCTGTCTCTTGCGATCTTTCTCAAGGTCAACAAGTCACCGTGGTATTTGCCTGCTTGACGGCGGGGCCGAACGCTGATGGTCAGGCTCGGATCAAGGCCGAGAACGAGGGGAGGATGAACGGAAGCATCGGGAGGTTTTGGCGCACGCTTCGTTTTAATCTCTTGTTTCGTCGGAGCAAATTGAAGAAAGAAGGGGTGCAGATTTCTTGGCCTCAGGATGTTGTCAAGTTGGTTGAAAATGGGGATTCTCTGCATCGAGTTTTGGCCATTCGAAATTCACATGAGCGACTTGTTCAAAAGCCCGCAGGCGGAGCAGAGACATATCATGTTAGCTTAGAAGATGTCCGTCAAGGCTCACCCGCGGCGGTTAGAGAAGGAGTGGACGCGTCAAGCCCTCGGTGCAACAGTCAGAATCAAAGGTCACCTCCGAACGGAACCAATTTATCGCTCGCCGACGTTGAACTTGCGATTCCCGCACAAGGTCAGGAAGTGAACACCCTTGGGCATTCAACCATTAACACTGATTCCGTCCGTGAGTTCATGTCGGAACCCCGCGCGTCCTGGCGCCTCAGCGCCCCACGAACACAGCGCTTGGTCTCGAAAGTTCGACCCGTCAAACCTGAAGTCCGAGTGATCAGTCAAACTCCGCCATCTGAATCGCTGAGCATATCTAAACATCCAGACCTTTCCGAGACCTTCCCTCAACAAGCAGATTTGGCATGTGTCAATGGTCAACACGACGAGCGCGGCAAAGACCGCCCTCTCTTTGTTTTTCCGAACCCAATTTCTGTCCAAAGACGCGCATGGATGTATTCTGCCGACGCAGAGGCAGCTTGTAACCGAGAACGAGAGAAGTACCGATATTCAAACAATGGAGATGGATTCAGAGATCTCGTGCCAATTGTACCAATCACG
>Ga0335081_10021220_pt1 | contig 10515 bp, 13 predicted proteins | sample Lox_Sample_35_FD_206713 | JGI IMG/M metagenome (GOLD analysis project Ga0335081, IMG submission 206713) | Soil microbial communities from Loxahatchee National Wildlife Refuge, Florida, United States - Lox_Sample_3.5 | ecosystem: Environmental > Terrestrial > Soil > Wetlands | place: USA...
CACCGAACTGAGTTCTTGGGCGGCATCTGCTCGATAGCCGTGCGCCACAACGGTAGCTGCTCGGCCTCGATGAGTTGAAGTTGCAGCGGAACCGTGAGTCCTTCCTTCAGCGACCGCGGCCGGAAGCGGACGAAGCATTCGCCGGCCTCCATGACCTCGCGGGCGATCACCATCTGCTGGCCGTAAAAATCCGTCTGGCCAGATGCAGGATTCCGCGGGTCGTACTCGACATCGCATTCCCGTGTCCATCGATTCCACTTCCGTGTGATTAGCTCGCGCACCTGCTCGTCCGGATGGTGCGGCACCAAGCGGATTCCGCGACCAATCGCATTGGCGACGTAGGAGTCCACGGCCCCCGACGCCCACGCGCTGTTTCGAACCGCGTCCCGGTTCCGCGCCTGCAACTCCAGGCCGTGCGAAAACAGGAGCGTGTTCAGGCCAAGGAACGGCGGATTCCATCCAATTCCACGACGCCCACGACCAGCAGCATCGAAGGGGAACGTCCCCATCGCGCGCGTGCGCGTCACGCGCGGAACCGGCATCGGCTCGTGTCCAGCTTGGCGCGCAAGCGTCATCAACGTTTCAATTGGCACTGCGCTTTAGTGGCCCCAACCGTTGGTCGTGTAGATGCGAACCTGGCGTACTTGCTGCGGCCCGGACTGCTGAGCGATGTCGTTCAGGATCAGATTCCGGAGTTTCAAATAGTCGTCAACGGAATCGAATTCGAACTCGCGATCCTGAAACCGGACTCGCCTCGCTCCCTGCTTGCGCGCGGCGTCGAGAGCGTCGAGATCGGACTGAGTGAATGGCATCTGAAAGTGTTACTAGATTCCTTCCAGCAGGATAGGCGCGAAGTCTGGTTGAACCTGTCCGACCAGTTCATATCCCGAAACGGAGCAACCGCTCATAAGGATTGTTTCCGGGTTGGCGTCCACCACTGCCAATTGAACCCACTACGGTTGTGTGGTGGCGGTAACATTGGTGTTGCTAATTAACAGGAGCATTCATGACGCCGCAGCATGTTTCCAACAGCGAGGAACGCACCTCGATCATCAGCGCAGTCAAGACTCCGCTCGGATTCTTCGTGTTCGTGGTCTTGGTAGTCGAAGGAATCCTTGGTACGCTCTCCGGCGCCGCATTGTCGGGAGCAGATCGTTCGGTAGCTCTCTATGGAATGCTCATCCTAATCGGAGCATTGATTGCGGTTGTAGTTTTGCTGGCTGTGTTTCGTCCCGAAGCGCTCGCGGGGGCAAGGAAGGATGACAAGCTGCAGGCTCACCTTGAGCAGGTTCGTGCGACGGCAGAAAGAACACAGGCAGAGAATGATCAGGTGCGCGCCGAGTATCAACGTATCGAAGAACAGAACCGGGCCCTTCGGGCGGAGAATTTACGGCTCAGCGACGAGATCTCTCGCATTGATTCTGTGAATTCCCGGATTCTGGCCATTCTTTTGGCGCGGGGGTCAGCAACTCTTTCTCACATCATGGGCGATCTTGACATTCATTTCCGCGGCCCTGCGTATGATCAAGTGTTGGCGGTGCTCGGCTCACTGGCAGGGCAAGGAAAGGTTCAGCGCGACGAGAGCAAGGGCGGGGATTACTACATGTTGACTAAGCGTTAAGCCTGACATGCTATTTGGGCATTTCCTAGTGACGGGGCTGTAGCCACATTCGGGGGGCAATCCGCAACAGGTCTCTTGTTTCGCTCATCGAGCGTCGGCGGTCAAGGTGGCGCGACCGCATCACGACTGACTGACGACGGTGTCAGTCATACCTCCATCCTGAAGCGCACCGGGTTCCGAGATGCTCGCTTCCCATCAGCGCGCTGCGTTTGCTGCTGTGGTACTTGTTTGACTTCCTTCGCCGGAGGTCTGCCAACCCGCCGCTCGAGGTCGGCCCAGTGCTTCTCCTGGAAACGGTCGATACCGACCCGTCCAGCCGCTGCGCGCGCGTACACCCGGCAGTCGAGCGCCTCGTTGCGCTCTCGCATCTTCTGCCACTCATGCCGGCGATAGCCCTTTACGATCTTCGTCACCAACTGCTCGGCGGTGATCTGCTTGAAGTACTCTTCGCTGTAGCGCGGGTAGTGGCAATATCCCGGAGGGAAAGGAACCCCTTTCGCGACGTCCTCATCCGTAGGCCGATCCTGTCGCAGCCACCGGTACAACTCTTCCTTGGCCATGCCGGAGTTGACCGGCCACACCCGGACGCCACGCTTGAGCTTCGCGCCCGCCGGTCCGACTTCCACTGGAGACGCCGGGCCGATGAGCGCTGGAGTTCGAGAGTCGCCTTTGATCACTAGGACTCGCCCGCCCTGCCGCCGCGCCCACTGGTACACCTCGATCGTGGCGAAGCCCGAATCCACCGCGAGTTGCAGGATAGGCAACTCCAGACCGGATTCGGTAGGGAACGATTCGTTCAGCAGAGCGGTGAGCTTCTCCCAAACCTGCGACCGTGATGTGTCGCCTTCGAAGACTCGGTAATCGACGGACCACGATTCCTTTCCACGTCCCCAGGCGGTAATCTCCACCTCGATGCGGTCCTTCTGCACGTCCGCGCCCGCCGTAAGGAACAATCCGCCGCGCGGTACCGTTCCGACCTTGTACGATTCCCGCCGGTCATATAGCTTCTGCCACTCTGGCGCTTCACCTAACAGCGTCCACGTTTCGCCAAGCACCGTGTTGACGAAGACCTGAAGCAGCGCCGGATTCTTCTGCGCCTGCTCGAACTGCTTGGCCGCGTCCGACCATGCGAACCAGCCAACCGGCGAGTACAGACTGGAGAGATGGAAGCCGGCGGTCTTGCCGTCGCCAACAGCGCTCCGACGCCACTCTCCGCACGCCAGCATCGACTGCTTCTGGTGGTTGTGGATCTCCTGCCCGCAATGCTCGCAAACGTAGACGACCTTCTCTGTCTCGCCCTTCGGCCAGCGCAACTGCGCGAACTTCAGCGTCTGGAACTCGCGGCAGACTGGGCACGGCACCCAGAACAACCGTTTGTCGCTCTCCTCATACGCTGCCTCGATCCGGGACATACCCGTGATCTTCGGCGTCGAGCACATGAAGATCTTGCGGCGAGCGAACGTCCTGGTGCGCGCGGTCGCCAGGTTGACCGGATCGCCCTCGCCTTCCACATCGCCCGGATATCCGTCCACTTCATCCAGAAACAAATACCGCGCCGCCATCGAGCGCAGGCCGACCGCGGAGTTCGCGCCTGTCATCACCAGCACACCGCCAGGGAACTCCTTCGAAAGAACCGTGTTCCCGGAGTCGCGTGACCGCGGATCGCTGACGAGCGTTCGTAGCACCTCCGACTCCTCGATCAGCGGATCGATGCGCTGCTTCGAGTTGCGCTTGGCCATCTCCACGGTAGGCTGGATGGCCATCATGGGGCCGGGCGCCTGGTGGATCACGTAGCCGATCCAGTTGTTGCCGCACTCTGTGCCGCCGATCTGCGCGCCTTTCATGAAGACCGTTCGCTCCACTGGCGAGGACGGCGAAAGGCAGTCCATGATCTCGCGCAGATACGGTGTGCGATCAGTGCGCCATGGGCCTGACTCAGCCGAGGCCCGCTGCGATAGCGAGCGGTACTTGTCAGCCCACTGCGAGATCGTCAGCATCGGGTCCGGCCGCGCGCCGGCTGCAGCCGCTGCTGAGTAGATCTCCTCAGCCGTTGGAGTCTGCAAATTCATTCAGTGCCCTGCGGATCTCGTCGGCCAATACCTCGTAACACTTCGCGGCTTCGGTTTCGGCCGCCACCATCGCCGCCACGCGATCCGGGATGTTCAGAATGTGATCGCGGAACTGTCGGAACTTGTTAAACGCGGCCACTTGAACTTCGTCCTTCGAGACCAGCGTGGCCACGCGCTCTTCGTATTCGATCTTGGCGAGCCGCGCCTGGTAGTGTTCCCGCACGGCGCGCGCCTTCGCGTACTGCGAAGCACCGAAGATCGAGACATCGTCCTCGTCTTGGCCACGCTTGGAGACGGGCGGCGCGTGCAGGGTGGTGTTCTGTTTCCACTCGACATCGGCCTGTTCGGAATCGATCCGTCCGTCTGGCTGCGTTGAGATGCGTCCCGTCTCGATGGCCTTCTGTACGGCTGATAGGGCGACTCCCCGATGGCGCGCGTAGGCCCGCTGGCTCAGGATCGCCATGTGTTCGCCTCTCGGCTAATCTTCGCGAACCCAGTCACTTTTGCCTTGCCTTTCGGGCCAACCGGAGTGATGAATCGTCATGCGCGAAGCAAGCGCAGAAAAGGATGACCAGAAACACCATGACGAACGCAGAAACCAACGACAAAGCTGCCTCCGTTGCAGAACAGGGCGCCCACGCCGCGCCGGAGAAGGCCTCTTCGAAGAAGGGTGCCAGCCAGAAGAAGGGCGCGCCCAAAGCCAAGAAAGGCGTCAAGGCCGCCGCACCCAAGAGGGAAGCCAAGGCCAGCAAGAAGGCCGCCAAGCCCGAACGAGCTGCCAAGGCCGCCGCCCCCCGCGCCGAGAGCAAGGGCGCGAAAATCCTGGACATGATCCGACGCGCCAAAGGTGCCACCCTCGCCGAGATCATGAAAGCGACGGACTGGCAGGCCCATAGCGTCAGGGGCTTCATCTCCACAGCCGCCAAGAAGCACAAGGTCAACATCGAGTCCTCAAAGAACGAAGCCGGTGACCGCGTCTATAAGATCGCCAAGTGACAACGCCTTTCGCTCCAGAGTCGCCGCCCGGCAACGGGCGGCTTTTTCTGTTCGCCTTTGGATTTATTACCTTGCCTTTTGCCCGGACCCGAGTGATGAATCGTCATGTATGGAAAACAACTACAAGAAGCAGTACCGATACCTCCTGCCTCACCAGACGGTGGCTTTCCAAGAGTGCCTTTGGGAAGTGCTCTGGTGCGATGGCGAGCAGGTTTGCATCCGATCTTGCGGTGGCAGCGAGACGCGCGTTGAGAAGGTCGATGCAGTCGAGGTCGTTCGAGATCGTCGGTAGTTCGCGCCTCCAAACCACTTGTTGAAGAATCGTGATACAAGGAGATGAGCATGCCCAACGATAAGGCCGTTGTTTACGAAGCCTTGGCTAAGAAGATCGCGCGCCTGTACTTGAGCAGCGAGCTGTCGGAGGACGAACCCGTCGAGCCAGTTGAGGTTCTGGACGCACTCATTACTGAGGCTCGTGACCTTACCGGCGAGCGCCCGGAAGACATTTAGTCCCCTCCAACATCAGCCGCCGTTGGGGTTCAATGATCCGGCGGCGGTTCTGCTTTGTGAACTCCCGCCGCCAGCGCAGTGATTCTTTCCGCGACCAGCTCCTCACGCAAGTGGCACTCTCCCGCGCGGACGTACGTGCCGTTGATTTTCGCGATGAGGCGGTTCTCCAACTCCGCAATCTCCTTCCGGACTTCCGCCAACAGAGCCCGGTTCTTGAGGCTCACGTACGCAGCGATTAACCCAGCAACCAGCCCTACGGCGGGCACGAGGATCTGTAGGACGGGATCATTCATCGCCGTTCGCGTTCAAGGATCTTCAACTCAGCCGACCAGTCCGCCAGCGCCATGCAGAGTCCCGCGATGTCTGGATGCCCGGCGCGGATCTCGGATTCGATGGCCACAATCTCCTGGCGGCAACGTGCGATTCACGCATCACCCTTCTGGCGTTCCTCCGCCATCGCTTCGAACGTCCGCCCGTCGCCCTCCAACGTGGCCGGCTTGCCGGTGAGCGTTTGCCAGCGTTGCACGATCACATCCACGTACTTCGGATCGAGCTCCAGTCCGTAGCAGACCCGCTCGGTCAGTTCCGCCGCGGCGAGTGTGGTGCCGCTCCCCATGAACGGCTCGTAGACCAGCTCCCCTCGTTTGGTATGGTTCAGGATCGGCCGCCGCATTAGCTCGACAGGCTTCTGCGTGGGGTGGTCGTATTTCTCCTCGCCCGAGCCGCCCATGATGAACTTCGGCGATGGCGAGTCCCAGATCGTCGAATTCTCTCCGGCCTTCCCGAACCACGGGGCGTTCTTCTTCCGGACGTACCAGCAGGGCTCATGCTGATACCAGTAATGAGTCCGTGTCAGAACCGTCCTGCCTTTGTTCCAGATTATTTGCTGCGGATAGAGGAACCCTATGCGAAGCAGGCCGTTCAGCACTTCGCGCGTGAAGATAGACGCGTGCCAGACGTAGGCGATTTGCAGGCTGGGCACCAGCTCGAAGGCTTCCGACCAGTCGGCCCGCGTGTCCCCGGAGATGGTTGTTTCGGTATGGCCCTCCGTGCGGTGCTTCATGTAACTCGCTTCGGCAGGTCCAAGGCCGTTCAGCCCGGCGCGGTCACGCCACTCGGAGTCGAGCTCGATTCCGTACGGAGGGTCAGTCACCATCAAGTGCGGCCTGCGTTCGCCGATTAGCTTCGCCACAGCCTCGGGGCTGGTCGCGTCCGCGCAGAGAACACGATGTTGGTTGCGGCGGTCGCCGCAGATCCACAAGTCGCCGGGCCGGGACACAGCGTTTTCCGGCAATGGTGGAGCGGCGTTGGCCCTCTCTTCGTCTTCCGGATCAGCCAGGAGTTCATCCAGTTCCTTGTCGCTGAAACCAATCAGGTCCAAGTCAAAGTCGCTCTCCTGTAGTGCCTGCAACTCGACTCGCAATAGTTCTTCATCCCAGCCGGCGTTCAATGCCAACTGATTGTCGGCGATGATGTACGCGCGCCGCTGCGTTTCGCTCAGGTGGTCCAACGGGACCACTGGAACTTCTGTGAGGCCCAACTTGCGCGCGGCGAGCAGACGACCATGTCCGGCCAGTATGCCGGCGTCGGAAGCCACCAATATCGGCGCAGTGAATCCGAATTCGATAATCGATGCCGCGATTTGCGCCACCTGCTCCTCGCTGTGCGTCCTGGGGTTCTTGACGTACGGAATCAAGCGGCCCACGGGCCAGATCTCGATGCGTCGCGCCATCGCGGGCGCAATGGAACCACGTCCTTGGGTCACTGGAGTCATATGAACTACCTCGCCATGGCCGTCATTGGCCGCCCGTTCGCGCACGTTTGGCCCACGTTGCGCCCGGTCGCGGCGGGTTGGCCTGACCTACCAGGCTGGCTGGCGGGTGACCACCGACCACCTCTTTTTTTCGCTGACGCTAGCGAAACTGCGCTACTGTTCAACGCGCCGCCGCCGCGCGCCTGGAAGTACCTACGCCTTTCACACGCGGACGCCTACCATTCCGAACGAACGCTCCGCGCACGCGCGCCAGATAGCGTCCTCCGATCTGCCGCCTTTGGCTCTTCATCTGATCGTGCAGTCGGCTACCACTTGGAGGAACGCGGCCCGTACTTCCGGTGGTGCGTAGGTCTTGCTGTCGCGACCACCGCCGAGGCGCTTCAAGTCCCACGCCCTGCCATGCTCAAGTCGCTCTTTGAAGCTGTACCGCGTACCCGCGACTTCGGTCGCCGATGTCGGTCTCGCCTCGCCGGGTCGGATGAAGAGTATCGCTCGCTTGATTTGTCCCTTCCGGCTGCGTACCACGCGATCCACCAGTCCGTTGGATTGAAGTCGCTCCAACCTATGCTCGTTGACAAGGGCGTACAGGCTTCCGTCGGCGTGGTAGACGGGAATCGCGGCATCCATAGTTTTCGGGCACACGTGGGGTGACTGGAACTGCTGCGGGAAATGGATTAGCGAGCGTCCCGGCGCTCGGGAGGGCTGAGGAGCGCTTCCGTCAGCGTTTCACCCTCTTGTTAGCACTCCGCGATTTCAGTCGTCAACAGAAAAGTGAGGCATGGAGTGGGGCAAGTGTACGCCGTTCGTGGCCGGTCTCTTCGAACGGTTCACTAGGCGAGCGCCGTTTGCCAGGATGAAAGCAGAAGGGTGTGCTACTCCGAATAGACAGTAGCGAGCTTGCGACCGAACGGCGGCGACAGCGCAGCAACTGCACCGATTTTTCTGACCTGATGCAAGCGCTGCTCGACGCATGGCTCGCGACGCCTGACTGAACGGCGTTAAAATTCGCTCATGCCCGTGAGCCACCCGCTTGTTCCGGAGATTGACGCGAGGCTCGGAGATCCATTTGAGAAACAGGTTCTCGAAGCTGCAATGCACTCGCTGGAACAATCGACGAACCCGCTCAGGCTAAACAATTTCGCGACGACACTGCGCGAACTGAGCCGGCTAGTCCTTCATCGGCTCGCGCCCGACGCGGAGGTAAAGGCTTGCGCATGGTATGTGAAGCCGACGGGACCCACGGACCTCACGCGCGGGCAGCGTATCACCTATGCAGTTCAGGCCGGGCTTCTCGATTCTTTCATTACGAACACGCTGCTCCTCGATGTCGACAAGATGAGACAGGAGCTTGTTCAGACGATATCGACTCTAAGCAAATACACGCATATTCACCCTTCCGTGTTTGGAGTCACCGGACCCGCGCTCGACGTGATCTTCTCCGAATCGCTCGAAGCCTTCCTTGCCTTTCTCGAAATGATCCAGGAGTGCCGTGAATCGATTGAGCACGCCGTCGAGAGCTACGCGTGCGATGCGCTCAATGAAGAATTCATCCGGACCGCGCGCCATGAACTCGATGAACTTGCAACTCATCACACGGTCTATGGTGCCCTTGTTGATACGGTCACACTCCGAACCATGGATGCAACGCAGCTACGATTCTCCATGACAGGCAGCGTGGAATGCCAACTCCAATACGGATCTTCCGGCGATGTCAGAAACGGTGACGGCCTAGTGATGGACGACAGCTATCCACTTGCGTGCGAGTTTGAGGCATCGACGGCTACGCCACTGCAGCTCTCTCTTAAATCCCATACCCTGAAAATCGACACCGATTCTTTCTACGAATGAGCGGTCACGCCGTCACGAAACCCAATCATGACGCACCATCGTGACGGTACTTTTACTGTGGAAAGTTTTCGGCTCGAAATCCCAGGTCGTCGTGGATAGCCAGCAAGTAATGATACGGTGTCGCAGCCCTCGCCTGTCGAAGCTTGCCGCGAGTCTCAGCGTAGCAGGATATTCCTCCCACGATCAGCCCGAGTGCGGCCAGAATTCCTGAAGCCTCAGGAGAAATCGGTAGTGCCGCCAATGCCGCCGCTAAGCCCGCTGGAACGGTGATCTTCGCAGCGCCCGAAATGGCTCCAACGCCCAGCTCATCGAGGGTCAGCCTGAGGTTTCTCACTGCCGTCTCGATAGCGGTTCGTTGTGTGGTCAGGTAGTCGTCGAAGGCATTAGGATCCGCATTGGCTGTCGCGGCCGTCACTATGCCCTCCACAGCCGTCCTGAATTGCAACCGCTCTGACTTGCGGCGATCGGCGAATTGAACGACCTTCTCGACGGGAATGTCGTGAAGTTGTTCCGGAGACGGTAACCGAATCCCCAATCGAAGGAGGACATCGGAAACCGGCTGGCCAGCCGCAGGAGCGAAGAGAAGGGCCTGTCCGATTTCGGCATCCGTGGGTGAGTCCGTGAACAACGGAGCCGCGATTTTGTCGGCCATCTCCGATGCAAGGCAGAACATGTAGAAGGCCCCAACTTCATCGTGCATGGTGACCCAGTCGCCGAATTGATGAGCCAAACCGAGCGAATGCAACCTGCCAATGACTCCATGTCCGAACTTTTCAATGTGGATACCGCGATTTCTGGAAGCCATCGAGCGAGCCGTCTCGGCGTCGAGCCGGAAACGGTCTGTATGTGGCTGAAGGTGCTCGAAAAAACGAGTCGCCGCCAATTCCTCGTAAGGCTCCGGGCGCGTTGCGACCAGCAAATCACCGTCGGCTAGAGTCTTAAGGTCAGCGTCATCGCCCATGACGTGGTCGCCGTGCGTTATCGAATTCGGAACGATTCGGCGAACGCGGTCCCAGTAAATAAGCGCGGCCTTCAAATGATCGGCGTCACGTGGATGTATGAATGGGTAGTAGAGCGTCGTTCCCGTCGACATTGTCAGCACACCTCAATGGATTATGGCAGAGATAGCACAACTCGGAGATGACGCAAAGAGCACTGCAAAACAGCGGTGCAATAGAGAAGAAGAATGTGACCACCCCAAAGTACATGGACCAGCCTCCAAGGCCACGGTGTTCAAAGTCTGTATCAAGGGATGCCAAAAACCCGCTCCATCGTCTGTACTGGTGCTTTGCGATTGCTGATCCGTCCGACGCTGTTGAGGAATAGAGGCGAGCCTTCCGTTGTTATCGCGCCCGCAGGATGGGCCGCGGGTGGGCGGGGATGCATATATAGATGCATCGATGTTGTCTCCTCAATCGCGAGACAACGCGAAAATCGTCGAAATGGCTACCATGGGTACCATCGCATAGAACGCCAAGGAGTTAGGGCGACGACCATGGTCCCACGATGGCTACCATGGATACCACGAACACAGCCGCATTGGAGTTGGACTCCAAGTGGACTCCGCGGAGGCAGCTTCACACACCTTGAGGCTCCACGCCGGTGTGCGTAAACGTTTGAAACAGGGAAGGTTAAGAATGGTGGCCAGGGACGGAATCGAACCGCCGACGCCAGCCTTTTCAGGGCTGCGCTCTACC
>Ga0335081_10021222_pt1 | contig 10515 bp, 10 predicted proteins | sample Lox_Sample_35_FD_206713 | JGI IMG/M metagenome (GOLD analysis project Ga0335081, IMG submission 206713) | Soil microbial communities from Loxahatchee National Wildlife Refuge, Florida, United States - Lox_Sample_3.5 | ecosystem: Environmental > Terrestrial > Soil > Wetlands | place: USA...
GACCGCGGTCGGGATGGGCCTGCTGTTCGTGCCGCTGTCGCTGGTGGCGCTCAGCCGGGTCCGCGACCAGGACTCCGGGCTGGCCTCCAGCCTGCTCAACGCCGGCCAGGTGGTCGGCGGCGCGATCGGGCTGGCCGCGCTGGGCACGGTGGCCTGGACCGCGGTCGCCGACAGCGTCCGCAGCCAGGCCGCGGCGGCCGCCCAGGCGGGGGCCGGCCACCAAACCTTGGCCACCGCTCACGGCCAGGCAGCGATCTACCACAACGCCCTGGCCGTTGGCGCCACCCGCGGGTTCCTGGCCGCCTCGGGGATCGCGCTGGCCGCCTTCGTCATCGCCGCGATCGCCATCCGGGTCCGCCGCGAGGACCTGGCCGACCCGGCCGCGGCAGCCCAGGGGCAGCCAGTCAGCACCGAGCCCGCGATTGAGCCGACCCGCACGTGAGGGCCGCGCACGCGGGAGGCGTCCAGCACGCCGCCTACACCTCGAGAGGACCTCTCGATGAACACACAGAACCACGTCAGCTTCACCCCGGTCCAGATCCACGCCGACCATGCCGTGGAGAAGCGGCTGGGGAGCGCCGGGATAAACCGGCCTGGAGAAGGGACATGAGAACGTCCTGCATCGAAGGAGTAGCGATCCACGGTGACCTCGGGTCATGCGTCGGCGCCCGTGAGGACGCAGGCGAAGCGTTGACAGAGGGAGACGTAGGCTGGGTTATTGAGCCGCGAAATCATCAGTCCGGGGTGCCGACGCCGTCCCAGTGGCCGGAAGGCAACATCGCTGGCCGCGTTATCGCGAGCTGCCAGCGGACCCCGCGCGGTCAAAGAGCCTGTGCATGCGTTGAGTCTTCAGGTGCGAGAACCGGGAGATCCCGCGGTTGCCCGTCATGCGGTGATGGCTGGGCGGGCCGCTCGGGGAACGCTGAGGCGGTAAGCCCGAGATGAACGACCGCGGGAAGTCTGACAGCCGCGTAGTACCTGCGAAGCTGGCGAACAAGACCGGGCAGCCGGTGGCGGAGCTGGTGGAGGAAAGGCGGCTGGCCAAGGGGAACACGGGCCGGCAAAACGCGCCCCGGACGCTGAGCCGGGATGATGGCGCGTCAAGTGCGCTGGAGCGTGTGCGCCGAGCTGCACGAAAGGACAAGGGAGCGCGATTCACGGCGCTGCTGCACCACGTCGACCTCGACAGCCTGTGGGCGGCCTACGCGGCGATCAGCCCGAAGGCCGCTCCGGGGGTGGATCAGGTGACGTGGGCCGCCTACGGGCAGGATCTCCGGGCGAACCTCGAAGACCTGCTCCGCCGGGTCCACAGCGGTGCCTACCGGGCGAGCCCCTCTCGCAGGGTGTACATACCGAAGCCAGACGGGCGGCAACGACCGCTCGGCATCGCCACCTTGGAGGACAAGATCGTCCAACGGGCCGGCCAGCGCATCCCCCCTGCTCGCGAACGTCTACCTGCACTACGTCTTTGATCTGTGGGCCCGGCACTGGCGGGATCGGCAAGCTCATGGTGATGTGATCATCGTGCGTTTCGCCGACGACATCGTTGTCGGTTTTCAGCATCGCTCTGACGCCGAGCGGTTCCATGCGGACCTGGTGGAGCGTTTTGCCAGGTTCAACCTGGAGCTCAACGCCGAGAAGACCCGCCTGATCGAGTTCGGGCGGTTCGCCGCCGAGAACCGCAGGCGGCGCGGCCTCGGCCGGCCCGAGACGTTCTCATTCCTCGGCTTCACGCACATCTGCGGGAAAACCCGGGCGGGACGGTTCGCGCTGCGGCGCAAGACGATCGCGAAGAAAATGGCGGCCAAGCTGCGCGAGGTGAATGCCTTGCTCATGCAACGCCGTCACTGGCCCATCCCAGAGCAGGGGGAATGGCTGGGCAGCGTGGTGCGCGGGCATACCGCCTACTACGCGGTTCCCGGCAACATCCATGCCGTGTCGGCATTCCGAAAACAGGTCACGCGGCACTGGAACCGGGCGCTGCGGCGCCGCAGCCAGCGCCACCGGGTGACCTGGGAGCGGATGGGCCGACTCGAAGCACGGTGGCTCCCTCCCACCCGCATCACGCATCCCTGGCCGAACGTTCGATTCGACGCCCGTACCCAAGGTAGGAGCCCAGTGCGCTAGCAGTGCTCGCTGGGATCTGCGCGGGGGGCCGCCTGCAAGGGCGGTCCCTACCGCGAATAACTGGACCGCCGCTCGCACCTTCCTGTGACTGAGCGTTTCATTTGGTGCGTGAGCGTCAGGGTTAGCGAGCAGGGCTGCCGCCTGGAAGCAGCCGGTGGGTGGCCCGTGGTTGTCTGCCGCCGCGGGCCGATTCAAGCCGGGCTGGAGAAGCGGCCGGGAAGCGTGGCGCTTCAGCGTCGCTGGTTCCTGGCCGCCATGGCGTGGAAGACCTTTTTCGGCTCCCAGCAGGTCTCGTCGAGCATGCGCACAACGCCGTAGGAAGCGATGTCGCGGTCGCCGGGCTTGTCGTAGTTGGCGAAGGCGAACCACAGCGCGGTGTCCACGCCTTCTTCTTCGAAGATGTCGAGCAGTTCATTGAGGTAGCGCACCTGCTCGTCCCCGTCCGGGACCGCGCCGGGCGGCGGCTGCCAGGCCATGCCGCCCAGGTCGCCCGCGCCGCGGTAGGCGCACGTGCCGTACTCAGTGACGGCGACGGGCTTGCCGTGGGAGAAGAACTCGCGCAGGTGAGTGCGGAAGGTGCCGGCGTTCGGCGCGGTCCGGTAGGCGTCGATGCTGAGCAGGTCGAACGGCTCCCAGTCGACTGCTTCCCAGGGGCCGGAGGCGTAGGTGACCCGGCCTCCGAAGCAGGACCGGACGGCCGCGACGGCTTCGGCGAGGAAGTCGTTGAGGCGTTCCTGGACCGGGCCGAGGGACATCCACCATTGCAGGTCGGCGGTGACCATGGTCTGCAGGCGGTTCTTGTAGGTGTCGCCGGGAAGGAAACCGCTGCAGAAGGCGCTCATCTCGCATCCGGTGACGAACACCACCTCCGCGCCGGCCCGGCGTACCGCCTCGGCGCGCTGCGCGCAGTCGGTGAGGAACGGCAGCAGCTGCCCGTGGGGAAGGTCGACGGGGAACGGGGCGAACCACACTTCAAGCCCGGCGTCGGCCGCGTGCCGGGCAGCCATGCCCAGCCGCTCGCCGTCGCGGCCAGAAACGCGCACGGCGTCGCAGTGCAGCTCGCCGGCGATGACCGCCATCTCCCGCCGGACGGTCCCGGGGTCGAAGGTCTTCCGGGTGAGCTGGCCTGCGGGGAATGTCCCCGTGTCGTAGTTGATGCCTCGTGCGCGCATGTCACCTCCTTTCCAGGTGGCTGAGTCCGTCTTCCAGCAGGTCGAATGCGAGCTCGACGTCCCGCGCCAGGGCCCGCTGCGCGTCCTGGGCGGACGCGCCGTCCAGCAGGCGCTGGAAGTACGACTCCTGCAAGGTGAGCAGAGACGCCGCGACCTGGGCCGCCATGAGCCCGGCAGCAGCCTGGCCGTACTCGCCGGCGAGGACCCGGGCCAGTTCCTGGCGCTGCTGATAGAGCAGGGCGTTCGCGGCGCCCTGAAGGGCCGGGCTGTCCCAGATCACCCGCACCCGGGCGATCAGCGCGTCCAGTTCCGCTGCGGGCAACGGCACGGCGGCGAGCGCGCGGTAGTGAGCCCGCAGTGTCTCCAGGAACGTCTGGCCGGGCGTGCGCCGGGCAGCGATCCCGGCCAGGTCATCGCCTCCCGCGCCGTGCAGGACGAGCGACTCCTTCGTCGGGAAATACGCGAACAGCGTCGCCTTGGCCACCTCGGCGGCCTCGGCGATCTCGTTGACAGTCACCGCGTCGAAGCCGCGCTCGGCGAACAGCCGCAACGCCACGGCGGCGATCCGCTGCCTCGTCTGCTCCTTCTTGCGCTCGCGAAGACCTGCCATGCGGCCACAATACCCATACTCGGTTCAAAATCAAACCCGGTATGGGTAACTGACAGTCCCGCCAGCTTAAGCACTCGCCCTGCCGGCTCAAGCGCTCACTCGCCAGATGAAGCGCTCAGTCACACTTCCAGGTCCGCGCCCGGCATGCCCGGGTCACGGTCGATCTGAGGTCGCCACAGATCCCCGCCGGTGACATCGAACTCGACCTGGACCTGGACCACTCGACGGTCACGCTCCTGGTGGCCGGCAACACGGCCACCGACCACTGGGATCTGGACTGGACCGGCCGCGGGAAAGTCAAGCAAACCTACCACCGCAGCCAGATCGCCCGGCTGTCGGCGATCGCCTCGCGCTAATACCTCACCGACGCCCGCCGCGCCCACGCCGAGGGCACCATACCCACCCCGCGCGGCAGTCGTCCTCCTGACCCCGGCCCTCGCCCTCGGGAAACAGCCCGAGCCCACGCCCTGGGACCGCGACTACTGGCTGCAGCGACTCCCCGACCACGAACAGGCCTGACATACTCAGCGGGACACCCTGCCTCGGGAGCGCGGGCTCCCGGACTGGCCCGGAACCGTAGCATCACTGCCCGTCAAGGGATCAGGCTCAGCTCACGGGCCCGGGCGACGGCCTGGGTGCGGTTGGCCGCGCCGAGCTTGCCCAGGACATGGCCGACGTGCTTCTTGACCGTGTCCAGGCTAACCACCAGCTCGCCGGCGATGGCCTGATTCGACCGGCCCGCCGCCAGCATCGCCAGCACCTCCAGCTCGCGGCTGGTCAACGGATCGACGATACCGGCCGCCGCGGCGGTGTCCCGGCCTGGTCCCGGCGCGGCAGGCGCGGCGGCGAAGGCCCGCTGTAGCCGGGCCAGGTAGCCGAGCGGGACGCCTGCGGCCGCCTGGCCGGCGCGCTGGGCGGCGATGAGCCGACCGAGCAGCGCGGCCATCGCCGGGCCCTCGTCGGCGAAGACCCGCACGTAATCCTGCGCGCAGGCCAACAGGAGCGCCCCGGCCAGGGCCGTGACCGCCGCCGCCTGCTCATCAGTGGCCGCCAGCGCCAGCGCCCGCAGCGTGCCGATCTCGATCAGGCTGCCGGCCCGGTCCTGCACTCTTGCGGCGGCGTGCAGCCGGTCCAGCAGCGCGAGCGCCTGACCGGGCCGGTCCTGGGCGAGCAGGATCCGGGCCGGCACCAAGTGGCCTGATTCGCGGGCGTAGTCTGGATCATCGTCCGGGCCGAGGCCGTTGTCCTGCGCGAACCGGGCCGCGGCGGCCACGTCGCCCTGGGCCAGCACCAGCCGCGCCCGGATGGCCGGGACCGGGTTGAGCAGGCCCGCCGGACCTGGTGAGTTTTGCCCGGCCTCGGTGATGGCCTGCATCGCCCCGGCCGGATCGCCGGTGGCCTGCCGGATCATCGCCAGGGTGGCCAGGCCGTTGGCCAGCGGTACGGTGTAGACAAACTGGCGGCACAGCGCAATGCCCTAGGTCGCGTGCCGCAGGGCGAGGTCGAGATCGTCCCGCTGGTAGGCGATCTCGGCCCGGGCGACATAGCTTGGTCCCGCCGCCGGCAGCGGCCGGCCGGAGGTGACCAGGCTGTCCAGCGCCTGCTGGCAGGTCAGCAGGGCCGCGTCCAGGCGGCCCTGGGCCCGCCGGAGCAGCACCAGCTCGTACCAGCCCCACGCGGTCATCGTGAGCTGGCCGGTCTCGTGCCACTTGGTGACGCTGGAGGCGAAGGCGCGTTCGGCCTCGGTGAGCCGGCCGCGGAGCCATTCGGCCACGGCCAAGAAGCCGTACGCGGCGGCGCTCAGCGCCCGTTCTCCGGGTTTACGCTGGGCCCAGTCGGCCAGTAGCACCGTCTTGCCGTACCCGGCCGGGGCGCAGACCAGCACCAGCCCCCGGGCCAAGCCCTCATCCAGCCGCGCCGTCAGCCGCGGCCGCGGCACCTGGCCCGGCCGCGGAGCGGGCATGTGCAGCTTGGTGGCCAGCAGGACATCGGGCTCCGGCGCCGCCACCGGCGACTCAGCCATCGCTACCGTGCACGCTCCGCGCCTCCGCGAGCCTCCGTGTCGCCGCCGGAAGGACCTATCGCGAGCCGGCCTGCCGCTTCCCCGGGGGCGGCCCTGATCCGGCCATTCCATGGCCCTGGCGGCCCGCTTTCCTCCACTTCCCCGTGATCTTCGGCCGCAAACAACCCGCCACCCGGTCCGGGCACCCTAGTGCCCGGACCGGTGCGCCCGCAGGTGGACTCTGGACTCCTTGGCGCGCTTCGACGCCTGCGCTGCCGGGCTGGCCGCCGATCAGCGGTGCCCCGCCTCCAAGCCGGCGTCGCGTCAGTTACCGCCCAGGTAGTCGTGGACCAGGTGGATGGCGATGGAGCCCTCGCCGACGGCCGAGGCGACGCGTTTGACCGACCCGTGCCGGACATCGCCGACCGCGAAGACCCCGGGCAGGCTGGATTCCAGGAACTTCGGCGGGCGGCGCAGCGGCCACTTCTGGTGGGCCTGCCCGTCCGAGAGAAGGTCAGTCCCGGTCAGCACGAACCCGGACGGGTCGCGGCGCACGGCGCCGGGCAGCCACTGGGTGCGCGGCTCGGCCCCGATCAGCACGAACAGGGCCGCCGCGTCCACGGTTTCGGCGGCGCCGGACTGCAGGTCGGTGAGGGTCAGGCGCTCCAGGCGGTGCTGTCCGGCGCCGCCGGTCACCGCCACCCGGCGGCGCACCGTGATGTTGGGGGCCGATTCGATCTCCCGGATCAGGTAGGAGGACATGCTGCCGGCCAGGGAGCGCCCCCGGACCAGCATGGTTACTTGCGCGGCGTACCTGGCCAGGTGGATGGCGGCCTGCCCGGCGGAGTTGGCGCCGCCGACCACGAAGACCTGGCGGTCCTTCATGGCCCTGGCCTCCGAGGCGGCGGCGCCGTAGAACACGCCGACCCCGGTCAGCACGTCCAGCGCCGGGATGCCTAGGCGCCGGTAGGCCATGCCGGTGGCCACGACGACCGCCCGGCTGCGGACCTGGCTCCCATCCGCCACGGTGACGATCAGCTCCGGGCCGTCGGCCCGCACGGCGCAAGCCGGGCTGCCGTACGCGTACTGCGCGCCGAAGCTCCGTGCCTGAGTGTAGGCCCGCACGGCCAGGACCTCGCCGCTGACCCCGGCCGGGAAGCCGAGGTAGTTGCGGATCAGCGAGCTGGTGCCGGCCTGGCCGCCGATCGCCTCCGGTTCCAGCACGACCGTGCACAGGCCCTCCGACGCGCCGTAGACCGCCGCCGCCAGGCCGGCCGGCCCCGCCCCGATCACGGTCACGTCGTAGCGGCCGTCGCCCGGCTTGGTCGGCACGCCGAGGGCCCGGGCGATTTCCGCGTTGGAGGGGTCCGGCAGGACCCGCCCGTCGAACATCGCCACCGCCGGCAGGGCGTTCACGGCGGCTCCGGCCTCCGCGAGCAGCCGCTGTCCCTCCGGGCCGCTGGCGGGGTAGAAGCCGAACGGGACGCCGTTGCGGCCCAGCAGCTCCCGCAGCTCATGGGACCGCGGCGCCCACGCCTGGCCCACGACGCGCACCGCCTCGAACCCGGACAGGTTCGACCGGGCCCACTCGCCGAGCTGCTCGGTGATGGCCTGGTGGAAGCGCTCATCCGGTGGTGGCCCCGGCTTGACCACGTAGGCGTCAAGGTCGCCGGGGACGGTCGCCGCCACCACCGCGTCCATGCCCGGCTGCTCGCCCCAGGTGATCAGCAGTGCCCGCCTGGCGGCCGGGTGGAGCTGCCGGACCCGGGCCAGCAGTTCCGTCCCGGTCGCTCCCGGCAGCTGCTGGTCGGCTAGCACGAGACTGATCCGGCGGCGGCCGTCCCGGAGCTGGTCGAGGACCTCAACCGCCTCCTTGGCCGACCCGGTGGCGATGACCTGGTAGTCAGCTCCGTAGCGCTTGCGCAGCTCCGCCTCAACATGACCGCGCGCCCGCGGGCCGTCGGCCAGCAGCACGACCGGCACGTGCGGCCGGGATGGCGTCGATTCAGGATGCACGTGATCACCAGCTCATTCCCGGCGCAACGGGCGCCGGAGCAGTATCCGGGCTTGCCGGGTGGCAGGCCTCACACCGTCTCGGCTGTACTGCGCACCGCGAGCACGGCGAGCAGGATGAACGCAGCGAGCCAGGCCAGGATGACCCCGATGGACGTCATGGACACCGTGCCGCCGCTGATCAGGCCGGTGCCGATCCGGGTGATCTGGTAGGTGGGCAGCCCCTGGCCGATCTTCTGCATCCAGCCGGCCAGCGCGAACCACAGGCCGCCCAGGATCGACATGACGAAGTACACCAGCATGGCCACGGGCTGGACCGTGTCCGGGGCGAACCGGTAGCCGATCGCCACCGCCAGCGCGGCGAAGGTGAGCGCGCCGAGCCAGATGACGCCCGCTATGGCCAGCCATTTCCAGGCCGCCAGGTGCACGCCGCCGTAAAAACGGCCGATCACCAGCACGATCGCCACCGACAGGATGGTGGTCACCATGGACGCGATGACCTTGGCCAGAACGTAGGCGTTGGCAGGCAGCGAGGTGAGCCGCAGCTGCCGGATCCAGCCGTCCTTGCGCTCTTGGGAGATGCGCTGCGCGTTGCCGGTCAGCGCCCCGCTGAACGCGCCGATTGACGCCATCGCGATCATGTAATACGCCGGGTAGCCGACCCCGTAGGCCGAGGCGTGCCGGGCTTGCGGCGCGATCACCAGGTACAGCACGACCGGCAGGGCCACGGAGAAGATGCTGTACCGCTTGTTCCGGCCCAGCCGCCGCACTTCGGCGAGGGCCAGCGCCAGCGTGCCGTTCATGAGGTCACCTCCGCGTACGCGGCTCGGGTCGGCGCCGCGGCGTGGTCGTTGTCTGCCGCGGTAATGGCCAGGAACGCCTGTTCCAGGCCGAGGCTGGACACCTCGATCTCCCGCGGCCGCCAGCCGGCATCGAGCAGGGCGTACAGGGTCCGGTCAGAATCAGCCGACTGGATCTGTACCAGGTCGTGACGGATCTCCAGGTGCACCAGCGCGGGCAGCCGGCGCAGGGTCGGTTCGTCGATGTGGTCCAGGCGGAAGGAGATCCGCTTGGCGCCCGCCCGGGCCTTGATCTGGGCCGGGGTGCCGTCGGCCAGCAGGCGGCCCTTGTTGATGACCAGGATGCGGTCGGCAGCCTGGTCGGCCTCCTCCAGGTAGTGCGTGGCGAACAGCAGCGTGCGCCCCCCCGCGACCTCGGCATTCATGTTCTCCCAGAACGCCTGCCGGGATTCCACGTCCATCGCGGTGGTCGGCTCGTCCAGCACGATCAGGTCCGAGTCACCGACGATGGCCAGCGCGAACCGGACCCGCTGGGTCTGGCCGCCGGACAGCCTGTCCACCCTCCGGCTCGCGAGGTCGGCGATGCCGGCCCGCCGCAGCGTCAGGTCCACCGGCAGCGGCCGGGGATGAAATCCGGTCACCAGCGTCACCAGTTCGCGGACGGTCACCTCGGGCATCAGCCCGCCGGACTGGAGCATCGCGCCGACCCGGCCGGACTTGACCGCGTGATAAGGATCGGAGCCGAACATCCGGATCCGGCCGCTGGTCGGCTTGCGCAGCGCCACCAGCATGTCCAGCGACGTGGACTTACCCGCCCCGTTGGGCCCGAGAAAGGCCACGGTCTGTCCAGCCCAGAGCTGGAGCGACAGCCCGTCAACCGCCCGGACCCTTCCGTACACCTTACTGACATCCTCGAACGAAACGACAGGCGTCAGGCCCGTCGGCCTCCAACTCATCGTGTTTACCCTCCTCTTGGTCGCTCCTGGTGAGGAAGGTATGAGGCGACGGCCCGGCGGGCGTCACCCGAAAGTGGACAGACCAGGTGGAAACTTCAGCGGCCGCCGGTGGAACGGCGCCTGGATCAGCCGATCAGGCTCAGCTCGCGGGCCCGGGCGACCGCCTCGGTGCGGTTGCCCGCGCCAAGCTTGCCCAGCACGTGGCCGACGTGCTTCTTGACCGTGTCCAGGGTGACGACCAGTTCGCCGGCGATGGCCTGATTCGACCGGCCCGCCGCCATCATCCTCAGCACCTCCAGCTCGCGGCTTGTCAGCGGGTCGATGATGCCGGGCACCGCGGCAGTGTCCCGGCAGCGATCTGGCGAGGGGGGCCCGGCACCGAAGGCACGCTGCAGCCGGGCCAGGTAACTCAGCGGGACGTCGGCGGCGGCGTAGCCGGCGCGCTGGGCCGCGATCAGCCGTCCCAGCAGCACCGCCATCGGCGGGCCCTCGTCGGCGAAGACCCGGACGTAGCCCTGCGGGCAGGCCAGCATGAGCGCCTCGGCCAGGGCCCGGACCGCGCCTGCTTCATCGCCGGTGGCCGCCCGCGCCAGAACCCGCAGCGCGGCGATCTCGATGAGGCTGCCCGCCCGGTCCTGGGCTTCGGCGGCGGCGTGCAGCCGGTCCAGCAGCGCGAGGGCCTGGCCGGCCCGTTCCTGGGCGAGCAGGATCCTGGCCAGGACCAGGTGCCCGGATTCGCGGGCGTAGTCGGGCTCGTCGTCCGGGCCGAGGCCGTTGTCCTGCGCGAACCGGGCAGCGGCGGCCACGTCGCCCTGGGCCAGCAGCACCCGGGCCC
>Ga0335081_10021223_pt1 | contig 10515 bp, 10 predicted proteins | sample Lox_Sample_35_FD_206713 | JGI IMG/M metagenome (GOLD analysis project Ga0335081, IMG submission 206713) | Soil microbial communities from Loxahatchee National Wildlife Refuge, Florida, United States - Lox_Sample_3.5 | ecosystem: Environmental > Terrestrial > Soil > Wetlands | place: USA...
CTGCCTTCGTTCTGGACAGCAGTGCTCGCCTTGGCGATCGCGGTAGGCATCGGTCTCATCAACGGGCTGATGGTGGCTTTCGTCGAGGCGCCGGCCCTGTTCGTGACGCTCGCCACAACCTTCGTGGTCTATGGCGCAGCCTACTGGGTGGCGCCGGTCTATGTGGTCTATGTCCCGCAAAGCTCTACCGGGCTGTTGTTCGCGGGCCACGCAACGGTGTTCGGCATTCCGATGCCGATCTTCGTCTTTGCGGGGGCGGCGCTGGTGATGCACGCCTTTCTGTCGCGGACCTCGGTCGGCCGCTTCATCTACGCACAGGGCGACAATCCGGAGGCGGCGCGGCTGTCCGGCATCGCGCTGCGGCCGCTCACCGTGCTCGAGCATGTGCTGATCGCCATGCTCGCCTGGCTCGCCGGCCTGGTCTGGATCGGCCAAACCGGCAGCATGCAGACCAATATCGTGATCGTCGGCACGCAGATCTTCGACGTGATCCTGGTCGTGGTGCTCGGCGGCATCAGCTTGATCGGCGGGCGCGGCGGCGTGTTCAGCGTCGTGGTCGGCTGCGCGCTGATCGGCACGCTGCTCAACGCTTTCACCATCATGGACGTCAACAGCGAGGTGCAGAACATCATCCGCGGCGTCGTGTTGCTCGCGGCCATCATCCTCGACAACTGGCTGCACCCGCGCGACGAGGAAACCGCCCGCCAGGGCGAGTGAGCGGCGCCCGACCGACCGCCGTCTTCTTTTCCTCGTGATCAGGCCAACTTGGCGTCCAACGTGATTTCGGCGTTGAGAACCTTGGAGACCGGACAGTTCTTCTCGGCGTCCTTCGCCATTTCGAGGAATTTGGCTTCGTCGACGTTCGGCACCTGGGCGCGCAAGGTGAGCGCGGAGCGGCTGATGCGGAAGCCTTGCCCTTCCGGCTCGAGCGTGACCGCGGCCTCGGTGCTAAGCTCGGTCGGGGTCAAGCCAGCGGCCTGCAGCACGAATGCGAGCGCCATGGTGAAGCACCCGGCATGCGCCGCGGCGATGAGCTCTTCCGGGTTGGTCCCCTTCTCGTTCTCGAACCGGGTCTTGAAGGAATACGGCGTCTGCGCCAGCACACCGGAATCGGTCGACAGATGGCCGGTGCCAGCGCGGCCGGTCCCGCGCCAGACCGCTTTCGCCTTCCGGATCATTTAAGCCTCCATTTGCTAAGTCACCTGGTTTCACTGGCGCATCGTTCGGGGCATTATGGCGCATCATGAAGACGGAAAATCGCGATGCGCCAGGACCCCCGAACCTCGCGCGGCGGCGTTGTCGAAACAAGCCTCCGCTTCCCCAGTTCCAACGTGCCGGCAAATAGTTTATTGAAATTGACGCAATTGCTGCGGCGCGCCAGCGTGTCCAGGGCACCAAGGCCATGAACGTTCTACGAAATCTCGTCCCTGCCGTGGCGCCTTCTGGCTCGGACCTGATCGCGCCCGACTGCCGGGGGCTCAATTTCTGGACCATCGACCGCTCGCTTCGCGACCTGTTGGCGCTCTATCTCGACGCCAAGGCGCTGGCGCATTTTGCGCCGCATTTCGCGCGTCTGGGCGAGCTCGCCGGCTCTCGGCTCGATGAGCTCGCGCAGCAGGCGGACAAGCGCACGCCGATCCTGCACCACCGTGATCGCTTCGGCCGCGACGCCGATTGGGTCGAATACCACCCGGCCTATCGGGAAATGGAGCGCATCGGCTTCGGCGAATTCGGCCTGCACGCGATGTCGCGGCGGCCGGGCGTCCTGGGCTGGCCGCAAGTCGCGCCGCCGCTCGTTAAATACACGATGCAGTATTTGTTCGCCCAGGCCGAGTTCGGATTGCTCTGCCCGCTCTCGGTCACCGACACTTCGATCATGCTGATCCAGAAATACGCCGATGAGCGGGTCAAGCAGCGCTATCTGCCCGGCATGCTGAGCCAGGACATGGATCGGCTGCTCAAGGGCGCGCAGTACATGACCGAGAAGACTGGCGGCTCCGATCTTTCCGGCATCGCCGTGACTGCTCAGCGCGTCGGCGATCACTGGGAGCTGTGGGGCGACAAATGGTTTTGCTCCTGCCCCGACCACGACGTGGTGCTAATCCTCGCCCGCTGCCAAGGCGCGGCGCCGGGCAATAGCGGCTTGTCGCTATTCGTCATGCCGCGCCGGCTCGAGGACGGCAGCCGCAACCGTTATCGCGTGGTGCGGCTCAAGGACAAGCTCGGGTCGCGTTCCATGGCTTCGGGCGAGACCATCATCGAGGGCGCGGTCGCTTACCTCCTCGGCGAGCCGGGCCGCGGCTTGAAGCAGATGATGGATCAGGTGAACCTGTCGCGGCTGTCGCATGGTTTCCGCGCCGCCGGCATGATGCGGCGCTGCCTCAACGAGGCGCTGCAGGTGGCGCGTCACCGCCACGCCTTCGGCCGCGCGGTGATCGATCACCCGCTGGCGCGGCGCCAGCTCCTTAAGCTCATGCTGCCGACCGAGCAGGCGCTGTCGGTTGCGGTCGCTGCGGCAGGGGCGATGGCGAACGATGACGAGGCGCAGCTGCGCATCCTGACCGCGCTGGTCAAATACCGCGCCTGTCGCGACAACGTGCCGGTCGCCACCGGCGCCATGGAGATGCGCGGCGGCAACGGCTACATCGAGGACTGGGTCAACGCCAAGCTCATCCGCGACGCCCATCTCGGTCTCATTTGGGAAGGGACGTCGAGCGTCAACGCGCTCGACATCATCCGCCGCGCCGTCGGCCGCGAGCGCGCGCACGCAGCGCTCGCCGAGGCGCTGCATCGCCGGCTCGATCAAGCGCCGATTCCCGGATCGTTCCACGGCCGCCTCGCGGCGCTGGTCGATCGGACCGTCGCCTTCGCCGACGCGGTCGCGAAGCGGCCGAGTGCGGAAGCCTCGAGCCGCCGCGCCGCGAGCGCGCTCTATCACGCCGTGAGCGCCGCGCTTCTCGCCGCCGAGGGCGCCGAGCTGGGCAACCGCGGCGGCGACGCCCGGCGGCTCCTGCTCGCGCGCCTGGTGCTCGACCACCGGCTCGGCAACGCCGACCCGTTTGCCTTGCCCGACGAGGACTGGGAGCAAAGGGTCACCGCCAGCCTCCTCAACGACGATCCGCTGTCGCTGTCGGAGGTCGCGGCCTTGGCCGCCGCCTGAGTTCCGCCAAACGGGAGCAACGAGTCATGCATGGCACCCGCGAACCGCTCGACGCCGCGAGAGCGGAAGCCTATGCGCTGCCACTTGAGGACATCGACGTAAGCCGGCCGGAGCTGTTCCGGTCGTATACGATGTGGCCGTATTTCGAGCGGCTGCGCAAGGAAGCGCCGATCCACTATTGCGCGTCGAGCCGCGTCGGCCCGTACTGGTCGGTGACCAAGTACAAGGACATCATGCATGTCGAGACCAATCACGCGGTATTTTCCTCGGACGTCAATCTCGGCGGTATCGGTATCCAGAACACCAAACCGGACTATCGCCGCGAAAGCTTCATCGCCATGGACGAGCCGCGCCACGGCCAGCAGCGCAAGACCGTGGCGCCGATGTTCGCGCCACAGAATCTCGACCAGCTGGCGAACACCATCCGGGTGCGGGCGCGCGAGATTCTCGACCATTTGCCGCGCAATGAGACATTCGACTGGGTCGATCGCGTCTCGGTCGAGCTGACCACGCAGATGCTGGCGACGCTGTTCGATTTTCCCTGGGAGGAACGGCGCAAGCTGACGCGCTGGTCGAATGTGGCGACTGCCGCGCCCGGCAACCGCGAGATTATTGCCTCGGAAGCGGCGCGCGACGCGGAGCTTCAGGAGTGCGGCGCCTATTTCGCCGCGCTGTGGAAGGAGCGGATCGCGCAGCCGCCCAAGGCCGACCTGATCTCGATGATGGCGCACAGCGAAGCCACGCGAAACATGGATCCGAATAACTTCCTCGGCAACCTCATCCTGCTGATCGTCGGCGGCAACGACACGACGCGCAATTCGCTCTCCGGCAGCGTCTACGCGCTCAATCTCTTTCCAGCCGAGTACGAAAAGCTTCGCCGCAACCACGCCCTGGTGCAAAACCTCGTGCCGGAGGTGATCCGCTGGCAGACCCCGCTTGCTCATATGCGCCGCACCGCGCTCGCGGACACGCAGATTGCCGGCACCGCGATCAAGCAGGGCGAAAAAGTCGTGATGTGGTACGTCTCGGGCAACCGCGACGAGGACATGTTCGAGCGTGCCGACGATCTCGCGATCGAACGGCGCAATGCGCGCAATCACCTTTCGTTCGGCTTCGGGATCCACCGCTGTCTCGGCCTTCGTCTTGCCGAGCTGCAGCTGCGGATCGTGTGGGAGGAAATCCTGCAGCGCTTCGACAGGATCGAGGTCGTCGCCGAGCCGAAGCGGACCTATTCGAATTTCGTGAAGGGCTACGAGACGCTCGCGGTGCGGATTCCCGGCTAGCGCCGGCGCATTTTTCTCGACGATGGCAGCCGCCGGTTGCTCGGCTTCGGCACGATTCAACCATATTGCCGGCACAATGATCCGGTTCCATCGCGCCTCCGGTGCTAGCACGCTAATGGAAACCGCCATGCGACTGTGTGAGAAAATATCGGGGGTGTTAAATGGCGTCTCTCTATCAGACGGAGCTATATCGCATTGACGGGCAGTTGAAGTCCCTGCTGACCAAACTCAAGGATGCCACGCCGAGCGAGCGCAACCACGCACTGCAGACATTCGAACGGGCTGTGACCTACTTCGTCGATCGCATTTATGCGCTTAACGAGAACCATTCCACGCTTGTTGGAAACTAAGCGGCGCTAGGCGCTTTGGCGCAAGGGTCGCGTCGGCGTAAAAACGTCGACGCTGTGCCGGCGGGGGGACGAGGGCTGGGGCTTCGCTCCGGCCCTCTTCGCTGAGCGCCGCATTGCCGCGGTAGACGGCAGCATTGCGCTCATGCTTAGCTTGGGACCGCTCGGACCCGGTTCGGAGCCGCATCATGGCGCTCAATTCGGCAAGCGAACGCGGCCGCAAATTATTGGAAAAATGCGCATTATTCGGCGCCCTCGACCAAAAGGCGCGGCGCGAGATCGTCTCCTATGCGCAGCCGCGAAGCTTTGCGGTCGGCCAGTCGATCTGCCGGATCGGCGATCCCGGCGATAGCATGATGGCGGTGATCATCGGCACCGTGCGAATCTCGCTGCCCACAGTGAAAGGCAAGGAGATCATTCTTGCCGATCTGCAGGCCGGCGAGTTGTTCGGCGAGATCGCGCTGCTCGACGGCAAGGCGCGTTCGGCGAACGCCACGGCGCACACCAAATGCGAGCTCATGGTACTGGACCGGCGCGACCTGGTGCCGTTCCTGGAACGAAATCCGAGCGCCAGCCTCAGGCTGATGGAGATGCTGTGCGCGCGCATCCGCCGCTCCGACGAGCGGATGAGCGATATTGCGTTTCTCGACCTGCCGGCGCGTCTGGCCAAGACGCTGCTGCATTACCCGGCGCCGATCAACAGCGCCGGCACGATCAAAATATCGCTTTCGCAAAGCGAACTGGCGGCAATGGCCGGCGCCACGCGGGAGAACGTCAATCGCTGCCTGCGCGAATGGCAGCGCCGCGGCATCCTGGAATTGCGGGATCGCTGGACGATCATCCGTCAGCCTGAAGCGCTGCGCAATCTCCTAAAATTGGCTTGATGGTCTTTAAATTGGCTTGATGTTTCTCCGCCGCGTCGCGAGTCGCCGCAATTTCCTCTGTGACGCGCGGCACTGACGTTTTGCCATGCACGACTAGGTTTTCGTATAGCAGCACGTGTCAATTTCGGCGCGTGTCGGTCGACTTCTGATGCGGAGGAAGGCCATGAACACAAGATTTCAGCCCTATCGCCAGCCGTTTTGGAGAGAGCTCAAGCGCCATCTCCGCGAATGGCGGCAACGTGCTCTGGTTCGGCGGGAGCTCAGGATGCTGAGCGATCGCCAATGCGAGGATATCGGTCTGAAGCCCAGCTACCACAACGATCTGCGGAAATCGTTTTGGTGGTGACGGCGATTGGCGCATCGAGGGAATGCGCAGCTAGTCCAGGGGACGCGGCGTGGCCAGACGAGGCGCAGAGGGCGGCTAAGGCCGCCCTCTGCGTTTTATGGCGGGCAAACAACCGACGCCCGGTTGATCGGGCGCCGCTAGTCGGTGCGGCGAAGCTCGCTCAGATGCCAGGATCCTCGCCGACATCAAATACCAAAATCAAACGCCGAGATAACGGTGCTGGACGTCGGGCGCGGCGGTCAGGGCCCGCGAATCCCCTGCCCACACCACGCGGCCGCGTTCGATGATGTAGTGGCGGTCGGCCAGTCGGGTCAGCGCCTCCACGTTCTTGTCGATGACCAGGATCGACTGGCCCGCCCGGCGAAGGAGCGCGAGGCAGCGCCAGATCTCCTCACGGATCAGCGGCGCCAGTCCTTCGGTCGCTTCGTCGAGGATGAGGAGTCGCGGATTGGTCATCAGCGCGCGGCCGACCGCCAGCATCTGTTGCTCGCCGCCCGAGAGCAAGTTGGCCATGCTGCCGGCGCGCGCGGCCAGCCGCGGAAACAGCGCATAGACCTTCTCAAGCGTCCACGGATCAGCGGCGCCTCTGCGGTTGGCCGCGGTGGCGAGAAGATTTTCGCGGGTGGTCAGATTGGCAAAAACCTGGCGTCCCTCCGGCACCAGTCCAAGGCCGAGCTTGGCGATGCGATAGGCCGGCAAACGGCCGATTTCGCCGCCGTCAAAGCGGACCGAGCCCGCCGCCGGCGGCGTCAGTCCCATGATCGAACGCACAGTGGTGGTCTTGCCCATGCCGTTGCGTCCCATCAGCGACACCATCTCGCCCGGCGCGATGGTGAGCGAAACGCCGAACAGCACACGGCTCAAGCCGTAGCCGGTTTCAACGCCGTTGAGTTCGAGGAGCGGCGCGTCAGCCATGACTTCCCTCTAGGGGGCCGCTCCGGACGCCCTCGTCTTCGCCGAGATAGGCCTGCCTCACGGCAGTATCGGCTCTGATCGCCGCGGGCTTCCCCGAAGCGATGACGCGGCCATAGACCAGCACGGTGATGCGGTCGGCCAGCGCAAATACCGCCTCCATGTCATGCTCGATGAGGAGGATCGTCACGCTCCCTTTGAGCGCGCGCAACAGCGCGACCATGCGATCGGATTCCTCCGGGCCCATGCCAGCCATGGGTTCGTCGAGAAGAAGGAGCCGCGGCTGCGTCGCCAACGCCACGGCAATCTCGAGCTGACGGTGCTCGCCATGGCTCAGCCGGTCGACGCGCGTCGCGGCGCGTGCGGCAAGCCCGACGCGCCCGAGTGCTGCCTCCGCCGGCCCGCGCAAATCGTCCTCGCGACGCGCGTCGCGCCAAAAGCGAAACGAATGGCCGCGATGCGCCTGCACGGCGAGCGCGACATTGTCGAGCGCGGTAAAGTCCGGGAACAGCGAGGTGATCTGGAACGAGCGCGCGAGCCCGCGCTGGTTGCGCCGGTCGACGGCGAGCCGGGTGATGTCGCTGCCGTCGAACCGCACCACGCCCGCTTGCGGTGCGATCTCGCCGGCAAGGAGCCCGATCAGCGTCGTCTTGCCGGCGCCGTTCGGGCCGATCACCGCATGCAGCTCGCCTGCAGGGATCGCGAGCGTGATCGCGTCAGCCGCGATCACGCCGCCGAAACGCTTGGTCAGGCCGTCGACCTCGAGGAGCGGTTCAGCCACGAGCGCGGCCTCCGATGCGGCCCGCGATCCCGCCATGCACGTAGATCGCGACCAGGAGCAGGACCGGTCCGAGGATCAGGTCGGGATAGGAGGTGACGCGGGACAGCGCCTCCTCCAGCAGCAGGAAGGTCGCGGTTCCGATCAGCGGCCCGAACAGCGAGCCGAGGCCACCGAGCACGACCATGACGATAAGGTCGCCGGACCGCGTCCAATGCATCATCGCCGGACTGATGAAATTGGTGTGGTTGGCAAGGAGCGCGCCGGCGAGCCCGCACAGCGCGCCGGCAATGACGAAACAGACGAGCTGGTAGCGGAAGGTCGGGAAGCCGATCGCGCGCATCCGCCGATTGTTAGAGCGGGCGCCACGGATCACCAGACCGAACCGGGAGTTGACGAGCCGCGAGGTCAGATAGATGCCGGCGAGAAGGAGCGCCAGGCACAGATAGTAGAACAGCGTCTTGTTGTTGAGATCGAGCACGCCGCCGAATTGGCTGCGCCGGTAGATGGTCAGGCCGTCGTCGCCGCCATAGCGGTCGAGCCCGATGGCGACAAAATAGATCATTTGCGCAAACGCGAGCGTGATCATGATGAAATAGACGCCGCGGGTGCGCAGGCTCAGCGCGCCGACCACGAGCGCATAGAGCGCCGCGGCGGCGACGGCGACCGGCCACTGCACGAGGCCCGATGTAAGACCCTCCTTCGCCAGAATACCGACGGCGTAGCCGCCGATGCCGAGATAGGCGGCGTGGCCGAAGCTCACCATGCCGCCATAGCCCATGATCAGGTTGAGGCTCGTCGCGGCGAGCGCGAGAATAAGCACGCGGGTGAACAGGGTCAGCACGAAGCTGTCGCCCGCGAGCCGCGCATAGAGCGGCATGAGGGCGAGGACGGCGATAAGGATCACGTTGAAGGCAGCAGACGCCGTGAGCCGAAACTGCGGCGCCGGTTCGAGCGAAGAGTCGAGCCGGGCGGTCATTTGTTCGCCGCCGGAAACAATCCTTCCGGTCGGAACACCAGCACCGCCGCCGTGAGCATGTAGATCGACATCGACGATAGCGCCGGCCCGAGCGTCTCCGCCGCATTGCGGCTCAGCATGAGGCGCAGCATGTCAGGCAGGAAGGCGCGGCCGACGGTATCGATGAGGCCGACCAGGATCGCGGCGACAAAGGCGCCGCGGATCGAGCCGATGCCGCCGATGATGATCACCACCAAGGCGAGGATCAGGATGTTCTCCCCCATGCCGATCTGCACGGTGAGGATCGGCGCCTGCATCACGCCGGCGAAGCCGGCGAGCGCGGCGCCGAAGCCGAACACCAGCGTGTAGAGGAGCTTGATGTTGATGCCGAGCGCGCCCACCATTTCGCGATTCGAGGCGCCGGCGCGAATGAGCATGCCGAGCCGGGTGCGCATCACCACGACGTAGAGCGCGGCAGCGACCGCGAGCGCAGCGAGGATGATGACCAGGCGATAGGCCGGATAATAGACGCCCGGCAAAATCTGCACGGCGCCGAGCATTTGCGGCGGCAGCGCAAGCGTCATGCCCGCCGGCCCCCAGATCAACCGCACCAGCTCGTTGAAGAACAGGATGAGGCCGAAGGTGCCGAGCACGTGATCGAGATGATCGCGGCCGTAGAGTCGCCGGATCGCGACGATCTCAAGCGCCATGCCGGCGACGAGCGAACAGACGACCGCCAGCACGACGGCGATGACGAAGCTGCCGGTGAGAGCGGCAAAGCTGGCGGCAAAATATGCGCCGAGCATGTAGAGCGAGCCGTGCGCCAGATTGACCAGATCCATGATGCCGAAGACGAGCGTCAGCCCGGCCGCCAGCAGGAACAGCAGCATGCCGAGCTCGATGCCGTTGAGGCACTGTTCGACGAAGTACAGCATAGGTCGATAATTGCGCTTCGTTCTCACCCGTCATCCCGCGCATAGCCGTTCTTCGAACGGCTATGCCCGGCCATGACGCTTGGCGATCGGGCGGCAACGGCCGAGGAACCCGACGGAGCTACTTCATCGGACACTGGTCGTGGAATTTGTCCTGGTCGTCTTTGACGATCAGCGTCACCGTGTGCAGCGCGTAGTTGCCGTCCGCGGTCTTTTCCGCGTCCTGCAGGTAGAAATTCTGGATCGGGATGTGATTGTTGCCGAACTTGAAGTTGCCGCGCACCGACTTGAAGTCGGCCTTTTCCATCGCCTTGCGCATGCCCTCCTTGTCGCTGAGGTCGCCCTTGACCGCGGTAATGGCGCTGTCGATCAGCCCGACGGCGTCATAGGTCTGCGCGCCGTAGAACGAGGGCGAGGCTTTGTATTTCTCCCGGTAGTCGGCGACGAATTTTTTGTTGGTCTCATTGGGCAGATCGTTGACCCATTCCTGGGCGCCGGGGACGCCGATCGCGAGGTCCTTCAATCGCGGCAGCGACAGGTCGTCGATGGTGAACGCGGTGTAGAGTGGGATCTGCCCCTTGAGGCCGGATTGCGCGTATTGGGTGACGAATTGAACGCCGGCGCCGCCGGGATAGAACGCAAAGATTGCCCCGGGATTGGCGGCGCGGGCCTTTGACAGCTCGGCGGAGAAATCGAGCTGATCCGGCCAGCGCGTCAGCTCCTGGCCCACGACCTGGCCCTTGAAGGTCGACTGCACGCCCGCCACCATGTCGCGGCCGGCGGCGTAGTTCGGTGCGATCAAGAACGCGCTCTTGACGCCCTTCTGGTTCATATAGAGGCCGACGGCTGCCGGCGTCTGGTCGTTGTTCCACGAGGTCGAGAACACATAGGGCGAGCACAATTCGCAGGCGAGCT
>Ga0335081_10021226_pt1 | contig 10514 bp, 9 predicted proteins | sample Lox_Sample_35_FD_206713 | JGI IMG/M metagenome (GOLD analysis project Ga0335081, IMG submission 206713) | Soil microbial communities from Loxahatchee National Wildlife Refuge, Florida, United States - Lox_Sample_3.5 | ecosystem: Environmental > Terrestrial > Soil > Wetlands | place: USA: Florida...
CTCGATGCCGAGCGCTACACCGGCTTCGCGTTCGGGATGGGCCCGGGCCGGATCGCCATGAATCGCTACGGAATCACCGATATTCGCCTGCTCTACGAGGGCGACATGCGGTTCCTCGAGCAGTTCGCTCCCGGAGGCGCGGCATGAATTCTTCAACCGTGCCGCCTACCGCCCTGCCACGAGCAGTTCGCTCCCGGAGGCGCGGCATGAGCCCTCCCGCCCTGCCGCCTACCGCCTGCCACGAGCAGTTCGCTCCCGGAGGCGCGGCATGAGCCCTCCCGTCCTGCCGCCTACCGTCCTACCACCCTACCGCCCTACCGCCCCATGAACGCCTCCCGCCTCTGGCTCGAAGCGTTCCTCAGGCGGCCACTCGAGGCACGCGACCTGTCGGGCCGCCTCGCGATGCTGGGCGTGCCGTGTGACGCCATTGAGCCGCTCAACCCCGGCCTGGCCGAGGTGGTGGTCGGGCTGGTGGAGTCGGTGCGGCCGCATCCCAACGCCGATCGGCTCAGGCTCTGCGTGGTGAACGATGGGACCGCCGAGCGTCTCAACGTGGTGTGCGGCGCTCCCAACGTTACTGAAGGAAAGCGGTACCCCTTCGCCCGGGTCGGTGTGACCCTGCCCGGCGGGGTGACGCTCGAGCGGCGGAAGATCCGTGGCGAGGTGTCCGAGGGGATGCTCTGCTCCGCCAGGGAGCTCGGGCTCGGGCAGGAGCACGATGGCATTCTCGAGCTCGAGACCGGCGCCGCCCCGGGAACACCGCTGACCCAGGTGCTCGCGGTGGGCGACGAGCGCCTGGTGCTCGATGTGACCCCCAACCGTCCCGACCTCCTTGGGCACCGGGGGCTCGCGCGGGAACTGGCCTACAGTTACGGCGTGCCTCTGCGCCTGCCGGAGATCCCCGGCGCGCCGGCGGACGCGGTTCCCGCACTCGCGCGGGTCCAGGGCCCGCGCGCCACCGTGGAAGGGGTGACGGTGGGCATCGAGGACGGTGACGGGTGCCGGCGGTTCAGCGCGGTGGTGATCCGGGGCGTCCGGATCGGGCCGTCTCCGGCCTGGCTCGCCGCCCGGCTCGAGGCGGTGGGAATCCGGAGCATCAGCAACGTGGTGGACGCGACCAACTACGTCATGCTCGAGCTCAACCATCCCATGCACGCCTACGACCTCACCCGCCTCGAGGGCGCCACCATCGTGGCGCGTCGCGCCCGGAGCGGGGAGCGGGTCGTCACGCTGGACGGTGTCGACCGCGCGCTGAGCCGCGACATGACGGTCATCGCCGATGCCGCCCGGGTGATCGGCGTGGGCGGCGTGATGGGCGCGGAGAACACCGAGGTCGCGGAGACGTCCACGGACCTCCTGCTCGAGTGCGCCTGGTTCGAGCCGACGCGGCTCCGCCGCACCCGCCGCGCGCTGGGACTCTCCAGCGACGCCTCCTATCGGTTCGAGCGCGGGGTGGATCTCTGGGGGATCCCCGAAGCGCAGCATCGTGCCGCCTCCCTGATCCTCGCGGTCGCTGGCGGACGGGTGGTCGGGGGTGTGGACGTCTGGCCGGAGCCCACCACTCCGCCCAGGGTCTTTCTCCGGAGCCGGCGCGTCGCGCAGGTGCTGGGCGCCGAGCCGTCGCGGGCGGAGGTGGAGCGCTATCTCACCGCGGTGGGGTGCACCGTTCTCTACAAGCCGGATGACGATCGCTACGCGGTGGACGTGCCGGGCTGGCGCCCCGACCTAATCGGCGAAATCGATCTCATCGAGGAAGTTGCTCGGCTCCATGGCTACGACCGCTTCCCCTCGGAGCTCCGGCCCTATCAGGTCGGCCGCCTGGGCGACGCGCCCATGGATGTGGCGATTCGTGAGGTGCGCGAGGGACTGGTGCAGCTGGGCCTGTGCCAGGCCGAGCTGCTGCCGCTGGGGCCCAGTGAAGGAGAGGGAAGCGTCAAGCTCCTGAACCCGCTGTCCGCGGAGGACGCGTGGCTCCGCCAGCGGCTCCTCCCCGGTCTGGTGCGCGCGGTGGAGACCAACTGGTCGCGGCGGGTCCGCGACGTGCGCCTGTTCGAGATCGGCACCGTCTTCCGGCACGCGTCGGGCGGGGGTCGCCCGGTGGAAACGATGCGGGTCGCGGCCGTGCTGAGCGGCGCCCGCCACCCGGGGCATTGGACGGATGGCGAACGGTCTCCCGATTTCGATTTGTGGGATCTCAAGTTCCTATTCGAGGCCGCCGTCGGTCTGGCAAATCCGGGGGCGGTGTTGCAAGTTCATCCGAACGGCTGGATTGCCACCTCGTCGGAGGGACGGACCATCGGCCGGGCGGAGCGGCTCGCGGTGGACCTGCCGGCATGGGCCGCGCCGGTGTTCGGGTTCGAGCTCGATGTGAGCGGCGCGGCGCGGCTGCCCCGGCGCTACGCGCCGCTTGCCACGACGCCGTCCGCCTGGCGGGACGTGAATCTGCTGCTCAACACCGGGACCCAGGTCGCGGAGGTGATCCGCGTGATGCGACAGACCGGTGGCCGGCTGCTCGAGGCTGTGGAGGTGATGAGCGAGTTCCGGGCGCCGGCACTGGGCGAGGACCGGCGGGCGGTGCAGTTTCGGCTCACGATGCGCGCGGCGGACCGCACGGTCCGCGACGAGGAGGTCGACGCGCTGGTTGGGCGCCTTCTCAAGGCACTGGAGCGGGAGCTTGACGCAAAGCTACGAACGTCCTGACGCGCGAGCGGTGCAGGAGCTGGGTGAGCTGTTTCAGCACGTCGGCGAGGAGCTGGCCGCCTGGCGGCGCCGTTCACTCAAGGCCGAAGCGGAGCTGTCGGAAGCCCGCGCCAAGGGCGGCGTGGTGGCGGGCCCGGAGCTGATCCAGTCCCGGCAGCGGCTGCTGCAGCTCGAGGTCGAGAACCAGGCGCTCCGGGATCGCATCGACGCGGCGCGGGACCGGCTGCGCCTCTTGGCCAATCGACTGAGCTTTCTGGAGCAGGACGCCGATGAGGGCGCGGCGTGACCGCGCCCAAGCACGCCGTCCGGGTGACCATCGGCGGCGAGGATTACACGGTGCGCTCCGAGCTGCCGCCGGAGTACACCCGCGAAGTGGCGTCTTACGTGGATGCCGCGCTGCGCCGGATCCGGGACATGTTACCCCAGGTGGAGACGCACAAGGCCGCGATCCTCGCCGCGCTGGCGATCACCGACGAGCTGTTCCAGGCCCGTCGCGGCGACCGCGAGCACGCGGCCCGGCTCAACGCCATGGCGGAGGATCTGGCTCGGCTGCTTCCGCCCTCGAAGCGGGGCCGCCGGGCGAGCGGGTCGCAGGGCATTTCAGGCTGAAGGCACGGACCGCTTCGGTCCGATAATCACGATGGGGCGCGCCTGAGCGCGCATCCTGGAGAATAGATCGTATGCCGCCGCTGATGGTGCCCCTCCTGGAGGGGCTTGCCGCCGGTCTCGTCGCCGCCGCGACCATTTTCTTCGTATACAACCGCCTGCAACGGCAGAGTGCCGCCCGCACCCTCGCGGCCGCGCGCCTCGAGGCCGAGACGCTGGTTTCCGACGCCGGCGCCAAGGCGCTCGAAGCCCGGAACCAGATCGTGCTCGAGGGCCGGATGGAGACCCTTCGGCTCCGCGAGGATCTCGACAAGGAGGCGCAGCGTCGCCGCGAGGAGTGGGAGCGGTTCGAGCGCCGGGCGGAGGAACGGGATCGCTCGCTGGAGCGGCAGCTGGAGGAGGTCCGCCGGCAGGAGTCGGGCTTCAGCGCGCGGGAAGTGACGCTGGCCTCCCGCGAGCAGGCGGTGCGGAGCCGGGAGGGCGAAGCGGAGCGGTTCGCCCAGGAGGCGCGGCAGCAGCTGGAGCGGATCTCCGGTCTGAGCGCGGAGGACGCGCGGCGGGAGGTGCTGCAGCGGGTCGAGGACGAGGCCCGGAGCCAGGCCCAGGCGCTGGCGCGGGACATCCGGGAACAGGCGCGGCGCGGGGCGGAGAAGGAGTCGCGCAAGATCGTGGCGCTGGCGGTGCAGCGAATCGCCGCGGAGCATACGGCTGAGACCACCGTGTCGGCGGTGGCGCTTCCGAGCGATGAGATGAAGGGGCGGATCATCGGGCGCGAGGGGCGGAACATCCGCGCCTTCGAGCAGGCCACCGGCGTCGACGTGATCATCGACGACACGCCGGACACTGTCATTATCAGCTGCTTCGACCCGGTGCGGCGCGAGGTCGCGCGGCGGTCGCTGGAGGCCCTGATCACCGACGGCCGCATTCACCCGGGCCGGATCGAGGAGCTGGTCACCAAGGCGCAAAAGGAACTCGACACCGAGATGCAGGAGCTGGGCGAGAAGGCCGCGTTCGAGACCGGCGTGCATGGCCTGCATCCCGAGCTGATCCGGCTGATCGGCCGGATGCGCTACCGCACCTCCTACGGCCAGAACATCTACGACCACTCCAAGGAAGTGGCCTGGCTGGCGGGCATCATGGCCGCGGAACTCAAGCTGGATGTGCAGCTGGCCAAGCGGGGCGCTCTGCTCCACGACATCGGGAAGGTGCTCACCCACGACAACGAGGGGACGCACGTCGAGCTGGGTGTCGAGGTGGCGCGGAAGTACGGCGAGAACCCGCTGGTGGTGAACGCGATCCACGCCCACCACGACGATGTTCCCCACGAGACCGCCGAATCGGTCCTGGTGCAGGCGGCGGATGCCATCAGCGGCTCCCGACCCGGGGCGCGCCGCGAGGCATTCGAGAGCTACGTGAAGCGGCTCACCAAGCTGGAGGAGATCGCCAACGGCTTCCAGGGCGTCGAGAAGTCGAACGTGATCCAGGCCGGCCGCGAAGTCCGGGTGATCGTCACGCCCGACAAGATCGACGACGGGCAGGCCGTCCAGCTCGCCGACCAGATCGCCCGCCGCATCGAAGGGGAGCTGCAGTATCCGGGTCAGATAAAGGTGGTCGTGATCCGGGAAACCCGAGCCACGGACGTCGCGCGATGACCGCTCGCCTGATCGATGGCGTGTCGCTGGGCAAGACCATCCGCCAGGAGGTGGCCGAGGAGATCGCCCGGCTCCGCGCCGGGGGTGTGGTGCCCGGCCTGGCGGTCGTGCTGGTGGGTGAGGACCCCGCGTCCAGGGCGTACGTCGGCAGCAAGGAGAAAGCGTGCCTCGAGGCCGGCATGCATTCCGTCAAGATCACCCGCGAGGCGACCCTGCCCGAGGCCGAGCTGCTCGACATCGTCGATGGCCTCGACCGCGATCCCGCGGTGCACGGCATTCTGGTCCAGCTGCCGCTCCCCAAGCATATCAACGCGGAGAAGGTCCTCAACCGGATCGACCCGATGAAGGATGTGGACGGGTTCCATCCGGTGAACGTGGGCAAGCTCGTCATCGGCGATCCCACGGCGCTCCGTCCCTGCACCCCCTGGGGAGTGATCCAGATGCTGATCCGGAACGGCATCGAGACCCGCGGCGCCCACGCCGTGGTGCTGGGCCGGAGCACCATCGTCGGGAAGCCGATGGCCAACCTGCTGATCCAGACCGGCACCGGCGGCGACGCCACGGTGACCGTCTGCCACTCCAAGACCCGCGACCTGCCGGGTGTCTGCCGCTCGGCCGACATCCTGATCGCGGCCATCGGCAAGGCCGAGTTCGTCAAGCGGGACATGGTGAAGCCGGGCGCGGTCGTCATCGATGTCGGCATCAACCGGGTTGACGATCCGAGCCAGCCCAAGGGCTATCGCCTGACCGGCGACGTGGCCTTCAAGGAGTGCGCCGAGGTCGCCTCCGCCATCACTCCGGTGCCGGGCGGCGTGGGACCGATGACCATCGCCATGCTCATGGCCAACACTCTCCAGGCGATGAAGCAGAGGCGGTAGTACGGACCAGCCTTCGCTCTTCTCCGCCGACGCGCCCTGGACCCCCGGGCTGCTCGCCAAGGCGGCCCGCCGGGTCCTCGAGGGAAGCCTGGGTCCGGTCTGGGTGCGCGGCGAGCTCTCCGGGCTCAAGGTGTACCAGAGCGGCCACTGGTACTTCACCCTGCGCGATGCCGAGGCCCAGGTGCGCGCCGTGATGTGGAAGCGGTACGCTCCGCCGGCAGAGGCCGCGCCGCCCGATGGGACGCAGGTCTTCGCCTATGGTATCCCCACCGTGTGGGAAGAGCGGGGCGAGTTCCGGCTCACCGTGACGGAGTTGCTCGCGACCGATCGGCTCGGCAAGGCCCAGCTGGCGCTGGAACGGGTGCGGAAGGCCCTCGAACGGGACGGCCTGTTCGATCTGGCGCGGAAGCGGCCGCTGCCGTCCCTTCCCGAGCGAGTCGCCATCGTCACCAGTCTGGACGGCGCGGCGCTGCACGACATCGTCACCGTGGCGCGGAAGCGCTGGCCGGTGGTGGAGCTGTTCGTGGTCGGCACCAAGGTGCAGGGCGCCGAGGCCGCGGCTGGGGTGGTGCGCGCCCTGGGCATCGTGAACCGGCTGCGCCGGATCGACCTGTGCATCGTGGGGCGGGGCGGCGGCGCCAAGGAGGATCTCGCCGTCTTCAACTCGGAAGCGGTGTGCCGTGCCCTTGCCGCCGTCGTGGTGCCGACCATCTCGGCGGTGGGGCACGAGACCGACATCACCCTGGCCGACCTCGTGGCTGATGTCCGCGCGCCCACCCCGTCCGCGGCGGTGGAGATGGCGCTTCCCGATCGTACCGACATCACCCGTCACGCCGCTGGGCTGGCGCTCCGGCTGGGCAACGCCCTGGGACGCGGTACCCGCATCGCGGGAGAGCGGCTGGCCCGGACCGCGGATCGGCTGGAGGCCGCGCTCGAGCGGCAGCTCGAGGGTCCCCGGCGAGACCTGGAGCGCCTCAAGGCGCAGCTCGACGCCCTCTCGCCGCTCCGTGTCCTCGAACGCGGGTACAGCGTGGCGCGGGATGGGCACGGGAAGGTGCTCAGACGCCGCGCCGACTTCGCGCCCGGCGCGCCCTTTCAGCTCCGCGTGAGCGATGGCGACGTTGCCGCGCGGGCGGACGGGACCTCATGACCGGCGACGCCCCCACTTCCCCCAGCCTCGCGGAAGATCTCAAGCGGCTCGAGGAGATCGTCCGGGCGCTCGAGCGGGAAGAGGGTGATCTGGACCGGTCGCTCGCGCTGTTCGAGGAAGGGGTGGCGCGGCTCCGCGCGGCCCGGCAGCGCCTCACCGAGGCCGAGGCCCGGGTCCGGAAGGTGCTGGAGGACGCGGAAGGCGCCTTGCGCACCGAGTCGCTCGATGACGACTGAGGCCCGGGCCCTCCTCACCGACGCGAGGGATCGGGTCGACGGCCTGCTCGAGGCTTGGAGCGAGCGGGTGCAGACCATCGTCCCCGGGCGCACCGGCGAGGCGCTGGGCTATGCCCTGACCACGCCCGGCAAGCGGATCCGCGCCGCGCTGGTGATGGCTGCCTATCAGTCGGCGGGCGGGGTTTCTCCCGCGATTGCGGCGGTGGCGGCGGCGGTGGAGACGGTGCACACCTATTCGTTGGTCCACGACGATCTCCCCTGCATGGACAACGACGACCTCCGGCGCGGGCGCCCGACCACGCACCGCGTCTACGACGTGCCGACGGCCACGCGGGTCGGGTTCCTGCTGGTGCCCGTGGCTGCGCTGGTGCTGGCGCAGGCCGCCCGGGACCTGGTGCTCGGCGCGGAAACGCTGGGACGGATGGCGCGCGAGCTGTTCGCCTCGGGGGGGATCGAGGGCATGGTGGGTGGCCAATGGCTCGACCTCGAGGCCGAGGGGAAGACGCTCGATCTCGACGGGCTGATCGCCGTGCACCGGGGAAAGACCGGGGCGCTGATCCGGGCCGCGTGCATTCTGGGCGGCATCGCCGCCGAGGCGCCGGAGCCGACGGTGGCCGCCCTGGCGGGGTATGGAGAAGAGATCGGCCTGGCCTTTCAGATCGCGGACGACCTGCTGGACGTGACCGGCACCAGCGCGACGCTGGGCAAGACGGCGGGCCGGGACGCCGCCCTGGCCAAGTCCACCTATGTGAGCGTGTTGGGCATGGACCGGGCCCGGGCGGAGGGCGCGGCGCTCTGCAGCCATGCTATCCGGCACCTCGAGCAGGCCAGTGTTCCCGCTGACGCCCTCGGCGCCCTGGCACAGTATATTGTGAATCGGGAATCGTAAGCCCGAGCCGAACCCGTCGACGACCCATGAGCCTGCTCGACACCATCCGATCGCCCGCGGATCTCAAGCGCCTCACCCGGGACCAACTGCCCGCCCTCGCGGAGGAGATTCGTCTCCGCCTGATCGACTGCTGCTCCCGCACCGGCGGGCACATCGGGGCCAGCCTGGGGGTGGTGGAACTCGCCATCGCGCTGCTGTACGTGTTTGATTCGCCCACTGACAAGATCGTCTGGGACGTCGGGCACCAGGCCTATGCCTGGAAGCTCCTCACCGGCCGGAACGAGGCGTTCCCCACTCTCCGTCAGACCGATGGGGTGTCAGGGTTCCTCAAGCGCAGCGAGAGCGAGCACGACCAGTTCGGCGCCGGTCATGCCGGGACCGCCATGTCTGCCGCGCTGGGCATGGCCACGGCGCGAGATCTCCAGGGCGGCCACCACAAGGTGGTGGCGGTGGTGGGCGACGGCGCGCTCACCTGCGGGCTCTCGTACGAGGGGATGAACAACGCCGGACACTCCGACCGGGACATCATTCTGATCGTGAACGACAACGGGATGTCGATCTCGGAGAACGTCGGGGCCATCAGCAAGACCCTGGGGTCGATCGCGGCGAGCCCCGCCACCAACCGGCTCCGGGAGCACCTCAAGCACTGGACGCTCCGGCTCGGCAAGGTGTTCGGCCCGGAGGTGGTGGAGTTCGCCAAGAACCTGGAGGAGAGCGCCAAGAACCTCTTCTCCGAGGGAATGTTCTTCGAGGAGCTGGGCTTCCGCTACTTCGGCCCGATCGACGGGCACGATCTCAAGAAGCTCATCGCGACGCTCCATTTCGTGCGGCCCATGACCGGGCCCCGGGTGATTCACGTGATCACCGAGAAGGGGAAGGGGTTCGCGCTGGCGGAGGCCAACAAGGAGAAGTGGCATGGCCTGGCCGCCTACGACCCGGAGACCGGCGAGCCCCGGAAGAAGTCGAGCGGCCCGCCCACCTGGACCCAGGTCTTCGGCGAGGGGCTCACCGCGCTGGCCGCCGAGTACCCATCACTGGTGGCGATCACTGCGGCGATGCCGAGCGGCACCGGCACGAGCGTCTTCCAGGCCCGGTGGCCGGAGCGGTTCTTCGATGTGGGGATCGCGGAAGGCCACGCGGTGACCTTCGCGGGCGGCCTCGCCACCCAGGGGATCCGTCCGGTGGTGGCCATCTACAGCACCTTCCTGCAGCGCGCCTACGACAACGTCATCCACGACATCGCCGTGCAGGAGCTGCCGGTGGTGTTCTGCATGGACCGGGCGGGGCTGGTGGGCGAAGACGGCCAGACCCACATGGGGCTCTACGATATCGCCTACATGCTCGCAGTGCCGGGGATGACGGTCACCGCTCCCAAGGACGGCGATGAGCTGATCGGCTTGCTCCGGACCGCGATCACCCACCAGGGCGGTCCCTTCTCGACCCGCTACCCGCGGGACAAGGCGCCGGCCTTCCCCAAGCCGGCGGCGGAGATCGCTCCGGTGCCTTACGGCACGTGGGAGCGGCTCAGGGACGGGAAGGACCTGGCCATCCTGGCGGTGGGGACGATGGTTCAGCCGAGCCTCGAGGCGGCGGCGCAGCTCGCGCTCGAAGGGATAGACTGCGCGGTGGTGAACTGCCGCTTCCTCAAGCCCATGGACAGCGGGCTCCTCCAGGTCCTTGCCGCCCAGTACCGCACCCTGGTGACGGCGGAAGAAGGCACCGTGGTGAACGGGTTCGGCGCCTATCTCGCCGAGACGCTGCAGACCACTCACCCTGAGGTGCGGATCATCGCGCTCGGCGTGCCGGACCGGCTCATCGAGCAGGCGCCGCGCGCCGAGCAGCTCGAGGCCTGCGGCCTGACCGCCGGCGGCCTGGCGCGTCGCCTGCGCGCCCTCCATAGCGAGGAGAGCGTCGAGGCGCGATGAAGGTTGGCGTCGTCGGGAATCCGCGCTATGCCGACCTCAAGGCGGTGCTGCTCGAACTCCAGAACGCGGCTCCCGCCCGGGGAGTCCGCCTGCTCACCGAGCCCAGCCTGATTCCGCTCTGGGCCGGTGTCCTCCCACTCATCGACGACGAGGTGCCAGACGCCCTGATCACCTTCGGGGGGGATGGCACGCTGCTTCGCGGCGCGCGCCTGCTTCACGGCCACGAGGTTCCCATAATGGGAGTCAACCTCGGCCGGGTCGGGTTCCTTACGACGGCTACGAGGGATGAGCTTCCCTCCGCGTTCGATGCCCTGGTCACGGGGCGCTACATCCTGGAGCGGCGCCTCGCGCTTCACGCCACGATCCTGAGCGACGAAGGAGGCGTTCGGAGCGAGCAGAGCGCTCTCAACGACGTCGCGATCCACAAGTCCGGGGTGGCGCGCGTGGTCCGGATCCGGGTGAGCGTTGACGGCGAAGA
>Ga0335081_10021227_pt1 | contig 10514 bp, 8 predicted proteins | sample Lox_Sample_35_FD_206713 | JGI IMG/M metagenome (GOLD analysis project Ga0335081, IMG submission 206713) | Soil microbial communities from Loxahatchee National Wildlife Refuge, Florida, United States - Lox_Sample_3.5 | ecosystem: Environmental > Terrestrial > Soil > Wetlands | place: USA: Florida...
GTCCGACATTCGCGCGCGCTCTGGGAGCGTTGCTGGGGCTGTGCCTGCTCGCGCCATTTGCCACTGGACAGGTCCTGAATCGGCCGCACAACCAAGCGCCGCCGACCGACGACAACCAGACGCAGATCAACGCCAAAGCGAAGAAGCGCGGACCGCGCGCCATCGCGGTGCTGGAATTTCTGCCTGGCGGCGGCGCGCGGCTGGTTCCCGTGGCGCTGTGGATCGACGACCGCTTCTACGACGCCAGCCTCTATGGCGCAAATCCCGAGCCCTTTGCGCTCCAGCCGGAGACAGTGTACGAGGCGACGCATTATGGTGAGCCGACGGGACTCTTCACGGTGCAAACGCCCGAGCAGATCAAGGGAAACTGGATCGGCGATGGCCGCTGGAAGCCGCGGTTGCCACTCGGCGAGAGGAAGGCGAAGCCGGCGACGCAGCAGGTCCAGGCCAAACCCGCGCAGATCCCGGACGACGGCCGTCCCACCCTGCGGCGGCCGGGAGACGCAGCCTCCAGTTCTACGGCGTCGTCGGGCGCGAGTAGTTCCGGTTCCGCGGGAAACCTCAAACCGAATCCCGACGAGCCCAGCGACCGGCCGACACTGAAGAAGTCGTCGCCGGATTCGACCACCGCGCCGTCGACATCGTCTGCACCGCCGGCAGAATCGTCGAGCACGGCCCAGAAGCCTGCGCCGCCGAGCAGTTACTCTGCGGACGAGAACGATCCGGACCGGCCGGAGTTGCGGCGCGGCAAACAGCAGCGGCAGCAGCCCGCCACGACGGCGCCGCCGGCGATCGCTCAAACGACTACGGCGACAGGAGCCGCACCGGCCAAGGTCGCAGCTACACTCAACAAGCTGGGGCGCAATTCGTATCCCGCGGTTTCTGATGCGGGAGTCTATGAGACGCGTTCGTTGCTGTACCCGATGACGGCGGCAGAGCGCGAGGAGAAGTCAGAGCAGCTGCGCGAGATGGCACTGGATGAGGTCCGCAAGTTCATTGCCCAGCGGCGTGCTCCGGCGTTGCCCAAGACAGCGGCGATTACGGATTATGAGCTGCGAGCCTTTGATCTCGACTACAGCAACTCGCCGACGCTGGTCTTGACCGCGACACTACCAGTCGAGGGCGCGAAATCAGCGCGGGGCGGCGAGTTCGACTACTACGTGACCGTGGCCGCGCATGAGAGCGTGGATGGCGCGCCGATCAAAATCTTCAGCATGGTGAGCGACAGCAACCACCTGGATGCGTACCCGCGCATGGACATCATCGATGCCGTCGATGCCGATGCCAACGGCCGCGGCGACCTGCTCTTCCGGCAATACTCCGACTCGGGAATCAGTTACAGCCTGTACCGCGTTTATCCTTACCAGATGGAAAAGGTGTTTGAGGGCGGCTCATCCATGTAAGGGGGACGCCTGAAGATGTAAATGGCCAGATGGCCAAGCACCAAAGGGCCACAACTGTGCAAAACCTCGTAAAGCCGCGCTCGGTAGAGAGGACCGCAAGAAACGATTGCGGCGGCTGGACCGGGTCAATGTATCTAGCTGAATCTATTGCAGGTTAATTGTGCAGCGAGGGATGGGCAAAGTGTGTAACTAGCTGAAAAAAGAAGCCCTGTGAATGTGACAAACGAGTCTTCCACAAAGTTTTCCACAGAGCTGAGGATTTCCTTTGGTGCCAGGCGCTAAGTTGTTCTGTTCTGGAGTTTTCCCAAGCTTAGTACCACAGCGTATGAGTCCCACAGCGTGGGATTCGCCTTCGAGGGCACGCGTGCCGCCCCTGAAGGAGCTTGCATTCATTTCATGGCCGGTAACCAGCGCTTCCACGGTGGGCTGAAGAAGTTTCGTCCCGCCTGCGACGGGACTTGGTGTCAGCTCAACATTGCGTGGGGGGACGCCGCCTGTATCGGGCCGGCCGAGGAGTTGAGCACGCGGTTGCAGCGCGGCTGAAGCCGCGCCTTTCCACATCGGGCTGGCCGCCGAGCAAAGCAAAAGGCCGCCGAGATTGGCGGCCCGATGCGAAACCTGGTTAGTGTTACTGCGACTTCGAAGAGGCCGAGGTCGCCGGCTTGGCAGCAGGCGAGGCGCCGGGAGTTGCCGGCTTGGATATTGCCGCGCCCGGCGTACCCGCCGGCTTGGCGCCGCTGGTCGGCGGAGGCGGAACATTCGACTGCGCGTTGTAGGCGTCAACGATAGTCTTGGTCAAATCGGCGGTCGCGGTGGCCCAGAGAAGCGGACCCTGCGGCCAGGGGTTGGAGGAATCGAACAGCAGGCCGTAGCCGTTGGCCTTGGCGTACTTGTCGATTACCGGCGCCATCTTCTGCAAAATGCGCTGCGCGATTTCGTTCGACTGCTGCTGGTAATCGTTCTGCGCGTCTTCGGCGGAGCGCTGCAAGCTCTTCTGCTTGGTCTCGATCGACTTGACCAGCGTGGCGCGCGCGTCCTCGTTCATCTTGTCGCCCTGGGTGTTGAGCTGCTTCTTCAGGTTCTCGATCTCGGTGTTGAGGCCGGCGAGCTCATTGCGCTTGGGCTCAAACTTTTTCTGCAGCGCGTCAAAATCGCGAGCGCCTTCGTTGGTGCCGATAATGGCCTGCTGGATGTCGATGATGCCGACCTTCACGGTGCCGGCGGTGGCCGATGCCGGGGTAGTAGCGGCCGGAGTCGTGGCGGCCGGAATGGGAGAAGGCGTGGCGGGTTTGGCGGCCGGCGCGGACTGGGCCAGGGCCACGGTTGCCAGAATCATTGCCAGCACGACTGTGCTTACGAACGTGCGCTTCATTAGGTTGGTGTAGCTCCTTGAACTGCTCCGGGAATTCTTCAGGTGTTCCAGCGATGACGACGTTCTGCCGTGTCGTGCCTGGACTGCCGGGCGCAGCGCTCGGCACGGAGCCCGGAACGCCTCCCGACCGGAAAATTCGGCGGTGCGGATTTAACGATTATAGGGAAAGGCGCTTAGCAGCGTCAAACCAGAAGGTGCGAGATGAGGAAGTCTTCACCAAGGATTGCTACTGCTGCGGCGGCGGCGCGCGCGTCGCTTTGCCTTCCATCACCGTGGCCCAGGCGCCCTTGGAGGTCTGCACTTCCGACTTGAAGGTATAGGTGTTGTTGGAGGTGAGAATCACCGTGTAGCGCCCGTTGGTGGCGACGCCGTTCATCTTCTCGACGGCGTTCCAGGTCCAGGTATTTTCGTTCTCGAACTTGCCGACGGCGACCGTGTGCTCGCCCAGGCTGTTGTAAGCGTTGTAGGTGTAAGCTTTGTCGGCGGGATTGTATTCCAACATGCGCACACCGTGGATGTCGCCCAGCGGGCCGTGACTGACGGAATGGATTTCGAGGAAATACTGGCCTTGCACCCACTCGCCATGTTCGGTGGCCGTGTAAGGAGAGCTTGGGCCGTTGGGGCTGATCTTCGCCGTACCCGTCAGCTTCCAGTCGCCGGCAAAGTAGCCCATCACGAGCTGTTGTTGCGACGGCGCCGGCATGGACTGCGGTGCTTGGGCGAAGGCCGCAGCGGTGAGGATCAGAAAGAGAGTGCAGAGATTTTTCATAAAGATCAATGTGTGGCCCTGACCCTCGGTAGCGGGAGAAGCGGGGCGCAGACAAAATTGCGAAGAATGAATGTTAGCAGAGCGGCGAAAGCACGTCGCCGTGATGGTTCAGGTACGAAAAAGGCAGATCCCTCGACTCGCGCTTAGTCGCGCTGCTCCCGCGCGCTTCGCTCGGAATGACAATTAAAGAACTTAAAACGGCACAGTTAAAGCTGTGCCCCTTCAAAGCGACTTCGCCAGCTTACAGCGGCCAGCGTTTCCAACGAATACTAATCTCGCCGGCGCAACATCGCTTTCGCGGCGGGCTGAGGACTTTTCATCCCGCTAGAACGTGGTGGCCACGGTGAAGCGGAAGGTCTTTAGGGGCTCCGCCAGATAATACTTCGGCTGATAGATCGCGATGGCCTGGGCATAGGTGTAGTCGCCGGCAGCGCCCGCCGGGAACATGGAGCGCGTGATCGGATTGGGCGACGAAACAATCTCGTTGATGCGCATGGGGTTGTAGGCCCAGTAGACGCGGAACGGCGCATTGATCACCGGCAGAATGACCTGCAACTCCAGCCCGGTGGACATGCGCGTCTGGTAATTGGTGCCGGGCACGGCATTCAGCGTCGAACTGAAGGGCAGCTTAACGCCGCCCACGCACTGGAAGGCGGAGTTGATCGTCGGGCAGCCGAAGAACGTGTTCTGCAGCGTCGTGACTTGCTCGCCGGCGACCATCAGCTGCGAAGCTTGCGAGATGAAGTCCCAGCCGGTATCGACGAAGGGCGCGATGGTGACCGGCCCGGCGATGGGCACGCGGTATTCCAGGTTGGTCACGATGTTGGTATCGCCGCCGGGGAAGATAATCTGCTCCACCGGGATAGTGATGTTGTAGGTGCCCTGGCGCGGGTTGGCCGGATTCAGCGGAACATTGCTGCCGTCGGGGTTCTGGAGGGGGATGGTCACCGAGGTGGGGAAGAACGACACCGGCGAGATGGCGCGGATGTCGAAGCCGCGGATGTCGGTGTCGCCGCCCATGTAGAAGCGATCAAAGGGCGGAGCCACCTGTCCACCGTAGCCGCTGATCCACGAACCGAGCACGCGGAAGCCCAGGGTGTTGCGGCCTTTGTTGACCGGCATGAATCGCTTGTATTCGCTGACTGGCTTGACGTATTTGACGTTGCCGCCCAGACCGGCAAACTCGGTGGCGAAGTAGATGCTTTGCCCCTTGTGCGGGCGCTGCGGGTTATCGATCCGGCTGTAGGAAAAGTTAGGAACGACCTTGCTGGTGATGATGCCGTTGAGGGCGTTGGGGCCGGAGATGCCGCGGAATTCCAGCGATTCGAAGTAGTCGGTGGAGGCAGCGCTGAAGGTTTGCACCGACGAGTCATCATAGGAATACGTCAAGCCGACGCGCTTGAACGAGCGCTTGATGGGATAACTGAGAGAGCTGGTGAAGCCGGTGCTGGTCTGGGTGAAATTCTGCAGCAGCGCCTGATAGCTGGCCGGCAGATTCAAGGTTTCGTTGAGCTGAATCTGGGTGAGCGCCGCCTGGTTGTAGTTGTAGCTGTTGTGGTAGACCGACCAGCCGAATTGCAGCGGGCGGTCAAACAGATACGGTTGGGTGAACGACAGCACCTCGTTGCGCTGGTATTGACCGATCTGGAAGGTCAGGGTCAGGCTTTCGCCCTTACCGAAGAGGTTGTTGGTGGTGTAGTTGATGCCGATAAAGGCACCTGCAAGTCCGCTGACACCGCCGGTCAGGCCGATGCTGTTCTTGCCTTTTTCCTTGACCTTCAGCGTGATATCGACAGTGCCGTCCTGCGGATTCTGCTTGATCTCGGAATCCTGCTCCGGCTTAAGCTGGTCGAAGTACTGCAGCTGATTCAGGCGCAGCAGACTGAGCTCCCACAGGTTGCCGTTGTAAACCTGACCTTCTTCCAGCGAGAGCTCGCGACGAATGACTTTGTCGCGGGTAGTGGTGTTGCCCTGGAACTCGATGCGGCGCACATAGAACTGCTTGCCTTCATCGAGGTCGATGCGCAGGGTGATGAGCCGCTTCTCGTCATCGGCTTCCGTGTTGGGCACCGGCGTGAAGTTAATGTAGCCGAGGGCGGCGTAGGCTTTGCGCAACGCTTCGAGGCCTTTGCGAATGGCTTCGGTGTCGAAGATGTCGCCGTCCTTGATCTTGAACAGCGAGCGTAAAGCCTTGGTGCTGGTGACCGCCTTGTTGCCGGTGAAGGTGATCTCCTTCAGACGATAGCGCTGGCCTTCTTCCACCGGTATGGTGATGTCGACGGCCTTGCCGGGCGAGGCCTTGAACGGGTAGTACCACCGCACGCCGCTGGTATCGTGGATCTGGGTCTTGGGATCGCCGACCAGGGCTTTGAAGTAGCCCTTGGTCTGGTAGAAGTAGCGCACGCGCTCGGCATCTTCCGTCAGCTTGGTGGAGTCGTAGGTCCGCGGGAAGAGGTTCTCGAGGAAGATGGAGTGCGGGATTCCGATGGGCTTCAGGTTCTTCATGGCGCTCTGCAGTTCGCGATTCTTGAGCGCCTTGTTGCCCTCAAACTTGATCTTGCCCACCTTGACCTTGGGGCCTTCCTTGACCACGAAGGTCAGCGAGACGGCGGCGGGAGGGATGGGCCGCACCTCCGAACGCACGGTGGCGAACTGCCGGCCGTGCGCGGCGAGCAACTGCTTGATCACCACCTCGGCGCGCTTCACCTTGGTGGGATCGTACTGGCTCTCCTGCGTGAGACCGACCTTCTGCTCTTTGAACTTGTCGAGTACGTCGCTCTGCGAGACCGAGCTCAAGCCCACGTACTTGATCTCGCGGATGGTGGGCTTTTCCTTGACGTAGACATGGATGATCCAGCCCTTGGAGGACTGCTCGCGCTCAATGCGCACATCGTCGAAGTAGCCGGTGTTCCACAGCGAGTTGAAGTCGCGTTCCAGGCCGGCCTGGTCGTAGACATCGCCGGGCTTGGTGAACATGCGGGCGCGAATGGTGTCGGCCGGGATACGGCGGTTGCCGTGGATGACGATTTCCGAGACGACGTCCTGCTGCGCGAAGCAGTTGGCGGCGAGAAGCAGGACTGCGAGCAGAAGCCGTATCGCCGTGTCGCAACCACGCGCCCCGCGCAGCCAGACTGTCGCGGGTCTCACCTGATGATGGCAAGAAATGACGAGACCTCAGGGTTCAGGGTTAATGAAAGCGCAATTATACGGTACGGGTGCTCCGGTTCGAAACCGAAGTGTGACGCGCGGCACCGCGTTTGGTGTGCGACAACAGGAAGGCTAACCCTTGGCAGCAGGTGAAGTTGCGTCCACGCGCTCCACTTCCACCAGAGTGGAGTAGAACGTAGCACCACCACCCAGATCGCTGAGCCGCGCCGGGGTCAGCACATTTATGTTGAATCCTCCCTGCGAAAGCTTGGCCCAGCTCAGTCGAGCGCCAGCCACGCCGGGACGAACCGCTCCGTTGACGTGAGCGCGAAGAAAAATCTCGCCGCGATCGTTGAAGACACGCACGCGATCGCCGTCGGCGATGCCGCGGCGCCGGGCATCGTCCTCATGCAGTTCCAATTCATCCTGCGGCCGTTCCATTTTTCGGTGGGCAGGCAAGTTGACGAAGGTGGAGTTCAGCCAATTGTCGGCCTTGCGGGCCAACAACTCGAGGGGATATCGCTTGGCCGCGGGATGGTGACGCGACTCCTCCGGCGGAACGAAGGAGGCCACCGGATCCATACCCTCGGCGATCAGCTCCGCATCGTAAAGACGCGCCTTGCCGTTCGGTGTGAGGAAGCCGTTGGCGAAGGGCAGCCACGGATTGCCGTCATTCAGGTTCAGCCGGATGTACGGATCGGTCTCGAGTCGCTCGCGCGTGATGCCCTCGAGTTGCGGAACACCCGAGGCGAGCGCCTCGTCAATCATCTCGTCGACGGACTGACGGAAGCAGTCGTCATCGAAGCCCATGCGCAGCGCCAGCTCGCGGAAGAAGTCGACATTCGATTTGCACTCGCCCAGCGGCGCGATGGCCGGATGCGAGACCTGAAGATAATAGTGACCGTAGGCCTGCACCAGGTCTTTCTGCTCGAAGAAGGTGGTGGCGGGAAGAACCAGATCGGCGTAGTCGGTGGTGTCAGTGAGGAACTGCTCATGGACGACGGTGAACAGGTCGTCGCGCAGCAGTCCGCGGCGGACGCGATGCTGATCGGGACAGACCGCGGCGGGATTCGAGTTGTAGACGACGAGCGCTTTGATGGGAGGATCGTTCAGCTCGGTGAGAGCGCTACCCAGCTGGACCATGTTGACGGTGCGGGCCGGCCGCTGGAGCGGACTGTGCAACATCAGTTGCTTGCGCTCCATGGCAGCGCGATCGAGCTGAAATGCCCCGCTCAGGGAGAGCTGCAATCCGCCGCCGATTTCTTTCCAGGAGCCGGTGATCACCGGCAGCATGCAGACGCTGCGCACCGCGGCGCCGCCGTTCTGCGAGCGCTGAATGCCGTAGTTGAGGCGGATGACGGCCGGCCGCGTGGTGGCATACTCGCGCGCCAGGCGCTCGATGTCTTCGGGGGCGACGCCCGTCCATTGCGAGACGCGAGCGGGCGTGTACTCGGGCAGGCGCTTCTGCAATTGGTCGAAGCCCTCGGCATAACGCGCGATGTAGTCGGCATCATGCCAGCCCTCGCGCACGATCACGTGCATCAGTCCCATAGCCAGGGCAACGTCGGTACCGGGGTTGATGGGGATGTGCCAGTCAGCGATGCGTGCGGTGCGGGTGCGATAGGGATCGATGACCACCAGCTTCGCGCCGTTGCGCCGGGCCTCTTCGATGAACGGCCACAGATGAATGTTATTGCCGTGAATGTTCGCGGCCCAGGCGATGATGTACTTGGCATGGCGAAACTGCTCGGGCTCGGTGCCGACCTTGCGGCCGTAGATGGAGTGGATAGCCTCTTCGCCGGTCTGCGAGCAGATGCTGCGATGCAGCTGCGAGGCGCCCAGGCGATGGAAGAAGCGGCGGTCCATGGAGGAACCGTTAAGCACCGCGATGTTGCCGCCGTAAGAGTAGGGCAGGATGGCTTCCGGGCCGAACTGGGCGCTGATGAGCTTGAGCCGCGCGATGAACTGGGCGAAGGCGTCGTCCCAGGGGATGCGCTGAAAGACGCCGTCACCGTGCGTCCCCTTGGCGGCAACGCGGCGCATGGGATAGAGAACGCGATCGGGCGAGTAAACGCGGTCGAGATACTTCGCGACTTTGCCGCAAAGAAATCCGCGGGTGACGGGATGCTGGGGATCGCCCTGGATTTTGGTGGCGCGGCCGTCTTCCACGGTGATGAGCACGGCGCAGCCGTCCGGACAATCGTGCGGGCAGGCGGCGTGGACCGTGTGTTTCATGGGTTTCCTGGCTCGATTATCCCATGAAGTGCGAGGCATCTACTTTTGCGTAGGAACTCCGAAGCAATGGGAATAGCCGTCGTCGTCCGTAAGAACGAATTCGGTTTGCCCGTAGTCCCGTTCCGCCAGCTCTGAGACCGCGTAGCCAAGGCCCTTCAAGTGCTCTCTGGTCTCGTGAATGTCCTTGGGCGCCCAGTAGAGTCGAATGCCCTCGTAGTCTCCGGGCTTAGCTGGAGTCCCAGCGCGCCGGTTCAGCATGAACCACAATCCATCCTTCTGCAGCATGCAGAAGATCAGCTTGTCGCCCTTGTGCATTTCCGAACTCGTCGAGAATCCGAGTCCGTCCACCCACAAACGCAGGCTCTTCTCCAGGTTTTCGCTGGGAATAATCGGAATGCATGAGGTCACGGGCATAATATCCTCCCTCCGCCCAACGAACGCGCAGCAACACGAATCGCCTGTTTGCGAAGCTCGCCCACGCGTCCCTGGCCATTCGATCAGTTTAGAGCAATTCGTTCCACCCGTTCGGACCAGTTGCGTCGGAGAGAACAGGATCTCTGGATGGCGGCCGCTTTTCACGCAAAAGACCCGGGGTGCTCCCTCCCCGGGTCTTCTGGTATGTGGTTGCGGCCGCTACGTCATCGCCACGACCACAATCTCCGGGCCGCCGGAGGGCGGCTTGCCATCTGGGCTGAGCTCTTCGCACTGCCACTTCGCCAACTGAATTCCGGTCTCACTCTGGCCGTCCCAAATCTGCCGCAGGTAATAACGGTCGCCGTATTTGTGAAAGACCAGCTTCGGGCTCTCGATCTTCCACGACTGAATGTGGCGCGATTTGATCAGCAACTGCGCGATCCCCGTCTGCCGGTTGCGGACGACTTCCACCTGATCGCCGATGGCGTCGATCTCATACTGACCGGCAGCCATCGGCCTCTGCTCCAGGCGGAACGCGAAGGGAACATCCGCCAGTAAAGCGGATTTCGCCTGAGGGGTCGGCGGTGTGTAGACCATGCACATAGCAAAACAGACGGAGGGCGCCGATCGTTTTGCACGACTTCTCCGCCAGGCGTGTTAGACGGCCGCGATGATGCCGTCGGCCGACGAACATCGCCTGGGCGGCGCTGGCCGCGAATATCAGGAACTGTCGCAAGCGGTGTGCCAACGGTGAGTGGTTCTGAGGACGGCGGAATTACAAGGAGATAGGCTGGGATACCGATTTCCAGCGGGCCCTGGCGACTATCCGAATGGGTGGACGGGACTATCCGGGTGTGAGGTTGAAGCTGTGCCGCCGTCGGAAAAGATTAAGAGTAGCGGCACGGCGCAGCTAAAGCCGGGCACCTACTTTGAGCCAAGTGCGGCTAGGGTCGTTGGGACCCCATCGGTTAGCAGCGTCGGTGACCAAGTGCGTATTTGGCGGGACGAAGTGCACCGATTTATGTCGGCGATGTCAACTACTGCTTGCTTTCCCCACCCTGACCGGGGGTATCATCTAGGGACAATCGCTGGCCGAGTCGTGCCCGTCTGAGTGGGAGAAAGCACTATGACTCGCAAACTACTTGCCGTCCTGGTTGTACTGTTGACCACGGCA
>Ga0335081_10021228_pt1 | contig 10514 bp, 6 predicted proteins | sample Lox_Sample_35_FD_206713 | JGI IMG/M metagenome (GOLD analysis project Ga0335081, IMG submission 206713) | Soil microbial communities from Loxahatchee National Wildlife Refuge, Florida, United States - Lox_Sample_3.5 | ecosystem: Environmental > Terrestrial > Soil > Wetlands | place: USA: Florida...
GCGTCCGAGCATGACGGCGTGTTCCACGGTCGTATTCAAATCACTCTTGCGAACTTGCGGCGGATGCGGCCGCGCCGTCTGCAGAAGGTCCGTGACGATGTGGTTGATGCGTGCGATCTCCTGGCGCACATCTTTTACGACTGTCCGGGCAGGGCTGGTCACCGGCAGGTCGCGGCCGATGATTTCGATGACGCCCGCGATTCCAGCGAGCGGATTGCGAATTTCGTGAGCCAGTCCGGTGGCCATTTCACCAAGCGTGGCGAAGTGTTCGGCGCGTGACATCTGTGTGCGGTGCAGGCGTTCGATTTCCTCACGGCTCTCGCGCAACTGCTGCACCATCTGATTGAAGTTGCGGCCCAGGTCTCCGATTTCGTCATTGCGATGCGCGAAGCTCACCGCTACGGTGAGATCACCGCCGCCGAGTTGTGCAATCTTCTGTTGCAGTTCGACCATCGGGCGCTGCACGGTGTAGGTCAGTACAACCAGCAGCGCGCCGCAGATCGCAACCGCGCCGGCGCCGGCGACCAGCAACACGATGTGGCGCTCGGGATCACGCCATGAGATCGTCGCCAGCAGGAACAACAGCATTCCTCCGAGCAGCACGCTGGCGATTGGAAGCAGAGCCTTGATCTCCCAATTGAGGCGGAACCACGGCAATTCGGGATCCTTCGCCTCCGCGCCCGGCTGAGGCGAGGCCTCCCCATTCACTCCCGAGCCTCGGTAGGCAGTACTGAAGAAACTTTTCCGCACGTGTGCCCCAACATCCGGCTTCGAATCCTCATCGGGAAAAGGCTGTGGGTTGGTCATCTTGATAAGGATCTCAGGCATACGCATGCAATCCAGGCAACAGGTAAGTCACTCCGAAGAACGTGAACATCACAACGGCGAACCCAGTCACGGCGAAGTAGGCGGCGACGCGCCCGCGCATGCCACGCGTGATGCGCATGTGCAGATAAGCCGCATAGACCAGCCATGTAATCGCCGCCCACGTCTCTTTGGGGTCCCAACTCCAATAGGAACCCCAGGCCCGGTTGGCCCAGTAGGCGCCGGCGGCGATCATCAGGGTGAGCAAAGGGAAGGCAATGCAAATCGTCTTGTAGGTGATGCGGTCGAGATTGTCTGCGTCCGGCAGAAGCCGCTCCAGATCTTCGCGCCGCCACAGCAGCAGCAGATAGAGCAGGTTGGCGAAGATTCCACCGACCAAGGCCGAGAGAATGAACGGGCTCGCCGCCAGGCTAGTGGGATAGAGCCCTTCCGCGTCGAGCGACGGATACTGCGAATCGCGCGTGCGCAACAGGAAGAACACCAGTGCCAGCGATTGCAGCAAAATGCTGATGAAGACGGCACGGTTCGCGATCGAAAGCAATCCGTCGTTCTTCTTCAGCAGTGAGAGTATGTAGAGCACCAGCGGCGCCGCCACTGCGGCGAAGACCAGCAGCATCAGCCAGCCGAGATCGGGAATCGTGACAAACAGCCGCACGCCGCGCGAGATGAAGACTTCCTGCTTATTCTCAGCGTCCCAGGCGACGACGTTGAATCCGCCCCAGCCTTCGAAGCGCGTAAGAACTGCTGCATAGATTCCGACGGTAAAAATGCTGGTCGCAGCCAGGAACGTTTCCGTCTTCATCTTGTCCTGGATGAGGAACATCATCGCCAGCGCGAAACTCAGCGCGCACGCCGCGTAGGCCAGCATGGCCAGCGTTACGTGCACATGCAGCCACGTCGACTGCAACGCCGGAACCAATGGCCGGACTTCACTGCGCAGCAACTGCATCAGCACCACACCGACAATCGCTACGGGCATGGTCACCGTTCCGATGACCTTGACCGCGTAGCGTTTCTCGGCAATCAGGGTGAGTGCGGCCAGAGTCCAGACGAAGCTCAACAGCATTTCGTATAGGCTGGCGAATGGGGGATGGCCGGCCTCATACCAGCGATGTGCCACCGCGCCGGTATTGGCGATGAGGCCGGCCCATGTCGCTAAGGACGCAAACTTGATGTAGGAATCTGTGCCGGTGACGCCAAAGCCCAGATACAACGCGCCCGCGCCAGCGTAGAACACTAGGGCCGCATACAGCAGGTTGGCCTCGCTCAGAACGTTTCCACTCTTCACCACATTCAGAAAAGCCATGAACAGCAGGAAGGCGACGCCGAGCCCCACCATGACTACCAGCGTCATCCCGGTCGCGGGATGCTGTTCTACTTTCGCTCGTGACATTGATGCTTCCTTTCGTGTGCCGCCGGACTCACCTTCCGGCGATCGTGGTTGCTGCTGCAGCCGTTTTTTCCGCTTCGGCTGCAAAACCCGGTTTCAACTCTTTCTGAATCTGCTCGACAATTTTCTTGAACTTCTGTTCAAAAGCATCGCGATTGCGGTTCGCGGTGCCGCCAATCCACAACGAAAGCTTTCCATTCGCATCCTGCACAGGGACCACCCAGAAGCGCATGTGAACGACGTAGAAAACAAACGTCAGGCCGATTGCCATCAGGATGACGCCAGCCCACACCGACCACTGGCCCGGCTCGTGCGAGACTTCGAGGCCGGTGAAGACTCCGGTCTTCAGATCCTTAGGCTCGAATGCGTAGGGGGAAGCTGCATTTTGCGCGATGCCTTGAATCTCAGGCAGCCAGACATCAACGCTGGCGTTGTTTTTCTTCGAGGTCACGACCAGGTGCACGGCGGGATTCACCACGTCGTTGCTGCGGGCGTACACATGACCATCTTGCACAACGAAGTCGGGGATGAACTCTGCCAGTTGGACGCTGGTGTCGGCGTCGAGCGTGATACTTTTGTTCATCGCAAGGGAAATCTGCTGGCGCGTTCCGGAACTGTTTGCCGGAACCGCATCGAGAGTCAGTTGGTCGAGCTTGCCCGTGCGTCCGTAGCTGGCTTGATAGAAACGTACGCCGTGATATACGAGGGGATCGTTGACAACGATCTCTTTGCGGGAGACTTCACGGCCGCTGTCGACCACTGCGAGCTTGGACCAGTATTTCTTTGGCGTCCCGTCGGTGTAGGTCTCTTCACCGGCTCCGTCGCAACGGATCGAGAAGGGCAGAGCGCGCTGAGTCCCGTTCTTCTGCTCGATCTGATTGCCAGCCCGGCCAGGAGTCAGCATCATGAAACCTCGCCAGCCGTAGAGAGCGTCGACGATGCCTCCAAAGAAAATCAGCAGCAAGCTGGCGTGGACGATGTAGACGGCCATCTCCGAGATGCGGTTGCGCTCCGAGAACAAAGAAAAGCTGTTGGGGCGCACGATGCGCTCCGCTTTCAGGTGCATGTGCTTGAAGACGCGTTCGGCGGCACCGAGGCCTTGCTCTTCATCTGAGATCGCGATCTGAGCCTGCGTGGGAAGAACACGCCGGAAGCCTTCATCGGGGCTCTTGTACGGACGCGCGAAATACCGCCAGGCATTGGGGAAGCGCTCAACCGAAGCTGCGATAATGCTCAGACTCACCAGAATCATCAAGGCGACGAACCAGCGTGTGTGGAAGACGTCGGTTAAACCTGTCGCGTCGAGGAAGCGCAGCATGCCCGGCGAGTAGGCGCGCTGCATGTCGTCGGAGTCGGTCATGGGCCGCTGCAGGATCACCGTCCCGGCGGCCGAGAAGATCACCACCAGAATGATCAGCACGACTCCGGTTTTGATCGAACTTAAGGTCTGCCACGTCTTGCGAAGTGCAGTTCGGAGCGACAGCGCCATAATGGACTTTCCTCGCCTTCCCTTTGCCCGAATGCACTTTCGGAACCAACCTTGGTATGTTCGCTCATGTCATTGAATGGAAAGCGGTTGCCGTCGGCGGAGCAAGTTCTTAGCGCCCTTTCCATGAGCCATAACACTCAAGTACATGGTGATCAGGTTGCGATTTCACCCACTGTGGTAAGTGCGTGATTCCAATCACAAAATTCGACGTGCCCATGCGTTATTTCCACCAGTGCCTGTGCGGAAGAAAGCCCATTTCAGAAAAACGCTACAGTCTGTGGAAAATCGCAACAAGCGGATAGATGGCTCCCAACTCATTGTGTTGTAGTTACTTACAGATCATTAGAGCTGCACGTGAGGACCCTCCCAAATTAGGAGACGGTCGTGCAATTGCCATTGTGGCAATGTTCCCCGAGTCACCAAGTCGTGCGCTCCCAGGCGCAAAGGCCAGCAGCCCGAAAGCCCTCCCCAAGACCCTGTGGCTGGTGGCGTACGTCCTGGCGATTGCGGTCGCGCCGGCGGTGGCCAAGACGCATCCGGTTCCTCTCGAGAAGAACGTGGATGCGGCGAAGTGCCTGGAGTGCCACGAGGACAAGAGTAAGGGAAAGGCCGTTCACTCGGCGATCGCAACGGGGTGCCTGAGCTGCCACGAAGTCCGGGTGAGCCGCGATGTCACGCGAGTGAAGCTCATCACGACCACGACCCAGGCGCTCTGCCTAAGCTGCCACGACGAGAAGAAGGTTCAACCCGGACAGACGATGCATCCTCCGGCAGTCCGCGATTGCGTGAAGTGCCACGACCCGCATCAGTCGGACAATCCCAATCAGCTGCTGAAGCCCACGTCGGGCGCAACCCGAGACGAGAACCTCTGCCTCTCCTGCCACAAGACCGGCGTCGATGTCCCGAAAGATGGCAGCCGGCACGCGGCGCTCGACATGGGCTGCGATACCTGCCACGTCACGCATAAGAACGGTGACCGCGAGAAGCTCGAGTTTGCCAACCATCTGAAGAAAGATGTTCCGGCGCTTTGCATCGAGTGTCACGATCCGAAAGATGCCAGCCTGCAGAAGGCGCACCTGAATCAGCCGTTCGGCGCTGCGAATTGCCTGCAATGCCATAACCCGCACCAATCGGCGCGGCCGAAGCTGCTGCAGGCGTTTCTGCACAACCCGTTCGAGAACAAGATGTGCGACAGCTGCCATCAGCCGGCGAAGGATGGAAAAGTTGTCCTGACCAATGCCGACAGCCGCGCGCTATGTCTCACCTGCCACGAGGACAAGGCGAAGGCCATCGAGTCGGCGAAAGTGCAGCATCCGGGAGCGCAGGGCGAATGCGTCACCTGCCACAACCCGCATGCCGGCAAGTCGCCGGGATTCCTGCAACCGGATCCAGTGAAAGCATGCCTCGCCTGCCACAGCGATCAGGCTGACCAGATGAAGAAGGCGCATCTGCATCAGCCAGCATTCCAGCAGGGATGCGCGACCTGTCACGAGCCGCATGGCGGAGAGAACGAGCATCTGCTGCGGGCGGCGAGTCCGAACAAGCTCTGCCTCGAATGCCATGGGCCCGATGCCAACCCGCAGAAGCTTGAAGCCGAGCATGAGGTCACGATCTTCGACGGCAAGGTGAGATTGCCGGAAGACTACTTCCGCAAAGTGATTCAACTGCCGCTGCAGTACGGGCATGGACATCCGGTCGAGCGGCATCCAGTGATCGACATCGTGGACCCGATGAACCAGACCAAGGTCCTGAAGGCGATCAACTGCCTGACGTGCCACCAGCCGCACTCGGGAGCGAATCCCGGAATGTTGGTGAAGGATCAGCCCAACAATATGGCGTTCTGCATGACGTGCCACGCCAACATGGCGCAAGTGCAGGGTGCAGCGGCGCAGGCACAGCCGCAAACTGCGCCGGCGCCGGCGGGGCCGAAAAAATGACGACGCCTTCCCAACACGGATTCGTTCGGATGACGGCGGTTGTGGCCGCGCTGACGTTCTGTCTGACGCTGGCCGCGCCTGTGCACGCCGACAAAAAGAAGAAAGCCGACGCGTCGGCCGCGCCGAAAAAGACCGTCCTCGACGAGATCGACTACTCCAAGCTGGTGTGGCCGAATCCTCCGGCACCGACGCGAGTAAAGTACCTGAATTATTTCTGCTGCGACAAGTACGTGCCGGAACAAAAGACGAAGAAGAGTTCGTGGATGGACCGCATGGCCGGAGCCGAGAGCGAACAGCAGAAGCAGGAAGCCAAGCCGCTGTTCGCGCTGTGGACGCCATACGGTCTGGCGGTCGATTCGAAGGGAAATATCTACACCGCCGACGGGAAAGTCGGAGCGATCTTCATCTTCAACACGGAGACGAAAGATCTGCAGATGATCAAGCACGGTGTGCAGGCGCACTTCGGCGACATCATCGGGCTGGCCATCGACGACGCCGACCGGTTGTTTGTTTCCGACACCAAGCTGCACCGCATCATGGTGTTCGATAAGGACCACAAGATCGAAGGCGCGATCAGCGAAGGGCTGGTCGATCCAGGCGGCATGGCCATCGACAACGAGAATCGCTTCCTCTACGTGGCCGATGCCGCGCTCGATCAAGTGCTGGTGTTCGACGCCGACAAGCTGACTCTGATCCGCAAGATTGGTACGGCCGGCAAGAAGCACACGCTGACCGAGCCTGGACAATTTTCGGTGCCGACGAACGTTGCGGTTGATGCGGACGCCAATCTCTACGTCACCGACATGTTCAACAACCGCGTTGAAGTATTTGACGCCGACGGCAACTTTATTCGGGCCTGGGGGAAGCAGGGGGATCGTCCGGGATATTTTTCGCGGCCGAAAGGCATCGCGATCGACGCCGACGGCCATGTTTGGGTGGCCGACGCCAACATGGACATCCTGCAGTGCTTCACGCCCGAGGGGCAGTTCCTGATGTGGATGGGCGGGCACGGATTGTTCCCGGGACAGTTCCGGGCGCTGGCCGGGCTCGTGATCGACAAGAACAACCGGATGTTTACGTCGGAGCAGTATCCCGGACGCGTGCAGATGTTCCGCTACTTCACCGATGACGAAGCGCGGGAACAGATCAAGCAGCGTCAGGCAGATGTGGATAAGAAACGGGCGCAACAGGGCAAGCCAGCAACCACGGATGCTGCGGCTGCTGCGCCGGGAACGAGTTCTGCGGCAAAGCCGCAGTAGTACGGGTCTTTGAGAATTTGACAGTGAGGCATCCACGGGAAGGGCACGACCTCAGTCGTGCCGCTCAGGAAGCCTTACGAGGGTGGGCTTCAGCCCCTGAGGGACAGCAAACCTCAGCGGCTAAAGCCGGACTCGACGAGTCGGACGGTTCCTGCACGAGTGAAACTCGTGCCCTTTCCGGTCCGGTCGTAAAGATCCAACGCCAAAACGAGTTTTGGCCGTTCCGCGGATGGCCGAAACCGGGGCTGGTGAAAGCCGGCTCCGGGCAGCAAGGCAATCGTCATAGCGGTAGATGTGGCTGTAACAGCTGTTACAAAACAGGAGGTTGTACGAAATGAAAAAGCTATTCTTCGTCATGTTCGTGGTCGTGATCGCTGTCGGAATGGCAGCGGCCCAGACCTATACTCAGGGCACTGGTCTGACCGGAATTGATATCCTCGGTGCTCACCAGAACGGCGGCCGTGGTTGCGCAGGCTGCCATGCTCCGCACAGCGGCGCGGCGGGCGGCGGCGGCAACGTGGCCACCAACGCAGCGGCGTTCAACGATCCTCTCTCTGGCAGCAACGCTCTGTTCGGACAGGATGTAACTCCTCTGTTGGGCTACTCGATCACGCTGGGCAACGGATATGTTGAGAACCTGCCTGGCGAGGCGACTGCTTATACGACCCAGCAGGATGAACTCCGCGAGATCACCATGTGCCTGGCTTGCCATGACGGCGTTGTGGCAAAGGGCCAGATGATGAACGGCCAATCGTGGGAGCAGAGAATGAACCTGCTGCCTGCTGGCGTGTATGGAACCCGTCCGATCCCGACGCTGCTCGGCAACGACAGCGGCAACGGCAACACCAGCGGATACGGCAACGATCACCCGGTGGGAACACAGGCCACTTTGGGCGCTGCTCGCCTCTGGACGAACAACGCTACCACCAGCCCGTTGACCGTTACGGTCGACGCGGTCAACGGCATCACCAACATCGCTCCGAATTCGGCAGCGTATGTGAACTTTGCCGCCAACTACGGCTATCCGGCTCTGGCCGGCAGCGCGTGGGGATGGGGCGTTTCGATTCCGGCTGGCGACACGAATGCTGGCGATGCGTTCCTGACTTGCACCACGTGCCACAACCAGCACGCGATGTACGTCTACACGGCGCCTCGTGGGAAGCAAGCCGCTTCCGCGATCGTCGGCGGCGGGAACTATCCGACGTACTTCTTCATCAACGGCGCGTACAACCCGGGCACGGGCAATGTTGACCCGACGAAGGCCGCGTCCACCACGCAGTTCTGCCGGCAATGCCACATCGGCGAGTCGAACGAGTCTGCGGGCATCACTACTGTGAAGACTGCTTTCTAACTTGTCTTGCCGGGGGAGGGGATGTATCTCTCCCCCGATTTTTGAAGCTTTCAGCTCTCCGCTTTCAACGGAGAAAGAAAACGGAGAGCCGACAGCTTCACTACGGAACTGGGGACGAAGAACATGAAGCACCAATTCAGCCAATCTGAAGAATGCGGCAGGCCGCGAATGGATCGGGAAGGGCACGGCTTCAGCCGTGCCGCAAGTGGCCGGGAAATCCAGCGGGCTTTAGCCCCTGAGGTGACCCTCCAGAGAAGCGGCCCTCAGCGGCTAAAGCCGGAGTCCGATGGGAGAGCTGTTACGGCACGAGTGGAACTCGTGCCCTTCCCGGCGCGCCTCATGGCGAGCGCATTTCTGAGTTTTCTCGTGCTTTGCCCGCTCGCTGGGAGTGCGCAAGTCGTGGCATCGCACGCGCCGACATTGGCGACTCCGGCGACTACGAGCACTGCCGCACCATCCGTGGCGTCAGTACAAGTTTTGCCGCCATCGAGCGGCAATCCGGTGGCGAAGGTGAATGGCGCGATTCTTACCGAGAAAGATCTGCTGCTGGAAGAGCAGGCGATTTTCCCATACGCCGGAATTCACAACGGTTCGGTGCCGAAAGCGATGGAGCCGGAGATGCGCAAGGGCGCACTCCAAATGATCATTTTCGAGGAGTTGCTCTACCAGGAAGCGCTGCGCGAGAAGCGGACGGTCCCGGCCGAACGGATGAAGCGGGCGGAAGTGGAGTTCCGCAAACAGTTTGCCACCGAGCAGGAATACAACCAGGTGATGCAGAACGAGGTACATGGTTCACAGCAGCTGATGCGCGAGAAGATCCGGCGCTCGCTGTTGATCGAAGCCATGCTGAAGAGCGAGATCAACGACAAGGCTAAGGTGAGCGAGACAGCGGCGCTAGCCTATTACAAGGCGAATCCGAAAGAGTTCCAGCGTGCCGAGTTGTTCAGTATTCAGACGATCTCGATTATTCCTCCGCAGAATCCGACGCCAGAGATGCAGCAGGAAGCGCGAAAGAAAGCCGATAGCGCATTGAAGCAGGCGAAGACGACGAAGACGTATCAGGATTTCGGACTGCTGGCGGAGAAAATTTCAGAAGACGATTGGCACGTAAACATGGGGGACCGCAAAGCCGTTGAGCGAGACAAGCTTCCGGCGCCGGTCGTCGATGCGGCCCTGAAAATGAAGGCCGGGCAAGTGAGCGATCTGATCCAGCTGGGTCCGGCATACACGCTGTTTCGTCTGAACGCGCATACGCCGGCGGGTGTTGCGCCATTCGCGGAAGTGAAAGCAAAGCTGATGACGGATCTGCAGAAGAGCAGAACCGACAAACTGCGCGCGGCGTTGGATAAGAAGCTACGGCAAACGGCAAAGATCGAGGTCCTGTGAATCAACTGGCCAACGCGCCTCTGCGATGCGCAGCGCGCTGGTTCATGGGGGCGGAAGTCAGGTGGGAGATGCGGCGGGAATCGGGAAGAATCCGGGGATTGTGCCTGGTGCTCGCGGGAATGATCCTGCTAGCGCTCCCAGCTGCCGCGCAGATGGAACTAGGCGACTATCTGCGCATGAACCTGAACGGCAACGTGGGGTTCACCTACGGCGGCGGGATTAATGGCGGCGTATCTGACCACTCGATGGGGTTCACGGGCAACGGAGTTCTCACCGGCAGTTACTACAATCCGAATTTCCTGAACTTCAACGTCAGCCCCTTCTACAATCGCAACCAGAACAATTCGATCTTCGGCAACATCACGAATACGGAAGGCCTGTCGTCGAACCTGAATCTGTTTAACGGCAGCCACTTTCCGGGATCGTTCTCGTATAACCGCTCCGACAACGGAATCAGCGCATTCGGCGTTCCGGGATCGGATCTCGGCCTCGCCCAGCAGACCAACACACAGATGTTCACGGTCGGCTGGAGCGCACTAATTCCTAACTGGCCAACGCTCAATGCCAGCTACAGCATCGGCAGCAACGCCAACTCGATCTTGGGCGAAAGCGGCACCGATACCGAGAAAGATCGCATGTTGCTGCTGACCTCGAATTACCGGTGGGATGGATTCACGATGTCGGGGCAGTTCCAGCATCGCAACACGAATGCCGATTTCACGGAGTTTCTACAGGCGGGCGAAGCGCCCATCAGTACGGTGAGTTCGAGCAACAGCTATAACGCAACCATCCAGCACCCGCTTCCGCTGTCCGGTAGTTTTGGAGTGAGCTGGAGCCGGCTGGGCTACGACTACAATTACCGGGACTCGGTGGCGGC
>Ga0335081_10021230_pt1 | contig 10513 bp, 6 predicted proteins | sample Lox_Sample_35_FD_206713 | JGI IMG/M metagenome (GOLD analysis project Ga0335081, IMG submission 206713) | Soil microbial communities from Loxahatchee National Wildlife Refuge, Florida, United States - Lox_Sample_3.5 | ecosystem: Environmental > Terrestrial > Soil > Wetlands | place: USA: Florida...
TCACCACCGAGCATCCCGTGGTGGATCTCCGCATTCTCGGAAACCGCCAGCTGACCGCGGGCGTCGTCTTCGGCCTGATCCTGGGATTTGCCCTCTACGCGAGCGTCTTTGCGCTGCCGGTCTTCCTGCAGGCCCACCTGGGCTACACCGCGTGGGACACCGGAAAGGTGATCCTCCCCGGAGCCATCGCGAGCGCGGTGACAATGGCGATCACGGGGCGGATCACCGGCAAGATGGACGCGCGCTATCTGATCGTGATCGGCGTGGGCCTGTTCTTCTGGGCCATGTGGCTGCACTACCACTTCACGCTGGACCTGGGCATTGGAGACACCGTGTTCCCGATGATCCTCCGCGGCACGGGGCTCGGGCTGATCTTCGTCCCGCTCACCCAGGTCGCGGTGGCGGACCTTCGCCCGCAGCAGCTCGCCGCGGGCACCGGCCTGTTCAACCTCTCGCGCCAGCTCGGCGGCAGTTTCGGCATCGCCGTCGCGGCCACGCTGCTCAGCCGCTTCACCGCCCAGAGCCGCGAGGCACTCCGGGCCCACCTCAACCCGGCCGAACCCCAGGTGGCAAGCTGGCTCTCCCAGGTCACCCATCGCATGATGACGCTCGGGGGGTCGCTGGCAGAAGCGCAGCAACGGGCCTTTGCGTTGCTCGACTTCACGCTCTACCAGCAGGCCAGCGTGATCGCCTTCGAGAAGGTGTTCCTGGTCATGGGCTCGACCTTCGTGGCCGCCCTGCCCCTGCTGCTCGCGTTCCGGACCGGGCACACCCAGGGAGGGCCACAGGGGCCGGCGCACTAAGGGGCCGTTAGCCGTTAGCCGTTAGCAAGTTGAGCGCCCTGTACGCTGAACGCAGTACGCTGTACGCTGTAGCTTCCCTTTCCCCTTCCCCTTTCCCCCTTGTCCGACGATCTCCTCGCCCCACTGACCGCCGATGCCAGCCGAGAGGCGGGGTTGCTCTTCGTGGACCTCGTGGTCCGCTACCTCGCCGACACCGCCGCGGGCAAGGGACCGGTCTCGACCTCGCACACCGCCGAGGAGCTGGCGCTCCGCTTCGATGAGCCGCTGCCGATCGAGGGGATGTCGCTGGAGGCGCTGGTGGCGCGTCTCAAGCGGGACGTGCTTCCCGAAGTCACGCGGCTCACCCATCCGATGTACATGGGGCACCAGGTCTCGGCGCCGCTCCCCGCGGCGATCTGGATCGAGGCCCTGATCAGCGCCTGCAACAACTCCACCGCGGTCCGTGAGATGGCGCCGCCGGCGAACGCCATCGAACATCAGCTGGTCCGCTGGCTGAGCGGCCTGGTCGGGTGGGAGCGCGGGAGTGGTGGCACGCTCACCTCCGGAGGCACCGAGGCAACCTTCACCAGCCTCCTGGCGGCGCGGGCTCACGCCCTCCCCGAAGCGTGGGAGGCCGGCGTGGGGGCGGATCCCCCGGTGGTGGTCTATGGCGAGCACGCGCACTACGCTGTGACCCGGGCGGTCGGGGAGCTGGGGATCGGGCTCCGAAACGCCATAGCCGTGCCCAGCGCCGGCTTCCGGATGGATCCCCAGGCCCTGGAGGCGAGGCTCGACCGCCTGGCCCAGGACGGGCGGCGGGTCATGGCGGTGGTGGCGACGGCCGGATCCACTCCGACGGGAAGCTTCGACGATCTCGAGGTCATCGGTGCTCTGTGTGAGGCGCGGGGCCTCTGGCTTCACGTGGACGGCGCCCACGGAGCAACCGCGCTGTTCTCGGACCGGCACCGGCATCGGACCGCGGGCATTCACCGCGCCGACTCACTCACGTGGGACCCGCACAAGACGATGCTCCTCCCGCTCTCCGCCGGCATGGTGCTGGTCCGGGACGAGCGCTACCTGGACCTCGCCTTCTCGCAGGGCGCGCCCTACCTCTTCCACCGGGAGGCTCAGGACCGAACCTGGGACTTGGGCCCACGGAGCTTCCAGTGCTCCCGCCGGGCCGATGCTCTCAAGGTCTGGGCGGTGCTGCTCCGCTATGGGGCGGAGACGATCGGGGCGCTGTACGATAGGCTGTGCGACACCGCGCGGACGCTGTACTACGCCGTCGAGGCTCACCCCGACTTCGAGGCGATTCACGAGCCCGAATCCAACATCCTCTGCTTCCGGTACGTCGGCGATGGCGCGGCCGACGAGGCCACGCTGGATAGGCTCAACTACGAGTTGCGCCAGCGATACAATCGCTCGGGTCGCGGCTGGATCACCATGACCGTGTTGGGCGGGCGCCGTGTGCTCCGGACCACGATCATGAATCCCCGGACGGGCCCCGAGCATCTCGCCGAGCTGCTGGATGGGTTGGTGGGGACGGTGGGGGAGGTGAGAAGTGAGAAGTGAGAGGTGAGAAGTGAGAGGTGAGAGGTGCCCCGCTCCCTGTACGCTGAACGCTGAACGCTGTACGCTTCGACCGTGACCCTTCGCGCCAAACTCCTGCTCGGTGTCTCGCTCATGGTGCTGCCGGCCCTGCTGATCGGGACCCAGGCAATCCGGAGCAACGCGCTCGAGCAGCACGCGCTCGCCACCCTCGGCGATCGGCTGGGGCGGAGCCGCACCTACGCCGAGCTGGAGAACGCGATGTTCGACCAGACCGCGGTGGTCTGGCGGTACCTCACCGGGATGGACCCGGCGGCCCGGCACGAGTTCGAGCTGCAGGGCGAGGTGGTGCAGTACCGGTTCGAGCATTGGCAGTCGGACCTCACGCCCGAGGAGGCTTCCCTCGCCGATCAGGTCGCGAATCTGCACGACCGGATCGTGCGCATTGCCGACTCCGCGTTCAACCTGTTCGACCACGGCCACCGTCCGGAAGCCTATGCCCTGGCCCACGACGAGCTGCTCACCCGCCTCGAGCCGGCGCTTGCGGCGCTCAACCGCGAGATCTACCGCCGCACCCGCGAGTCCAGCGTGCAGGGGGCCTATCAGCGGGTGCAGGAGATCGTGGCCAGCGAGCAGCGGACCCTGACCGCGATCTTCCTCCTTTCCGTGATCGCCGGCCTCGCGGCGGCGTGGATCCTCGCGCAGAGCCTGTCCCGACCGATCAGTCAGCTCCGGTCCGCGATGACCGTGGTGGGCAGCGGGAATCTCGATCATCCGATCGTCGCCGAGTCGAACGACGAAATCGGCGACCTGGCCCGGGCCTTTGCCAGCATGACGGAGAACCTGCGGCATTCCCGCTCGGAGATGGTGCGACTCAACGATGCGCTGGGCGCCAAGGTCGACCAGTTGGAGCGGGCCCAGGCCCAGCTGGTCCAGTCGGAGAAGCTGGCCTCCATCGGCGAAATGTCGGCCGCGGTGGCGCATGGGCTTCGGAACCCGCTGGCGAGCCTCCGGGCCTCGGCGCAGCTGGTGCTCCGGCACCCCGGCACTCCCGCGGCATCGGAGCAGCTCCGCGCGATCCTCGAGGAGGTGGATCGTCTGGACCGGCGGATCTCCCATCTGCTCACCTTCTCCCGGCCGGCTCCGTTCCGCCGAGCACCCGAGCGGATGGGGACCCTCGTGAAGGAGGTGCTCCCGGCCTTCGCGGAGCGGCTCAAGTGCCAGGACGTGGCGCTCGAGGTGGACATCCCCGAGAGTCTCCCCGGCATTCCGGCGGATGCGATGAAACTGGAACAGGCGTTCGTCGAACTCATCTCGAACGCACTGGATGCCATGCCAGAAGGCGGGCGCCTCACGATCGAGGCCCGGCCTTCCTCCGATGGCAATGGCGCGGCCGGGATCGCTGTCACCATCCGCGATACGGGCCGGGGGATCGCGCCGGAGACGCTGCCCTCGGTGGGGCAGCCGTTCTTCACCACGCGGAACGAGGGCACCGGGCTGGGCCTCGCCACCGCCCGCCGCTTCGTGGAGCAGCACGGCGGACGGCTCGATCTCGAGAGCCGCCTGGCCCACGGCACCACGGTTCACATCTGGCTCCCGGCCGCATGAACGGCTCGACGATACTCGTCGTCGACGACGAGCGGACGCTGGCCCGGGCCGTCAAGGCCTACCTCGAGGAGGCCGGCCACGTGGTGGAGGTGGCGGTAGACGCGGAGTCGGCGCTGCCGCTTTTGGACTCGCTCCACCCCGACGTGGTCATCACCGATGTCCGCCTGCCGGGGATGGACGGGATCACCTTCCTCAAGCGGATCCGGGCATTCGACCCCGGAATCTCCGTGGTGGTGATGACGGCACACGGATCGATCGAGGGAGCGGTCGAGGCGATGAAGCTGGGCGCCTTCGACTATCTCAAGAAGCCGGTGGACCTCGAGGAGCTCAAGCTCGCGGCCGATCGCGCGCGGGAAGCCAACGCTCTCCGAGAGGAACTCTCCTTCTACCGCAAGCGCGCCGGGCGGGAGGAAGGGTTTGCCGACGTGGTGGGCGAGTCGAAGGCAATGCAGGCGGTACTGGACCAGGCCCGCCAGATCGCCGCCCTCGAGGAGACCCCGCCCATTCTCATCACCGGCGAGACCGGCACCGGCAAGGGCCTCGTGGCCCGCACCATCCACGGTGCCGGTCCGCGGAGCGCCAAGCCGTTCATCGACGTCAACTGCACCGCCCTTCCCGCGAGCCTGATGGAAGCCGAGCTGTTCGGCTACGAGCGCGGAGCCTTCACCGACGCCAAGGAATCGAAGATGGGCCTGTTCGAGGCGGCCGAGGGGGGCTTCCTCTTTCTCGACGAGATCGGGGACGTGGAGCTGTCGCTCCAGGGCAAGTTGCTCAAGGCCATCGAGGAACGGGTGGTGCGCCGGGTAGGGGGGATCCGGGACCGGAAGATCGACGTCCGCATCATCGCCGCGACCAACCGCGATCTCGAACGGGAGGCGGAGCGGGAGCGTTTCCGCCGCGACCTCTACTTCCGACTGGCCGTGATTCTGCTCTGGCTGCCGCCGCTCCGGGAGCGCGGGCAGGACGTGCTGCTCCTCGCCGACCTGTACCTCAAGCGCTTCTCCGCCAAGTATGGCCGGGAGCCACGCCGGCTCGGCGCGGAGGCCCGGCAGCTCCTGCTCAGCTACCCCTGGCCGGGCAACGTGCGGGAGCTTTCCCACGTGATAGAGCGGGCCGTGCTCTGGAGCCGAGGGCCGGAACTCACGGTGGAGCACCTCTCCCTCACCCGTCCCACGGAGCCGCCGGCCGCGGTGCCGGACGAAGGGATGGCGGTCGCCGAACCCACCGCGGAGTTCGTCTCCACTCCGGGGCAAACGATGCCTCCGCCGGGGATGTCGCTCGACCAGTGGGAGAAGACCCTGCTCGAACGGGCGCTCGCCGAAGCAGGCGGCAACCAGACCCGCGCCGCACAGCGCCTCGGGATCAGCCGGGATACGCTCCGCTACCGGATCAAGAAGCATGGCATCGGTGGGTGAAACCACCCACCCGGCCCACGATCGGGGGCTTTGCCCCACCTCGGGCCCGGCCGCCGAAAACAGCTAAGCTGTTTAACCGACAAGGCGTTAGACCAGAACCCCACAACTCGACGCCACACGGCACGGCGGATGCTTCTAGGAGGGCGTCGTCGGGGAGACCCTCCTCCGACTGGGTGAAACCACCCAGAGAATGTCCCTTACCCTTCTTGGAGTCGACAATGTCCTGGACCAAGCCCGAAGCCGAAGTCGTCGCCGTGACCATGGAAGTCACCGCGTACGTCGCGACCCTCTAAGGCGCGATGCACCGAACGGGGCTCGCGACATTCGCGGGCCCCGTTTCCTTTTCATGCAGGTCGTGCTGCTTGGCACCGCGGCTGGGGGAGGATTTCCGCAGTGGAACTGCTGGTGCCCGCCCTGCCGCATCGCCCGGACCGATCCCAAACGCGCCCATCCGCGCACCCAATCCTCGGCGGCCGTCTCGGCCGACGGTTCCCGCTGGTTTCTGCTCAACGCCTCGCCCGATGTTCGCGATCAGCTGAATCGGCTGCCCGCCACGACACCGGCGGGGTTCCGGCAATCGCCGGTCGAGGGCATCGTCCCGACCGACGCGGAGCTGGATCATACGCTGGGGATCGCGCTCCTCCGGGAGGGACGAAGCCTCCAGCTCTATGCCACGCACGCCGTGCTCGAGGTGCTGGAGCAGGACTCGCGCATTCTTCCAGTGACATTCGCCTTCGCGCGAGTGCGGTCGACCGAATTGCCGCTCGACGCGCCGCTGGCACTCCGCTATTCGGACGGCAGCGAGACCGGACTCGCCGTCACCGCCTTCCCGGTCCCGGGCGACCCACCCCGCTTCGCGCGGCGCGATCTGCCAGGCCACACGGTGGGGCTCTGGATCGAGGACGCCAAGACCGGCGGCAAGCTGGCCTTCGTGCCGGGGTGCGGAGGGCTGGATGACCCGCTTCTGGCGCGCCTCGGCCGAGCCGACCTGCTCCTGTTCGACGGCACCTTCTGGACGGATGACGAGATGATCACGCTCGGCCTGAGCGACCGCTCCGCCCGGCAGATGGACCACCTGCCGATCTCGGGCCCGGGAGGGAGCCTGTCGTTGCTTCGCGCGCTCCCCGCCCGCCAGCGGGTGTACACGCACATCAACAACAGCAACCCGATGCTGGTCGAAGACTCTCCGGAGCGGCGAGCCGTAGTGGAGGCCGGGCTCATGGTTGGCGACGACGGCATGCGGTTTTCCCTGTGACCTCCTTGCGAGCGGGCATCCGATCATGACCACGACGCTCCGTGCTTCCGAGCTTGCGACTCCGCCCAAGCCGCCCATTCCCACGCTTACCCGGCCCCTCTCGCCGCGTGAGCTGGAGGAGGCGCTCCGCAGCTTTCACGGCTCGTATTATGTCGAGCATCCCTTCCACAAGATGATGTACGAAGGGACCCTCACCCGCCGGATGTTCCAGGGCTGGGTGGCGAACCGGCTGGCGTACCAGCGGGTGGTCCCCCGGAAGGACGGGGCGATCCTCTCCAACTGCCCCGATGTCAACGTGCGCCGCGAGTGGATCCAGCGGATCATCGATCACGACGGCACCAAGCCGGGAGAGGGCGGGATCGAGCTGTGGATCCGGCTGGGCATCGCGCTAGGCGTGCCGCGCGAGGAGATGGAGGACGAGCGGCATGTGCTGCCCGCGGTGCGCACGATCTGCGAATCCTACGTCTGGTTCTGCAAGTCGAAGCCGTGGGTGCAGGCCTGCGCCTCGTCGCTCACGGAGCTGTTCGCGCCCAAGATCCACGGCCAGCGCATCGAATCCTTCCCGATCCACTACCCGTGGATCCCGCCAGAGGCGCTGGACTACTTCAAGAGCCGGCTGGTCCAGGCGCCGCGGGACGTGAAGCACGGCCTCGCCCTGGTGCAGAAGCACTGCACCACGGTGGAGACGCAGCAGATGGCGTTCGAGGCGCTGGCATTCAAGCTCGAGATGCTGTGGTCGCTGATCGACGTGATCCACAACGCGTACAAGGACTAGCATGACCGGACGGACTCCGACCATGGCCCTCGCTCCCACCGCCGTGCCCCGCCTGTGGCGTCTGGCCCGCATCGGCTTCGACCGCGTGCGGCAGCGCCCCGTCCTGCTCTATCCCGAGGGGGCGATGTTCATCAACGAGACGGGCAAGGCCATCCTCGAGTTGTGCGACGGCACGCGCAGCGTGGACCGTATCGCAGGCGAGCTGGGTCAGCGTTACTCGGCGGACGTTCGCGCCGACGTGAGCGAGTTCCTGGAACGGATGGCGCGGCGCGACATGGTGGTTTTTCCCTCGGGCGGGTACGAGACGCCCACCTCCGTGGCGGAAGAGCCCCGGGCCTCGGTCCCGGCCGGCGTCCCCGCCCCCTCACCCGCGCCGGCCGGCCCATCGGCGCGGCGCACCCCGACGACACTTCTCGCCGAACTCACCTATCGGTGCCCGCTCCATTGCCCGTACTGCTCCAACCCACTGGAGATGACGCGCGCGGAGCAGGAGCTCTCGACGGACGACTGGAAGCGGGTCTTCAGCCAGGCACGCGCCCTGGGCGTGCTGCAGCTGGGCCTCTCGGGCGGCGAGCCGCTGGTGCGGAAGGACCTCGAGCAGCTCGTCGCCCACGCACGGGAAGAAGGGATGTACAGCACGCTCGTTACCAGCGCGCTCGGACTCACGCGGGCGCGGGGGGAGCGGCTCAAGGAGGCGGGCGTCGACCACGTCCAGATCTCCTTCCAGGACACCGACGCCGCCAACGCCGACCGCATCGCGGGAATCAAGCTGGGCAAACAGAAGTACGAGGCCGCGGCCCTGGTGAAGGAGCTCGGCCTCGCCTTTTCGGTAAACGTAGTGCTGCACCGGGGCAACCTGGACCGGCTCGGTGAGATCATCGACATGGCGGCTCGGCTCGGCGCCGACCGCCTGGAGCTGGCCAACACACAGTACTACGGATGGGCGGCGAAGAACCGGCGCATGCTGATGCCGACGCCGGAGCAGGTGGAGCGGTCCCGCGCGATCGGAGAAGCCGCGCTCAAGGCCTACAAGGGGCGGATGCAGATCATCTACGTGCTGCCCGATTACTACGAACGCTACCCCAAGCCCTGCTACGGGGGGTGGGGCAATGTCTACGTGCTGGTGACGCCGGACGGAAAGGCGCTCCCGTGCCACGGGGCCACGCAGATCGGCAATCTGCAGTTCGTCAACGTGCGCGACCACGCACTCGACTGGATCTGGGAGCGCTCCCCCATCTTCAACGCCTTCCGCGGTGACGCATGGATGAAGGAGCCCTGCCGGAGCTGCCCCCGGAAGTCGCAGGACTTCGGGGGCTGTCGGTGCCAGGCCTTCGCGCTTACCGGCGACGCCACGAACACCGACCCGGTCTGCTCCCTCTCGCCGAGGCACGATATCATCGAGCGGGCCCTGGCCGATACCGCGGAGCCGTCGGAGTACATCTATCGTTACATCGGCGCCGAGGCGGAAGCGGGCACGGCGTCGTCATAGAAAGCAAGGGCCGGACGGCGCGGTGACGTTCGATCACCGCCAAGGCGAAGGGCGCCACGCCGAAGTCCCATTGGCCACACCACAATTGGTGTGGCCTTTTCGCGTTCTATGTGCCTTCGCGGTGATGCAGAACTGCCGCCAAAAGGGCGGGCGGTGGGTCCACCGGCGCATGACATCACGGGTTTGCGGGCCGCGGCCAGACGTTGTTGGACCGGTCGATGTCGGGGCTTACCCCGCCCGGATCGAGCTCGATCCTGACCGGCCTCGCCGCGACCGGATCCACCCTGGTCCAGACCGTCCGCTGTCCCTGCTCCCACGTCTCCACGGGAAGCTTGGCGGCCCAGCGAGAGCTGTCCGCGCCGGTCAGACCGATCTCGACCGGCGCCACCATCCTGCGCCGGCTGGAGAGAAAGATGCGTGAGATGGCGAGGCCCGCCGAGTCGCGCTGAACCACCGAATCGACGGCCTGGTCGAGGTGGTCGTCCTCGATGAACCACGCCCGCCAGAACCAGGACAAGTCCTCGCCGAGCGCGTTGTTCATGGTGCGGAAGAAGTCGGCGGGCTGTGGGTGCTTGAAGGCCCAGCGCCGGACATATTCGCGGAAGGCGGCATCGAAGGCGTTCGAATCGACGACTTCCTCACGGAGAAAGTGCAAGGCGACCGCCGGCTTGCCGTAGGCGTTCCAGCCGCTCATGAGTCCGTTCGGAGAGCGGTCCTGAGTTTCCATGATCGGCGTTTCCTGCCCGATGTACCCCGAGAGAAAGCCCTGATACGCGCGCATCGAGCCGAACTCGAGGCTCTGGATGCGAACGGTGTCGGTCGGATACCGGCTCCGGAAGGTGTACCAGTCGATGAAGGTGTTGAACCCTTCGTCCATCCACGGATAGAGTCGTTCATCCGAACCCACGGTCATCGGGAACCACTGGTGGCCCAGCTCGTGGGCGAGCGTATAGTACAGCTCCTTTTCGTTCTCCGCGTCGTCGAAGGTGATCATCGGGTATTCCATCCCGCCCACCGGGCCGGCCACGCTGATCGCCGTCGGCCACGGGTAGTGCAGCCACCGCGAGTGGACCATGATGGCATGGCGGTTCATGTCCGCCGCAGTCTTCCACACATCGGCCCGGTCCGGCGGGTACAGCGCCTGCATCAGGATTCCGTCCCAGCTGGTAGCGTCCCAGATGAAGTTGGGCGCCGCCGCCCAGGCGAAGTCCCGCACGTTGGTGGCGGTATAATGCCAGGTCCGGGTTGGACCCGTCCTGCGGGGCAGCAGGGCCGGCATCCCCAGTTCCGCCGCGCTGATGATGTGCACGATGGTGTCGGCATGCGCCGCCGCGCGGAGCCTTTGGCGGATCAGCTCGGGGTACACCTGGGCGGCATTCTGCAGCGTCCCGGTGGCGGCAACCGTGTAGCCGGCTGGAACGCTGAGAGTGACGTCGAAGTTGCCATACTCGAGATAGAACTCGCTGGGGCCGCGGTACTGGTCGGTGTTCCAGCCGCGCACGTCATCATAGACGGCCAGCCGCGGGTACCACTGCGCGATCTGATAGAGCCAGCCCTCCGGATACTGCTGCCGTCCGGTGCGTCCGCCCTGGGTCGGTTCCTGATGGTGCCAGCCGATGAACAGGGAGAGCGCCGTCTTGG
>Ga0335081_10021232_pt1 | contig 10513 bp, 14 predicted proteins | sample Lox_Sample_35_FD_206713 | JGI IMG/M metagenome (GOLD analysis project Ga0335081, IMG submission 206713) | Soil microbial communities from Loxahatchee National Wildlife Refuge, Florida, United States - Lox_Sample_3.5 | ecosystem: Environmental > Terrestrial > Soil > Wetlands | place: USA...
CTTAAACTTCTTGTGGACGTCTTTTTCTCCCTTTTTGATAGGTTAAGCAACACACGGCGATGATGGTGGAAATGGAAATGAGTGATATGTTTGTATGCGATTCTTGGTTGGCGCCGGCGCACATGCGAAGGGGTAAATTTAGGGACCAAGGCATTTTGCGCCGCCCTCCTTGTGATACTAATTTTAGGTGTGAAACTTGCCACAGGCAAAATACAAAAAAAAAAAAAAAAAAAAGGCAAAGTGGCTTCGACTTTACGTCAGTCGGCTTCGTCCGCTCGGCGCCCATAACCTAACCCTGCGTTACCCTGACACATGCGTGCGCATCACCGATTGCACTATAACCGGATTTGGTCCAAGGCAAGAAATGTCGCTGCTGGACATTCCCGACCACTGGATCCTGGAGTATGCGCTACGACATCCCACGCAATTTACCGGTGACTTCATACAACGTATCTCCTCGGAACATACAGACCATCCTATGCCCGTCTTGATCAGAGTGCTGACAGCAGGACTCATTGATGACATTGCGTTGAAGGAGCAACAACCCCTGCTGACGGCCCCCGTTATCATCGCCCTCCTCCGCAGAATATTCAGCTCTCCTGAGTCGGTGCGAGCATGTTCACCAGACATGAACATCCACGAGACGCTGGATTATTTGGAGACCCTCGATAAACACCGTGCAAAACGGGTCAAGGCACTTGAACGACGCGGTGGGTTGGAGGCTCAAAAGTACCTGAAACTATCGCGTAACGCACCCGATCGATACAAATACATTGTCAACGGACTCAAGTTATGGGTACGTAATTCCCCTCGCGCAGCTCGTGGTTGTAGAGTTCTCATAGTGTGGGTAGACTGTGTTCAACGAAATCAGACGGGTGCCCTTTATCTATCAAAATGCCATCCAGATAATCAAGTCCCTATACGGCGATGACACAGATTCACAGGCTCAAGGGATTGTGCCGGAGGAGGAAGCCCAAAGGGGAAGGGATTTGAAACGACTCGTCGAGGAGATAGCACAAAGCGTCTCCAAATTACCGGAGGAGAGGAGGAAGTACCAGACTCCCCGCCTTGAGGTTCGGCGTGATCTGACGATAGAATATATGATGCCTCGCATAATCCCAGGTTGAAGCGGAATGAGAAGAATTTACCATGGGAAGCAATCCAGGCACAGATACTCAAGTACCTTGGAGGCGTCGAAGCACTTTTCGATAGAAGTGAAGTGCTTATTATGCCTGAACGACGAATCCAAGGGGTCAGAATTGATGAATCGATGATTAAATCTGTATCCCCTTCGCACCTTTTTCTAGTATATCTAACAATCCAGGCCGCGGAGGCATCACAACAGCAAGCAGGATGCTGATGACTGGGGATCGATATTCCGGTGTTTGATGATTGTGAAATCCGTCCACATGGCCAAACTGATGTCGGGGAGGGTATATTAATTTCTATGTTATGTACATTTGCGCCTCAGGGCAACCTGCGTGGTCCTGCACGCACGAGATGAATGTACGCTCGTCTAAAGAAATGCCTCTCGTCCCGCTTACTTCTGCCTCGTGAGGACATCTCGTGTCAACTTATCCAATGCAACCCGTTCTTCACATTCAGGAAACGAATGTAGTGCCTCGAGTGCCTTTGAACTATACTCCGTTGCCAATTCTCTCGTCTTTGCCAGTCCATCCGACGCAGCTACTAAATCTCTTGCCTGCCACATTAGGATCCCATGGTTTGGAAGGGCGTACCCGCGCGACATCTCCCTCATACTCGAACTTCCGTTTAATCATTGGTCCAAGTTCAGGATGATCCTTCCAGGCAAAGAGAACTGGCGCAGTCGCTAATCCCAATGCTAAATCTGCGTTCGTAGGTTTTCCCAAAATCGTCGACGGAGCGGTATAGTCCAACATATCATCCACCAACTGCCATAAGCATCACCTTTCGTGAAAAGTCGGGGAAGTTGAGTTCGGACCTGAAAAGCAAGACCCAGATTCCGGCCAAAGGAATACGCAGCATCCGTCAGCTCGGCACTCGCTCCACCTAAGATCGCAGCAGCCCGACAACTCTTCGAAATCAAACTCGCCGTCTTTAAATACGTCTTCCTCAAGTAATAATCAATCGCTCCCCCCTGTTCCTCCCCTCCACTAGCAACACCTCCCTCTCTCTGCTGGAGGTTTTTCAATTGCATAAATTCGCCCTCAACGAGATTTGCAATAACTGTGGCGAGGAGTTCAATGACTTCGGCGTTACGGAGACGAGCGAGGGCTACGGAGGCTCGACCAAGGAGGAAATCCCCGCCGAGAATGGACATTTTGTTTCCGAACATGGAGACACAGGAAGGATTGTTGCGGCGGGTTAGAGAGCTGTCGATGACATCGTCGTGAAGGAGACTTGCAGCATGGATCATTTCGGTGATTTCTGCAAGACGGCGTTGGGAGGGGGTAATCTCGCCCACGCCTAAAGACGGCTGTTGAAGAGAAGAATGGTTACAATGTGTACTGTCGGGATTGTCATCGTTGAGAACCTGCGCAGGGGATATCGGGATATCCTGGTTTGTTCGATGAAGATCGAGTGCTGTCCGTGATGAACATGATGAACGATTATAACTTAACGCTTTTGATACAAGCAAAACAATTAATGGACGAATGTGTTTCCCTCCCTCGCTAGAAATGTAGTATTTTGCCACTTTTGCCAGCGTTGGATGCGCACTCCCCAGCAACATCCGGATATTGCCCGTGAGGGCCATCATTTCCGGAGCCACGAGTTTAAGAGGATTGACAATGCTGGAGAAGGGAAAGTTGGGTGGTAATTTCGAGGAATGAGAGGGGGAAGGGTCCTGAACAAGTTTCTGGGCGGAATTGATGGTATCTGTCCATGTGGATTGAGAGCGGACATGTTGGGGTAGAAAGACCGTAGAAGACCGTTTCGCCAGTCGAACGAAGAATAACGGCTGTCGCAGGAATCGATGCTTCCAGACAGGACATATTCGGGAGGAAGAAGGACAATACATTATATTCTCTCTTCCTGCGTCCTTGTCTCGGAGAGAATGTGTTTAGACAAAGAGGGCGGGGGGGAGTTTCCGATTGAGGAGGAAATTTCGGGGAATAAATGTTGGAAAACAAAGTTTCGCAGATCACGGATTTTTGGTAAGGCAATGAGAGGATTGTAGAACATCCGTATCCGGGCCAATTTAAGGAGAGGGTAACGTAGAATTTTGGTTCTCTTTGCTTACGGTGATTATACCTTTTGTGATTATGACCTTCCGTTTCTCCGTGAATGTCTACGAGCCCAGTTTCGCAACTCTTCGATTTGTTCGTTATCCAGCCCGGATTCCTCCAAATCAAGGGCGGCAGACGATCTCAACGAACTTTCATTTTCTTCATCTTCCCCATCAATTTCATCAACCTCATCTATTTGGGGTTCCGAGTCAGCACTGACTTGCTCCGCATCTTCCTCAATAGCCCGGAGATCTGTCGCTGGCTCCGGCACAACTTTCCGGGATTCCGTTGGTGCCTCTAAGGTCTGCGCTACGGGGGGCCCTGCCGCGGCATTCTCAGGCTGACTGCTCCCATAATCAGCTTCCGTACGCTCATTCGATTGACCATTGCCCACGATACTAGAAATTAGCTCCTAGCAAGGTGGCTGAACATACGTGAGAACTCTGGTATTTCGAGAAGGGAATTCCTTCTCAAATCGTGTCTTTGTTTCATCATAATTGTTTGGAAGTTCTCTGTCCACCGAATCCAACTCGGGGAATTTAATTAACCCATACGTCGCCTTGAGATTTTGTTGTGCTTCTTACCCCATCATTAGTCTTGAGAGGCGGTGAGGTGGGGCTACGCCTGGTGCTTTGGTGAAGCTTGTCATCGTGGGGGACCTTTCGGAGGGCGATGTGCCGATATGTAGTAGGTAATAGGCCAGGTTGCGCACTCTCGGGGAGCCCTAGCGTTTCGGCTGCCTCGAAAGTCGACAAAATCAGTGGCTGCGGCCTCTCTATCTTATGCGGAGGTCTTGTCACGGTACGATAATCGTTTTCAACGCTAAATTCATCGAGTTAGACTCAAATACCGTCCCGAGGAAAGGATTTTGCATGGAGTGTGTACAATCGTCGTTGTTCCTGGAACTCGATGCTTTCCTCATCAGGAAGCAACTCACCCGACAAGCCCATGCGACGGATTTTCTCGTCTAATGCAGTGAGTTTCTGTTGCATGTGTTGATGATCCAATGCCCGGTCCTTGAGAACAAGTAAAGGTGGCCGTTTCCAAGGGCCATCTGGTTGCCCTGTTGGCAAAGCGGGGGTTGTAGAAGGAGAGGGCTGATCAGATTGGGTAGCTGCAGAGGCCGGAAGCTGGTGGGAGGACGGAGGCTGTCCAGAGGATTCAAGTTCTTCTGACGCTGGCTCAGCAGATGCTGAGATGTCGTCCTCTTCTGAAAACGGCATGGTTCTGTCCGTAGGTTCGCTTTTCATCCCTTCTTCGAGGTATTCAAGCCAGTCTGGTGTTTCCATCTATCCCCAGGTCAGTCTACACTAACAACAGAGAGTGGCCGTATTACCCCCTCAGTTTGCGTCAACGTATCCGTAACAGGTTGCTTCGCAACACGTTTCTGTTCCTTTCCCTCGTCCTGCACATCCGACATTCCCTGCTCTTTCACAGCCCGTTGAATCGTCGCCAAAACCTCATCAACCCCGGGTTTCCCACCGGCCACATTCCCGGTTAACACCTTGATCACATCCGCCCTTCTCTCCGATCTAATACGTGCAGCATACCCAATATCATAACTCGTATTCCTAGCTCCACTGGCGAAGTCCTCAGCGATCTCCCGATACGTTTGTGGCTCCACCCCCGGCGAAAGGTACGTCATTTTATCGGGGAATTGGGCGTTCAACGCCTCGTTAAGGGCTTCTTCCGTCGTAATAAAATTCCCGCAGGTATGATAGAGCTCCAGATAATTCTCGATGATACGTTCGCGTTTGCGGTTTTGGGCAGTCCTGAATCGGGCAGTCCTTTTTAACTTTTCCATGCGAGCAAGACGTTTCGATTCTCTTTGGTTTTTGGCTCCCCACAGTTGATTTTCAAGGGTACGTTGTTCGGCAAAGGACGTGTCGGCCATTCGTTCTGCAAAACTCTGACGGAACGGCTTGGGGCCCGGTTTGGGCCGTTGGGCCGTTGCTTCGTTCTTACGGAGGATATGATCTCGGACTTGTCTTGCTCGCCATTTCATGTAATCTCGTCGCATGGCACTCATTTGTCGCTCGTAGTGAATGCCGATGGTGCGGATGCTCTTTGGACGAGGCTCGGAGACGACTTTACTTGGGTCCGGGAGGGGTTTGGGAGGTTTTATGGAGGGGAGATTGAATTTTCGGGAGGGGATGGGGATGTTGGGGGCGTAGCCTCGTTTGGTGGGGATGTAGTCTGCGGAGCCCTTTTCGCCGGCGGTGGTGTAGGAGGCGACGCCAGAGGGTTGAGGTGGAGGAATATGGCCATGCTGGGAGGACGGCGTCGTTGTGGAGGAGATCAGACGTTGGTGTTTATAGGGGGTGAGAAGGAGCGCGGAGGCGGAGGAGAGGTGGGGAGGACGACATTTTGAGCAATTGATGGCTCGCATCAATGTCGCCGGCTCTCCAATGTCGGGAACGCGGGCGGGGAGCGGGAGAGCAGGCGGTGGTCGAAGGATTCGAGGGACTGCTTTTTCAGGACGATCACCACAGAGGACTTTTGACGTGGGTTAGGTCAACAGACTGTCGATCCCAACTCGACGGCGATGGCACACCGCCGCCGTTGAACGAGACGAGCAGTTTATGATATATGTGAATTTAGAAATATTAGCAATAGCCAACTGATCCATAATACTAAGGAAACATAACAAACCCAAATGTCCGTATACAGATCGCATGGAATTGGACCGCGAACGTTGCCTCGCACCCACGACAAGAATGCGTAGAATTGGACAACCAACTGAGGATGACCCCGGATATGTCAGTTGACAACCATTGCAGACAGAAACCCAAAGAGTCTTAGGAACACAATAGTCCATGCCTCCTTTTGCCTTTTTGATGTTCGCAAGATCTAGTGCCGGCTAGAGTTCCTTCACCTGCATATTACAGTCTTGACTGGGGCGTTTTGTCAGCGGCCCTGTCTGTGGTGGAAATTCCTCTGCCTTCCACAGCACCACCCACCACCTTCTCAAATACCCGGCAGCAGAGGAGGCAGAGGCTTCATTTCCTTCTCTGCCCAGACGACAACAAACAGACCACAGCATCTTCAACAAACCCCGCATCTCCGCCACATCCCTATCACTCTGTCTCTCGCCTTCCTGCTTCCCCCTCGTCATCAGCATCACTCCCCGGTCATTCCCGCGCATACACATATAACACATGGCTCTCAAGCGAATCAATAAAGAACTCTCCGACCTCGGAAGGGTAATATTCCCCAATATTCCCCACCCCCTCTCGTCCCCTCCTGTCAAACCCACAGGCTTTGCGATTTATGTGTCTCATTGGCATGGCTGGCTAACTGTTTCATAGGATCCACCTTCAAGCTGCAGTGCAGGACCGATAGGAGACGACTTGGTACGCTCCCCCTCCAGCCCCTTACCCGGGACAGCCCGACTGACTCTCCATGAAGTTTCACTGGCAAGCAACTATCATGGGACCGGTACGTCCGCCCACCCCCCTTCAAAGAGCAGCGCCTCAACGCTCTTCCCTTTTCTAAAACCCCCCTTGTTTTGTCCAACACCCCGTTTACTAATTCGTTCAAATAGAGTGATAGTCCATACGCCGGTGGAGTCTTCTTCCTCGCAATCCATTTCCCAACAGACTACCCCTTCAAGCCTCCAAAGGTACCCTCTCCTATTCCTTGCTTGGGAACTCCGCTCTCGCTCCGTACAAAACGGGCATGTGCTAATCGCGGGAAGGTCAACTTCACAACGCGAATCTACCATCCAAACATCAATTCAAACGGTAGCATCTGTCTCGATATCCTTCGTGATCAATGGTCCCCCGCGCTCACAATCTCAAAAGGTAACTCTCCTCGCCCCAGACCGGCACACTCCTATTTTGTCGTTTCTTGGCGTGGCGGTTGCAAGTGCAGGCTAATGTCCGAATTCAGTCCTCCTTTCAATCTGTTCCATGCTCACTGATCCCAATCCCGATGATCCGCTCGTGCCCGAAATCGCACATGTCTACAAAACCGACAGAGCAAGGTACGAGGCCTCCGCCAGGGAATGGACACGGAAATACGCCATCTAGCGCCCCGACGACGACGACTGGCGGCACCGAAGAAGTATGGTTGGGCGCAACGATTTTCTTGTGGGGAAGGGAGCTCTCATAAATATACACAACCATCCATAGCCGTCGTTTTTTCTCCCCTTCCTTTTTCGTTTTTGTGGCCTTTACTGTTTTTTGTTTTGTGTTTTTTCTTTGCGGAGTAACATCATGTATTACAATCACCCAAATTTTCTTCTTTTTCCATTTTCTTTTCCCCTTTCTGTCGTTGGGTTGGTATTACGCTCAGTGTTCTTTGATATTTGGGTTTCTTTTTTGAGACATGTTACGTGGCGGAGAAGGGTGTTATCAGTAGCCCGTTTCTTTTGTTTTGCAACCCACGGCAAAAGAGTCTGTGTTGTTAGGCATTGGGAGAGTGTTTGTGATGAGCCCGCCCCTTTTATTTCCTCTTGTCTTCCCTCTCCGTTTACTTTTGGGGGCGGATTTACCAGGGGAAGGAAGGGGTTACGAAGGCGTTGAGGGTTCTCGCTAGTCTGTGGATGGATTTCAATTGAGTTTAGGTAGGGAATTTCAAAGGGTTGTTGTAAACCACTTCCTTCATCTCTACCTAACGTGTATGCATGACTTCGTCCTTGTCATCCGCAAGTGGTGGACCAACATTAGTTGCTTCATGATATGGTATCCCCAATCCACAGCGTGATCGCGGCAATCGAGAGTTGTGAATCGTATCTCAGAATCCATCGGTTTAACGAAATCGTTTGACCTTCTACACTGCGGCGTCTTGAATTTCTTTTCCGAATCCTTTCAGATCCATCCTTCCCGGTAATAATCTTTTGATATGACTTGCTCCCTGAATACCCACTTTTGCAATTCGTTGGAGTTGGTGGGGGGGCTCCAAAAGAATCCCCCCGATGGTACTGCCCAGATCTCAATATTCCTCCCCCCGGCTTTTCAAGAGGTGTAGAGCACAGCCTGTTAAGAACAAAAATAGGTCGTATTCTCCGGAGTCATGCTAAGTGTGGTTGATTCGAAGAGGAGATTAGTGATTGGGATCTAAGCTGGTGAAAATAAAGTACGTTGAAGGGCCGTGTCATGTTTCAAGTTCGCTTTTGATCCGTTGGTTTTCTGAGGATAAAATGCAGCGAGACGCTTGGTCAACGATATCCCCAATGGAGGCTCTCGCCAATGCATCGCGGACTAGTTTTGTAGAAGCAGCACAAAGGGGACTGAAGTCAACCTGAGACGAGATATGAGGGAACAATTGCTGGGACTTTTGCATCGTCTAGGGCTGATCAAGTCCGCGTTGTGCTGATGGGTATCCCATGATTGCTTCGTTGCATTCATCTTGCGATAGCATCTCACACGAGCCCGCCTCTGGGGACAGTTCAAGATCTCATCCCTTCAATATGAAATGGACTCCACTGTTGAAGTCCACTGGATATCCATATTCGCTCCGCTCGGGAAGAAATCAGGGATTTTGTTTGAGGTTACCAAATACTTCAGGAGCCTATCTTCCAACTTCCGATCTCACAGCTTGACCTCGAGAAAGAGGGACTTGGGGGAAATGTTGCTTCACGCAAATGTTCGCCCGGTGGAGAAGGTTGGCAGCGATTGCGGCGGTGTCTCTCGGATTACTACAACTTGCTCCCCAATAGGCCATGTCCGTTGAAGCCCTGACGGTTAATGTGGAAGATTTTTCCTGCTGACTATCCCCATTGATGACATCGGATAATACACGGTGTAGAGCCGAGCGGTCCAGCGCGTCTTTGGAGATTAGATTTCGGGTTTCGATATTCAGTCCATCTGCAATGTTCCCACATGGGAATGACGGAACATCGTATTCGCCACACTTGAATATACAGGACATATTGACGCGCTCATTATTTCTTTGTTTGGCGCACCCCGAACTTACCGAAGCAGTTGTGTGTATCACCAAGCTAAAAGGATATCCGGTTACAACCAAAAAAGTTTATTGACTTCACTCCCAAAATGTTGTGCCCTGTCATATGAGCTGTGTTAGACACACCCTTGATAATTTATAAAAGGACGGCCAGCTGGATAAAGATTTGGAAATCAAAGGGCCGACAATAGCCTCAATCGAAATGTTCGAGCGGGTGCCTCCTCCCTCGAAAATGGTACCAGAAACCCCCTTCGCGATCTATCCATCCCCAAAATCTTAATCTCAAAACCTTCGTGGACGATTGAATCCCGTCGCTTCAGTCTCGTGAATCGACAAGAAACTGGCCGCTACAAAAGTTTCATCATGCAGATTTGATTTCATTCGGAACCAGAGCAGTGAGCAATCTCTCTTTCTTTCGTTCTCTTTTTTTTTTTTTTGTTTTTTTTTTTTTTTTTTTTGTTTTTCCTTTTGGCAGTATCGTCTCCTAGTTGATCTGGTTTTGTGTCCAGGCGAACAGCAGCGGTCACATTCCCCAACTGAAAATAAGTGCTGTGTTATCAATTTGGATGGGGTCGGGAATCGGAGACTCATCATCTGACATATGCGGGTTTGGTATTATTAGTTTCCAATCTAGACAATAGTAGAGGGTGCTTGAAGCCTGATCGCAGGAACGCCACATCGAAAGCAGCGGAAAAGATGCAATGGGATACTCGGTGTCACTCCAATGGGCTCTCTCCAGTGGACATCCCGTGTGACTCTGAAGCAAACACAGTTCGGAACTCGGGAACCTGTCATAAGCCGGACCGTTGCATCCATGAAATCAAGGGGCTAAGAGTGGATAATAGATGAGGGACTGACCATTCGTTTGAATCTGACGAACGTAATTGTCTCGTCCGGAACGTAGTGAGATAAATCCCCCCACGGGCCGACGCTCGCTGAGCAGCGGCCTTCCAAACCGGACGATGAATTCTCGTACGTCGACGGGGGAGAGGACACCGGCGTTCATGCTCAAGCAATTCCAAAAAGCAAAGGGGAAAACCGGATACGAGAGCGTGACAATTAGTCCGACTGCACCAGTCCCGTTGTCTCCCTCAACGCTCGATGGCGGGGATAGCGCATCGGAGAAGACTTGGGCATCAAGACCTGTCGGACTTGTGCAGCATGACGAGTACAAGCGACTGAAAGCCGACCTTGAATTCCGCAGCGATAGACCTGCATCTCCGACACCGGACCCAGCGTATGAATTCGACCAACACCTTGCTGCTAACGATACTTAGAGAAACCGAAGCTCGACGGAAGAAATTGGACAAGCTGCATAAAAAGCGAACGTCAAAACTCTCATTCGCATTTGAAGAAGATGGAGACGATTTGTCTGAAGGCGGCACAACATCAGCATA
>Ga0335081_10021233_pt1 | contig 10513 bp, 10 predicted proteins | sample Lox_Sample_35_FD_206713 | JGI IMG/M metagenome (GOLD analysis project Ga0335081, IMG submission 206713) | Soil microbial communities from Loxahatchee National Wildlife Refuge, Florida, United States - Lox_Sample_3.5 | ecosystem: Environmental > Terrestrial > Soil > Wetlands | place: USA...
CTCCCTGATGCTCAGGAGATCACCATCCCTCCACCCACTATCCTCATGACGCCTGATGTGCCATTATCACCACGCTTGCTACTATTATTACCGCCTGCTGAGCCGGACCCTACGGCCTGCAACCCTGAACTGAAGCCCTCCGGCCTCATCCTTTCCGAGGACCAGGCTTCACTTCTATGATCCAGATCAACGCCGTTGCGGCTCAGCACGAGGTCATCGAGATGCAACCGTGACCCGTGCCCGGTGATCATGAACTTTGTGGGGTTGAACTCCAGGGGAATAGTGGCATTTCCGGCTTCAAGCTCCTTTTCCACGCTGTCTTTTCCCATCTCCTCCCCGCTATCGTTAACGATTGTGCCACTGATCTTGTAGCGGCCCGGTTTGACGACAGAGATGTTCACTCCGACTGCGATCTCCGATCCGGTGGTCATATTCACGAAACCATCGGTGAAATAGGCCAGGGGAGGCTGGAACTGCTTCGGGTCCTTTTCGATGGTGATGTTCCCCTGATATCTATCCACGAGGTTTCCGCTCGAATCGTAGAGTATCAGGTTCTGAACCTCCAAGGGCCCGCACTCGCCTTTCTTCCAGATCTCGCTACCGTTCACAGTGACGTTGACCTCTCCGCTCTTCCGAAGAACTCCGATGCTGTCGATCATATTGATTGCTCTGCCCCTGCAATCTGTCAGAGTTCCCTCGAGCCTGTAGCTTCCGGGAACTGTGATGTTGACCCCAAAGCCTAGGATGAGCCTCTCAAAGTAGCCATCGCTATTGTCGTCCTCCGCCTTTGATTTTACCAGGCCGAGGAGCGCATTGCCTGCCACAGCCACACTCACTGGAATCTGGAAAGTCTGATTGCCGGAGACTATCTCGATCTGGCCATCCAGCCTCGGGACTGATGCATTCCGGGGGATGGTAAGCTCTGCCTCGAGAGTCCCATTGGAGTCGCTGTCGATCCCGGTCGGGCCTCGAGCTTGAATCCAGCTCCACTCATCCTCTGAGTCCTCCGTGACAGTGACGCTGAAGGGCAGTCCCGAATCAGGAACGTCGTATCCGTAAACCTTGACCTTCCAGGTTCCCTCCTCAGGGTCGGAGACCTCCACCGGCCCCAGGTCGCCTGAACCAAGAGTGGCGTCGGCGGGCTCTCCTTGCGGGTCCTCCAGAACGAGCAGAACCTCACTCTTGTTGCTCTGATCGGTGCTCGTCAACCTGGCTGAGAGCCTGCGGGTCCTATCGCTGACATTGACAGCCTTCTCCCAGGTCTCCTTATAGCCAACAGAGTCCTCTAGCACCTGAGAGCTTGTGTTTTCGATCACACCCATGTAGCTGAGGTTCTCAAGGGCTCGCCCCTTGTTCTCCACAATGAACTCCTTCCTCTCGATGGTGCCGGGTGCGACTGACCCCACGATCCATCTCTTCGGAGAAGTCTCCACCAGGGAGCGCTCGATATCAAGGGTGTAGCTAACCGGCACCGATGAATTCTCGCTGTGCACCGCCAGAAGCCATCGCCCCGAGGGAGGGTTCTCGATGCTCCTCACAGCATCATGGCCTGTCTCGTTTTCTGCAGTCGTCGGCTCCCCAGCGTAATACTCGCTCGTAGGCGCGAGCAGGAATAAATCGAGGCTTGACGTCTCATTCCACATCAAGCTGGCATCGAGGTCGTTGGTGCCAAGCGGAACATCGAGATAGTAGTATCGCCACTCGCTTCCCTTCAGTGTGCCCTCTGCTGAGGCCGTGCCCTTCGTGATGTTGATGGGCGCTGCCACCTCGGCGCTGACGGGGATGTTGAGGATATCCTTTTCCCCCTCTGAGATCCTGATGGAGCCGCTGTAAACCCCAGGCGCTGTTCCCTCGGGCACTGTCATAGATGCAGCGAAGACCTGCTGCCCATTGGCGGGCAGGCTTTTGGGCAGAGGCTGCAGGCTGATCCAGTCTGAGATGGAGCCTGAAACCGATGTCTTCAGGTTATTTCTCTCCTGGTCAGTGAAGAAGACGAGATTCGTGGTCCAGTCCTGGTCGCCGGGCGCAAGGGCGTAGAGCTTCTTTTGGGGCCTGTCGGCTCCGGCGTTCAGACCGACATAGAGCCCTCTGCCCGCCGGAAGATACGCCCAGCGACCTGCGACCCATTTGTCAGGCACAGCATAGCAGATGTCCTGGCGAAGTAGCTCTGAGGATCTGACCGCATCGAGGAGGCCCGCGCCCTGGTAGTACTCCTCATACTCCTCGCCAAGGGTGTTCCTCAGCTTCTCCGCCCCTCTCGTCATGACAGCCTTGACCCCGGCAGGTGTCAGATCTTCCCTCTCCTGGAGGAGCAGGGCTGCCATGCCTGCCGCCACGGGCGTTGAGAGGCTCGTACCGGACTCACGGGCATAGTAAGCATCAACATAGTCCAGCTTTTCGATGCCCGGAGGCACAGTCGAGACTATATCAACGCCTGGCGCAACGACATCAGGCTTTGTCCTGTCGTCCCTCGTCGGCCCGGAGCCGCTGAAATCCGCCACGTGGCCCTGATAGTCCGAGGCTCCGACAGTGATCACCTTCACTCCGTCGCCGGGGGAGTCGATGAGGCCTGGCGGCAGGGCGAGGACGATGGGAACGAGGAGGAGGAGGACGTCTTTGCTCGGGCGTCCCAATTGTGAGACATCGATCGGATCGCTGAAAGACGAGGTGGCAGCATGGTTGATCTGTCCGCTTACATTATTGGTGTTGTTGCGGTTTCCCGCAGCCACGCAGACCACTGCTCCTTCATCCATGGCATTATCCGCGGCCATCGTTATCGGGGGGTTGGTCTCGCCGAGATTTATGCCTCCGAGGCTCAGGGAAAGGACATCGGCTCCGTTGTAGAGCGCCCACTCGATGCCGGCAATGATATCCGAAACCCTGCCGTCGCCCTTGCTGTTGATTACTTTTACGTTGAGTAGATTTGCTCCGGGGGCTATCCCTCTATACTTGCCACCGGAGGACACCCCTGAGCCAGCGATGATGCCAGCCACCATGGTTCCGTGGCCGAGGAGATCGTCAGTGGTGGCCTCACCCTCGACGAAGTTCTTCTCGCCAATGACTTTGCCTGCGAGGTCCGGGTGGTTCTTGTCTATCCCTGAATCGATAACCGCAACTGTCACACCCTTTCCGTCGATGCCCTTCTGCCAGAGCCGATCGGCATTGATGGCTGTTGCAGGGATGAAAAGGTGGCCACCCGCGCTGGAAAAGGAGCCGTTCGATGGATAATCAAGATTTGTCGTGCTATCCGGATAGACTCCCAGAACCGAGTCGCTCTTGGCAAGGCTTTTGATCGCCGATGGCGTAGCCTCTCCCGCCACACCGTGGATCAAGCGGAACTTATACTTGACTTCTAAATCCTTCAGCGCGGGGTTCCCTTCGCCATTGAGAATCACTATCACGGGTATCTTTTCGTCGCCTGCCGCCGACATCTGCGTAGCCAGGGCAGGGTCTATCTTCTGCTGAGGAGCATCACTTGCTGCAGCCGCCACTGCCATGAGCGTCAGACCGGCGGCAGTAATCAGCATAAGCTTTGCTGAAATCGATACCATCTCTCTTCTAATCGGGATCATCTCTTTTATCCATCTTCGGCCATGCCTTATGGATGGTTCTTCCGCGTCAAAATCACAACAGATCTTCGTTACGCAGATAATGCTAAATAAACCTGTGGTACTTCTAATGTTATGTTCCTGGACTGGCTGATCTCCAATATTCTATGGATTAGCTTGCTCCTTCTTCTGGCATCCGCGCTGGCGAATCGAAGCCTGGTAGCAGTCCCTGGCTGGGGACTCTTTGGGCTCTTCTGGCTGGACCAGCCGGGCCACTACCTGGCGGTAGAGGACTACTTCAACGCAGCATTGGCTCTCTTGGCGGCCCTTTTCTGCCTTTACATGGGCTGGATAATCCTGAAAAAAGACACACATTCCAGGGCTTGCTCCTGGGCAAGCTATGCAGCAGGTGTTTGCGGGACAATCTACTTTCCTTTTTCCGAGATAGAGCCGCTCAGAGAGGGACTGATCGGGTTTACGGTTTTTGTGACCGCTGCAGCTCTGAGGTCTTTGTCAATTCCGGTGGCCCTCGTGGGTTGGAACTTGATGGCGTTGAACGGCAGATCCGTGGAGATCATCCTTGCCTGCACGGCCATTGAGAGCATTGCCCTTTTTGCAGGGGTGATAGTCTCCGTGCAGGCTCCAGCGATACGAAAGGCGACGGCTTTGGCGGCTTCGACGCTCACGATATATGTGCTCAACATCGTGAGAAACGGCTTCGTGCTATTGGCCTACGGCGAGAACTGGTTCGGAGATGACAGCTTCAATGTTGCCCACAATGTCATCTCCAAGGTCGGCTCGACGCTCGCGCTTCTGGCGGTGGCCTACTTAGTCTTCCTGCTCCTGCCAGAGCTTCTCTTGCTCATAGATGAGCTCGCTTCAGTGATCAAGCATCCTGGGGAGGATGCAGCTTGAGGCTTGCCAGGAACTCCACAGCCTGGATCTCTGTGCCCCTCTTTCTGACGGCGGCCATGGCCGCAGCGGGAAGCTGGTACTTCTCAGCCGTTGCGCTGATAGGTTCAGTCTTCATGATATTCTTTCATAGGGACCCTGACAGAATACCGGGAGGTGAGGGCATGATCTCACCCGCGGACGGCAGAATAATCCAGGCATCAAAGAGGACGATCGCCATCTTCATGGGGCCTGTGGATGTGCACGTGAACAGGTCGCCCCTTGATGGGGTAGTTGTGGGGACAGAGCACATAAAGGGCGGCCACCTTCCGGCCTTCATGGGAGCAGCGAGCCGCAACCAGCAGAACAGGATCTGCTTAGATACCCCGGACGGAACGGTGGAGATTCGCCAGATCACAGGAACTCTCGTCCGGGAGATCATCTGCTACGTTACCGCCGGTGATCGAGTGCTTCGGGGAGATAGGATCGGCATGATCCGCTTCGGATCGAGGGTCGAGGTAACATTCCCGGAATGCTACAGCGTGGTGGTCTCTATGGGCGATAAGGTCCGTGCGGGGGAGACTGTTGTCGCGGTGAAGCGATCATGAACGTCTTTCGAGAATTGAAGCCAGCAGACGGTGCGACTATTCTCAACGCCCTCCTCGGATTCTCAGCGCTGCTGATGGCGAGCCGGGCAGATGGCTCTTTCTTTATAGAGGCAGCAGTGGTGCTTATCCTCCTGGCCGCAGTATCAGACGGGATCGATGGTTTTCTTGCCCGGAGGTGGGGCTCAAGTCCCCTGGGAGCAGATCTCGATTCCCTGGCGGATCTGACCTCCTTCGGAGTAGCGCCAGCATTCCTAGCCACCACGGCCTTCCGGGAGCAACCCTTCGTCCTCGCTGCAAGCCTTTTCTATCTGCTCGCAAGCCTGCTGAGGCTGGCAAGGTTCAACGCATCCCCCAAGGACGAAAAGTTCTTCGAGGGGCTTCCCGTGCCTGCAGCGAGCATTCTTCTGGCTGCGAGCGTTCTCTATGGGCAAGCGATTATCACGAGCATCATCATGCTGGTTCTTGCCGTTCTGATGGTGAGCAGCGCCCCCTATCCGAAGGTGCGAGACATCAGGGCCCTTTTCCTCATGGGTTTGACGATTCTGGCGGCCGCCTCTCTGATCTGGCGGCAAGTGGACGTCACCTACGCAGCCTTTCTGATCATTGCTGTCATCCTGATCTACATAATCAGCCCGGTGGTGGCCTCACGCCTACGAAAAGGGAAATAGCCGCCTTTGAGGCGGGCATAAAGCTCGGTGCTCTCTACCACCAGTTCGTGGGAGCGCCGGTGAGCAAAGCCTCGGCCGAAAGCCTTGAGAAAGCCATGCAGAAGAGCATCTCGCTCCAGCCCTACGTTCGAAAAGTTGAGGTTAGAATAAGCAGGGAGATGCTGTTGGAGAATGTCTTCGGGTACGGCGAGCTTGAGGGAAGGATGATCACCGCAGAGGTGGAGATCGACTACGAAGGTGAGACGGTCCGCGCCAGGTTGGAGTACGATGCAAAGAATGATTATCCGATGATGCAGCTTCTTTGATCGGCATGATCAATTTTCTTTGAAACTAATCCCCTTACCTCTGCCTTGCAGTCAGAGCACTTCGACGACCTCTCCATCCGCATCCACCTTGACCACGGTCCCCTCAGCAATTCTGAGCACATCCTCAGGCACCCGGTCCACGAGAGGAATCCCGCTGATGATCGCGCCCACTGCGACAATGGCCTCCGCCCGCAGGTTTATCATAGCATTCGGTGCTAGGCCCCTCTTCTTCAGCTGGTAGATGACGTAGGAGCCGACTGTGGAGCCCTTACCTCCAGGAAAGATGAGCACCCTCCCGCTCACGCACTTGCCGCAAAGCGCGTGGGATGGATCAACGATCTCGCCTGTTTCCGGATCGACGTTGCCCAAGAAGGATATCGGCTCCCTCGTGACGAGCGCCGAACCAGTGGCGCAGCCCGAGGCTACCCTGTGGCATGGGAACTTCAGAGTTTATTCCTCCTCTGCCACACGGATGCAATCCTCGGTGCTCGCAAAGCCTGCTTCGACGCCGCACAGTCCGGGGATGTAGGCCAGCGCCTTGCCCGAGTTGACCAGCATCTTCCTGAATCTCTCGCTCGCAGGGGATACGACCATGCAGGTGTCGCATACGACCTTCGCACCGCTCCTCTCGATCCGGGCCACCAGATCAGGACAAGCCTCGGCAGTCCTGCGGGCGGTGCAGATCCAAAGCTCCTTTCGAGCGTTCCTGCCCTCCAGCAGCCCGGCGATGCGCTCAAGCTCGGACCTGGAGCAATGAGGGCAGCCGAGGGCCACGATCTCCGCATCGCCTGCAGGGAATTTATCATAAACCTCATTGATATCCTTCCGGCCGAGGGCGATCTTCTCAGCGATTTCCTTGTCGATTTTCTTATCGATCCCCTGATTGATCTTCCCGCCTTTCTCTTCCCCCAAATCTTTTCCCAGCGAGGTTGATCCTGAGCCGGGACCTGGCGTGACTCCCTCGACGAAGTAGAGAGCAACTGAGCCGCTCGCCGCCATCGCAGCGCCAAGCGCCTTCAGCTCGTCCTTCTCGGGCCTCGCACGCAGGCGGAAAAGGGGCACGCCGTCCTTCACGATTCTCCCCACGAGAAACCCCAGAGCACTGTAGTCGGCCCCCTTCAGGTCGGCATCTACCACTATCACGTGGGTCTGCCTCCTGTTCTCATCGAGATGGTAGCCGTAGAGGGGCGTCTTGCCCACCAGGGCCGCTGCTAGAGCGGACGGCCCACCCTCGCGGTTGGTCCTCGCGCCGATGACGGAGTTGGCATAGGAGACTGCGGACGACTCGCTCCAGGCGAGGTGATCGCCCTCTTTGACGATGCCGCGATGGATCTGGTAGGGCGTGCAGGTGCAGTCCGGCGTGATGCCAAGGCGCTCGTAGGCTCGAACCACCTCCCGCTGGCGGGCGGCGAAGTCCCCGTCGATGCCCATCTCTCTCCATCGTTCGAGGTCCATGCCCGCAGGGTTGAGGATGCTTGGAACCGCCACGCGCCCTCGCAGGTCCGAGATCCATTCAAGGCCAGCTTCGCCGATGTTCTTGAAGGAGACGCCCGCAATCTGGGCGCTCCTGACTGGCATGAGCCGCTCCGCACCGTAGATGTCCCCCAGGGCGACAAGGATCTCCATCATCCTTCGCATGGTATCGCCCTGCTCCCCCTGAAGAATGCTCTCCTCCTCGCGGGAAAGATACATGATGACGACTGGGGCACGTTAGTATAAAACCTTCAGCATTAACCCGAGCCAGAAGCCGCTTCAGCTTCGACATAAATCTGATCCTGAAAACCAACAGCCTGTCCCAAATTGAGTTGACAAATCCCCTGACAGTTTCGCGCCCTTCGCGGCTTCGCGTGAGTTCTACTCATTTCCCATGAAAATCCATTGCAGGATGCCGATTTTCATCTCCATGTTTGATCAAGGAATGATGAGCGTTTCACGCGAAGGCGCGAAGCTGCGAAGTCCAGGTGGTTTTCTGTTTTCGCCAACATGAGATCGGTAGATAGCCAGAACTCCTTGGACGTCATCAAGCGAGCCTGCGTAGCGGATGGCCATTAGCGGGCAGCACGTCCAGGTCGCTTACGGCCTCGGCGATAAGGATGTCGGCCATCGCCGCAGCCGGAAAAATAAACTCCGCGTTTTCGATCGGCCCGTAGAGAAGGAAGTCGCCTGCGCTCAGGAGCTGCATCGCAGCCGCCGCTGCATCGCAGCACTTTCTGGCTACCATCTCCTTTTCCCTCAGCCAAGCCCATGTGCTCACAGCGTTATGAATTCCAGAGCCCACGGGAAGCCCGAGCCTGGCCTTGGCCACGACGGAGAAGCGCAGAGCTGCTCCCGCGCCGCTCCCCAGCGGCACGACGCCCGGATCGATGAGCAGATTGGCGAATCTCAGCTCTTTTGCCAGGGGGATCAGGCCCTTCTCCATCACAGAGCCTCCTGTCTCCAGGACCTTGAGGGAACCATCGACTCCGGGCTCGGCGGGGTTGTAGGCCAAAATAATTGCCGAATCGACCTCCGAATCCCTTATCGCCTCCGCCTCCTCATCGGAGGTGGCGAGGCTGATGCTGTTGTAGATTGCCTTGTCAGCGTGCCCCAGCTCTGAAACGAGCGCCGCCGCATTGGCGCGCACCGAGGGTTCTGCTGAGTCGATGATGAGGGGTCCGTCCCAGGCCGTTTCTGCAAAATCGAGGTATTTTTCAAAGGCTTTGCCGGTTCGAGCATAAAGGTGCAGTACGGCGGGGCACCCTGTCTCCTCTGCCAGCTCTGCCTGCCTGGCCACGAGCCGCTCTGCGATTTCGCGATCAAAGAGGCCCATCTCCTCGTCCTTCACTACCCTGTGCCCCTGGTAAAAGATCGTGCCGCAAAGAACAGTCGCCAGCTCGCCCGGCTGGCCTCCGAACTTCACGCCGCCCACATTCACCACTGACTGCTCTCGCTTGAACCTAAACACGCATCACACCTCCGAAAAGACGAGCCAGGATGCTGCATCTGCGACCACGCCCTCGCCAAAGGCCAGATCTCCCTCTCCGGCTGCAGCCGTAGCAGGCCTGATCCTTCTCCTGAAAACCTGAAAAGGCTCCTCCGGGTAGGGCCGCGCAAGGTCATTGTATTCCCCGATCAGCCGCCCGATCTCCTTCCGGTCCTCGAGGCCGATGCGGTCTATCAACTGAACTTGCTCCTGAAATCGCTTCACAGCCTCGGGCGGCAGGTTCTGGATGAAGGGGATGGCCCCCTTCGATCCCGCGATCCTGCCCTGATCATCGATACCGTTCCTGTGAAGCGCGAGGAGGGTGTTGCCTGGCAGGTGGCCCTTCGACTCAGCGCCGCAGATCAAAAGAAAGCGGATGTTCGAGTTGGAGATGATGTTGGCCACCACCTTCTCGACTCCGAGGTTCTCGGTTACGCATGGGCCGATCAGGGCCGCGCCTAGAGCAGGGCAGAGGACCTGAGGGGAGGGGTCCTGGCTGTATCTTGCGAAGATCTGGCTTGCCAGGGTTACAACGGCCACTCCCGCGGCCGGGTCTCCGACGATATAATCCCCACGCACGGGCGGCCAGGATTCGTCATAGCCTCTATTGCGACTCCCAGTCCTTGCAGATTCAACCCTGGTCATTGTATTTTCCAACTCATCAGTTCGATAACAATTTTGCAGCCATGATTGTGCAGTTATGATCGAAAGCCTTTTAGCAACTTAAATTCTTTCCGATCTCGAATGTCGAAAGCTGTAAGAAAAATTAAAATTAAATATGATGAAAGGAGAAGGATGCATCGATCGGATGAGAAAGTCCAAGCGGATGCTGGATCAATAGATCTGATGGATGGATCTGATGAAGATTCAAGGTGAGAAGAACGGATACGAGAATTTTTCAGGAGACCGGCTAGATTGAGAGCCAGATCGAGCCTTGGGCCCATAATAATGAGTGGTGAATTTGGATGGCGTCCTACAAGGAAAGGATATTAGAGGTCATCAGAGAATCCGAGGTAGGCCTCACCACTGTGGATGTTGCCAAGAAGGCGGGCGTCAGCAAGACCACTGTCATAAAGTACCTCTCAGTGCTCAGCTCTGAAGGCGAGGTGGAGTTCGTGGAGGTTGGCCCTTCCAAGCTCTGGCGGACAAAGAACTCCGCAGGAAAGCGACCAGATGAGCAATTTGCCGGCGCCATGATGGAGATTGAGGCCCTTCCGGTGGTGGACATCGACTTCTGCGACGGAGAGAGCGACACCATCTACTTTTCCTTCCGGGTCAAGCCCGACCATATCTGCAACCTCATGAAACGCGCAAAGAAATGCATCAGCAACGTGAAAGACAAATGCTGACGGGGGAGGATAGACCAATGTCGAGCGGAGCGCGGATGTCTATACCTAAGGAGATCAAGGATTTCTTCAGGATGGAGGGCGGCCAGACGCTTCTCATCAAGGGACAGCCAGGCACTGGTAAGACCACCCTGGCCCTGGAGATCATGAGCAGTCTCTGCGAGAATAAGAATGGGATGTACATA
>Ga0335081_10021234_pt1 | contig 10512 bp, 11 predicted proteins | sample Lox_Sample_35_FD_206713 | JGI IMG/M metagenome (GOLD analysis project Ga0335081, IMG submission 206713) | Soil microbial communities from Loxahatchee National Wildlife Refuge, Florida, United States - Lox_Sample_3.5 | ecosystem: Environmental > Terrestrial > Soil > Wetlands | place: USA...
CAATCCGTCTCGTGTAGTCAAGGTGCGGGGGGTGGGAATTTATGGGTTCGCGTTCAAATCTATGACATACGAAAAGTGAGATGGTTTCATAGCCCAGCTAGATCATGTAAGGATTAATCCCATCTCGGCTTTAGGCCACAGAAATCGATCTTGATGTTCAGAACCCGCCGGCGGGGTGTCAGGAAACGGGTCTACGGGGCATGATTATGAGCGCGCACGATTCGGCGAAAATGAGGTCCTTTTGACAAACGGAGCAACTTCGTCCATGGGACGGTACTTTGATTAGCCAGTGCGACCATTGCAGAACTACAACGAAATGACTCGGAGAGGCAGGAATCCATTTGACGACTTCTTGGCATCTGTGAACGCAATCATCAAGTCCGCCCCGGAGATTCTTCAGGATGCTGCAATGGGAGTAGCAGCTACGGCAGTAGTGCAGGTGGTTCTCTCCGAATGGATACCTGTTTGGCTAGTCACACTGCTGATCGCCGGGTATACCGTGCTTTCGCTGTTAAGGGAGGGACTGGCAGTTTGGAAATCTCGGACGTTCAGAATATTCGGAATTGCGCTCCTGACCCTTCTCGTCGATCTATACTTTACCTTCGCCGTGGGGTAGGATGCCAGCTCTGGATTCCAGCGGGTCGATAATTCCTTCCTGGGTTCGGGATAGGCTCACCTTGGGAATGACTAGCAGGCTTGACCGATTTGAGGGAACGGGAAGCAAGAGTAAGATATCGGGTTCTTGGCAGTCCATCGCCATGTCTGGCTATGGTACGCTCACGAACCAGTTTAGGGCGAAGTGGGGCAAGAATCCACGACTCGCTGTGGTTGAAGGGTACATTGGGTCGAGGCTGGCCGCCATCGACTCGAGGCTTTTCGAGACCTTCAGGTATGTCGACCCTTCTCCGGATAACGGAAGCACATTCTCTTACGAGTTCTCTAGCATCCTACGTGACTGCGGAAGTGTCTTTGACTCGGCAATGAGAGAATTGTTGAGGGTGGCTGAGTGGCCTGAACCGAAACAGGGTTACGACATTCGTGATCACAAGAAGTTCCTTGCGTCAAGTCTAGACAGGCAGGCCTTTCAGCAAGAGTCTCCAGGGGGGATTGAAACTGTGGTAGTCACCCTGAACTCGCCCTGGGCCCGGAGGCACGTGATTCCCTACAGGGGATTATCAGACGTGGGTATGAAGCTGGAATGGTGGGACGCCTACAACGACGCGAAGCACTCTGACCTCGAGAACGTCGCAAGGGGGAATCTCGCCAACGCGGTGAACGCAGTCGGAGCACTCGTAATTTTGAGCGCGTTAGTCGGGGAACCAGGAAGGCACACTCTCTCGTTCGGGGCACCTATGCTCTATGAACCCATGGATGAGATTCTTTCCAGGCTGTTCTAGTCAGTTGAGCGGCAGTGCCTGCCATCATCAGGTAGCGAACTGCGGGGGTGCTAGAGGATCTTCTGCCAAAGCAACGCTCCGTAAATTGCTAGGAAAACCACGAATACAGCGGCTGACCCCTGAATCGCGTGCCGGCAATAGTATGCTGCCTTAGTGGCCAGCCAGGTGGAGTCCTCTCGGACCCAGGACTTGGCTTCGTCCTTGATGGTGAAATTGCACTTCCGGTCGAAGGCGAATTTCTTGATGAGGTACTCCGCCTTTGCGAGTGCGTCCAAATTCCTGACTACCTCTTTCGTTTCGGCCTTGAGATCGGCCTCCTTGTACGGTAGCACTGCCCCCGCGAGGGCTCCCCACCAGAGGTCCCTCATCAGGATGTAGACCCCACAGGCCGATACCGCAGCCAGCACTATTGCGGCCAGGAACCACCCAGGAGAGAAGACTGCCTCGAAGCTGGGATTGTGAGTACCCTCGATGACCAGCACGGCGGTGAAGAGCACTACCGCGAGCGCCAACAGGTTGGTGGCTGAAGTGTCCCCCTTCTTGGAGTAGAAGTCGAGGAGTCGCAGGCGGACATCCTCCTCGCTTGGGGGCTCGGACGTAGTCACCTACACCAACTGGACTGCTGCGGGTCGCGGCGGGTCGCCAAGACTCCAAACAAAGATGTCATACTTCTTCACGTGAATGGACGTCCGTATGACTGCAGGAACTCCCTCAAAGCTCTTTCATCCTTGATTTTGAGATAGTATGCCTCTCCGGAGGTGGTTCTAATGACCAGGGCACGCCGGACCAGCGCCAGTCCTATGCCGATGAGCACAATAGCGAAAATTAGAACGAGTATCAGGAAGAGGTCTGAGTCCGTTCCTGCTATTCTTGGGATGCCAGGAGGTGCTAACCATACGAGAAGACCTGTGACGAGAACCAGGGCGCCCAAAATGATCAGTATCAGAGGGATTCTCCGGCTGTACTCGGCAGACGAGATCTGCTCGTACGGGACTGCGGTGACCGTGTTCCGCCGGATGATAAGGAGCCTCCTATCGGTGAAGGAATTGTCTCCGTCCTGAATAAGGACCTTCTCTCCAGGGGCGAGGAATTCCTCCGCCTTCATGGATCGCAGGATGGGTAGCACAGGCTCAGATATCTAAGGGATTGCCCAAGCTCTAACGCCCCGAGAGTGGCAGAGACTTCCAGCCGCCCGCTACCGGTTTTAAGGTGCGCTGGACACCAATACTGCAAGGCCGAAGGCGAGGCGCACTCTGGAAGACATCGAGGAATACTACCCTCCCGAAACCATACTCAACCTTCTCGAGGAGGCGAAGGGATGGAATTACAAGATTGACCGCGATCGATTCAGGCTAAGGGATCAGGCCCTGGTCTGCGTCCTATACTTGTGCGCCCTGCGTGTCAGTGAAGCTCTTCGACTCAAGAGATCCCAGTTCAGGATGGAGGAGGAGAAGCAGAGGGTCAGGGTTATCGGGATCCTGCTCAGCAAAAGGAAGGAATACTCCAGGGTGAAGTACAGGGAGGCTTGGCTGCCTCTGGCATCGGGGAGCTTCTTGTCGCCACGGCAGAAGATGACAAGCATTGTTCTCGATTACCTGTGCCTCCTTGGTGACGATGACATGCTGTTCCCTTTCGGCCGCTCGAGGGCTTTGCAGATTGTCGGGGCGATTTCCGTCCAATTCTGGCCTCATCTTTTCAGGGCACTGGGGGAGAACTTCCTTTACGACGCCTGGGACCACGACACGCTCGCCGTTTCGGACTACGTCAAGGTGAACCCGAGAACTCTCGAGAAGTACATCAGGAGGAGCTATGAGAAGTACAGGCCAGTTTGAGAACCGTTATACATTATGAGCATGATGTCTAATGATGTTACTCTATAGCTTGGTGGCCGGCCAAAGCTTCGAGTCCACTCCGAACCGAATCACCTGGGAGGCCACAGGTCTGAGCCTGGTTGTTGGTCGTGGACACTTAACGAATCCCTTCCGGCCCTCTTAGGAAAGAGCGAGAAAAGGTAGGACATGTGGCGATGGCGAACCTTAAGAGCAATGTCGACGAAATCCTGCGCGAGGAGAAGAGGAACTGCCCATGAGTCAGGAGAGAATCAGCGAGATGATCGATAGGGCAGAAATCACAGGAGTCGTGAACGGATATTATCGCGCGCTCGATGAGAAAAATTTTGACGCGCGCCATTTTGCCGCCCTCTTTACTCCGGATGCGCAAGTGATACGTCCCGATGGTTCGTCAATGGTCGGACCAGAGAAAATCTGCGCGAGCCATCGACGAAGTTTCAGCCGTTTCGAAGGCTCACAGCACCTTCTAACTGGGCACGACGTTTCCATAAGCAATGGCACAGCGACTGTTCGTGCCAACCTTGTGGCCATGCACATGTGGTCAGGCAGCAACACCGATGCAAACAACCCAGACAACTTCTTTGTTGCTGGCGGTGTGATAGACGCCACGCTGGTGCAAGTAGATGAACAGTGGAAGATCTCAAAGATGAGCAACACTGTCGTCTGGCGCGCTGGTGGGTTCAAGGACATGCTCCAGACTGACAGACTGACCAGGCAAGATTAGCTACGCGGATTGCTGGAGTTATTTGTGTCCCTCCGGCGCAAGCCAAAAGGATTCCTTTCTATTCTCCAGATACAGGGACAAGACCTCCCTGCCCAGATGGTTTTCTAAAGCTGTCGAATTGACCAACTGTCGGTTTGACTCTGTACGCATGGTGTCGAGCGTCGAAGTTCCGAGCCCACTAAGCCGATATGTGCTGAGGACGGGCCCCACCGGGCCCGTTACCTCACAGGTGCCGGATACCCCCAACCATTTTTCTCGCATGGGGTAAGTGCGTTATCCCCATAAGTTTGGTACCTCAGTGCGTGCGTAGTCCTCACATCGCTAAGCTCGCGCCCAAATAGGTTCAGTTGCAAGGTCATAGCCGTATGGGAAGTGAATCCGACGAAATCGCCTCGGCGACGGTCCTAATCCGTCGAGGTTGGAACGCGATTAAGAACTCGGGCTTCCCACTCATCGCGATGGTGTATCTGGTCCTTATCGGATTCAGCATAGAAACTATGGAGCTTGGGTCCGTGAATACTGTCTTTAGTCTGAGCCACTACTGGTGGGGTGGACTTGCATCTATCCTTGTGTTCGACTCTTGGGGAACAGCTGTGGGGCTCGTTGGGATACTGGCGCCCTATGCCATCGTAATCTTGGGGGTGCAGGCGACAGATAGGCGCGCGGTAAGTATGTTTCTTCTGTTGTCGAGTCTAGTGAGCGCAATACTCGCAGATGTGCTTTGGGACGGTTTCGTTGACAATGAGATATTCGATGGCGTTAAGCTAGTTGCCTCTGGGGAATCTACCATACCTCTTGCAGGCGAAGGGGCTGTTGTTGTGTTTTCCATAGTCGGTCTTCTCGCCGTATCGAGGCTTGATCGCCGAAGACTGAACAGGTTGAAGACATACGGTCTATTTTGGCTCAAGGTACTATATGTGATGATGATAGCCGAAGCAATTCTTTACGTCGTATTCCTTCAACCCATCTTCACGCCTGTTCAAGGATACAACTGGCAGGCTCATGAATTCTCATTCCTGATAGGTATCGCGCTCACGTCTGCGTTCGTGGTGGTCATGCATAGGTGGAATCGGTTAGGTTCGCTCTTCGGGCAGATTAGGGGGCCCTCCACTGATCCACAACATGTGGGTTCAGCCCTCCCCTATGGTCGTAGCCATTGCTCCTGAATCAATTCGTCCTTCTCACCTACTCAATTACGGTCCAAGGATTGCAGAGTTCCATACCGAACCCCTCGTTTGTCGATGTGAAAGACTGCGCCAGAGGAGCCTTTCCCTTGCCGCAGTTGAGGCATACAAATCGTGCGAAGTACACTTCCCGATGTGTGTTGAGCGTCATCTGAAAGACACAAAAGACCATACACTTTAGGTTGATCAACCGTGGAGCAGTGACGAGAAGTGCAAAGGAGACAAGTAAGCGGTTGGATCAGCCGTCAAAGTCACATCTCCAAATTCGCATCGGGAAGCTCAGCTCCAAAATATCTGGTCAAAGCCAACTGCGACGAGTGCGACAAAGAGATGCAGGCCCATGAGCACAGGAACACACTTAGCATGCATACGCCAGATGGAGAGCAGCGCGCTTTCTATGCCATTTGTGACGACTGTTATCCTGCAATGCGAGACATGATGCTGGAGAAGCTGCAGTAAGCGCTGTACACCCGATGGGATTCGTGTCTGAATGGGTTCTTCTTGAATACTTTCAGCCTAGTCTCCCCCGCCTTTCCTTAAATATCACGATCCTTCCCGCATGAGACGGGTAAAGGAGAGTCGTGATGGCTCGTCGGGCTGGCCTTCGGGCCAGTCCGCCTTTCCCTACACAGCATCTTCCAGGCCGCTATTCATTTCGGCACTACTGATGGATCAAAGGCCTTTCTCGAAGGATCATTCCATAGGCCACTGAGCTGATTGAATCTGTTGCTCTTATCGTGTTCAAAATGCGACCACGTTGACCGAGAAACTACGTCTGCGAGTTGGATACCGGGGCTTTGATACGAAGGAGTAAAGTTGACTGTGTTAAGGATACTCTTCAAAGTATTCTCATACATTGGATTGTAGTCCCAACTTCTCAAAACAATGCCATTAGTTCTGAAGTCGTGTATCATGTCACGTAATTCCGTATCTTTTCTATACTCTTCTGCATCAACAACGATGCTCCCCGCAAGGTTGTGATAATCAAGATACATGGAGTACCTGTGGATAGTGGCTCTCAACCCATAACCTCTGGGGCTGAATGCCTTATCGCCGTACCTTTGCTTGAGCTTCAGTTTGTTCACTACGGTGGCGAAGAGAATTGGTTTCAGTCCAAGCAAGAGGGAGAACAATTCGTCAGAGAGCGTCTTTCTTTGCGGATGATCAAGGTGGTCAAAGAGATTGTGCCCCCTGATTATGTCGTGATAGTGTATCTCGTAGAACTTCGAAGGCCACTTCGACTTCTGCTGTGGCGGGACGTATTTCTTCAGGAGGTTGTCAATCTCGCTCCTCGCCCTGAGATCTGAATCAGCAGCCAACATTACGCCCGCACACACATACCAATTGATGTTGCTCTTGCCAAAGGGAGGATTCCATCCTGAATCCCCGCAGTTGTCGATGTACAGCGTTGCCGAGTCCAATACCATTTTTCATGAAAGAATCCTGACTAATATCCATACAGGTGCTTTTGTCTCGAAGCTATGTACCCATCTTTGCGTTACTTTGTCATCGTATGGCTATCAAATGGGAGCAGACAACGCAGGAGGTTTACAGGAAGAGGGCTGCTCAGGGGAACATGGTCGGCTGGACAGGATACTTTGCATCAACCACTGGGTTTCGGCGAGCGCAAATCGCGAAGAAAGAAGATTGGGATGAATTCACGAAGGATACTTACCTTTGCACCTATGACCTCGGAGCATGGAATATCCCTGGTGCCAAGAACCTTACCTTCCTGGAAGGATACGATGTCATGCCACGCCATCCAAGACAAGTGGCGGAACCGACATGGAGCATTCTTGGCGCATTCCACACAGCGCTCCAGAAGCGATTAATTGTTGATGGGATGCATCGTGCATTTCAGACAGAGAAGGACTGGCGCGATTCGGAGAAGGTAAGGGGAATCGACGTCATCGAATGTCTCGGACCAGAGGTACACCTCACTTTCCCATGGGACTTCCGGCCCTTATTAGCTACCTTCAGCTCTTGTTAGGTCCGTACTTTGTCACGATTCGGCAGGAGGAGCACAGACCGTACTTGTAGGCTCCTGGACATATGCGAATGACTGCGGCGGAGCCAATCCGTATTCTTCTCTCAGGGAGAGTGTGGGTTCGTACTTTAGTGTCTTGCCAATTTGGATAGCGTAGCCTTCGCGCCGGTCAGAGAAATAGTCAAAGTACTTACCTTCCGAGATGCCCGCCACCGAGCCAGTCTCGTTCCATAAGACTCTGACATCGTCATGAATTATTCTGGCGACTTCGAATTCGCCTACTACCTTCCTGACTGGCGAGCTAGCATAAACAACAATATGGGTGACCGTCCGATTCTTGAATATGGCACGTCTGAACTCGTACTTCTTCTCCCCGGAAAATATCATGTCCGCATATTCTGGCTTAATCGACAACAAGACTTTCATTGCTTTTTGACTCCTTCAATATTCTCCTAAACGCTTCATCGGAAATCCTCACGAAGCCCCTCGGTGCGGACTGAATGTCATGTACGATGCCAAGTTCTATGAGGCGCTTTAGGTTGACTCTCTTGGGAAACGAATAGGCATATAGGAAGTTCACGATGAATGGACGGTTTTGCGGCTGTTCTCTCCACAGGCTCATCAGGTCGCTGTCGGAAAATACGCTTCGTTTGCGGCACAGACTGACGAAATGCTGTTCGTCCCTAACTTTGGTCACCACTTCCTCTACTATGCCCAGCGTGGAGACAACGCCTTGGTAGTATCCGCCTGTCCTGTAAAACACAATAATATCGCCCGGCTTAAGTCCCCTTTCTATCGACCTTGAAACAAAGACCTTGGATATCGCGTTTCTAAATGGTTCGTTCTCTACGAAGTTGTCGGGAGATTCGGTCCTCAAGATGGAATCTGGGAGAAGATTTGTATGATATTCAGGCTTGATTGAAACCATGAATTTCGAGGCCTTGCCGGACATGTAAGGGTAGGTGATCTTGGGATTGACGAGAGATGCTTTTCGAGAGAAATCTCTCACGTATACGTCCTCTTCGCCTGACTCCGAAGTCTTTGTGCCATGATATTTGAAACCGTAATCCTCAAGGAGTCCGAGTAGGCGTTGTTGCTCGATTCGTTTTGGAAAGATTGTAAGGTATATCTCGTCGACGCCAAAGCCCTCGGCATTGTCGAAGATGATCCTAAGGAGTCTCTCTCCAAGTCTGAACCCGTTCAAGGTCACCTTTAATGTCCCGACCTTAAGCCTCCTTTTTCTCGAGAAGACGGGTCCAATGTCTGGGTAGGGCTCATTCGTATCCTCGAACTTGAGGTACAGGAAGGCAACGACCTTATCGTCAGACCGACAAACGTAGGCAACTTCGTTAGATTTGCGGTTGAACCACTCACTATACCGCTTGTAGTCCTCCTTGAATGTCTCAAAGAATCCATCTTCGAGATTGACGTTGCCAAAATACTCTTTTCGAATCGAGAGCACTTTGTAGTCCTTTAGCTGAGGATTCTCTGAAGTGACCTTCTCCAGAAACCCATCAATGGTGAAGACATGGTCGTCAATCCCAAGCTCGGTGGCCTTCTGGTGAATCTTGCGATCCTCTGTTATCAGAAAGTCAACCCTTCCGCAATAAACCTCGTTTAGTAGTTTGGTATCGTTGATGTCCTTGGAAGTCAAGTCACGTTTCTTGGAGATCGCCTCTACCGTAGAATCTAGGGGGGCGGTTGTCGGAAGGATGTTGTAGCTCTGAAGCTTTATCGAGAATCCTCTAAGCTTCTCTTCGTTCTTGAGCTTGTTTATTTCGTCCACAGTTACCTGATGGATACACTTCTTGTAGCTCAGGTTGTCAATCCAAAGGAAGAGTTTGCCGATGCCCTCGTGCGTCGGAACCATTGTTTCACGGTGTATCACGATGTTCGTGTCGAGGAGTACTTTCATTCAGACCCCTTGCAGATGCACGGCAAAGACTCCGACTAGGTATTCTTGAAGTTGCTCCACACCTCAGAGAGACCCCGCGAACATTTTCAGGTTCTCTTTCGGTGATGGCATGATCATGGTTGTAGTTCATGATTAACGAATGGTTCTCCCAACTCGCGCGTATGGATCTTGGCAGTCGGCGTCTCGCTGCTCCGGGGACATCACACTCGGATCTGATATTTCGGTGACCGCAAGATCCGCTATCCAGCATACGGATAGAGGTTTGCCTTGGAGAAATTTGAGAAGTGCCCCCTTTTCCAATTCCCACCGTGGGCACGAACAAGGCCGGAGGCCCTAGTATTCTGTAGTTGATTACGTGGAGGCGGAGGGGGTGTATGGTTGTTTGTTTGGTTGTTTGTTCCCGGGGACTTCCTTCTACTCTTGCGTGTCATTCCACACAATGAGCATGGTGAAGCTCCTGGGGACGGCGGGGTCTCGAGCACCGACTGTTACGCTCGGCGGCGACGATGCGGCCCCCATACGCTTGACAATCTAGACCGCAAGCTTGGCAGCGACACCGTTCGCGCCCACAACGAGAGCGTGTCCCCTCGCTGGAGTTGAGCCTTGTAGCCGAGAGGAAGCCATGACGAGAGCGCCGCGTCGGGTAGCGCGGCAGCAGCGAAATCGTCCACCGCGGCCGTCCCGGAAAATGTGATTAAGGGCGAAGGACGCCCCAGAGTGCTTCCAGAGCAATCAGACTTGGACCCGATTCTCCTCTGGCTCATTGCCGCGTCCATGGCAGTCCTGACTGCGTGGGTGCTAAGGCGCGGGTCGGACGCGAAGACAGCCAACCAGGCCATCATCTTGCTTCTTGTGCTCTCGATGATGGGCTGCATGTTTCTTAGCGCAGTCATTTACCTGTACTACCCTGGTTTCACTAACCTGCTCATTCTGGTGGCGTTCAACATGGTCACGATGAGTGTCTTTCTGATTCCGGCCCTCCTGACCATATTTTTCGGGGACAGGAAACTTGACGACCTGATCCGGGGGAGCCCGATAAAGCTCCGCACAATGGTGGTGTGGGCGGCGATAGCGTTTGTCTTCATGGCTGAGGTGTTCATGGGGTGGACTCTGTCCGCGGTCAGCGGCGGGTTGCAGCCTGCGGGGGATCCAGGGGCGGTATACCTTGCTCTGGTAGGCTCGTCGAGCTCCTATTGGTTCATTTTCACGATGGCGGCAGAGATGGCACTGACTTTCGTCACCATGAGGGGGAAGTTCCTCAATGGGATGCTCTGGATTGTAGCCGTTCAGCCCCTGATGATGTTCTTCTCCCCCACCGCAATCGACAACCAGGGATGGGCCACGGTATCCTTTCTTGCCAACGCCGTCATCATGGCCGCGGTCTTTGCCTTCATCCTCCACCTTCTGCGCAGGAATCGCAGTTTCAGCAAAGGCACGGTGAGCTACCTCTTGTGC
>Ga0335081_10021235_pt1 | contig 10512 bp, 9 predicted proteins | sample Lox_Sample_35_FD_206713 | JGI IMG/M metagenome (GOLD analysis project Ga0335081, IMG submission 206713) | Soil microbial communities from Loxahatchee National Wildlife Refuge, Florida, United States - Lox_Sample_3.5 | ecosystem: Environmental > Terrestrial > Soil > Wetlands | place: USA: Florida...
ATGGTAAAAATAGAAATGGCCACAGGGACGGTCATTGAAATCCCAATAAGTGCTATTGCAAAGACCTCTCTTGAGGTGGAATTTTAAGGAGAGCGCACTTTGGATCCGCGGTCCGGCGGTTGTGTGCTTTGCGTCCCTCGGGGCGGGACGAACACCTTTTTTATTATCTTATAAGATTTTTGTTCAGGAGGAGAAGAACCTATGAGTCAGGAATTGATTCATGTGATCGATCAGATCAGCAAGGAAAAAGGCATATCCAAGGAAATGGTGATCGAAGCCGTTGAATCGGCCTTGGTAAGTGCGGCCAAAAAGAAATACGGTGCTCAACGCATTGCAGTGCAGATCGACCCAAAGCGAGGAGACATCGTCATGTACGCGTATAAGAAAGTCGTGCAGGATGTTGCTAATTCGGATGAGGAAATAACGCTGGAAGAGGCGCAAACGCTTTATCCCGAAGCCCAGATGGAAGGCGAGGTGCCGCTTCAGGTCGAGTTCGAGGGGTTCGGCAGGATTGCGGCTCAGACTGCACGACAGGTCATAGTGCAGAAAGTCCGCGAAGCAGAGCGCGACGTCATATTCAAGGAGTTCAACGACAAGATCGGCCAACTCGTAAACGGCATTGTGCTCCGTCATGAGAAGGGGGCATACTATATCGACCTAGGCAAGACCGAAGCGGTGTTGCCAGCCCGGGAACAGGTTCCCCGCGAGAGTTACCGACGCGGAGACCGCATCAGGGCATACGTCATGGAGGTCCGAGATACATCAAAGGGACCTCAGGTCGTGCTATCTCGTGCCCATCCCGAATTCGTATCCCGTCTTTTTGAAATGGAAGTGCCCGAAATTTACGAAAACATCGTGGAAGTCAAGGGCGTTGTACGCGAAGCAGGCGACCGCACTAAAATTGCAGTGTCCTCTAAGGAGTCTCAGGTCGACCCCGTGGGCGCATGCGTAGGCATGAAGGGTTCCCGCGTTCAAGCCGTTGTCCGAGAACTGAGGGGCGAAAAGATCGACATCATTCCCTGGTCCGAAGACCCGCGTATTTTTATCGCCAAGGCGCTCAGCCCAGCAGTGGTTGAGAAGGTCGGCGTTACCGAGGAAGACCGGTCCGCCTTGGCCGTGGTTGCCGATTCCCAGCTTTCCCTTGCCATCGGCAAAAAGGGACAGAATGTCAGGCTGGCCGCCAAACTGACGGGCTGGAAGATAGACATACTGAGCGAATCGGAATACGATCAGGAACGCCAGAAAGAACGAGAGCAGGAGATCGAGGCCGCGATCGTAGAAGAGACGCGCAAGATGGCCGAAGAAACAGAGGCCGCGGAAACCATGGAATCTGAAACCGCGGCGGATGCTGCGGGGATTGCAGAGGTCATCTCAAGTCTTACAGCAATTGAAGGAGTTGATGAAAATACAGCGGAACAGCTTAGAGAGGCTGGCTATGACACGGTAGAGAAGATCGCCGCTATGTCTGATGAAGAAATTCTCGCGGTCCCCGGCATTAGTGCGAACTCCGCTCAGAAAATTCTCCAGTCGGCAAAGGCATTTCTCAAGAAATAAAATTGTTATCTATTGATCGGGGGATCATGAGGCACCAACCGGAAAGAACCTGTATCGGTTGTCGTACTGCAATGAGTAAGAATGAAGTCATCAGGCTCGTTGCCGGCCCTGAAGGCATCCTGATCGACTATCGGGAAAGGCTTCCTGGCCGTGCGGCCTATGTCTGCCCCCGGCAGGATTGCATCGAAAAAGCGCTTACAAAAGATGTGCTTGCAAAGGCGCTTCATCTTAAAGTTCGGCCCACGGAGGTACCATCTTTCATCTCGCGGATAAAAGAGATTCTCATCGAGAAGATCAAATCGCTTGTGGCTATTTCGATGAAGGCGGGCAAGATAGCGACTGGATATTCAGCAGTTCATGATGCGCTGGAAAAGGACCGGGTTTTCCTCCTATTGTATGCCACCGATGTCTCTGAAGGAACAAAGAATAAGGTCGCTGATCATGGCGTGTCATCACCCCGGCATACGACACTCTTCACCCGGGACGAGCTCGGTAAAATTTTAAACCGAGAACTCGTTGGTGTCATCGCAATTCTCGACCAAGGGCTCGCTGATTCGTTGTGGCATGAAATCGTGAGATTAAAGAACTTGATAAATGGCGATAAGTAGAGTAAAATGCCTTATTAAATTAGAATCTTTCGGGGGTAAGCGATTTTATGACCGTAATTAGGGTACATGAGCTGGCAAAAAAAATGGGGGTTGAAAGCAAGGACCTCATCTCCGTGCTAGAGAAGATGGGTATCACGGGGAAGACTCCGTCCAGCGGACTCGATGACAAAGAAACGAAATCCCTGATTGAGAAGCTGAAGGCTATACGGAAGGATAAGGAAAAAGAAAAAACCAAGAAGGAGAAAGAGACTGTTGACCCGCTGATTTCCAAAGAAGAGCGTCTAAGGAAGGCCGCGGCTCTGATCGGTAAATTTTCGTCCACACTAGAAAAACCTGGTTTGAAACCGAAACCCGCGCCTATTCCTCCATTGCCGAAACCGGTCATGCCGGCGCCGCCTGTCATTCCACCGGTTGGGCAGGTAAAGGAGATTCAACAGCCCGAGGAGAAAAACCATGTTCCCGCACCTCAACCTGTGCAGACAGCTCAACCGGCGCCGCGTCCGCAGACAATGACTGCACGTCCTACAACGGCGCAGCCCAGCGCCAGCCGTAGCCAGCCTGGACAGCGTCCTTTCGCCGGTCAGCCGCGTCCTGCACGTTCTTTTGAAAAATCAACCTTTGGTTCGCCCGTTTTGGAGCCCTCACAGCTTCCTGCTTCGCTCGTTCCGCCCCCTGCAGGGAAGCAGCCGCCGAAGAAAAAATGGCAGAAGAAACAGTCCGACTATGAGTTGAAACAGGAGCGGGAATTCCGGGACAAGCCTTCTTTTAAAAAGCTGCCTGATTTGAAAACACTCCCGACCGGCAAGAGACCGCTCAAGAAGGACGAACGGCACGGGCAACAGACAGACTTGGCAGAAATCACGAAGCCGAGAAAGAAAGTAGTCAAGATCCAGGAGGGGTGCACGATCAGGGAATTCGCCGAAGTCATGGGCCAAAAAGTGGGAGACGTTATCAAAAAACTCATGGCTGTGGGTGTCATGGCAACACAGAATCAACCCATGGACATGGATGCTGCCCTGCTCATGGCTGAAGAATACGGAGTTAAGGCGGAGATAGCGAGCATTGAATCGGCGGAGGACATCCTCGAAGAGAAGGTCGATGCTGTCGAGACCATGGTAGCGAAACCTCCCGTGGTCACAATCATGGGTCATGTGGACCATGGAAAAACATCGCTCCTCGATTCGATCCGCGAAACGAATGTGGTTTCCAAGGAAGCAGGCGGCATCACGCAGCATATCGGCGCCTACCAGGTCAGCCTCAAAGGCAGGGACATAACGTTTTTGGACACCCCCGGCCATGCAGCGTTTACCGCCATGCGTGCGCGTGGCGCCCAGGTAACGGACATCGTGATTCTCGTTGTGGCCGCCGACGACGGCGTAATGCCGCAGACCCGAGAAGCTATCAGTCACGCAAAAGCGGCGGGCGTTCCGATAATTGTTGCCATCAACAAGATAGACAAGCCCGAGGCAAAGCCTGATCGGGTCAAGCAGGAACTGTCCGAGTTCGAACTCATTCCGGAAGAATGGGGCGGACAAACAATTTTCTGTGAAGTTTCTGCAAAGAAAAAACTAGGGTTGGAACACCTACTTGAAATGGTGCTTATCCAGGCCGACGTCCTCGAACTCAAAGCAAACCCGAACAAGATGGCTCGGGGAACGATCATCGAGGCAAAGCTCGACAAGGGCCGGGGGCCGGTTGCAACGGTGCTCGTACAATCCGGGACGCTGAAGGGCGGGGACATTTTCGTAACCGGTATGCAGTTTGGCAGGGTCCGAGCTCTTATAAATGACAAGGGAGAGCGCACAGAGCAGGCAGGTCCGTCAGTTCCAGTGGAGGTAATCGGGTTCTCCGGGGTCCCGCTTGCGGGGGACCGTTTTTTGGTTCTCGAAGAAGAACGGAAGGCCCGATTGATCGCGGAAACCAGGCAGGCAAAACAGCGGACGACCGAAATGGCCAACATGAAAAAGGTCACCCTTGAAGATCTCCATTCTCAGATCCAGGAAGGAATGGTCAAGGAGCTCAACATCGTCATCAAGGCCGACGTATCGGGTTCCGCCGGCGCGATCGTCGATTCTCTGGAAAAACTTTCCACCGCAGCCGTCAAGCTCAAGGTCATCCACAGTTCCGTCGGCGCCATCACCGAGACGGATGTGATGCTAGCCGCGGCATCGAATGCCATCATTATCGGCTTCAGTGTCCGTCCGGAACCCAAGGCTACCGATCTCGCCCAGCGAGAAGGTGTTGATATCCGTCTTTACAACATCATCTACAACGCCATTGATGATATCAAGGCTGCCATGGAAGGTCTACTCGAACCAACGCTCAAAGAACGCATTCTGGGTCGCGCGGAGGTCCGCCAGACATTCCATGTCTCGAAGATCGGTACGATTGCCGGATCCTATGTCATCGATGGTATCATGACGAGGCAAAATGACGGCGTGAGGGTGCTCCGTGATAACGTTCTGGTTTATGAAGGCAAGCTTCACTCGCTGAAACGGTTCAAGGATGATGTGCGCGAAGTCCAGTCGGGATACGAATGCGGTATCGGCGTCGAAAACTTCAATGATATCAAGGTAGGGGACGTTATTGAAGCATTCGTGATAGACAAGGTGGCCGCAAAACTGTAGCAGCCGGAGACGTCTTCGGCTACCGTCTAGAGGAATCTCGAAAGCCACTTCTTAGTAGCGATACAATAAAATCTCCAGCACGAACAGATTGCTATCGAGGGTTATGTTCATCGGCGTCTGTACATTTGAAGTACATGTTCCTGAAAGCGATTCGCTCAAGACCAAGAGGCATTCGATTCGCAGTCTAAAAGATCGGATCCGCAACAAGTTCAATGTCTCGGTTGCTGAAGTTGATGACAACGATCTCTGGCAGAAAGCATGCTTGGCAGTAGCCGCAGTGAGCAACGACAAAGCCCACCTAAACAAGACACTGGATCATGTCTTAGAAATGGTCCGTGGCGTCCCCGAACTGAGTCTTCTGGATTATCAGATAGAGATATTTTGATGCGGAGCATAGTGAATAAATTATGGAAAACAGAACAAGCGTTGATGTTTGCTTTCTGTGTTTTGAGAAGCCTGCTCTCATCCTCTGAGGATTAGCATGTCCAAACCGACCTATAAAAGAGCTGAACGTGTCAGCGACCAGATAAAAGAGGAGATCGCGGATATCCTGATGCGCAAAATAAAGGATCCGCGCATCGGCTTCGTTACGGTTACGGATGTTGAAGTCGCCGATGACCTCCGGAATGCAAAGGTATTTGTGAGCATATACGGTGGGGATAAGGTAAAAACGCTCAAGGGTCTGGAAAGCGCATCGGCGTTCATCCGATCTGAACTGGGGAGGCGTATGAGAATGAGATACACACCGGAGATCCTGTTCCGGTTCGATAATACGGTGGAGCAAGGGGCCCATATCATGGAACTCTTGCGCACGCTGGAAGACGAAAAGGAAAAGAAAAAAAAGGATCACGAAGATGAGTGACCCCAGAAGTATCATAGCGGCGCTACAGAAATGCTCTACAATACTTCTTTCCGTACACATCAGCCCTGATGGCGATGCCCTAGGATCACAGCTTGCCCTCATGCTAGCACTGGAAAAAATGGGAAAATCCGTCACGGCGCACAATCTCGATCCTGTCCCGGAGATTTATCGCTTCCTACCCCATGCTGACCGCATCAGGACAGGCCTTCCCGTAACAGGCAGATATGATGCCGCTATTGTGCTTGATGCCGATCCGCCCCGCGCTGGTCTCTTTGACGCATCACCGCCGGCAGATGTTCTTATTAATATCGACCATCATATCACAAATCCCTCTCCGTGGCCGTACACGTGGCTTGACCCTGATGCAGCGGCTACCGGCGAGATGATCTATAATCTCATACGCCAGATTGGCGTTCCCGTCGACCGTGATATTGCGCTTTGTTTGTATACCGCGATTATTACCGATACCGGTTCTTTTCGCTACTCCAATACGTCTCCGGAGAGCATGAAAATTTCTGCGAGTCTCCTTGAAGCCGGTGCTGACCCTTGGCTCGTGACGGAAAACGTGTACGAATCATTCGCCTTCAGGCGGTTGAAATTGCTCGGAAGTGTTCTGGCCAGCATGGAACGTAATGAGGACGGGCGCGTTGCCTGGGTTGTCGTGACCGACGAAATGTACCGCCGAACTGGTACATCGTCAGAAGATACCGATAATTTTATCAATTTTATCAGGTCCGTCAAGGGCGTTGAAGTTGCAATCCTGTTTCGTCAGATTGGAGCCGAGGAATTTAAGATCAGCCTTCGATCGAAAGGACGTGTCGATCTTTCAGGGCTGGCCCAATATTTTGGCGGAGGCGGACACAAGAACGCCGCGGGAGGCAAAGTACGAGGACAGCTTCAAGAGGCAACTGAAAAAGTCGTTGGCAAAGTGGAGAAAACAGTGTCGGCGCAGTTAGGCACTAGGAGTATGGTTTTCGATGGACGGCGTTCTTAATATCAACAAGCCTACGGGCATGACATCGCACGACGTGGTGCAGCTTGCGCGCCGTCTCCTCGGAGAAAAAAGGATCGGCCATACCGGGACTCTTGATCCACTTGCAACGGGTGTGCTAGTTCTCTGTATTGGCAAAGCCACTCGGATTGCGCAATACCTCGAGGCCGGTGATAAGGAATACCGCGCAATTATGCGGCTCGGTGTTACAACGGACACGCTTGATGCTGAGGGACGGGTCCTTGAAACCAGAACATATGCGGCACCTGACCGCGCAACGTTGCTCAAAGTGATGCAGCAGTTTACCGGTTCGATTATGCAGAGCCCACCGGCTTTTTCAGCAGTGAAAATAGCGGGCGTGCCGTCGTACAAACTGGCGAGGCAGGGCAGGGCGAAACCGAACAAACCGAGGCCGGCTACAATTTACAGCATCGATCTTACTGCATTCGAGAATCCTTTGGTAAACTTGACGGTGAGGTGTGCGAAAGGTGTATATATCCGATCCCTGTGTGCCGATATAGGTGATGCCCTATATGCGGGCGCGCATCTGACAGGTCTGCAACGGACTAAATCAGGAATCTTTAGTATTGATACAGCCGTAACCTTAGAAACATTTGCCGGGATGGCCAAATCCGGCACAGTTGCTGCCGCAGTAACATCTATCGATGATGCACTGGCTGAATTCCCGGTTATTGAACTGAGTACTGAAGAATCGGGAAAAGTGATCCACGGAAATAAGATCGAGTACCCGGCGGCCCACAGGGGTCAGAACACCAGACGCGGTCTTGTAAGGATTCATGACAGTTTGGGCAGGCTTCTAGGCCTGGCACGGCACGACGGCATCACGATAAGCCCGGAATTGGTTTTTTCTTGAGAGGCCCTAAAGCGTTTGAATAAAAAGCTTTACAACACGCTGTAAATATGATAGTTTAGTTCGCTTTAGAATTTTCACGAAAGGAGGGTACGGTTATGGATAAAGAACAGAAAACCAGTCTGATCAGCACCTATCGCAGGCATGCATCGGACACGGGTTCTCCGGAAGTGCAGATTGCTCTTTTGAGCGGACGCATCAGCCATTTGACGGAGCACCTGCAGGCGCACAAACATGACCACCATTCACGGAGAGGTCTCCTGAAAATGGTCGGCCAGCGTCGGCGTCATCTGGACTACTTGAAGAAAAATGATCTGGACCGTTACCGTCAGGTCATAGACCAGCTCGGTATACGCAAATAACATTACGAATAATGAAAAGTGAGGTTTCATGGTAACAACAGTGGAAACAGAAATAGGCGGCAGGCGTCTGATACTCGAAACAGGACTGATGGCGAAGCAGGCAAGCGGCGCGGTAGTTGCACGGTATGGTGATACTGTGGTCCTGTCTACAGCCGTGGCTTCCAAGGTGGAGCGGGAAAATGTAGACTTTCTCCCCTTGACGGTGGACTATCAGGAGAAAGCCTACGCAGCGGGTAGAATTCCAGGCGGTTTTTTTAAACGCGAAGGCCGGCAAAGTGAGAAGGAAATTCTATCATCGCGTCTTATCGACCGTCCAATCAGGCCATTGTTCCCCGACGGATACTATTACGATACGCAGATTATTGCTTCGGTGCTTTCGATCGGCGATGAAAGTTCAATGGATCTCATGGGTATGATCGCATCGTCGGCTGCTCTTGCGATATCCGATATCCCCTTCAGGGGGCCTATCGGCGCCGTGCGAGTCGGCTTTGTCGACGGCAAGTTTATTGTCAATCCAGGCCAGAAGGAATTGGAATCGACGCTTCTCAACTTGGTCGTGGCAGGCACCAGGGACGCCATCATGATGGTCGAAGGAGGGGCGAACGAGTTGACTGAGGACCAGATGCTCGATGCGCTGGATACCGCCCATCGCGAAATCAAGAAAATCGTCTCGTTTCAGAACGAACTCGTCTCCAAGGTTGGGAAGCCGAAACGGTCCGTTAAAAAGGTAGAGATCAATAAGGAACTGGCCAAGGAGGTGGCTGCATTGGCCATGGACCAACTTCGGACTGCCATCGTCATTCCGAACAAAATGGAGCGTCAGAAGACTCTAGATGTCCTGCTCGACGAAATCAAGCAGAAGCTAAAAAAGGAAGATGACCCGACAAGAAGCCGCCAGATTTCAACAATCTTTCTTGATATCGAAAAAGATGAAGTACGAAAAATAATCCTCGAAAAGAACAGTCGTGCTGACGGCAGAAAACCGGACCAGATACGACCGATCAGCTCATCTGTCGGCCTTCTTCCCCGGACACACGGATCAGCTCTTTTTACCCGTGGTGAGACCCAAGCTCTGGTAGTGACAACCTTGGGTACCTCCGAGGATGAACAGCGGATCGATTCACTAGAAGGTGAATACTTCAAAACCTTCATGCTTCACTATAACTTCCCACCCTTCAGCGTTGGCGAGACCAAACCTCTCCGAGGTCCGGGAAGACGGGAGGTAGGACACGGAGCACTTGCAGAACGAGCGCTCAAGTCCATGATACCTACGAAGCAGGAGTTTCCCTATACGATCAGGCTCGTGTCGGATATTCTGGAATCCAACGGATCCTCGTCGATGGCCACTGTATGCGGCGGAACCCTGGCGCTTATGGATGCTGGCGTACCGATCAAGGCGCCGGTGGCGGGGATTGCCATGGGTCTCATCAAAGAAGGGGAGAAGGTCATCATCCTTTCCGACATACTGGGACTTGAAGACCATCTCGGGGACATGGATTTTAAGGTCACCGGCACGAGTAAAGGTATTACCGCGCTCCAGATGGATATGAAGATCGAAGGCATTACGATCGAAATCATGCGGACGGCTCTGCAGCAGGCGAAAGACGGGCGGTTGCATATACTCGGAAAAATGCTTGAGACAATTGCGACTCCGCGAAACACGTTGAATCCTTTTGCGCCGAGGATCATCACGATGCAGATCAACCCGGACAAAATCAAGGATGTCATTGGTAGCGGGGGCAAGGTCATACGAAGCATCGTTGAGCAGACGGGGGCAAAGATCGATATCGAAGACGATGGCACTATCAATATTGCGTCTTCCGACGAAGCTGCTGCCAACAAAGCAAAAGAGATCATCAGGGGCATCGTTCAGGAAGCCGAAGTAGGCAAGCTCTACATGGGTAAGGTCCGCAAGATCATGGATTTCGGCGCTTTTGTCGAGATATTCCCCGGCACTGACGGCTTGCTCCACATTTCGCAAATCTCCGACAAGAGGATAGAAAAAGTCACCGACGAACTGAAAGAAGGGGATGAAGTGCTGGTAAAGGTGCTTGAAATTGACCGTCAGGGAAAAATTCGTTTATCACGAAAAGAAGCGCTGCGCGACAAAGCCAAAACACAATAGCATCAATCACGAAAGACATGATGAGCACGAGGGAGGAAATAGGGGGAATTACTACAGAGCCTATTTCCTTTTTTATTTTTTTCATAGCTGGAGGGTGAGTGGGCCAATACGATTTAGCTGTGGTTGGATCGGATCTGGGAGGGCTTGTATTAGCAGCGCTTCTGGGGATGAGAGGGAAAAAATCTTTCTTATGTACGCCCCAGCCGTCTCTGGCGGACGCTCTGGGGAAGACGGAGCAAGGAGGCTTTTCCTTCTCGCGCGGTCCCGCCTTGTCATATGGTTTTGAACCAGGAGGCGCATTCTACGAGCTTTTCGCTGATTTAAACATCACCGATATAACGCCCCCTTTGGCCCATGGTTATCAAGTAGCATTGCCTGACAGGAGAATCACGCTCTCCGCTCATCTTGATGCGACTCTGGAAGAGCTGCGAAGAGAGTTTCCGCGAGAGATAAATGAAATTGCAAACTTTTACCAAGACATAAAAAAAGTATCAATAGGGATTACGAAAAGG
>Ga0335081_10021236_pt1 | contig 10512 bp, 7 predicted proteins | sample Lox_Sample_35_FD_206713 | JGI IMG/M metagenome (GOLD analysis project Ga0335081, IMG submission 206713) | Soil microbial communities from Loxahatchee National Wildlife Refuge, Florida, United States - Lox_Sample_3.5 | ecosystem: Environmental > Terrestrial > Soil > Wetlands | place: USA: Florida...
GCCGAACCTCGAAATCAAAACGGCGCGGCGGACTATGGTGAGCGTTGGAGCGCACGGCGGCCCGCGTAAATCACTTCGCTCCACGCGGCCGCGCAGGGCAGGCATCCATCGGCATCGAAACCGGCGGACCTGGCGGTCTGCGCTCCGGTTCTTTCGGGCGACTGGCGACACGTCTTTGCCTGACCTTTGCGGACGTGCCGGCAACCCGACCTTTGATTCAGGCTCGACGGAATCTCGCGTCATTGATTTGTTCCATGGCCCAGCGCGCGTGCTCGGCAATCAACGGCTCGGAATCCCCCGCAGCTTTTTGCAGAGCGGGCAGGGCGGATTGATCGCCGGTGTTGCCCAGAGCCACACAGACATTGCGCAGCAGGCCGCGACGTTTTGTCCGCAAAATCGGCGTGCCGGCGAAGCGCGATTTGAAACCGGCTTCGTCTAATTGCAGCAGCTCAATCAGGTCCGGCGCAGCCAGGTCGGGACGCGCAGAGGCTTTCATCAGTTTCCCTTCGCGCGCGAACCGGTTCCACGGACACACGGCCAGGCAATCGTCACAGCCAAAAATCCGGTTGCCGATGGCCGGACGCAGTTCAACGGGAATAGGACCGTTGAGTTCGATGGTGAGATAGGAAATACACTTGCGGGCATCGAGTTGGAAGGGTGCGGTGATGGCGCGTGTCGGGCAGGCGGTGAGGCAGCGCACGCATTTGCCGCAACGATTTTTCTCCGGCGCGTCCGGTTCCAGTTCGAGCGTCGTAAGGATTTCGCCGAGCAGAATCCAGTTGGCGAATTGCCGGCTGATGAGGTTGGCGTGCTTGCCGATGAAGCCGAGTCCGGCGCGCTGCGCGAAATCGCGTTCCAACAGCGGCCCGGTGTCCACGTACCACAGCGAGCGGGTTCCGTCGTCGCCGAGCCGGTTCACCGTTGTGGTCAGTTCTTTCAGGCGCTTGCCAAGAACATGGTGGTAGTCCGCAAAGCGGGCGTAGCGGGCGACCAAACCAGAGTTCGGAGTTCGGAATTCGGAATTCGGAGTTTTAGCCGCGCAGCTTGCTGCTACCACGATGATGCTTTTTGCGCCGGGCAAAACTTTCTGCGGATCAATGCGCCGTGGCGCGGTGCGTTCCAGCCAGGCCATTTCCCCATGCTGATTTGCGGCCAGCCAGTTTTGAAATTGGCCCGCATTGGCGGGCGCAGCGGCGGTCGTGAACCGGCAATCGTCAAATCCCAATTCGAGCGCCCGTTGCCGGATGGCTGCTTTCATGCGCCGGCTTTGGAGTGCGGTGACATGTCACCGCTGTTAAAAGCGCCGACATGTCGGCGCACTCCCAAATTTCCAGAGCATGCCACAACCTTCTTCATCACCGTTTGGATTGCGCAAGCCGGAACTGATGCACGACCTGTTGCGCGACTTCGCGGATGGACCGGATGTCCGTGTTGATAAGGACGTCGGCCTGCCGGTAGAATTGTTCGCGCGCGGCCAGCAGGTCGCGGATTTTTTTCTGCGGTTCGGGTCCGTGGAGCAGGGGACGGTGTGTTTGATTTTTCACGCGTTCCCAGATTTTCTCCGGGGACGCCCAGAGGCAGACGACCAGGGCGTGTTTTTTGAGGCTGGCAAGGTTGGCCGGCCGGGTCGGCAGGCCGCCGCCGGTGGCGATGAGCGTGCGTTCGCGCGTGGAGAGTTCCTCGGTGACCTGCTGTTCGAGCGCGCGAAAGGCCGGTTCACCGTCTTTGGCAAAAATGTCATTGATGCTGCGGCCGGTCCGCGACTGAATCAGTTCGTCGGTGTCGAGGTAATCCAGGCGCAATTGTTCGGCGACCAACCGGCCGACGGAAGTTTTGCCGGCGCCCATGAACCCGATGAGGGCGAGGTTGACGATGCGGCGGTCGCTGTGCATGGTTAAGAACTAAAGGATTTTTGAAAGCGGCGCACGCGGATAATTGAAGCGGCGCTTCATGAGGATCGCCAATCGGGCGGGCCACAGGGGCGGTCACAGACTGCCGGGCGGCAGTGTCCTGATTGGGTGTAGAGTGCGCTGTCTCCAGCGCACGTCGGCTGAGACCGCCGAGGCTACAAGTCAAATGGGGACACTGTCCGCCAGGAGCGCATCTCGACAGGTTGGCGCAACCGGTTTAGATTTTGACATGAATTTGCCGCCGTTGATTCTGGCTTCGGCGTCACCGCGCCGGGCGGAATTGCTGCGGCCGTTGAGCCTGGATTTCCGGATCGTTCCGGGCGACGCCGCGGAGATTTTCGACGAGCAATTGTCGCCGTGGGAATTGTGCCAGCTCAACGCGCACCGCAAAGCGCGCGTCGTGGCCAAAAAGCATCCCGACGCGCTCGTTTTGGGCGCGGACACGCTGGTTTTTCTGGACGCTGAGGTCATGGGCAAACCGGCCAACCTCGCCGACGCGAAACGCATGTTGACACGGCTGCAAGGGCGGACGCACCAGGTGGTGACCGGCGTGAGCCTGATTCATTTGCGCGCGCATCGGGAACGGACTTTTGCCGCGAGCACGGACGTGACGTTCCGCTTGCTCACGTCTCGACAGATCCGGGATTACCTCGCGCAAGTGAATCCGCTGGACAAGGCGGGCGCCTACGCGATTCAGGAACATGGCGAAATGATTGTGTCGGAAATTTCCGGGTCGTACAGCAACGTGGTCGGTCTGCCCATCGAAAAGGTGGAAGAGGAACTGAAGGCGTGGGATCGTTGAATGATGAAATCGTGATTCGACTTGAGATTATATCTGTTTATCAGCGCCACCTCACCCCGGCGCTCTCCCCCGCTTCGTGGCGGAGAGGGAGGAGCTTCGGACCTCCTCTGTCCTTTGTTTGTCAAAGGTACAATTCCGGTCCGTTTTAACGAACCAACTCCTGCCACAACAGGGCGCTCATCCGCTGGCCGTTTTCAAAACAGTCCAGGTCAAATTTTTCGTTGGGCGAATGGGCGTTGTCCTGCGGCAGGCCGAGGCCGAGCAACAACGTGTCCACGCCCAGGACCCTTTTGAAATCGTTCACAATCGGGATGGAACCGCCTTCGCGCAACAACACCGGGTCGCGGTTGAAGGCTTCGCGCAATGCGCGCAACGCCGCCCGGGCTTGTGGACTTTTGGGCGAAACGAGATACGCCTCCGTCCCATGGCCGTCGGCGATTTCCAGCCGCACCGTGGGGGGACAGATTTTCCGGAGATGGTCGCAGACGATTTGGCGGATGCGCGCCGGCTTTTGGTCCGGCACGAGGCGGCAGGTAACCTTGGCGCGCGCCCAGGCGGGCACGATGGTTTTGCCGCCCGTGCCCTGGTAACCGCTCGTCAGGCCGTTGATTTCAAACGTCGGTCTGGCGCTGCGCTGTTCGAACGGCGTAAAGCCACGTTCGCCGAACAGTTTTTTGACGCCGATCAATTGTTGGAGTTTGCGGTCGGTGATGGGCAGGCGCTTGAATTGTTTCCGTTCGTAAGCCGAAAGCGGCGCAACGTCGTCGTAGAAATCGGGAACGGCGACGCGTCCATTCGGGTCGCGCAGTTGTCCGAGCAACTGGCAAAGGGCCATCGCCGGATTATCGAGCGCGCCGCCGAAAATGCCGGAATGCAAATCGCGCGACGGGCCATGCACCGTGATTTCAAAGGTGATGATGCCGCGCAACGCATAAGTCAGGGCCGGATGATTTTTGTCCGGCATCCCGGTATCGGAAACGACCACGGCGTCACAAGCCAGCTCGCGCCGATGTGATTTCAGAAATTTCGCGAGGTTCGCGCTGCCGACTTCCTCTTCGCCTTCGATGACGAAGGTGAGGTCGCAGGGCAGGGGAGTGCCGGTTTTAAGGTAGGCTTCGACGGCCTTGAGATGGGCGAAGTGCTGGCCTTTGTTGTCGGTCGTACCGCGGGCGAAAATCGAGCGGTCCTGGATACGCGGCGTGAACGGCGGCGATTTCCATAAGTCGAGCGGCTCCGGCGGCTGCACGTCGTAATGGCCATAGACCATGAAGTGCGGTCTTCTGTTTGGCGTTCCGCGTTTACGCGGCCTCTTCAAGTCTGGCCGCCTGAAGGCGGAACCCCCAACAGGCGTTTTAGCGAGCACGATGGGGTGGCCGCGGGTCGGGCAGACGCGCGCGTTGAGGCCGATGTGGCGGCAATGTTCCGCGAGCCATTCGGCGCACGCGAGCATGTCCCTTTTGTATTGGGGCTGGGCGGAGACGCTGGGAAAGCGCAGGAACGCGCACAACTCAGCCACAAAGCGGTTCTGGTGGCGCTTCAAATAATCGAGCACGATTTGCATGGCGCCCAGCTAACCTGCGAAACGCGCTTTTGCCAAGCAGAACCGTATGGGAAAATGACCCCGGAACTCGCGGCTTTGGTTTTTTGAGGGGTCCGGGTGCGGGATACTGCGCGTTTGTTATCGCTTACGGTCGCGTGACCTCCAGTCGCATGAAACCGTTCGTCAACACAGCAACCGGAGTGTTATAGTGAGCCTGCAGAAGGGTTGGCGTGTTTTGATCCATGGTAATGCCATTGGTGGTAAACGGCGTTGCCAGATCGCCGGTCGCTTCAACCAGAAAGGTCACATCGGTGGCGCTCGGGTTTCTCGGCGCGGTCAACCGGAGATAACCAGTGCTGATGTCGCCGGTAACGGGATTGGTCGCGGGAAGCAATGGATTCAAACCGAGGGCATACTTCAGCAAGTTGGGCATACCGTCGCTGGTGGAGACGGCATTGTCGGCGGCGACGCCGCTGTCGCCCGTGATGCCGAACCATTGCAACCGCCAGAATTGAATGGGCGTAAGGGCGACAATGGTCGTTGGATCAGCGGCGGTGTCATTGGCAGTGTTGAGTTCTCCGCCGCCGGAGACATAAACGCTGTTGGTAAGACCGGGCGGGGCATTGGTGGCCACATCTACGATAACGGTTATGGGCGGGTAAGCGGCGCCGGCAGCCAGACTTTCGGAGCGCGTGCAGGTGAGTGAACCGAGATCCGTTGTCCAGCCGTCGCCGCTGATGGCCGTAGCGGTGAGTCCGGAGGGAAGCGCGTCAATGATATCTACCGCGCCGACCGTGGCTGCGGTCCCAATATTCGTAACGGTGATGGTATAGGCGTCGCCGGTATCGGCCTGTGTGAAATTGCCCGCATGGGCCAATGATACGGCAAGGTCGGGAGCATTGGTCGGCAACACGGCGCCCTGGACTACCAGGTCGGGAGCCGGGCTGTTCGCGACATCGAAGACATACCAGGTACCGGACGAACCGCCACCGTCATTGACGATGCGAAAAGTAACATTGGTGCCGGGGCCGACGTTTTGCAGGGCGGAGATTCCGGTAAGATTGATCGGGCTTAACGAGCCTCCGCTACTGGTATTTGACGGGTAGGACAACGCAGTGATGTCGTTAAACGCGCCCGACCCGATTTGATACTGCAACACACCGCTGGCCGGTCCGGTGGCGGAGCGCCGGTAATCGAACCGGCTGATGGAAGCAAGGGACATTCGATAACCGGCCTGAGGCGTAATCGTAAAAGTGGCGTACTCGTTGGCGGCAACAGCCGCCCCCTCGTTGGTGCCCGCAAAGTCGTTACCGCCCCAGGCCCGGCCTGCGCCGGTGCCACTGGTACCCACACCCGATCCCCGTGTCAGACCAATAGCCGTGAGGTGGGAGACATTGGTCGTAGGTGAGAAGGGAGAAGGACCATAATTGCCTGACCCGCCCGGAAGCCCGCTTACATCCCAGCCGACGAGCGTGACGGCGTTGCTGTTGCCGGCAGACGGGTTGATGCCGGTGATATCGCTGACGCCGTTGTTGCCCGGGTTCGCATCGTCCCCACCGGACACACCGGCAACATTGGTGACGCTGGCCGGAGCGTCGGACGCAACGTTTACGGAGACGACAATGGGCGGATAACTCGCGCCAGGAAACAAGCTATTCGAGCGGGTGCAGGTCAGCGTGTTCAAATCCACATTCCAGCCGACGCCGCTGATGGCCGTAGCGGCCAGGCCAGCGGGCAGCGCATCGGTGACGATAACCGTGCCGGTCGAGGCCAGGTTCCCGAGGTTGGCGACGGTGATCGTGTAGGAATCACCCGTATCGCCTTGTGAAAAGTTGCCGAAATGAGTTTTGGTGATGGCCAGGTCAACGACTGATCCCATCACGGTGAAACTGTTGGAACTGAGCGCGGTGCCGGTCGGGGTCGTGACGCTGATTGGACCGGGGGTGGCGTTGGCAGGCACGGTGGCAGTGAGCTGGCCGGCGGAATCAATCGTGAAGGCCGCGCCGACGCCATTAAAAGTCACCTCCGAGGCGGAACCGAAACCGGTCCCGGTGACGACCACCGGGTCGTTGACCGCGCCGTTATCCGGCGAAAACCCAGTGATGGCCGGGAGTGGATTGGCCTGGCCATCCACCTTGTCGCGGAGGACTGACGCGACCTCCGCGGGCAGAGCGGTGAAGAACGTCAACCCGGTATCCACTTCGATTTGACGCGCAGACGTGACGTAATCCTGCCAGGTGCTGCTCACGGCATTGTTGTTGGGAATTTTAATGGCGATTACCCGCGTTGCGGTAGTAATCCGGCTCAGAGCAGTGCCGTCACCCGGAGGGACCACCACAACGATCTTCCAGGTGAAGGCCGGGAGAAAGGCCCGTTGGCTGGGCTGGATCAGCGAGCCGTTGAAACCGCCCGGACCGCAAATGATCAGCAATTCATCGCCGGATTGCGCGAGTGAACGGCAATAGTCCTCGAAATTTCCCCACACCCCCTCGTTATTATCCGGCGCCTGGGGGATAATGTTCGACATGAAGAACACCAGCTTGTTGTCGTCGGTATTGTCGGTCCGGTCCGCCGAGGGACACATGTGGCCGCGATCGTAGCCGGAGCCGCTGTAATCGTCCGTGGTCACGTGGTAGAAATTCGCCGGCAGATTCGTGTCGGTATAGAACGAACCGGACCGGCCGCTGGAGCCGAGGTCGCTGGCCGTCAAATCCCAACTCGCCCAATTCGGTTCGCCGAAATTATCGCTGTAATCAATCGCTTCCACGGTCCGTTGAATCAAATAGTGGTCATGGTTATTGGTGTCGGCGTCGGCGTTGCCGGGGTTGCCCAGTTGCATCTGAAGGGAGGCATCAATAATTGCCCCGGCCTGGAAAGCGGTGAAGAAGAACATGAGTAAGCTGGAGAAAAACGCAGACGGAGCGTGCGCGCCCATTAATCTATGTCCCCAATTTGAATTAGGATTACTGACAGAGTTCATTAACGATACTCCAACATAACGTATTCTTCGCCGTTGCGCTACTGCGAATGCCGGCGGGCGGCAGATCCCGTCGCGGCTGGGCGTAACCGGACGATCCACCCGCTTCGACGGCTGCGGCCTGGACTGGAACTCTGATTTGGCGTGACAATCAGGCGGCGCGCCTGGAATCCTTTTGGGAGACGCCGCAGTTGTGAACAAATGAGGTTTTTCTCACATTCACGCGCCCGATACGAACGACTCGCGGCGCGGCTCGTGATTGCGGCTTCACTTTGGGGTCTGGCGGGCGCGGGCTGCGCGTCCCCCCACACCATCGCCCGCCGCGCGCTCGAAGCGCCCAATCAACAATTCAAACCATCCAGGGCGTACCGACAGTTCTCCGTCATGGCGACCAATTTTCCGGTCCGGCGGATTGAGGTCGGACCGCCGCCAGCAACCCTGGAATTGATGGTGATTGAACCGGGCGATTATGGCGCAAAAATAATTTCGGGTTTCAGCAAACATCGTTCATTGCTGACGGCCATGCGGGCGCATTACCGCTTCAAGTTCGGTATCGAATTCTCGCAGTTTCCGCCGCGACCGAAACTCGAGACGAACAATATTCGCGGCACGATTTTTCTCCTGCACGGATATGCCGGGGACAAAAATTTCATGCTGGGCTGGGGGCTGGCGCTGGCGCAGGCGGGTTACCGGACGGTATTGGTAGATCTGCGGGGACATGGCCATTCCACCGGTGATCGAATTTATTTTGGCGGCATCGAACGGACGGATTTAACCCAATGCGTGGATTCATTGGTTCAGCGCCGGGCCTGCGATGGACGCGTCGCGGTGTTGGGGATTTCATACGGAGCAGTGCTGGCGCTGCAATGGGCGGCGATTGATCCACGTTTGGAGAGCGTGGTCGCCATTTCGCCCTATTCCGACGCGGGCACGGCGGTGAAGGCCTTTCTGAAGTTCAAGGCCCCCCTGATGCCCGGGTGGATGCAGCGGAAGATGGCCGGAACCATCGTGAGTGATCTAACGGCACGCTGGCCGGATTTGACCACGGAAACAGCCGTTCGCGGGATAACCCGGCCGATTTTATTCGTGCGGGGCGAGCGTGACAAACTTTGCAGTAAAGCATTTTTGAGCAATCTGCGAAGTGCGGCGCCGCACGGTTCGGAAGCGATGGTGGTTCAGAACGCGAACCATCTTGATGCCGGGCTGTGTGTCAATCAGTTGGAAGGCCCGGTGACAAATTGGTTTCGGTTGCACCTGAACCGCTGACGTGGCGGCGCAAGGACACGACTTGCTGGCGACACGGTGTGAAAACCACGTCCTCCAGATGTAAACAGACATTGCAAAATGTCCGACGGGCGTATTTGTTGGCTTTTGCAGACAGGGCGTCTGCGCTAGGCTTCAAGCCGTCAAATGAAAATCACGCCAAAACAGTTCCGCGTTCGCGAGGGTGACGCGGTCAAGCTCAAACAATGGCCGACGAAAGTGAATCCTTTCTACCATTCGGATGAACATTATAAAAAGCTGCTGGCGGCGCACACCAGGGAACTCAGCCGGCTCCAGGGTTTGCTTTACGCCGGCAACCGTTACGCGGTGCTGTTGATTTTTCAGGCGATGGACGCCGCCGGCAAGGACGGCGCCATTAAACACGTCATGTCCGGCATCAATCCGCAAGGCTGCGAGGTCTTCAGCTTCAAGCATCCCAGCGCCGCGGAACTGGAGCACGATTTTCTCTGGCGCACGACGGTTTGCCTGCCGGAGCGCGGGCGCATCGGCATTTTCAACCGTTCCTATTACGAAGAGGTGTTGATTGTGCGGGTGCACCCGGAACTGCTCCGCGTGGAAAACCTTCCGGAAAACCTGATTAACCGGGAGGAGATTTGGGGAAAGCGTTATCGTTCCATCCTGGATTTCGAAAAGCATTTGCACCGCAACGGCACGCGCATCATCAAATTCTTCCTGCATCTTTCCAAAGAGGAACAGCGCCAGCGATTCCTCGCCCGGATTGACGACCCGGCAAAGAACTGGAAATTCAGCCGGTCGGACGTTGAAGAGCGGCAATTCTGGAAGGATTATGTGAAGGCGTACGAAGCTTGCCTGGGCGCGACCAGCACCGAACATGCGCCGTGGTATATTGTTCCGGCGGACGATAAAGAGAACGCCCGGCTGATCATTTCCCAAATCGTTCTCGACACGCTCCAGGAACTGAAGATGAGCTATCCGCAGCCGGATCGGGAACGGCGGCGGGAATTGCAATCGCTCCGCAAGCTGCTGGCGAAATAGAACCGACCCTTTGCCATGCCTGTCCTGATTGCCACTGCCAACCCCCGGGAGCCGGTTATTCTGGCGATTTTTGCCATCACCTATATCGCGATGGCGATGGGGCACGTTCCCGGATTAAAGCTTAATCGGGCCGGCATTGCCCTTCTGGGCGCCATCGCGCTGATGATTTTTGGCGATGTCACCACCGCCGATGCTGTTTCCTATGTCAACTGGCCGACCATTTTCCTGTTGTTCGGATTTTTTGTCATCTCGGCACAGCTCCGACTGTCGGGATTCTATGACAAGGTTGCCAGCGGGATTTCCGCGCAGCTCGGGCATCCCGCGCGATTTTTACTCGTCCTGATGGCGGTGACCGGCGGTCTTTCCGCGTTTCTCAATCACGACATCGTTTGCTATGCTTTCACGCCCATCGTCGGCATGGCGTTGTTGCGCAATCGCATCAATCCAGTTCCTTTTTTGATTGCGCTGGCGATTGCGAGCAACATCGGCGCGGCGGCGACGTTGATCGGCAATCCCCAGGACATGATGATCGGCCAGGTTGCGCATCTGAATTTCGGTCATTACCTGCTTTGGTGCAGCGTGCCGGTCCTTACGGCGATGGGCGCTGCTTACGGCATCATCTGGCTGATGTCACACAAACACCTTCAGCCGCTGTCGCCTGCCCCAAATGGATTGGATTGCCCAAACATTCCTTTTAATCGGCCGCACACGGTCAAAGGGCTGCTCATACTGGTGGTGGTGGTCGGCCTGTTTTTCTCGCGCGTGCCCAAGGAAATCATCGCGCTGGCCGCTGCCGGCATTCATCTGGCCAGCCGCAAGTTCCGCACCGAGGATTTGCTGGGCCTGGTGGAGTGGCCCATTTTGATCCTTTTCATGGGATTGTTTGTCGTGGCCGAGGCTTTTCAATCCACGGGCTGCGGGGACCGGGCGGTTCAATGGCTGGCGGGCAGCGGATTCGACTTCAACGCGCCGCACAATCTGGCTTTGACGACGGCCGTGCTGT
>Ga0335081_10021237_pt1 | contig 10512 bp, 6 predicted proteins | sample Lox_Sample_35_FD_206713 | JGI IMG/M metagenome (GOLD analysis project Ga0335081, IMG submission 206713) | Soil microbial communities from Loxahatchee National Wildlife Refuge, Florida, United States - Lox_Sample_3.5 | ecosystem: Environmental > Terrestrial > Soil > Wetlands | place: USA: Florida...
AGGTCTGTCGGAGAGGCACGCCAGCGGGGTATCCGTCCCCATGGAGCCGATCGGTTCTTCGCCCTTGGTCGCCATAGGGCTCAGGATCATGCGTAGATCCTCATCGCTATAACCGAAGGCTCGCTGTCGCCGCAGCAGCGTCTCGGCGTCGGGATTGTGCATGCGCGAAGGCTCGGGCAACTGGTCAATGGTGATCTGATTTTGCTTCAGCCACTCGGCATAAGGCTGGCGTTCGGACAGCTTCTGCTTGATCTCTTTGTCGGAGATGATGCGGCCCTCGACGGTGTCGACCAGAAACATCTTTCCGGGCTGAAGGCGGCCTTTCTTCTTCACTTGTTCCGGCGAGACATCGAGAACGCCCGCCTCGGAGGCCATCACCACCAATCCGTCATGCGTGACAACGTAACGTCCCGGACGAAGTCCGTTGCGATCCAGAGTCGCGCCGATCACTTTGCCATCGGTGAAAGCTATAGCGGCCGGACCGTCCCACGGCTCCATCACGCAGGCGTGATACTCGTAAAAAGCGCGCTTCTCTGGCTTCATGTGCGGATTGCCGGCCCACGCTTCGGGGATCAGCATCGCCATGACGTGCGGCAGGCTACGGCCTGCCTGCAAGAGCAGTTCTACGGCGTTGTCGAAGTTTGCTGAATCGCTGCCATCCGCTGCGATGATCGGGTTTAGTTTCTTGATGTCATCGCCGAACAGCGGTGAACGGAGCAGGGACTGGCGCGCATGCATCCAGTTCACGTTGCCGCGGAGAGTGTTGATCTCGCCATTGTGCGCGATGTAGCGGTAAGGGTGAGCCCGCTGCCAACTGGGGAAAGTGTTCGTGGAAAAGCGCTGGTGGACCAGGCACAACGCGCTTACCACATCGGGATCGGCCAGTTCGCGATAAAAGTTCGTGATCTGCTGCGCGAGCAGGAGTCCCTTGTAGACGATGGTGCGGCAGGAGAGCGACGGGATGTAGAACGTCTCAGAGTCTTCGACTCCAGACTCGCGGATTTCGTTCTCGGCGCGTTTCCTTACGACGTAGAGCTTGCGCTCGAAGGCATCCTCATCTATCCCGGCGGGGGAACCGACGAAAACCTGCTGAATGTAGGGCTGCGACGCGCGGGCCACCCGACCGATGGCGGAGGCATAGACCGGCGTATCGCGCCAGCCCAACAGAGACAAGCCTTCTTCCTTGACGATCCGTTCGAGGATTCCTTCGGTGGTCAGCCTGTGATGCTTCTCGACGGGCAGAAACGTCATGCCTACGCCGTAGCTCCCCGGTTCGGGGAGCGTGAAGCCGAGTTTCTCGCACTCTCGCGCGAAGAATTTGTGGGGAATCTGGATAAGGACGCCGGCGCCGTCGCCAGTCTCGGGATCGCATCCGCAGGCACCGCGGTGAGCGAGATTCAGAAGGACCTGAATGCCCTTCCTGATGATTTCGTGGCTCTTGATACCGGAGATGCTGGCGACGAACCCGATCCCGCAGGCGTCGTGCTCTTGCGCTGGGTCGTAGAGACCCTGCGCCGGAGGCAAGCCATTGGTTGGGTTTAGACGCGTCATCATGGACTCCGTCGCACGAATTGTAATCGGTCTGGATCACCTGTTCTAGGCGCACCGGCGAGGCTGGTCGCGGCGGCACACTTCTGCGCAGGACTGATAGTTCCGACTCTCTTTAATAAGGCTTGCGGGGGAGCAAAGTACAATAAAGAATTTCGATCAGTCCTATGAAAATTTTCGGATGAGGACCATGGCTCTGATGCTGACGAATTCACCCCAATCCTCGATGTCTCCGCTATAATTCGGCCAACCCATGGACTTTGACCAACTCGTTACCTTCCTCGAAGTTGCGCGACAGGGCAGTTTTTCCCGTGCGGGGGAAAAGGTGTTCCGTTCGCAATCGGCGGTCAGCGCGCAGATCCGCCAGCTGGAGCAGGAGTATGGGGATCGGCTACTGGACCGCTCCGGCAAGACCGTCAAACTTACGCCCGCAGGACAGATTTTTTATGAGTATGCGGAGCGGCTTAAGAATTTGCGGGATGAATCGCTGACGGCGGTGGCCGACCACAGTACGACTCCTCGCGGGACCCTGCGCGTAGGGGCGAACGAGGCTACTTGTTTGTATGTGCTACCGGAGGTTTTTGCCGAGTACTGTCGGCGGCATCCGCCCGTGCAGATCAGCATCTATCGGAATTTCAGTTACAAGATCGTCGAGAAACTGGAGAACGGTGAGGTGGAGGTTGGGATTCTCACGCTTCCGATACAGTCTCCCAGCTTGAAGATCACACCTATTTTTCGCGACAAGCTGATGCTCATGGTGAGTCCGAAGAATCCATTGGCTAAGCATAAAGTCGTGCCTGTCAGCGAGATTGTGAAACAGCCATTGCTGTTTCCGAAGACGGGGCATACTCGCCGGCTCCTGGACAAGTTGTTCCGGCCGTACAACGCCGATTTGCAGGTGCGCATGGAATTGCCCAGCATTGGGATGATTAAAAGCTTTGTAGCTGCGGACTTAGGAGTCTCGCTGATCAGCTCTTCGTTTGCCCGGGACGAGGTCGATGCGGGGCGAGTGAAGCTGATTGATCTGGAGGACGCGGAGTTATATCGGGAATTAGGCCTGGCGTATCGGCGGGATCGGACGCTTTCGGTGGCGTCGACTGCCTTTGTAGGGCTCTTAAAGCAGTTCGCTACCCAGATGAAGAAGGCGGAGGCCTAGCTGGACAAGCGGAAATTTCGATGTTCCTCATCGTAATTTTGAATTTAACGCGGACAGCATGGTCCGATATTCTCACTGTGACCGTATGAGTACCCTCGTCCAGAAGGCGACGCGAATTACAACGACAGGCACAGGCATGTCGACACGAATTACGTGTCTTCTGGAGGACGGGAACGGATGATGAAGTAAAGCAATCTTAAGCAAGTTCACCGAACCCACCGCCAGAAGCGATCTGGCGGTGGGTTTTTGCTTTTGGGCGACTTTTCGAGAATGGAGCCAAAGAACATGAGCGGTCAGCAGCGACATAGCAGGTTTGAACGTGGCGAAGATGTCGTGGTGATGAAGTTTGGAGGAACCTCGGTGGAGGATACGGCGGCCATCCAGCGGCTGATCGGCATCGTCGAAAGCCGGTTGGGAGCGCATCCGGTAGTTGTCGTTAGCGCGCTGGCGAAGGTCACCGATCAGCTGCTGGAGGCTGGGAACTCGGCAGCCAGAGGGCACCTTGGAGAAGCTCTCGCTTTAGTGCGCAACATTTATGTGCGTCATGAAGAGCTCGCTGATTCTCTGTTGGGGGCGTCGGCCTATGGCTCACTCGACCGCGAATTGCGGAGCGAGTTTAAGGCTCTGGAATCACTTCTTTTCTCCTTGGATGCCTCGCGCCATTTTGATCTTAAGACCCAGGACCGACTGTTGAGCTTCGGAGAGTGCTTCTCGAGCAGGCTTGCCAGCTGGGTACTTTCGGAAGCTGGTCTCGAGGCGGTGCATGTGGATGCGCGTCGCTGCATCGTGACCGACTCGCGCCATGGGCAGGCGAATCCGGTGTGGGACGTAACCACTCAACGGCTGCGCGACACTGTGAATCCTTTGCTTCAGGTGGGAGGAATTCCTGTTCTAGGGGGGTTCATTGCGTCCAGCCAGGATGGCGTGCCTACTACGCTGGGACGGGGAGGATCGGACTTCAGCGCTGCGATTGTGGGGGCGGCGATTGGGGCGTCGCGGGTCGAGATTTGGACGGACGTTGACGGAGTTATGACTACCGACCCAAAGATCTGTTCTGATGCTCGCGTCATTCGTAAGTTGAGTTTCGACGAAGCTGCCGACATGGCATATTTCGGAGCAAAGGTACTGCATCCTGCCACTCTCGCACCCGCGATGCGGGAGAATATCCCGGTGCATGTTCTGAATTCACGGCTTCCCGAGGGCCACGGCACCGAGATTAGTGCGCGCGTCAGCAGCGGAAACCGGGTCAGCGCTATCACGGCGAAGAGAAATATTGTCTCCGTCGAGATTCAGGCACGACACGGAGTCGATGCAGCTTTATTGAACACAATATTTGGAGTGCTTGAGGAACACACTTGCGCGGTTGATGTCATGGGTACTTCGGTCGATCGGATTTCTTTGCTGGTTGGCTCAAATGTGGCACTACCGAAGATTGTTGAGGGCCTTCAGACTGTGGCGGACGTGCAATGGGAAAATCACAAAGCTGTGATTTGCCTGGTCGGTGAAAACATCCGCCGTCAACCTGAAGTTGCGAGCCGCGTGTTCGCTACCGTTTCTGACATGGACGTGCGTGTGCTGTGCCAGGGAGCATCCGAACGAACTCTGTCATTCCTGGTGGATGAGTCGAAAGCAGAGGAGTCTGTACGACGCTTGCACGGTGCGTTTTTCCCCAAAGTCGAGCCGGCACGCGATTGGGGCGGGATCTCGTCCGCGTTCTGTCAGGCGGGATAGGCGATTGTCTAGTCCCCGCCCTCGCCCGATGAGGCAACACCTCGCGGCTGAACTGGTTCGATGACGTGCAATCCGCACTCGGTTTTGTTGAAACCGGGCCAACGGCCGGCGCGCGGGTCTTCTCCCGGCCTTACGGCTCGGGTGCAGTGCGTGCAGCCGATGCTGGGATAGTCCTGATCGTGGAGGGCGTTATAAGGAACCTCGTGATCATGGATGTAGCGCCACACCTGTTTTGACGTCCAGTCCACGATTGGATTGACCTTGACCAGTCCGAATTTCGTATCCCATTCGACCCGCTTCGCGATGGAACGTACGGAGGTCTGGTCACGACGGATGCTGGTAATCCAGGCGTTGAGTTCGCCGAGTTTCCTGCGCAAAGGCTCAACCTTGCGAAGATTGCAGCACTGATCCGGATTCCGTGTCCATAAGGTTTCTCCATGGAGTCGCTGCTGCTCTTCCGGAGATAGTGCGGAGTATACGCGCTCGATGGCGATCCCGTACTTCTCTTCAATCCTGTCCATCAGGTTGTAGGTTTCCGCAAAGAGAAATTCTGTGTCGACCGTGAACAACCGGAAGTCTTTGTTGATGCGCGAGGCCATGTCGATGAGCACCATTCCCTCCGCGCCGAATGCCGACGAGATGGCGATGGTATTGCCGAAGGTTTCAAAGGCCCACGACAAGGCATGTTGCGGAGTCCACGATTCGGCACGGCTCTGCACATGGTCGATCTGAATTCGCCCCGCGTTTTGAGGGGAGATCTGAACTAGGTCTTTCACGCGACTGGCTCCTCTGACATGGAATCTGTGTGCAGGGCCGAAATAACCTCTGGGGAGATCGGAATCTCGCCATCGACAGCAGCAACCCGAACAACATCACCGACTACGAGCAAGGTTGGGGCCGACAGCTGTGGGGAGAACTGCAACTGATCAACGCGGGTAAGAAATGTCGTTTGATCCGGGGCGGTGGCGCGCGAGATGATGGCGCAGGGTGTATCGCCAGCCAGACCCGCCGATTTCAGCTTCGCGGTGATCTTACCGTAATGGTGGCCGGGCATGTAGATCACCAACGTGGCGCCGCTTCCCGCGAGCTTGTTCCAGTCGGCTTCGTCGCTGTTTGCCGCCTGATGCGCGGTAATAAGAACTAGCGCAGACGAGGCATGGCGGTGAGTCAATGGAATCTGCGCAGTCGCTGCAGCTCCGAGAGCGGAAGTGACTCCGGGCACGACCTCGTAAGGCACGTTCGCCTTGCGGAGAGCCTCCATCTCTTCGCCAGCGCGTCCAAAAATCATCGGGTCGCCGGACTTCAAACGCACCACCTTTAAACCTGAATCCGCCAGAGCGATCATCAAGAAATTGATTTCTTCCTGATGGATCTTCTTCGTGCCGCATCGCTTGCCGACGTTGTGCAGCTGCGCGGTTCGGGAAATCAGATTCAGGATTTCGGAGGAAACCAGTTCATCGAACAGCACCGCATCCGCGGACTGGAGCAACCGCAAAGCCTTGACGGTCAGCAAATCTGGGTCGCCGGGTCCGGCGCCCACCAGAAAAACCCTCCCCTTCATGCCCTGTCTCCCTGAACCGCGAGTTCGGCCGTCAACGCCCGGCTTTCGGCCAATACGGCCTCGAACGCTTCCCGGCTGGCCAGCGAGTGCAGCAAGTCCAGCTTTCTCTGCCTGTCGAGATCACTCCCCAGGATCAGCTTTCTGGTTTCTCCAAGTTCCGCCACCCACGCGGCGTAGCCCGGTCCAAACTGCTTTTCCAGTTGTTGGCGGATCTTTTGCGCCAGCGACGGGCTCTGCCCGGCGGTCGAAACGGCGATCTGCAAATCGCCGCGACGCACGATTGCTGGATAGAAGAAGTCACACAGGTCGGGCACATCCACTCCATTGCAGAGGACGCGGAGTCGTTGCGCTTCGCGATAGATGCGTTCATTCAGCGACCTCGAAGCTGTGGCGACGACGACGAGGAACGCTCCCTGCAAGTCGTCGTTGCCGAAGGCACGTAATTTGAGTTCAACCTTCCCGGCCCGAGCCCACTCCCGCACGGTGGGATTAGCATCAAGCGCAACAACCCGAATGCGGGCACCGGTTTCGAGCAAGCCACCGATCTTCTGTTCCCCGATATTTCCGGCCCCCACAACCAGGCATTGCTTTCCTTCCAGTTTCATGAACATGGGAAATAAGCTAGTCACCGATACCTCCTGCCAAGTGAACAAGTTTTTGTGGAGAGGGCAGATCACGAGCGACAGCCGGAACGTCTTCTCCGGCTAAAATTTCCCGCAATTCCGAGTCGCTGTGACGCGCGAAGAAGCGCCGCAAGTTCTCCGATGGTTCGCGATCGGCGAGGTACTGCCCCAGCAAGCGCTCGAGCGCATCTGGAACGTCGGAGGCGAGGCAACGATACCCGACCGGCCGCGCGGTCGACGGATGCAGTCCCAGGGCCCCGCCTACACAGAAGTAATAAGCATCCGCCAGACGGTTGCCGACTTTGATTTTCTTGCCCTCTATGCCGATGTCGGCGATCCAATGCTGGCCGCAACTGTTGGGGCAGCCTGTGACGTGCAACTTCAAGTGCTGATCGAAACCTGGAAGGCGTTCTTCGAGCTCCTCCACTAGCCAGCGAGAGAAGTTCTTGGTTTCGGTAATCGCGAGCTTGCAGAATTCCGTACCGCTGCAAGCCACTGTTCCGCGGGCGAACGCAGAACCGCTGACCTGGAATCCGATTGCATCAAGCTCACGGGCCAAGGAGTCTGCGTTGATTGTAGGTACGTTCACAATCAGCAGGTTCTGCATGTTGGTCGCGCGGAGTTCGCCGGATGCATAGCGCTCAGCGAGGTCAGCCGCGGACTGCATCTGATCGGCCGTTATGCGACCGCGCAAGACCACTGCACCCACATAGGAAAGGCCGGATTGTTTCTGGGAGTGGATGCCAACGTGGTCACGATAGACATCGTCCGGAGGATTCTCGTCTGCCGCTGGATCAAGACGGAAACCGATTCGTTGCTGCAGGTCTTCTTGGAAACGTTCCGCTGTCCATCCGTGGCGCAGGAACAAGAACTTCATACGGGCGCGTTCGCGGTGTTCGCGCAGAACGTCGGAATCGCGGAAGAGTTCTGCAATGCCCTTGACGACAGGCACAATCTGGTTTTGCCGCACGAATGCGTTCAGTCGCGCAGCGAGATATGGCTCCGCCGATAATCCACCACCTACGCGCAGAGAAAATCCAGCTTCTTTCTTACCGGCCAGGGTTCGCGTGACCGCAGTTAAACCAATGTCATTGATTTCCGGATACGAGCACCAGGAGTGGCAGCCAGCGATCGAGATCTTGAACTTGCGCGGCAAGTTATAGAACTCGGCGTTCCCGGCCAGCAACTGCGAGGTCTCGAGAACGAAGGGCGAAGCATCGATAATTTCTTCGGCATCCACGCCGGCTACCGGGCAGCCGGTGACATTTCGCACGACATCACCGCAGGCTCCCATCGTGTTGAGGCCCACGCGCCACAAGCCTTCGAGCACTTCCGGCAGGGCTTCAATCGTGACCCAATGGAGTTGGACATTCTGGCGGACCGTGAGATCGGCGATTCCGTTAGCGTGGTGGCGGGTGAGATCTGCAATGGCACGCAACTGGTTGGAGGTCATGATGCCGTTGGGAATTCGGATACGCACCATGAATCGCTGGAGAGCGCGCCCCACTCCACTGGCTCCGCCAGTTACGCCTGCGCCGTCGCCCTGCGTGTAAACGCCCCACCAGCGGAAGTAGGTGCCAATCCACTCCGGCGGAATGGAATCGAACCCCTCACGAGCGAAGCGGCGGATCTCCTCGAGCCCGCCCCACGGATTCTGAGCCCGCTTCAGGCGCTCTGCCCGCTGGGCCGTGGTCTCTTTCTTCGTATTTGTTGTGCTCGTCATCGATACTTTTCAGGCAATAAAAAACCCACCGCCAGGTTGATCTGGCGGTGGGTTGATGAGTGCTTATCTTAAGAAGAATCTCTTAGGTCAGCAGCCTCCCCGCGCCAGAGCGCACGCATCCACAACAACAACAGATGCAGCAGCACATCGCGCGAAGATTGGAGCTATCTGACATTCGAGGCTAAATTCTACGGGCCGAACCGAAACCCGTCAACATTACTGCTCGCGGGTTTAGACTCAAAATTTCGATAAAAGGAATCAGAAATTTTGCATTCACAGGGAAACAGGCAATTGAATACCGTAAAATCAACAACTTAGCTCTCTGGAAACTAATCGGTGGTAATCTCTTTCGTTGCTTCCGACACTATTTCGACTTTGATTTAGAGCAAGAAAGGTTCTCTCCTTATTTATGAAGCGTCCCCCGCTGCCGCTGGTCCTCTTCCCTCTCTGCCTTCTTTTCATCATTCCCGGATTCGCTCAGAACGGTATTCCGGACCCGTACAAGCCGACCCTCGACCGCTTGAATGCACTCACGCATCAGACTGAATCCGAGTGGCGGTTTCATAACGACATTCCTCATCCAGAGGACCCCAGCCTGAGTGACGCCGATTGGAGCTCTCTTACGGTCAAGAATATTTCCGGTCCCGGTGGTCAGCATGCAAATGAGGAACATTGGACCGGCACGCGAGTCTTCCGCCGGTGGATCAAGATTCCAGAGAAGATCGGCGGGTATGAAACACGAGGTTCGCAGGTGAGCCTGGATCTGCGTTTCGGCAGCCCGGACGGCCTGATGATCACAGCCTTCTCCAACGGAGCCATTCTGTATCGTGGGGACGACGACAACATACTGCCGGTACTACTCACCGAAAACGCCCAGCCTGGTCAGAAGTTCCTTGTGGCCGTGCGGGTCGTTGCTGGAGATGCCGTCCAGTGTGAGTTCGTCCACAGTGAATTGACGATCGACTTGCCAAAGGGACGGCCTGATCCGGGGCGGTTGCGACTGGAGATTATTGCTGCCCATCCAATCATCGACGCGTACGAAGACGGAAAGCCCGAGCGCGAACGGCAACTCGCTGAAGCAGTGAACGCAATCGATTTCAGTTTGTTGGACAAGGGTAACCAGTCAGCGTTTGACGCATCGATCGCGTCGGCACAAACCAAGCTCGAACAACTTCGGCCCTGGCTGCACCAGTTTACGATCCGCGCCGTCGGGAACTCGCACATCGACATGGCGTGGCTCTGGCCTTGGACCGAGACGGTTGAGGTCGTCCGCAACACGTTTCGAAGCGTGCTTGACCTGATGCGGGAGTATCCGGATTTCAAGTTCACCATGTCGTCGGCGCGAACTTATGAGTGGATGCAGGAGAAATATCCAGACATCTATCACGAGATCGAACAGCGGGTGAAGGAAGGGCGATGGGAGATTGTTGGAGGAATGTGGGTTGAGCCCGATTTGAATATGCCGGACGGCGAGTCACTGGTGCGGCAGATCCTGGTGGGTAAGCGCTATTTTCAGAAGAATTTTGGCGTCGATGTGAAGATCGGGTGGAATCCGGATTCATTTGGTTACAACTGGCAACTGCCGCAGATTTACAAGCGATCGGGGATGGACTATTTCGTCACCCAAAAACTCATGTGGGCCCACGAATTCACAACATTTCCATACAAGTATTTCTGGTGGCAAGCACCCGATGGCAGCCGCCTGCTGACCTATTTCCCGCATGACTATGCCGATCCGATTAACGCGGAACCTCTTGGGAGTCAGGTGGCAGTTTGGATGCCGTCGATTTACGGTCCGAAAATTCCAGATAAGCCCGAGATGATGCATCTCTACGGAGTTGGCGATCATGGTGGCGGACCAACTCGCGTCATGCTCGATCACGCGGAAGCACTGAGGGCGCCTGGCACCGTGTTCCCCAAACTAGAGTTCAGCTTTGCCAGCGAGTTCTTTGCCGACATGGAGAAGAAGCTGCCTTCCATGCAGGTTCCCATATGGAATGGGGAACTTTACTTCCAGTATCACCGCGGAGTCTTCACAACTCAAGCCGAAACCAAACGCAGGATTCGCCGGTCGGAAGGGAATGTCCTGAATGCGGAGAAGTTTGCTTCGCTCGCGAGTCTGTATGGGAAGCCTTATCCGCAGGAGGTAATTACAGATACCTGGAAGACG
>Ga0335081_10021238_pt1 | contig 10511 bp, 6 predicted proteins | sample Lox_Sample_35_FD_206713 | JGI IMG/M metagenome (GOLD analysis project Ga0335081, IMG submission 206713) | Soil microbial communities from Loxahatchee National Wildlife Refuge, Florida, United States - Lox_Sample_3.5 | ecosystem: Environmental > Terrestrial > Soil > Wetlands | place: USA: Florida...
GATGGCAGGCTGCTGGTCGTCGACGTGGCGTCCGGGCAGGTCACCGAGCTGGCCGCGTCCGACGACGGGGCGATCGGCGGGCTGTCCTGGTCGCCGGACTCGGCCTGGCTAGCCTGGACCCAGCCCGTCATCAGGAACCTGGCCCGGATCAGGATCGCCCGGGTCGCTGACCGGGAAGTGGTCGACGTGACCGACGGGCGGTTCGCCGACTCCAGCCCCGCCTTCACCCTCGACGGGCTTTACCTGGCCTTCCTGTCCCAGCGCAGCTTCGACCCGGTCTACGACGCGCACACGTTCGACCTGTCGTTCCCCCTCGGCGGTCGCCCTTACCTGGTGCCGCTGGCCGGACAGACCCCGTCGCCGCTCGGCCCGACGCCGGACGGCCGGCCACTGGGCCAGGACGACGACGAGGATTCCGCGGCCGAGGCGGCCGTCACGGTCGACCCGGACGGCCTGGCCGGGCGGGTGGTGGCCCTCCCGGTGGAGGAGGCACGTTACGGCCCCCTGCGCCCGGTCAAGGGCGGGCTGGCGTGGCTGCGCGAGCCGGTCGCCGGCGTGCTCGGCGAGGGCGGCGCCGGGCCGGACGACGACCGGCCGCGTCCGGCGCTGCAGCGCTTCGACCTGCGTAAACGCGAGGTCACGGAGCTGGCCGGCGGGCTGGACTGGTTCCGCGTCAGCGGCGACGGCACGCGGATCGTCATCCGCGACCACGACGAGTTGCGGGTCATCCCGTCGGCGCGCAAGCACGACGACGCGGGGGAGACCGTCACCGTCGACCTGTCCCGGGCCAGGTTCCAGGCCGACCCGGCCGCGCTGTGGCGGCACGCCTACGGCGAGGCAGGGCGGTACCTGAGCCGGGACTTCTGGAATCCGGACATATCCGGCGTAGACTGGGACGGCGTACTCGCTGGCTACCGACCGCTGCTCGACCGGATCCGCAGCGCAGGCGACTTCGCCGACCTGCTCTGGGAGGTGCTGGGCGAGCTCGGCACATCGCACGCGTACGTGACCGCGGCCTGGGACGGCACGGGAGGCCAGACTCCAGTGGGACAGCTCGGCGCGGACATCTCCCGCGACGCGGCCGGCCGCTGGCTGGTGGACCGGGTGCTGCCGGGCGAGTCGTCCGACCCGCGGGCGCGCTCCCCGCTAGAGGCGCCCGGCGTCGCGGTCGGTCCGGGCGACGAGCTGATCGCGGTGGACGGGCAGCCGGTCGACCCGCGGCGCGGCCCCTGGCCGCTGCTAGTCGGCACCGCGGGCAAGCCGGTGGAGATCACCCTCCGCCCGCACGGTACCGATCCCGAGGTACGCCGACGTGTTGTAGTCGTGCCGCTGCGGTCGGACCGGCGGCTGCGCTACCAGGACTGGGTGGCGGGCCGGCGTCGCCTGGTCCGCGAGCTCAGCGACGGGCGGCTCGGCTACCTGCACATCCCGGACATGATGGGCGAGGGCTGGGCGCACTTCCACCGCGACCTGCGCACCGAGATGACCAGGGACGGGCTGGTCTTCGACGTGCGCGGGAACAGCGGCGGCCACATCTCCGAGCTGGTGGTGGAGAAGCTGGCCCGGCGGGTCGTGGGCTGGTCCCTGGGCCGCTGGCGGCAGCCGTACTCCTACCCCCGGGAGGCGCGGCGCGGCGCGGTGGTCACGCTGGCCGACGAGTTCGCCGGGTCGGACGGGGACATCGTCACGGCCGCGGTCAAGCTGCTCGGCCTCGGCCCGGTGGTCGGCACCCGCACCTGGGGCGGCGTGATCGGCATCGAGGGCCGGCAGGGCCTGGTCGACGGCTCCGCCGTCACCGTGCCGCGGTACGCCTTCTACTTCGACGAGTACGGCTGGGGCGTGGAGAACCACGGCGTCGACCCGGACGTGGAGGTGCTGATCACCCCGGACGAGGCGGCGGCCGGGCGGGACACCCAGCTGGAGACGGCGGTCCAGCTGGCCATGGACGCACTGGAAAAGCAGCCGCGCCCCGCCCTGCCGGAGGTAACCGCCGGTCCGGTCAAGTCCCGCCGCCCGCTGCCGCCCCGTCCCGGGGCGCCCGTCGACGATGGCTCAGGTGCCCGATGACCGCCGATCCCGTCCAGCTGCGAACGCGCCGGATCTGGGCGCTCACCGTCATGTTCTGCGTCGCGGTAATCGTGCTGACCGCCGACGCCATCTCCAAGCAGCAGGTGCTGGCCCGGCTGCCCGGGCACCCGCCGGTCCGGCTGCTGCACGGGCTGCTGACGCTCGACCTCACCTTCAACGCCGGCGCCGCCTTCGGCGTCGGCACGTCCTACACGGCGATCATCGCCCTGATCGTGTTCGGCGTGATCGCCTACATCATCCGCATCGCCCGCCGGCTGCGCAGCCTGGCCTGGACGATCGCGCTCGGGCTGCTGCTCGGCGGGGCCATGGGCAACCTGGGCGACCGGCTGTTCCGGGGGCCAGGACCGTTCCGCGGCCAGGTCGTGGACTGGGTCAACCTGCCGCACTTCCCGTGGACGTTCAACCTGGCCGACGCGTCGATCAGCTGCGCGGCCGTGCTGATCGCCGTGCTGGCGCTGCGCGGCGTCCGGATCGACGGGACCTCCCCGGCGCACGCCGCCGACCGGATCGACGGCATCCATTCGGTCCCGTCAGGCCCGTCGGCCCGTTCGGCCCCCGTCACCGGCCCCCGCGACGGCACCGCCCGGCTAGTTGACAGCGACGAATGCGCCTCGTGACCCAGGATCGGACCCGGGCCAGCTACGACGCCGTGGCGGCCGCCTACGCCGAGGCGCTGAGCCACGAACTGGCGCGCAAGCCCCTGGACCGCGCGCTGCTGACCGTGTTCGCCGAACAGGTCCGGGAGGTCGGCCGTGGCGAGTCACGGGTGTGTGACGTGGGCTGCGGGCCGGGCCACGTCACCGCGTTCCTGGCCGGGCTCGGCCTGCGCGCGGCGGGCATCGACCTGTCCGGCGAGATGATCGAGCAGGCCGCCAAGCGCCACCCCGACCTGAAGTTCAGCACCGGTTCGATGACCGCGCTGCCCGCCGTCGGCGCCTCATGGGACGGCCTGGTCAGCTTCTACTCGCTGATCCACATGATCGACGACGCCGACGTGCGCGCCGCGCTGGCCGAGTTCAGGCGCGTGCTGGCCGGTGGCGGCCTGCTCATGCTCGCCGTGCACGCGGGGGAGGAGACGCGGCACCTGGCCGAGTGGTTCGGCGCCGAGGTGGACGTGTCGTTCCGCTTCTTCGACCCCGCCTGGCTTGGCGCCGAGCTCGAGCGGGCCGGCTTCGCCATCGAATCCCTGACCCGCCGCGAGCCCTACCCGGACGCCGAAGTAGCCACCCCGCGCGCCTATTTCCTGGCCCGCGCCGTATAACCCGCGCGGTGCCGGCCTAGCCCTTCCGGCCGGTAACCGCCACGGTCACGCCGACCCCGATCATGGCCAGCCCGCCCGCCCCGCCGACCAGCTCGAACCGCCGCGGCGAGCGCGCGAACCAGCTCCGCACCGCGCTCGCCGTGTAGCCATACCCGCAGTCCGAGACCGCGCCGAGCAGCACGGAAACCAGCGCCAGCAGCAGCATCTGCCCGGCCACGTCACCGGCCGCGCGGTTCACGAACTGCGGCAGCACGGCGCCGAACAAGATGTACGACTTGGGATTGGTGATCCCCACCACTACCCCGTCGCGCGCGGCCCGCCAGCCCTCGCGCGGTTCCGTCGCGGCAGCGAAGGCTTCGGCCAGCGACTTGCGGTGCCGGATCGCCTGGATACCCAGCCACACCAGGTACGCCGCCCCGATGACCTTGACCACCACGAACGCCGCGGCTGAACGCTGCAAGATCGCGCCAAGACCCACCGCCACCAACGCCGCCACCACGTAGTTGCCCGCGGCGTGGCCGCACGCGGTGGCCAGCGCGGTACGGCGCCCATGGGCCAGCGCCCGGCCGATCACGAAGAGCACGCCAGGGCCCGGGATGACGATCATCACCAGCGACGCCGCGGTGAAGCCGAGCAGCTGTCCGCCGGAGATCAAGGCGCGACCAGCAGCTCGCGGCCGTGCGCGCGCAACTCGGCCGCCGAGCGCATGCCGAGCAGGTGCAGCGTCCGCCTGAACTGGTCGGTGAGGATGTCGATCGCCTTGTCAATGCCGGGCTCGCCCCCGGCCATCAGCCCGTAGAGGTAGGCGCGGCCGATCGAGCAGGCATCCGCGCCCAGCGCCAGCGCCACCGCGATGTCAGATCCGTGCCGGACGCCCGAGTCCACCACGAGCGACACCTCCGGTCCGACCGCCTCGCGAACCGGAGCGATCAGGTCGACAGGCGCTATCGCCCGGTCGAGCTGGCGTCCGCCGTGGTTGGACAGCTGCAGGCCGTCGACCCCGAGCGAGACCGCGCGCCGCGCGTCCGACGGCGAGATGGGGCCCTTGAGCATCAGCTTGCCCGGCCACCTGTCCCGCAGCATGGCGATGTCGTCCCAGCTGGCCGCCGGGTTGAACAGATCGCCGGTGCGGTGGATGGTGAATCCTCGCTGTCCGGCGAAGTTGGCGAACTCGATGGGATCGCTGCGCAGCATCCGGACCCAGTAGCCGGGCTTGGCGGCGATGCTGGCCAGCGTCTGGATGGTGAGTTCGGGCGGGATGAGCAGTCCGTTCCGCCTGTCTCTGGTCCGGTTCCCGGTGACGATGGTGTCCACCGTGACCATGAGCACCCGGTACCCGCTTGCCGCGGCCCGGTCCACTAGGTCCTTGTTCATCCCGCTGTCGCGCTGGACGTACAGCTGGAACCACAGGTCGGGTTGCGCCGCAGCGGCTAGGTCCTCGATCGTGGTGGTGGCCATAGTCGACAGCGCGTACGGCAGCCCGTACCGCTGCGCCGCGCGCGCCGCTGCGATCTCGCCCCCGGGGTGCATCATCCGCGTGTACCCGGTCGGCGCCAGCGCCAGCGGGAGCGGCAGATCCCGCTCCAGCAGCCGTGCGGAGGTATCCACCGTGGTGATCTCGGGCAGTGCGCGGGGCTGGAACCGCCAGCGCCGGAACGCTCGCAGGTTGCCCTCCATCGACAGCTCCTCGTCGGCGCCGCCGTCGACGTAGTCGAACACCGGCCGCGGGATCAGCCTGCGCCCCATGGCACGCAGGTCGCCGATGTCGTGGCACGCCCCCAGCCGCCGGCGGGTCGTGTCGAGCTCGACCGGCTTCATCCGGATCAGCTGACGTATCTCCGATGCCCTCATGTGAGGGACGATAGCCCAGCCCGCCCAGCCAGGGCACGCGCAGCTCCCCTCTCGGCTCCTCGCCCCACGCCGCGCCCATGATCCCGGGTTTACTACTCGCTGCGGTAGCAAAGTCTTCGCGATCATGAAAAGCAGCGAGATGGTCGCGTCTCCGCCCAGCAGCCTGCTGCCAGCGATGCCGGCGTGACGGGAGTTCTCATTGCACCCGGCGTGGCCGCTATCTGCGGACAGCGCGCCGCTTTCGCCGTGATTAGCGTGGTTGATCCGGGCTCTGAGGTTGATCCGGTGGACTGGGGTACCCCTAATCAACCGCATAACCCATATCCTCCACGCTAAACGGAGCAGCTCCTCCGTTAAAGCCGTCGCACGTGACGCACGATGCCGAAGTGACGCGAATCAAACAAGCGCCCAGCCCAGAACGACCTCCGGCGCCGCCACGGAGCCGCCGCGGCGCCGCTCCGGCGCCGCTCCGGAGCAGCTCCGGAGCCGCTACCGAGCCTCAGCGGGAGCATCTCGCCACGGTCACGGGCGGGCGGTGCGTCTATGCGGCTCGGCGGCCAGGTGAAACGATCGTCCCGTGACGTCACCGCGGCCAGCCGAGATCGAGGTCGAGGATCGGCTCGAACGCCGCATCCGCAAGCCGGTCGACCTGCTGCGCTGCACGCTGTCCTGCATCGAGATCGTCGCGCTGGCCGGAGCCGGGGTCGCGGCCAGCGCCACCACCGCCGCCGTGCAGGCCGACATCGCGGGCGCAACCAGGCAGATACCGGCCGCGCTGCTCCAGGTGGCCCGCCCGCTGGCGCTGATCGCCCTGTTCATCCTGCCCGCGGCACTGGCCGTCCAGCTCCTGGCCCGGCGCCAGTTCCGGCGGCTCGCCGAGTCGGTCGCCACCGGCATCCTGGCCGCCGGCGTGACGCAGATCGTCAACGTGCTGCTCAGCCGGGAGCCCGCCAGCCGGCTCTATGACGCCATCACCATGGCCCGCCCGGGCACGAGCCAGGTGGCCAGCCACGTCCCCGCCCTGGACCCGGCCCTGGCGGGCCTGGTCGCCTACGCCACCATGGTCGGCCTGGTGGGGCGGCCGGCCTGGCGGAACGCGTTGTGGGTGGCAGTCGGCGTGTACTCCGTCGTGCACGTGGGAGTGCTGCACACGCCGCTGCTGACCCTGCTGATCACGGTGATCGCGGGCCGCGCGATCGGCCTGGCGGTCCGGTACGTCGCGGGCTCTTCCTCAGAGCGGCCCGGCGCCCTGGCCATTGCCTCCGCGCTGAGAGCCGCCGACCTGCCGGTCCGCGCGATCAGGCGGATCCGGACCAACGGCACCGCGCAGGCCGGGTCCCGTTACTACGCGGTGACGACCCCGGACGGCGCCCTGGACATCGTGGTGTTCGACCGTGACCAGCAGGCGGCGGGCCTGTTCTACCGGATCTACCGCTCGGTGCGGCTGCTTGGGCCGGTGTCGCGCGCCGCCCCGCTGTCGGTGGACCGGGTGGTCGAGCGCCGGGCGCTGCTGTCCTACGCGGCGGAAGATGCCGGCGTGCCCACGCCGCGGCTGCGCGCCCTGGTCCGGGTCGGCCCTGAAGCCGCCGTGCTCGCCTTCGAGCACCACGACGGGACCACGCTGGCCAAGCGCAATCCCGGCTGCAGCGACGAGGAACTCGGGTACATCTGGGACGCGGTCGCCCGGCTGCACGCCCGCAAGGTGACCCACCGCGGGCTGACCGCGGACCGGATCCTGCTCACCGGCGGCACCGGCGGTACCGGCGGTACCGGCGGTACCGGCGGCACCGGCGGCACCGGCGGTAGCCAGGTCCTGCTGCTCGATCCGGGCGACGGTGACGTGGCAGCCAGCGACCTGCAGATCCGCCTGGACGTCGCCCAGCTCCTCGCCGAACTCTCCCTCTACGTCGGCCCGGACCGCACCTCCCGCCTCGCCCTCGCGAAATCAAAACCGGACGAGCTGCTGACCGTGGTGCCGCTGCTGCAGCCGGTGGTGCTGGCCCGCTCCACGCGCAAGACGCTGCGCCGCCACCGGGACGTGCTGCCGACCCTGCGCACTAGGCTGCTCGCGGCGATGCCCGGCGCCGAGGTCGCCCCGGTGCGGCTGGAGCGCATCAGGTTCCGCACCCTGCTGACGATGGTCGCCGGTGCCGCCGCGGTCTACCTGCTGGCCGGCGAGCTGGCCCGGGCCAGCCTGGGCAGCACGCTGCACCAGGCCAAGTGGCAGTGGGGAATCGTCGCGCTGGCCCTGTCGGCGTCCACCTACATCGGCGCCACCATCTCGCTGTCCGGGTTCGTCGCCGGCCGGCTGACCTTCTTCCGCACCCTGCTGGTCCAGGTGGCCGGGTCCTTCATCACCCTGGTGACCCCGGCCGCCGTCGGCGGGGCGGCGCTGAACATCAGGTACCTGCAGCGCAGGAAGATCCCGGCCGCGGTCGCCGCGGCCAGCGTCGGCGTGGCCCAGGTGGTGGCGTTCGTCCTGCACATCCTGCTGATCGTGATCTTCGCCACTATCGCGGGCAGCTCGGCGTCGGAGCACATCCAGCCGCCCCGGTGGGCCTGGTACGTGCTGGCCGGCCTGGTCGTCCTCGCGCTCGCGGTGCTCGCCGTCCCCGCCGGGCGCCGGGCGCTGCGCGCCCGGGTGTCGCCGATGCTCGGCCAGGTGCTGCCGCGGCTGCTCGACGTCGCGCAGCAGCCGGTCAAGCTGGCGCGAGGCATCGGCGGCGCGCTGCTGCTCAGCCTGTCCTACATCCTGTGCCTGGCGGCCTGCGTCGCGGCGTTCGGCCGGTCGGTGCCGATCGCCAGCATCGCCGTGGTCTACCTGACCGGCAGCGCGATCGGTTCCATCCTGCCCACCCCGGGCGGCCTGGGCGGGGTGGAGGCGGCGCTGACCGCCGGGCTCACCGCCGCGGGCCTGCCCGGCGCGGTCGCGGTCAGCGCGGTGCTGCTGTTCCGGCTGCTGACGTTCTGGCTGCCGGTTCCGTTCGGCTGGGCCGCGCTGAGCTTCCTGGAGCGCCACCAGGCCCTGTGACCACGGCCCCGCGGCGAGGTAGCGTGGAAAGGCGCCACCGGAAGCCGAGGGAGAGCACGACATTTCCACATTCCTGCGACTGACCAGGACAACGGCGTTCTACCTCGTCACCTTCATGATCGTCACAGCGGGCTCGATCTGGCTCGCGCTGCAGGTCGCGCCGCTGCAGACGGTGTCCGCGGCCGGCCAGACCGCGCAAGTCGGGGCGGCCGTGCCCGACTTCAGCCTGTCCGGCCCGGGCGAGCTTGACCTGTTCGGCCAGGTCGTGCCGACCAAGCCGCAGTTCACCGGCCCGATCCGCCCGCTGCTCAAGCTCACCCACATCACCATCGACGACGAGGTGGCGCGGGTACTCCGCTCGGACAGCCCGCGCACGCTCGAGCTGAACCTCAGCCAGCAGCTGGCCCAGGGCTGGACGCACTACTTCGGGTGGGAGACGCTGATCGCGGCGGGTTTCGCCGTGGTCGCGCTGGTCGCGGTGGCCGGAGTCGCCCGGCAGCCGTACAAGAAGATGGCGAAGACCGTCGTCGCGGGCCTGGTCGTGGTGATAGCGGTGAACGTCGGGGGCGTGCTGCTGACCGCGTCAAGCACGCCGGGAGTGCTGCGCAGCGTCAAGACCCTCGACGACCTGGTCGGCGCCGACCCGCTTACCGGGCCGCAGCAGGCCGCCACCCGGCCGCTGCCCGGCGTGCAGGCGGTGGTGATCGGCGACTCCACCGCGGCCGCGATCGGCAACCCGCGAGTGCCCAACGCCACCCCGCTGGACCGCGCCTGCGGCCGCAGCAGCGAGTCTTACGCCGCCGACCTGGCCATGGTGAACAACTGGAACGTGCTGAACCTGGCCTGCAGCGGCGCGACCGTGCAGAACGGGCTGCTCGGCGCGCAGGTGCGCGGCAACGGGCAGGTGGCCCCGCCGCAGCTCGCCGAGGCCGCGCGGGCCACCCACGCCAAGGTGATCGTCGTCAGCGTCGGCGCGGACGACGTGCAGTGGTCCATCATGACCAAGCTCTGCGTGGCCAGCACCGTATGCAACGACAAGGTGACGAACGCCTTCTTCAGCAAGCTGATCGGCGACTTCACCCGCAGCTACTACGAGCTCCTCGGCGACCTGGCCGCGCTGCCCGGCAGCCCGGCCGTCCTGATCAACCAGTACTACTCGCCGTTCGGCCCGGACCTGGGCTGCCTGGCGGAGTACGGCATCACGGCGGCCAAGGCGAAGGTCCTGGCGGCCCGCCTGACACGGCTCAACACGGTGCTGGCGCAGGGGGCCCAGACGTTCGGCTTCGGGGTCACCAGCCCGCAGTTCACCGGGCACGAGCTGTGCACCGCCGACCCCTATGTGCAGGGGCCGGACGATCGCGCGCCGCTGCACCCCACCGCCGAAGGGGAGCTGGCCATCGCCCTGGCCGACCAGCAGGCCCTGCCGACGGTGGAGGGCCTGGTCCCGGCGCCGTCCCCGACGCCGACGCCGACGCTCAGCGCAGGGCAGGAATGATCTCGTCGCGGTAGGCGGCGAGGGTCTGCTCCTCCTGGTCGTGCATCAGGTAGACGGAGAACTGGTCCACGCCCATCCCGGCCAGCTCAGCCAGCCGGTCCGCGTGCGCGCCGGCCGGGCCGGTCAGGCAGAACCGGTCCACGATCTCGTCCGGCACGAAGTCCACCATCGGGTTGTCCGCCTTGCCGTGGTGCGCGTAGTCGTAGCCCTCCCGGCCCTTGATGTAGTCGGTCAGCTCCCGGGGGACCGCCCCGTCAGTGCCGTACCTGGCGACCAGGTCGGCCACGTGATTGCCCACCATGCCGCCGAACCACCTCAGCTGATCCCGCTGGTGCGCCAGGTCGGTGCCCACGTAGGCGGGCGCGGCCACGCAGATCTTCACCGAGCCCGGGTCCCGCCCGGCCGCGGAAGCCGCGGCGCGCACCGAGCCGATCGTCCACCGCGCGATGTCCGGGTCGGCGGTCTGCAGGATGAAGCCGTCGGCCTGCTCGCCGGTCAGCTTGAGCGCCTTCGGGCCGTACGCGGCCATCCAGATCTCGAGCTTGCCGTCGCGTACCCACGGGATACGCAGCGGCTGGCCGTGGTGCGTCACCTCACGCCCCTCGGCCAGCCCCTTGATCACGGTCATCGCGTCGGACAAGGTGACCAGCGACATGGGCGGCTGGCCGATCACCCGGCGGGCCGAGTCGCCGCGGCCGATCCCGCAGACGGTCCGGTTGCCGTACATGTCGTTCAGCGTGGCGAACAGCGACGCGATGACCGACCAGTCCCTGGTGCCCGGGTTG
>Ga0335081_10021239_pt1 | contig 10511 bp, 5 predicted proteins | sample Lox_Sample_35_FD_206713 | JGI IMG/M metagenome (GOLD analysis project Ga0335081, IMG submission 206713) | Soil microbial communities from Loxahatchee National Wildlife Refuge, Florida, United States - Lox_Sample_3.5 | ecosystem: Environmental > Terrestrial > Soil > Wetlands | place: USA: Florida...
TTGGCCGCGATCGCGGGCGGGGTCAGCCTGCTGGTGGCGTGGAAACTGCCGCTGCCATTGTTCCACCTGGTGGCCACTGGCGCACCCGACTTTCCCATGCCGACCGATTGGCGCGTCTTCCTCTATCTGGGCGCGGTGGTGGTGGCCACGGGTCTGCTTTCGGGACTGGCGCCGGCGGTGGAATCGGTGAAGGTGGATATTCTGGGCTCGCTCAAAGGCTATGGCGGCGCGGTTTCGCATATGGGCGGCGCACGCCTGCGCGGATGGCTGGTGACGGCGCAGGTGGCCATGAGCATGGTGCTTCTGGTGGAGGCGGCGTTGTTCGCGCAATCCGAGGATCGCACCCTGCGCGCGGACCCGGGCTATTCGCCGGACCGGGTGGTGGTGGCGCCGTTGCATTTCTCCGACAGCAGCACAGCCGAACAGACCGCCGTCCGCCTGCGCACCATCGCGGACCGCATGCGCGCGCTGCCCGGCGTGCGTACGGTGGCCTTTTCCGACGACCTGCCGATGATGGGGCGCAAGACTTTCGAGCTGCGGCCGCCGCTGCGCGCGGATGCCACCCAGCCAGTGGATGTTTACGCGGTATCGCCGGGCTTTCTGGAAACACTGGGCATCGCGATCACGAAAGGGCGCGACCTCGAGGATGCCGACGGCTCGGCTGTGGTGATCTCGCAAAGCCTGGCCAGCCTGTTCTGGCCGCGGCAGAATGCGCTAGGAAAGAGCCTGCCGCTGCCGGGCGGTCCGGTGCCGGTGGTGGGGGTGGCGCGGGACGTGGCTCCGCTGCGTTTCGGGGGCTCGGACAATCCGGCGGTATACGTGCTGCGGCGCGCGGATCAGCACAACAATTTCATGTCGGTACGTTTCGACGTGGGCGCGGCGCGCGGGGGACCGATGGTGCGCGCCGCGGTGCACGCCGTAGACCCCAACGTCTTTCTGTTCGCGCGCCAGCTTTCTTCGTGGATCGACCAGGTGACCACGGTGCTGTGGAACGTGGTGGCGCTGATCGTGATCCTGGGACTGCTCGCCACCGTCCTGGCCGCGGCGGGGATCTACGGCGCGGTGTCGTTCGCCGTGAGCCAGCAGACGCGCGACCTGGGCATCCGGCTGGCGCTGGGCGCGCAGCGTTTCGACATCATCGGCGAGGTGTTCGTCTCGGCGGGTAAGCCGGTGACGCGAGGTCTGCTGCAGGGGCTGTGGATGTCGGTCGCGGTGGCAGCGAACCTGCGGCACAATCTGGCGAATTCTCCGGTCCGGCTGGACACGACTAACCCGACCCTGTACCTGGGAGCAGCGCTGGTCCTGATGGTCGCCGCCGCCATCGCCATGATCGGCCCCGCGCACCGCGGCTCGCGCTACGATCCGCTCGAAGCTCTACGTTGCGAGTAAGACGGGTAATTGACTGTGCACGATCTTTGACCAGGAAGCGCCAACACCTCCCCGAATCACCGGAAGCTGGAAGCAAACCATATGGCCAGACATCATCCAGGGTGTCTACAGCGGGCTTAGAATCGTGGATTGAGGATCGTAACCTTCAACATCAACAACATCAACAAACGCCTCGACAACCTGGCGGCCTGGCTCAGGAGCACAACACCCGATGTTGTTTGCCTCCAGGAGTTGAAAGCCGGGCAGCGGGCATTCCCAAATCGCGCGCTTCGAGACCTTGGGTATGGCTCGGTGTGGCGGGGCGAGCGCTCCTGGAATGGCGTTGCGATCCTCAGTCGAGACTGTGAGCCGGTGCTGACCCGGTCAAGTCTGCCCGGTAACCCAGAGGATGACCAGGCGCGTTACGTGGAAGCCGCTGTAAACGGAGTGTTGGTCGCATCCATTTACCTTCCGAACGGGAACCCCCAACCAGGTCCGAAGTTCAATTACAAGCTGGCCTGGTTCGAAAGGCTTATCGCCCATGCCCGTACACTCGTCGGCACTGGCCTGCCAGTTGTGTTGGCCGGTGATTACAACGTGGTTCCAACGGTGCAGGACATCTATCCTACCCGGTCTCTGGACAAGAATGCGTTGATCCAACCCGAGAGTCGCCAGGCTTTCGCCAGATTGCTGAGTCAAGGCTGGACCGATGGGTTACGGAAAGTGCATCCCGAAGGAGCACTCTGGACGTTCTGGGACTACGAGTATGAGCGGTGGCCGGCAAACAAGGGCATGCGGCTCGATCACCTGCTGTTGTCGCCTTGCTTATGCAACCGGCTCGTGGATGGAGGAGTGGATGTCTGGGTCCGGGGCGAGGTCAATGCGAGCGATCACGCTCCCGCCTGGATCGAACTGGATGTTTGAAGTCGTCTCACACCGAGGCGATACCTAGGCGAGAAGTTGGCGAACCACTTCACCTTCCACATCCGTCAGCCTGAAATCGCGGCCCTGGAAACGGTAAGTGAGGCGCGTATGGTCGATCCCCAGACAGTGGAGGATGGTCGCTTGCAGATCGTGAACGTGAACCGGGTCCTTGACGACATTGTAGGAGTAGTCGTCGGTCTCGCCGAAGGTAATGCCAGGCTTCATCCCGCCGCCTGCCATCCACACGGTGAAACAGCGGCCGTGGTGGTCGCGTCCGTAATCCGTCGCGGTGAGTCGCCCCTGGCAATAGACGGTGCGCCCGAACTCTCCGCCCCAGATCACCAGCGTATCCTCCAGCATGCCGCGATCGGCCAAATCCGTGACTAAGCCAGCGGATGCCTGATCCACGTCTCTACATCTTTTGGGGAGGTTGGCGGGCAGTTCGCCGTGGTGGTCCCAATCGCGGTGGTAAAGCTGGATGAAGCGCACGCCGCGTTCGGCCAGACGGCGAGCCAGCAGACAGTTGGCGGCGAAGGTGCCGGGCTTTCGAGCGTCCTGGCCGTAAAGCTCGAAGGTATGGGCGGGTTCTTTGGAGATATCGGTGAGATCGGGAACGGACGACTGCATGCGAAACGCCATCTCATACTGTGCTGCGCGTGCGGCGATCTCCGGGTCACCGAATTCCTCGCTGCTGGTCCGATTCAACTCGCCCAAGGCATCCAGGAAGGTCCGGCGTCGGGCGGCGGAAAAGCCCTCCGGGTTGGAAAGGAACAGCACCGGATCACCCGAGGAGCGGAACTTGACACCCTGGTAGCGACTGGGCAGAAACGCGCTGCCCCACAGTCGATCGTAGAGCGGTTGGCCACCGCCCGAGTTCGAAATCATCACGCAGAAAGCCGGCAACTCGTCGGTCTCGCACCCGATCCCGTACGAAACCCACGCGCCGATGCTCGGCCGTCCACCGAGACGGAATCCGGTCTGCATCATGGTGACCGCGGGATCGTGGTTGATCTCTTCGGTGTGAACGGACTTAATGAAGGTCAGGCGGTCAGCGATCTTCGCGGTGTATGGTAGCAGATCGCCTACCCACGCTCCCGATTGCCCGCGTTGAGCCAGCCCAAACTTCGAAGGAACCACGGGAAAGGTAGACTGCGATGCCGACATGCCGGTAAGCCGCTGCCCGTTTCGCACCGACTCTGGAAGGTCTGTGCCCTGAAATTCGACCAGCCTGGGCTTGTAGTCGAATAACTCAATCTGCGAAGGCCCGCCGGATTGGAACAGGTAGATGACGCGCTTGGCTTTGGGCGGGAAGTGCGGGAGCCCCGGCAGACCGGGTTGCTCGTGGCCAGCCGCCCGCATCGCCGACGCCATCGCCAAACCCGTGAAGAAGCGCCTGGTCATAAGTTATTCCTTGGTGATGGCCTCATCCATATTGAGAATCAGGCTCGCGATGCTGGTATAGGCAGCCAGTTCGGCTAAGTCGAGGCCGGGCCCGATCGGCGAATCGCCGGCACGCAGGAACGCCGCTGCCGCTCTGGGATCTGCGTGAAACTCCGACTCAAACCTGTCGAAAGCGCGGGCCAGCACCTCCGCCTGCCGCGCACGGGGTGGGCGTGCGAGCACCAGAGTGTAACCGTAACCGAGCCTGGCCGTCTCCGTCGCTCCGCCTTCCAGCATGATGCGCTCAGCCATTTTACGCGCCGCCTCCAAAAAGGTCACATCATTCATCAGGTTCAGGCTCTGCAGCGGCGAGTTGGTGCGGTTCTCGAAGACCGCGCACTGTTCGCGATTGGGCGAATCGAAGTTCATCATGTAAGGCGGCGGAACGGTACGCTTCCAGTACGTGTACAGGCTTCGGCGGTACTGGTCTCCTTCTTTCGACTGCACGTACCCCTTGTCGCCGGAAAGCTCCTGCCAAAGGCCCGCCGGCTGGTAAGGCTTCACGGACGGGCCTCCGACCTTCTCCACCAACAAGCCTGAGACCGCCAAAGCCTGATCGCGAATCACTTCCGGGCCAAGCCGCAGACGCGGACCACGCGCCAGCAGACGGTTGTCGGGGTCCTTTTCCAAGAGTGTTGGGGCGATCACCGATGACTGCCGATATGTGGCGGACATCACCATCAGCTTCTGCATGGCCTTCACATTCCATCCGCTCTCCATGAATTCGACGGCCAGCCAATCCAACAGTTCCGGATGCACGGGCCACTCCCCTTGGGAGCCGAAATCGTCCACTGTTTTGACGATGCCGAAGCCGAAGTAGGACTGCCAGAAGCGATTCACCGTCACGCGGGCGGTCAGGGGATTGGCGCGCGAAGTCAGCCATTGGGCAAGACACAGTCGGTCGGCGCAGTCTGGCCCCCCGAGCGCTGTCGGAATGCCGGGCGTAACTTTCTCCCCGGGCGCGTCGTACGCTCCGCGCTTCAACACGAAGGTGTCGCGCCGCGCACCATCTGCCATCACCATCACGGTGGGGATCTTCTCGTAAAAGGCATCGCGCTCGGCCTGCGCCTTTTCGATTGCTTCGAGCGCCTGCCGGATTTCCGCCGGCGCGGCAGTGTCCAGGAACGCCAAGTCCAGTTTGGTCTGCTCCGATTTCGAACGCTGCGCCGCGGGCGTCGCGGCAATGGCCGAGATGGGTTCCTGCACAAAGATGGCGGCGGCTTCCGCCGGGGTTAGAGCCCGCTTGTAGATGCGCGCGTCGCGAATCGAGCCATCGAATTTCATGCCCCCGCCGGCGCCCACCCGGATCGGCGTATCCTTCTTGTGAAACGGCTCGGTATTTTGATCGAAGAGAACCCGGGTCTCCCGCGATTCGCCGTCTACGTAGATCCGGACCCCAGACGCCATCCGCTTTCCGTCGTAAGTAACCAGCACATGGTGCCACTGGTTCAAACTGATGGGCTGGGCCGACTCAACGCGCCAGCCCAGGTCGGTGAAACGATGGGTCAAGTGCATGCGGACACGCCCCTTCAGGAGGTAGAGCCCGTGGCCTTGGCTTTCCATGTAGTCGTCGAGGCGAGTGAGGATGGCCCCATCCGGGGCGGCGGGTTTGATCAGCGCGGAGTAGGTGAAGGGCTGTAGGTAGCTGAAGTCTGCGGCGTCTCCGTTAAACGTGCCGGGGCCATCGGAGTAAAACACCCGATCCCTGGTCGGGGTCCAATCGGCGGCGTGTCGAGCGTCCCCGGATTCCCAGTGCGTTTGCGCCGCACGCAGTTGCGGTTGGAGCGCCTGGTACGCACGGCGGCGGGATTCCACCTCGGCGTCCAACTCGGCCAGTTTCTTCTGCTGATCGGGCAGTGGGGCCTTCACAAAAGGCTCTTCGGGACCGTAATTCCAGACGAAGCCGTGCTCGTTGGGTACTTGATTGAAGTATGCAAACAACCGATAAAAATCCTTTTGCGCGATGGGGTCGTACTTGTGATCGTGGCAGCGCGCGCATCCGACGGTGAGTCCGAGCCAAACGGTGGCGGTGGTTTGCGCGCGATCGGCCACGTACTCGACGCGGTACTCCTCGGGTATGATTCCCCCTTCGCCTGTAGTGCGGTGGTTACGATTGAATCCGGTGGCGATGCGCTGATCGAGCGTCGCGTTGGGCAGCCGGTCGCCGGCGAGTTGCTCGATAGTGAATTGGTCGTAGGGCACGTTGCGGTTGAAGGCGTCGATCACCCAATCGCGCCAGCGCCACATCTCGCGCGCGCCATCGGTCTGGTAGCCGTTACTGTCGCCATAGCGCGCGGCTTCCATCCAGCGGAAGGCCATTCGCTCGGCATAACGCGGCGAGGCCAGCAGCCGATCCACCACCGTTTCGTAAGCGGTATCCGAGGAGTCCGCGAGAAATGCCTGGACCTCGGCAGGCGTCGGTGGCAATCCGGTGAGGTCCAATGAAACGCGGCGGATCAGCAGGCGCTTCTCGGCCTCCGGCGAGGGGTGCAGCCCTTCGCGCTCCAACCGCGCCAGGATGAAGCGGTCGATGGAGTTCTTCACCCACGCCGCGTCCTTTACCGCAGGCAAGCCGGGACGCCGCGGAGGGATAAACGACCAGAACGGCTGCCAAGGCGCGCCCTGCCGGATCCAGGTACCCAGCAGCTCTGTCTCGCGCGCGGTCAGCCTGGGTTTCCCGGAAGCAGGCGGGGGCATGCGCTCCAGAGGATCATCGGAAGCGATGCGGCGCAGAATCTCACCGCTTACCGAAGAAGCGCCGTCTTTGAGGTCGAAGCGGAGGCCCGCCTGCCGGTGAGAGGCGTCGGGGCCATGGCAGGCGAAGCAGCGTTCGGAGAGGATTGGGCGAATGTCGCGATTGAATTCGACAGCCTGGGCGAAAAGCGGCGGGACCAGCACCAGCGCGACCGCGGCCAGACAGCACCAGCAGTACCCTCTCCAATGCATTAAGTCAAACTTATCATTGAGTGGGAGACAACTCAAGGGCAGGATGTCTGAGGGGCGTGGCAGGTCGTGTCACTCGAAAGGATCTCGCTCTCCGAGACTGCTAGTTCCGCGAACTGGGAAAGTGACGACGCCGCCCTTGTATCATGACGGTGGGGCGGCACCGCGTCGCGCCCGGGAGTTTCCGTGTGCATTCACCGAAGCCTCGGGCCACTCCCCTGCATGACCGCCTGCCTGCACATTGCCAATCAATGCTCACCAGTCATCGATTGGGCGTGGCCTTGAGACGGTCACCGATCGCTGGACTGAAGATCGACGATTCCTCGTCAGAAGCAATCCGGTGCTCGATTACCGTTTCCCAAGATAAATGCTTCCCGCCAAGTGACGTGACCGACCCGAGGGATTAAACCCCGATGGCGCCAAAGGGAGGCGCCCGTTCGCGCACACCTGGCCCACGTCGCGCCCGGCGCTCCGAGGTAGGGTCTGCGACCCAGCATCTCCGCGACCACCGCCCGCGCGACATTCCGCGGCGGCTGGCTCCGACGGTCCCGCCGGCTGGAACTGGGGCGAAACTGGGGGACCCCTGGGGCTGTAACGAGCCACATCATTTCCTGACGGAATTCTCACAATAGCCCTTATGCGTTTCTCAGATTCCAGCAGCGGCTGATTGACCTGGCGGTCTCAGGTAGCGGAATAGGATACGCGGCTGTGTAGGCAAGGCGACCCGCGCCCCAACGGAGTGCGGGAGGGTTGAGAATGCGAATGACGAAGGTTAGGAAATTGGTTTACTAACGAAAACCAGTAGCTGCGGCATGGTCAAAGCAGGGTAGACTGTCGGGCAAACCGGAACAACTCTGGAAAGGACAGATTCACCACGATGCGGCTTACCATCCTCATTTCCGGCTTGACGGCTGCTTGCCTCGCCCCCCAGGCTGCGGCGCAGTACACCTACCAGACCACGTTGAACCCAACTGGCGGGACCGGTCTCGGCGCTACCTTCGCGATCTCGGCCGATGGTACCACGGCGATAGTCGGGAGCCCTTTGGACAACAGCCAGAACGGATACGCGTATGTCTTCGTCCGCAATAACGGGACCTGGAGCCTGCAAGCAAGCAAGCTCGCTCCCAGCGGCGTCGGGGAGACATTCGGCCATTTCGGCTCCTCCGTCTCCCTTTCAGCCGATGGCAACACGGCCGTCATCGGCGCCAGCGGCGGCGGCAACGGAGGGGCCTGGATTTTCACCCGCAGCGGCGGCACTTGGACGGAGGGACCCAAACTCTTCGGCACCGGATACGCAGGCATTCCCGGCGAGGGCTCCGCGGTGGCGCTCTCCGAGGATGCGAACACCGCCTTTCTCTGCGCCGCCGGAGACAACTTCGCCACCGGCGCATGCTGGGTGTTCACGAGATCCGGCAATACCTGGACCCAGCAAGGTCAGAAGCTGACAGGCAGCGGCGGCGTGGGTCCGTTTGTCAGTTTCGGCCAGTCTCTCGCACTTTCGGCGGATGGCAGCACGGCCATCGTCGGCGCGAATGGCGACACCAACAGCACCGGCGCGGCCTGGATATTCGTCCGCAGCGGAAACGCCTGGATCCAACAGGGGGACAAGCTCGTCGGGACGGGTGCTACCGCCAAGGCGAATCAGAGCTTCTCCGTGGCGATTTCGTCCGATGGCAATACCGCAATCCTGGGGCGACCCCTCGATCAGGACGGGGTTGGCGCAGCTTGGGCCTTCACCCGTTCCGTCAGCACATGGAGCGAACTAGCCAAATTTTCCGGCGCTGGGGCAGTCGGCACGGCCCAACAGGGAACGTCGGTGGCCATATCCGGAGATGGGAACACCGCGGTTCTCGGCGGTCCGAACGACAACTTTCTGCTGGGAGCCGCCTGGGTGTTCAAGCGCACCGGCGGCACCTGGACGCAGCAAGGGACCAAGTTGACGAAGCCGGGCAGCGGCGGTTTTCATGGCACTACCTTGGCCCTCACTCCGGATGCCAGTACATTGCTTGTGGGCGGCGGCTCCGATGCATGGGTGTTCACGCAGCCTGCCCTCTCTGTGAGTGAGAGCCATGTCGGGGCCTTCATACAAGGGCAGGCCGGTGCAACTTACACAGTGATGGTTTCGAACGCAGCCGGCGCGGGCCCGATCAGCGGGACTGTGACCGTGACCGAAACCGTACCGTCCGGCCTGACGTTGGTATCGATGACGGGCGCTGGCTGGTCGTGCCCGCCTGGCGGCACGAGTTGCACGCGAAGCGACTTGCTGACGGGCGGAGCGAGCTATCCGCCGATCACAGTCACGGTCAACGTGGCCTCCAACAGCGCGTCTCCCGCAATCAACCAGGTGAGTGTGTCGGTCGGCGGCGCAGCCACGTCCACGGCCAGCGACCCGACTACCATCCTGCCGGCATTTGCCGATATCCTGCCGACGGATTCCTTCCTTCCCGCGATTGACCTCTTGCGGGAGTCCGGCATTACCACCGGCTGCAGCGCCTCTCCGCCGATGTACTGCTCGACCTCCAATATCACCGAAGCGCAGATGGCGGTGTTCATCGTCCGGTCGGTGATGGGTGGCGACAATTTCACCTACACCCAAACACCGTACTTCAGCGACGTGCCAGTTGGTTACCTGTACTTTCCCTGGATTCAGAAGATGCAGGACCTGGGCATCGCGGTGGCCTGCGGGGCTGGTCAGTTTTGCCCGGAGACGCCGGTGACCCGAGGGATCATGGCAGTACTGATCATTCGCGCACGGTACGGCGTTCCGGTGCCCGTAGACTATCCAGTGACGCCATACTTCACGGATGTGCCGGCGACTCATCCGTACTTCCCATGGATTCAGAAGATGAAACAGTTTGGGATCACGACCGGATGCGGATCAACCACATACTGTCCCGATGACCCCGTGACGCGCGGCCAGATGGCGGTGTTTATCATGCGTGGAGAGTTCAACCAGCTGTTGCCCTCGGGTACGCCGGTGGTGGCGTGGGCGTATCCGGCCAGTGCATCCGCCGGGCAGACCGTGACGGTGACGATCCTTGGTCAGAATACCAACTTCTCCACCACGTTGACGCAAGTGAATGCGGGGACCGGAATTATCGTTAGCAATATCGCGGTTGCGAACGGAACGACGCTAACGGCTCAATTCGCAGTAGCTCCGGGCGCGGCATCGGGTCCGCGGTCGATTACGGTGACCACCGGGAGCGAAGAGGCTACATTGCCAAACGGATTCAAAGTTCAGTAGGCAGATTGGCGGCTCGAGGTATTTTTACGAACCTGGAAGGCAGGCAGTTGAAGAGGGATTAGGCGAATCGCAGTCTTGCAGAAGCAAGGCATAGTGATCGACCAACTCGCGCGAGCTTCGACACAGCCATGGCCGATAACTGACGTTGACGTTATCGTTTTTGGTTCGCGGGCCTTTTGTCCGCGTTGTTTGCCTTTGGGCGCCGCTCATTCGTAGCGTAGCGCTTCACTGGGATCGACGGCAGCGGCGCGGCGCGCCGGAGCCCAGCAGGCGAGTCCGGCTACCGCGATCAGTAGGATCGCGAGGGCGCCGAGAACGAGAGGATCGCGCGACGATTCGGCCAGCCATTGGCGGGCGAACCGGTCGAACACCAAAGTGAATCCGATTCCGACCGCGAGGCCTGCGCCCACACTCATCGACGTAGACGAGAGGACCAACCGCACCATGTCGATGGCCTTGGCGCCCAGCGCCATCCGGACTCCGAACTTGTTGGTGCGAATGAAGCTGACTGAGTTGTTATCAGATTCTGAGCTAGATCAGGCCTGGATCGGTTTGGGTTCCAGTTCCCGCAAGGGATGGTGGGCTCAAGCCC
>Ga0335081_10021240_pt1 | contig 10511 bp, 11 predicted proteins | sample Lox_Sample_35_FD_206713 | JGI IMG/M metagenome (GOLD analysis project Ga0335081, IMG submission 206713) | Soil microbial communities from Loxahatchee National Wildlife Refuge, Florida, United States - Lox_Sample_3.5 | ecosystem: Environmental > Terrestrial > Soil > Wetlands | place: USA...
GGGGCGCAAGTCGATGCTGACATCTCCGATCAACACGGGGTCCTTGGAATCGTCGCTGAAAACAGTGACTTTGATGCTGCTGTAATCCGAGAAGGAGGACGACGACGCGTTGTGCGCGTGCAGCGGGATTGGGAAACGCATTTCGTGGTCCCAGAATGGTGACTGGCCGCCGCGTTTGTCCGTTTTAGTCCGTTCTGCGATAGAGGAAAGACGGACCACGCAATACGGGTCTTGTTTTCCGATCTTTTGTCGGTTCGGCAGGTTTTTCTACACACACATCATCAGAAAATGCCCGGGATTCACTTGCATATTGGGTTGAGGGGGGGGTTGCACGGCTTTCATGACGACGACAACGAGGGTTCCGGCTTTCTTGGCGATCGCGGTGGATGGTCGGATCATGAAGTCGGACGACGCCATTGCCATCGCGGCAATGAGGGAGGCGAGGGGAGGGGAAGACGCACGCGGGACAGCGTCCCGAACCGATCGATCGAGCTGGTGGTGGTGGTTAGTCCTGTCGTGAGGTTGCGCGGCGGAATGTAACTGGTGATGGCCGTATGGGAGGCGGGAACAATTCGCTCGCCAGCCTCTCAAGGGGCAACGTCACGTGCGTTCGCCCCGCATGATTAAAGGGGTCAAGGCGCTGCCACGGGAGAATCCGACGCGTCGTCGGGAATTCCCCAACATCATCTCCCGTGCGGACACGCTGTCTTTGAGTTGCCAAGTGTCTCGGCTCTCCATGCCAATATTCTTGTGTGAACATCACGAGCCGCCTAATCCTCAAACTTGCTGCTAAATGTTGAAGAATTCTGATACGTCGCCGCGCCCTTCAGCGGCCTACGGCGGAAAATTTGCACTGTTCTTTTGCTCACACCTGCGCATCCGAAATTGCATCTGGTAAGACATGCCACCATATCGGCCTTAACGACATTAAATCATTCAGAGAACATGTGAACCCAACCGATTTACCGTGAAATGGCCCGCCGGAAGCCTCGAATAAAAGTTCGATGGGTGCGCCGCGCGTGCCATGCAAACCTCCCGCTTCAGCAGTCAGGGCGAATTCAAAAGCGCATGGAGCCTAGCGACCAATTGTTACGTCCGAACAATGCCGTTCCATCATCGAAAACTTGCTCCTCCGTCGTTTTCAAGGCTTGGCCATCAGGTGCAAGACCGAAATCATCAACCTTATCGAGAATAGGCCAACCTTATCCCTTCAATCCCGAAGGGATTGGCGCCCGGCAGTCATCGAAAACAACCCACCTTCAAGACCTTCAAAATCCGCACGAGCCTGACGCCAAGATATTGCCTTGGCGAACACTGAATATTTCTGGGCTGTTGGCGGGACTAAATCGTTTGCTTACGAGAAGCTGCTTGGCAACGGCGGCCATGCAACGGTCCATCAAGTAGAGCCCTTTTACATTTTTTCGCATGCACTGTCTCGTGCGCAGATTCGCGATGACGGAATTCCGAGCGTCTACACAGTCCGAGTCTTCGCAAGGAAGATTGTCGTGAAGGGACTATGCCTCGAGGCCTCGGAGAACGAGCAACGCGCCATCCAAAAGCGTGCAATGAGAAAAATGAGAACATAATTCATGTCCTTGGGGTGGGACGTTTATCCATAACGATGTGTCGTGCCTGTATATCGATATGAAATTGTGCGACTTTACCTTATCAGACTTTATCAAGTGGAATGCAAAGACCATGAAAGCTCTGCATGATCCGAAAACCGAGATGATCGCTTCCAAGACGTCGACCTGGAATATCATGAAGAAGATTATTACGAGCGGCCTTGCGTTCATACACGATCAGAAGGAAATCCATCGGGATATGAAACCGCAAAATGGTAGCCAACTCATGTATTTTCAGTGTATTCTTACAGTCAGTCCTGTTCTCTTGAAAACGTCGTTTGTGGAAGTTGATGGACTTTGGCGTCACGACCGAGGGGTCTGCATCAAACGAGGCATTCACAGTTTACATCCAAGGGACATCCGGGTATCGCTCACCTGAGCCCATCAACGGAAGCGCCGCGTTCACAAACAAAGTAGACATTTGGTCATTGGGGTGTATCGTTTACGAACTCATTGTCGGTTCTCAGTTATTCAGGAATGACTGCCAAGTGGTCGAGCACGGCCGAGAAATACGCTCCGTACAAATCGAATGTCCCGGAAATGTACGATTCCGAGTTTAGTTTTGTCATCATTGGTCTGATTCATGAAATGCTGGCTATCGATCCATGTGCTAGACCTTCCGCGGACGAGCTCCATTCAAAATTTGTCGACTATTATCGCAAAGCAATGGACCGCCTATCGACCCGATTTCCCCTTTGTTTCCACTATGAAGGACGGGAGCTTTACCCAAGAGGAGAGTACAGAAGATGATCTAGACTCGTGGGATTGTCGTACTATCTAGAGAGTTACGTTAGCTAAACCGGAGTTAGAATACTGGGAGAAAGAAAAAGAGGAATCTCGATCTTCGGCACGATTTGGTTGTCGCTATCACGGGGAAGACTCTCTTGCAAGGACCTTCATACGCCCGGCTTGAATTGCTCCCCATTTTGAAATTTGGGCACGATGATGAACTCCTCACGCTCAAAGATTGATGTCAATTTGAGACGATCAATGCCTTAACCGGACTGCATCAAGAGACATTCCTGTTGAAATTCCAGCCTCCATTGCCCAATATTGGATCCCGGATCAATGCCTTCGCTATCGGTAGGTGTAGCGCTATCAATTGGCTACACCCGTCAATCCATATAGGGGTCGATGGCCCGCGAAAAGGCGTCCGGGCTTCCCGAAAGCTTCTTTCCGATGAGTCTTTGACGATCAGTCAACGATCAATCGAGTCGTGATGTCTGCGGACTGGGCCCCAAGGATGGAATATTTTATGGGCGGATCCCATCTCATGGTGTTTACCAAGGAAAACTATATCCCGGTCGGTTACTGCTTCGATTCAGAGTTAAACCTCATCACCGTAGTCACGGTTTCCGAACCGCTCCCGACACCGTTGCTCTTTGATTTCTATCTCACGAAACCTGGCGCATACGATCACCATACCAGAGGGGCTGGGTGTCCGCTCAGCAATGTCTTGGCACAATCACAACACCTCTGTTGCATACGTCCAATTTAGATTCATGGCTCTAGGAGAGCGCGGGAAGACGGAACGCAAGCTGCAAGGCCGTTTTCACCTTGTCGAAAACCCAGCCGAGTCGACCGACAATCGAAATCCTACTTGCGCCATTAGCTTCGACCATGTTTTCGTACCTGACGCTTGCTTGCTGTCAGCGCTCAATACGCACTCTGGCGGAATTGAAAGAACCGAATTTACTCTTCAATCAGCTGAAGATACTGTTCTGTCGAGCGGCATTGCTGGGTTCACGGTAATGCGGGACGCGATTTCCGTTTTTGAAAGTTGACGGAAGATTCTTCAGGTCAGGAAAGTTACCGATTAGAGTACAAGCCGTGTCGTTGCACGGCATTTTATATAGGAAGCTGAACTTTTGTAATTTCGATCAGCATTATTGTCATACGCTAATTATGCTATCGCCCTGATATCAAATTTAAGCCCCCATTCCAACTTCCGTCCGTTGCCCCAATCAAACGCCTAGCTCAAGATGAATAATACCGGCATCTCTCCGTAATCAAACCTATTCAGCGACTTTCGTCGAACTCCGACGTCGTTGGAACCAATTAGGCTCCTTCTGATTGTCCTCCTTCTGATAATGCTGCCGTTTTTCATCCTGTAAGATTTTGGCAATATTCGAACTTTTGAAAGCCCCAGTAGCATAATTACTGGCAGTCCGTCCTTTCTTATCCTTCGCCTCAACATCCGCTCCAATGTCCAGCAAAATTTCAAGATTCTTGTGACGCCCCTTCACAACCGCACACAGCAGCGCCGTCCGACCCTCCTTGTTCGCGGTTTCGACGTTGGCTCCATTGGCAAGCAACAACTTGACCATTTCTTCACTGCTGTACATGGCTGCGAGATTGAGCGCCGTGTCGCCTTCTGCATCCGCGGCTTCGACGTTTGCGCCTTCGTTAATAAGGAGTTTGACGACTTTGGGCTTGGAGGTACGGATGGCGCGGTGGAGGGCAGTTGAGCCGTCGTTGGCCGTGGCTTCGATGTTGGCATTGCGTTCGAGAAACATTTTCACCGTGTTTTCCATTCCGCTTTCCGCTGCGAGCATTAACGGGGTCTCGCCAGATCTCGTTCGTGCTTCGATATCAACGCCCTTTTCGATTAAGAGTTGGGCCGCGAGGAGATATCCCCAGTCCGCGAAAGCGTGGATAAGTGAATATCCGTGGCCGGTGCCGACGACGCCTTTGCCACTCAGCTCGATATTGGCGCGGATTTCTCTCAACAACCGTTCGTTTCTGGCATCGAAGTGAAGGATGTCTTTGAGATACATAACACCGCATTTCGCGGCAGCGTCTTTTGGAGGCATATGTGAAAGATGTTCCAATTCGGCGCAGTCTTTCGTCAGTTTCGTCAGATTGGACGAGAGGATTATTACATCGGAAACCACTCGGTAACATGGCGCTCGTCTCCGTGACACCAGTCACGTCGCCTTTGGCCTCGTAAATCCTGACGAGAAGATTCACCGACTGGTAATAAAGGACATGCTGAGGTCCGAGGATGATTCGCCGTCCATTCACGGCTCGAATCGCATAATCCTCCGCATCGTCGTACTCCTCTTTGAAGTACTTGATGTTAGCCAACATGTGCATTGCCTGCAGTCCCTCCTTAGTATACTCCTTTCGTCCGCGGAATAGATCAGTCAAAAGCAACTCGGCGTCGTCCCATTCTCCGCGATCGTAGTACTCCGCTGCCAGGCGCCGTTGTATATCTTCCCGACCTTTGAACCTGAATCTAAACGCTAGAAGTTCCTCAACAGTCGTCCATTCACATTTGTCGCACCCTTCTTCGGCTAACCTGAGTAAAGTCTCATCTCTCCCTGCGAAACCTTCATCCACAAGCTTCTCCACATCTTCCCATCTCCCGAGTCGCGCGTAGCCGATCGTAAGGGATTTAAGGATTTCGCCTTTGGCTTCCGATAAGGTGGCCGTCTGACGCTGACGCTCCAGTAAGATGACTGCCTCTTCATTCCGGCCCTCGTCCAACAAGCGGTCGCAGAGTTGTGTCATCTTTTCGAACGGAGACAGCGCCTCGGCGGTGGGATCGCTGAATTCCTGGGTGGGTGAATTGTTAGCGCTATTGGAAATATTGCTCGGTCGCGAAGCATTTCTGGACCGGGGTCTTGGTGCAAGGTAAGCGACAGCTTCCGTTAACGAGAGTCGCTTTGAGTTCCTCATCGCGATGTTCGTTATTGTGGAGGACGGTCACAATGCGTCAGAACATCGCCGGCGAGGTTGATCGATCGTTCTTAGAGTTCGCTTGGAAGAGCGGCTGTAGAAGGACCAAATATGCGGTGTTGGCGGTCACGCAACTTTGATTATCGTGGGGGAAGCGCCGAACGGATGGCCCACGTTGCGAGTCGGAAGAGTGCAGCGATGACGCACGAGCCAAATCTTATGTTGAGTATTCCGGATTGCCGGGCGTGGCTGCACAGGTTTGCGTGATTCTTTGACAAGTTCGGTGCTCGAGCTCTTCGGGATTTTCACACTTCTTTGATAGCGTTTTTGGTCCCCAAAGTCCGCGGTCCGCTCAAACCGCTGTTCTGTGGCTTGAAGTATGTCGTTACGGTCCCGAGGGTCCTTCTTCGGGCTGGCAGGACCTCTCGTAAATGCTCCCCGTAGGCTAATAATAAAATATTTTAAGGTTAACCAATAGCAAAGCGTGGGGGCGCGGGATGTCCAGGGTCGAGCATTCCATTGGTCAACCGCCTTATTATTTCTCTCACCGCCGTCCCGAAAGTTCGAGGCGTAATCTTATCGCACGGTTTGTTGAGATCTCCTTATTAACTTGTCGCTCTCGCAGCAATAGTGCGATCGGAAATGATTCAAATCCACGTGACGAAAACCTCTTCAGGGGGACACCGCCCCCAAGGAGCCGAACGTTGCTAATTTTGTTACAGGATCCTTGATCGCGACCTAAAATCTGCAGCATTTGTCTCGTGGAATGAACGGTGATGGTTGGTCAGATATCGATTTCCTGAATTATATGACTACATGACATGTTCTGTATTGATAAATGATTAGAATGGTTGAAGATGTTCTTATATCGCATTTGCATTACGGTCGACACGCACTAAGGTTTCGCCGATCCACGTACAATGCCATTGCCTTCGTATGGGTTCCTGACTCAGTGGCTAATCGCCAGCTCCAAAACGCTTCCGCAAATCAATAAATTCTGATGTTATGCAATTTTGGTTCGTACCTTTAACCGGCTGCCCCAATCACAATAAGGCAATTAATGATTCCGTTGATTCAGAATGTCCACTCTCGACTCCATGTTGGGCTAGCGAGAGATAAAGTGACCGGAAAACTTACGTTCCAAGTTAACGTCCCGCATATGCTTTTTCTTACGACAACATCTTTCCTACCTTAGGCATTGTATCAGATCTCTTGCATATATATTTCTCCGCCTTTCCGTCAGTGGAGTTCATGTAAGAGTTTACAACATACGATTTTTCAAGCGATTTCCTATTCCTTTGAACGTTTCGATCCCCCTTTTTGCCGCTGCCCAACGTCCGTCTAACTTCCGTTTGACGAATATTGCACCACGGTCGTGCTGATGAATAACCTTGGAGACCCACCCAACTCACCCAATTCACACCCATCGCTAGCAGAGCAATACTCGGAAGGTACACCCAACCAGACGTGGGGACTGCAGTGCCCGGGATCCTCGCTACTGGACAAACCAAAGACCGTGTCGCGATCGATCTTTTGAAATACTTCAACGGCTCCTTGAGTTCTACTAATTTTGCTGGCAAGCCACACACGGTAAACTTCCTTGTCGACAGCGGCGTTCCGCCGCTGATCAAAATCAGACTCGCCAACACCAATTCTTCCATCCGCTACTTCTTCCTCACCCTTCGCTACCAATATTTCGGGGCCCTGCTGGGACGCTGGATGCAGGGAATGTGTGGTTTTATGAACGATCCGAGTCAATACCTAGTCCACAAATTCATGAGCCCTGAGATGGATTATTTCACTACTCGGGTCAGCCGCGATGTTCGGAGTCGGCCCGCCAGATGTGTTAAACTGTTGGCATGCCACTGAACGGCACGATTAATCAACGATGTTCCGCCCCCAAGCGTGGTTATACCGGCTCAACGAACGCAACTTCAAGCAATTAGTATTAAGCGGCACAGCGGGAAGCAGCGGTGGGACCCCCGGCAGTGGCGCCACTTGTTCTCGGACCACGCATGCTATTGTATTTGCCAGTGTGGCACTGTAATTATTCGCTGTCTTCATGGCAGGTAGTTTTATGTATTTCCTCGTTATCTAAATGTTTGTAATGAGAATTCTCCAAGCCCGTTTGTCGATTCGGTAATCCAATTAGCTCATCGAGGCAAGTGGGATTAACGGCCGACTGCAACAGTATCCTTTACCGGTTTATACTGATGAGAAGAAGCACTGTTGCGGTGAGCAATACGAGCGTCGTCGACATTCTCTTTTGCGACCGATGCGCGCCAGCCCGCCGCCACTGGCAACCTCCTGAGGCCTTTCACCTCCTTTTTCGTCCAACCGATATATCTGCTTTCTGAATTTCGGTCGGTTGCCGAACGCCGACCGAGTTTAGTCGGTGAGGGTCAGTGTGCACAAGGGGTTATTCACATATGTCTGATGCATGGTAGAGATGAACGCTATGGTATGTTCGGAGATTGTGCAATCCAATGAGATCACGACACATACTTGCCTTTTCATTTATTTTCGAGTAAATGCGCCCCTATCAAATTCATGCTGTCAAGCCAAAGAGCCTGTCTGTGAGCCACGCTCATGAAATCTGATCTCAGTACCTTGCTCATGAGATTCCACTTGTCTCCTAAAAGTAGTATCCCTCCCTGTCAGGCCAAACATCCCCCTCACATTCGTCAAATCTTCCAATTCCGAATCCTCCTCGTCACCCTCATCGATCTTGGCGTTCATCATCCCCTCGTGCTCCTCTTTTTCATGCTCCAAAAGTGTCGCTGCCGCGTCGTCTTTCTCTTGATCCGTCCATGACCAATCCGCCTCCAAAATCTCCGGCATTTGCCACAATTCGGCAATGGTCTTTTTCACCCCATCAAATTTGAATCTCCCGGTGCTTTCCAAGTGCCGAAGTTTACACCAGACCCAGACACGCAGTTCGGGTGGGACCGTCATAGCCGCCGAGACCAAACCAGGAAAACATGGGAAGAGAAAATCGGGGCTCGATACGAATGAGGCTTCCAAACCCGCGAAGGTTCGACATAACTCGATGACATAAGGGACTGGACGTTGATTGTAAGGAGAACTGGGACGGTTGAGGATGGAATTAACGAAAGGCTGGAGGAGCTCGTGGACATAAGCTAAGATGCCATATATGACATAACGAAGAAAACCCGCTTGCGGACAATCTGTGACGAAGTCTATATAGGGAAAAGGGGGACAACAATGCGCGTGATTTGAAAAGGTCGAGATGGCACGTCCACTTGACGTGAAGACTTCGACGACGTGCTTGGAGCGCGAAAATGCGGTTATCTCTTTCGCAAAGCCGGCCAATTGTTCCTCCAGCTGGATTGCGATCTCAAGTTTTAGAGCAGGCTGATTCAACGCCTTTAATTGCAACATCAATTGTTGAATCTCCATGAGTCTCGTATCAATGACCCATAATTGTGGCCACAAATCATCGAGAAGTCGAGGAATACGAATATTACGCGACAACCGTGGGTACTCACGTTGAGCGGGCTCCAATCGAGCGTGGACGTTTGCGATACGCCATGATTGAGGAAGTGTATAAGTATAAGCCGCACTGAGACAGCAAATATCCTCGAGTGAGATATACCATCCAAGTATATATCGTCCCACGGGAGTTGAACAGAACACCTCCGGCGAAGTGAACGCATAGAGCACTCGGCCGACTCCCTCTGTATGCCGAAAACACTTGGACATTTCGCCGAGAAAGCGCTGAGGTCAATTGCTGTTCTGTTGAAGCGCACATACATCAAAGGAAGCGAGTTGTAAAACCGTACAGACGATCCCTAATATTTCGGCCTTGAGTTGCTCTGGACTTGCCAACAGCTCTGGTAACTTTTTAAGTGCGAGCGAGTAGTACCAAAACGCGTGTTCGCGATGACCCTCCTCTTTGGCCGAATACACCAGAGCAGCAAAGGCTGCGATGGCATGGCCTAAAGGTGCAAACGAATGCGCGATAGCGAGGAGATCTTTTTTGAAGAATTGAGGGTAATCCTGGAAGAGGAAATAATGTACGTAAAAGATCTTTTCCCGGTGAAAGCGGTGGTAGAATTCCAAGACAGGGTTTCTGTTCTGTCGCGGGGCCTGTGAGACATGAGGTACGAATGTTGCGACGGATCCATAGGTGTGTTGGACGAAGGTGTCCACGTGCCGGGAGTCGTGCGGCGGCGCTTGTGACGAAAGGAGAGAAATTTGATCGAGATCGAGAGGATCGATGATGCTGAGGGGGAACGGAGTGAATTTAGAGGGCCGAGGTACTGGAAGCTGAGCTGAAACGGCTTCCGGAAAGTCGTCTAGGCCCCAGTCGAATTGGGAGGGTTGATGGACATCTTCAGTCTCATGGACCTTGGGATTGCCGGGTGAGTGGATGTTGGACACGTTATCTAACCCATCGTCGGAATCATGTTGTGTCGTCAGCCGTTTCGATCCCTCGGCGGAAGGATACAAGCAAGCTCGTCCTTTTTTCAGACATCGATTACAATTAGGCTTGGTTTCGTCGCACTAGCAACAGGGGTTAGTTTGCGAAGCTCGCTTAGATTTGGCTATGATTGGCTGGACGATTGGGGGGCAATGGAACCTTGACACGTCGTGCCCGACATGTGTAACATCCTAGAAATGTCAGTCGCCCCGGGGACAGCTGAGAGCATGCCTGTTCGGCTGCGTTGGTAAAATTTCCTCCTTCGTCGGAAGGGATCTGTCATTTGATTCGCATCAAACGCGGTCTCGGCGTGTCCGGGAAACATAATGGTAAAAAAAGCTTTAAAGTGTCGAAATCATCTTGATTACTTGCGCCAAGCGCCAGTTCAGATGACAATAATCCACCCACTCCACACGGCGCTGCGGACCGAAAGACCAGACCGAGTCTTCCCTCATTCTGGCTGGTTTTCTTTCGCAGAGAGAAAAGAGCCTAAAAGATGTTCCTTTTAGGAGAGGTTGTATTTCCAGACTTGACGGAGATATCCCGACCGGAAACATGAGTTTTAGCATCTGATGATGGAGTCGGGCGCTTGAGTTCAAATTTGCAGCGCGGTTGCTAGGCTCGACGCAAGCACTTGTTTTTCGAGTAAGGCGCCGTGAGTTCAGGAACTATCAGTACAAATCGAATACGAATCTATTTTCAAGGAATTCTGGTACTCCAACAGACCACCCCTCCCCCGCAACCCTTTTGACCCCTGAGAT
>Ga0335081_10021241_pt1 | contig 10510 bp, 12 predicted proteins | sample Lox_Sample_35_FD_206713 | JGI IMG/M metagenome (GOLD analysis project Ga0335081, IMG submission 206713) | Soil microbial communities from Loxahatchee National Wildlife Refuge, Florida, United States - Lox_Sample_3.5 | ecosystem: Environmental > Terrestrial > Soil > Wetlands | place: USA...
GACATCGACCTGCAGCAGGTGCTCGCCGATGCGTCAGCCGGCCGCGAGGAGAGTCCCGCGAGGCGCCCGGGACGCGGGACCGGGATGCCGACCGGCCGGATGCCCAACCGAGGCGTCGACCGGCCGCCGGCACCGGACGAGGTCCAGCAAGCCCGGCGCTACGCCACCCGGCTGCGGCAGGCGATGACGCAGGGCACCAAGCGGATCGACAAGCGCACCCCCGGCGGGCGGTTCGACGGGCGCGCCTACGCCCGCGGCAAAGCACAGCAGCAGGCCGGACGGCCCGTCAGCACCCACCCGTGGCGGATCACCCAACGTGTCGCCGCGCCGATCCAGGAGCCGCACGTCGGGCTGGTGATCGACACCTCCGGCTCGATGGCCGCCTACGAGTACGCGCTCGGACCGATTTGCTGGATCCTCACCGACGGCCTCAGGCAGATCGGCGGGCGCTGCGCCACCGCCCTGTTCGGCGACAACGTCGCCCTGCTCGCCGACGGGAGGCGACCGCTGCCGCTCGTTCGCGGGATCAAGACCGGCGGCGGCACCGCGTTCGCCGGCGACGCCATCGAGCTGCTCTGCGAACACCTCGAAATGACAAACCCCCGCCGCCCCCGACTCGTGTACGTGCTCTCGGATGGAGGCTGGGCCGACACCCAGGCCGGAGTCGCACGGGTCCGCTGGCTCGCCGAGCAAAACGTCCCCACGATCCACCTCTCGATCGGAATCGCGCCGCTGAGCGTCGAGTGCGACCGGATCCACGTCATCACCGACCCGGCCCAGGCGCTCGACCACATCGCCGCCGACACCGTCGCGGCGCTGCGCGCCCGCACTCGCACGCGACCCACAACCCCCTCCACCTGAAAGGACACCGACCGCATGCCCAGCCCCAACTTCGCCTTGCTGCCCTCGTCCGCCCTGTTCGACGTGACCACCATCGCCAAGGCACCCGTGGAGGGCAAGATCGAGCGCGTCGCGCTCGAGGATCTCGAGCTCGCACCCAACCCCCGCAAGCACATCACCCACGACAGCATCCACTCGCTCGCCGCGCTGCTGATGCGCACCGGGCAGCTGATCCCATGCATCGGCCACCGCCCCACCCCCAACCAACCCGAGGTGCTGCTCTACGACGGCCAGCGCCGGCTGCTCGCCGCGAAGGCCAGCCACGAGCTGTCAGGAACCGAAGGCTTCGAAGGCCTCGCGCCGGTCCGCACCCTGATCGTGCTGCTGCTCGACCACGAGCCCACCTCTGACGAGATCAGGCGCATCCAGGCCCAAGCCAACCAACGCGAAGAGCTTAGCCTCCTCGACCAGCAGGAGCAGTTCGCCGACTGCTGGCACGCCCGCGCCGGCTTGCGCGAAGACGAGCGCGTCCTTGCGGTCTGCGCCGACCTCGGCATCTCGCCCAAGCGCGCGCACAACCTGCGCCGCCAGCTCACCCTCCCCGAGCCGATCCGCGAACGCGTCGCCGAGCGCCCCACCGGACCGCAGCTGTCGGTCACGATGGCAAACCGCCTCGCCGACATGCACGAGATCGCCCCCAACCTCACCCAGGCCGTCGCCCAGCGCATCACCAGCACCGACCTGCACGACAACGCACTGCGCGACCTCGGCGCGTTCGTGCACCGCACGATCGTCGAAGACGAGCACAGCTACGCCGTACGCATCGACGACGGCGCCATGCTCGACGCCGCCGAGCAGATCGAGCGCGCCCGCGTGCACCTCACCGCCACCGACCGCGACCAGCTCGCGCAAATCCTCGCCTGCGAGCAGGGCAAGGTCGACCGCGAGCTCGACACCCTCACCGCCCGCGCCAAGACCAAGGCGCTCAAGATCAAGATCACCCCCGAGACTCGCGACCGCGCCCGCGCCGGACGCTACGCCTTCGTCCACAGACGCGGACAGGACTTCGCCGACGGCATCTGGGTCGTCAACGCCCTGTTTATGATCGACCTCGTCCGCGAACACCTCGCCGAGCACCACGACGACCAGCCCGCACGCGAGGAGGCGTTCTTCGCCGGCGCCGGTCTCGACGACGACGAACTCCATGCCGCCGGACACGAAGACCGCGCCCAAAGAAACGCCCAGCGCCTGCGCCACGCCGAGGCCACCAACAGCAACCTCGGACTCGGCCACGACCTCCGCGCCGGACTCATCGACACCACCCCCGGCCAACTCCACGCGCTCAAAGCGATCATCTGCCACCTCCTAGCCCACCACCACCGCGACGTCATCGCCTACGGCGCAGGCTGGACAAACCAACACCGCCAGCAACCCGTCGGCGACACCGGCCGCCACGAACCCCGCCAACCCGACGCCATCCTCGACGCCGAACTCAGGCGCGCGCTCGACGACCCCGACCCACTCCGCGGCATCGCCCACCTCACCGCCAGCTGGGCCGCCGCCTTCGTACTCGACCCCGACGGCATCACCCGCACCAAAACGCTCGGCACCGAACGCATGACCCGCAAGCTCGCCGACGCCCTACCCGGCGGCCCCAACCCGCTACGCGCAGCCGTCTGGGAGTTCCTGCGGCCCATGCTCTCCCCCCGCCTCGCCACTCTTCACCGCGACGCATTCGTGTTCGACCAGGCGCTCGAGACCACCGTTCAGCTCGCCGCCCACCGCGCGGAATCCGACCTCGCCGACCTCGACCTCGACCTCGACCTCGACCTCGGCAGCATGTAACCCCGCTGGGTCTCCGTCCCGCCTCCCGTCCCCCCGCCGACAGGCGCCGGGGCGGGAGGCTCGTGCTCGACCCTGCCCCCCTTTTGCGCAGCGAGGCTGTCCAGCACGTCCGGTAGCAGCCGGATCGGGCGACACTGGTGGCGTCGAAGTCCAGCGCGATTGGTCGCTGGCTGCTGGTTGCGCCTTGCGCTATATCAACGTGCGGATCTGGTTGGCTTGGATCAGGGCGAGGCTGGCTTTGGTCCGCGTGGAGGAGGCCTTCGCAAGCGAAAGCGACGATTCCGTGCCCCACTTGGCGGCCGAGTAACCCGACCATGCGGCCAGCAGCGCCACAACGGACAGCAGCACCGCCTCAACGATCGCGACCCAGCGGTCACGCTCAGCGTGCTCGGCCGGCACGTCCTCCGCTGTCGTGTGCTCACGATGCTCGGCGATCTCCTTGCCAACCTCGCTAGGCGACAGGCCTTCAGGCACAGAGATGCTCCATTTGTGTCGATGACGGCTTGACGCGCTGAATCTGCCGATCCGAGCCCAGCCAACTCATGCGCGGGGATGGTCGCAACGCCACCACCCATATCGCGCCGCGCGGACCAGGAAGGAAACGGCCCTGAGTGGCTTTCGGCTCGGGCCCGCCGCCCCCCGTACCGGGCGGTGGTCGTGCTCAATGGTGCTTTCCCTTAACGACACGGGCGAGGGCGACGAGGACCAAACCGCCCACGGCGACGATGGCCGCGGTGAGTATCACGGCGACATTCTTTTCGGTCATCTCTGCTGGGCCTGCTCCGCGGCCTGAAGGGCGCGCTAGGTGTCGTCGTGTGCGGACTGCATCGCCTCGTCTCCACGTTCTTGATCGATGTCCCAGCGACTTGAGCGCTTCTTGCTCCGTGTGATCTCCTTCGGTTCGAGTTACGAGCTGTTTCGATTCTTTCCATAGTCGCCGGGAAGCGCAGCATGCGCCCTCGAACCCGACCCGACATCGGCCAAACGGGATGATCCTCGTAGCCGTATCCGCACCTCTCCGCAGGCGACGAGGCGCATGCTTCTGGCGCGGCGAGCGGCACTCCTCCGAAGCCGACCGCGCGGCCGCGTCGCGCTCGCGTGACCCCTGCGCTCGCACCCGCGTCACCGTGATCGAGCGCCTCGATCTCGGCCCTCGAGCTGCGTGCAGCTCATTTCCACCAGAACGGATGATGAGGGGTCGCCACAAAGCCCATAAGTTCGGGCTGGTACTGAGAGCCGGTGCCCGAAGGAGTCGACTCCGATGAGCCTCAGCAGCCTGGGGCGCGCTCATTTTTCATCGGCCGCGAGCCCGACGTTGTGATGACCGAAGAGACCAGGAACTTGTTCAACCGTCCCTCTGCTATAAGCGGGATGGCGTGTGGCTCGGTCTCGTCTGGAGGCAACCGTGGCTGACAGCGTGGGGCGGGGCAGTGCCGATCTCGAACCGGCGCCCGAGGCGGCCGCCAGCGCCCGGGACGGAAGCGGGGCGAAGCAGCGCCTGATCGTCGTGCTCGCTGTTGCGCTGGTCGTGCAGATGCTGTTCGTTTTCTCGTATGTCGGTGCCTTCCACTCACCGAAGCCTCACGACATCGCGCTCGGCGTGGTCGGCTCTCCCGCAATGCCGGCTGGCGTAGGGAAGCGGTTCTCGTTGAAGACGACGTCTTACTCGAGCCAGGCGGCTGCGCTGCGCGCGATCGACGAGCGGAAGATCGTCGGCGCGTTGGCGGCAGCAGCGGTGTAGAGCCAATGTTGGTTCGCTGGGGAATCCGAGTCGGTACCTCACTCGCCGGTGTCGCGGTCGGGATCCTTGTCTCGAGCGCGGTGCTCAGCGACTTCTCGATCGACGCGGCGGCGGTCGTTGAGGCAGTTCTCATTTTCTGGCTCGTCCACCTTGTGGTCCAGCTGTTCGCCCTTAAGGTGCTTGTCCACGAGCCGTCGATAGCGTTGGCCGGGCTGCTCGCCCTCGCTTCAACGATCGTCGCATTGATCATCGTCAACGCCATCGTTAGTGGCCTTAGCATTCATGGCTTTCAGACGTACGTGTTCGCGACGTTGATCATTTGGGTCGCGACGTCGATCAGCGACATGATCGGCCGTCGTATGATCAAAGCGCGGCGGCGGGGAACGACGAAGGGGCAGAAGGAAAGCGCATAGGTCAATCGCCCGCGCGGCTGCGTGTTCGGGTCAGCGGCTCGTCATGTGGCCCACCGCGCCACATGACGATCCGTAGCACACGTCAAATATCCGGGGATGGGAATCGACGACATCGAGCTTGACGCTGAGGAGGTGGGGTCACGGCTGCACGCCTTGTTTCAGGCGGCGAACGCCTCGACTTCGAGTTTGCGTGTGTACTTTGATGCGCGTTCGCGGCATGGAGGACGTGGGCTGGGATCCGTTCGTCGAGACGCACCAGCTTGTCACGGACCTAATGACGTTGATCAATGCGCCGCTAGTCGCATACACCAAGGTCAGTCCTGGGCTTCTGCTCTACGGCCACCTGACTGAGGTTGGCTCGATGTACCAGATCCTCGCCAACTTTATGCGTATCGTCGGTGGCGAACGGTATGCGATCGATCCACTCCCCGACCGCTACCCCCGCAACCGCAACGGCCAGCCGCAGTTCCTATCGACGGCAGGGAAGGTGCGCGCGTTGAAGGAGATGCTTAACCCCGTTGGCCAGCCAGCAGTCGTCGCGGCGCTCGACTGGTTCTTCAACGCGTCAGTCCGAAACGCCTTCGCTCACGCCGACTACACGCTCCACCGTGAGTCGTTCCGCGCCCGCTCCGAGTGGTTCGAGGTCGGCGGCATACAGACACCCGAGATCTCACTTCCTCTCCTCGCCGGTCGGGACCAAGGCCCCGTTGGCAGATGCGAGCTCGGCCTCCACGGCATGGTCCACCGAGACGTGGATGTGGTCGCGGCCGATCGCTTCAAGGACGCCGTCGCGATCTAGCAACTCTATGATCGAAGGCCTGACTCGGGCCAGCCGGAAGGAGGAGTGAGTCGCGTGTGCCACCTCGGCGAGCTCGCCGAGCGCCTGAGACCCCTGTGTGTCGATGAAGTCGATGCTCGAGCAGTCGAGCACGACAGCCGTGCCCTTCCTATCGTCAGCGAGCTCGAGTTCGCGGACGCGGTCTGACAGGGCATCGGCGGTGGCAAAGAACAGCCCGCCGTCGAGCCGCAGAACGCTGATGCCGGGGAACGTCTAGTAGTCGGGGTGCTCGAGGACCGCGCGGAAGTCGTGCGTGTGCGGGACCTGCCCGAGCTCCCGCATTCCGGGCGAGGTCGAAACGTAGACGAGCCATAGGACCGACAGGGCGACGCCGATCGCGATGCCCCGGAGCACGCCGAACGCCAGGCACCCAAGGAGCGCGAGCATCGCGATCGAGAAGTCGAACTTGTCGACGCGGAACAGACGCTGCACCGCCGGGACGTCCATCATGCCCAACACGACCGCCTCGATGATCACCGCGCCCAGGACCGGCTTGGGAAGCTTCTCGAACACCGGTGCGAGGAAGATCATCGTGAGCAGAACCACGGCGCCCGTCCAAAGCGTGGAGGCCTGGCTCTTTGCGCCCGCGTTGTCGTTCAGCGAGTCGCGGAGAGGCTGGTCGACACGGGGATTCCGTGGAACAGCCCGGACCCGACATTCGCGAGCCCCTGCGACAGGGATTCCTGGTCGACGTCGATGCGGTAGCCGTGCTTGAAGGAGAAATGGCGGGCGTCGCCGGCGCTCTGGGAGAAGCCGATCATGACGATGCCCACCGCGGCGGTCGTCACGTCGACGATGTGGTCTTTGATCAGAGTCAGGCTCGGGATCGCTGGCGTGGGGACACCGCTGGGAATCGTGCCGATGATCTGGACGCCATGCTTGTCAAGGCTGAACACGACCTCCGCGATGATCCCGAGAACGACGACCACCAAAGTCCGGGGGACCTTCGGTGCGAGAAAATGAAGCGCGAACAGGGCCACGAGCGCGATCACGCCGACGAGGACCGTCAGTCCGTGCACGTTGCCGCTGAGTCCGTTGATCCACGAATGCAGCTTCTGGAACGCGGTCTCGCCGCTGCTCTTGGTCCCCGTGATGTTCTTCAGCTCGCCGATCGCGACGTCGATTCCCGCTCCGAACAGGAACCCGACAATCACGCTCTTGGAGATCAAGCTCGCGATCCACCCCATCTTCAGCGCCCGCATGACGACGAAGATCAGGCTGGCGGCGATCGTGATCCCGGCGACGAGCCCCGCCGCCTGGTTCCCGTTCAGGGTCCCGATCGTGATGACTGCGGCCCCCGCCACCGCCCCCGGCGCCGCGCCCGAAATCGGACGACCAAACGCTACGTCCCGGTCACCGCACCCAGCATCAGGGAAATTCCGCCGTCGCGGTGAGGAACCTCCGCACCGAGCCGGACCTGGCCGCCCACCGCGATCACCGGCGCAATCCGTACAAGTCGCCGACACCGCCGCCTGGCGCTCGGACCGTCTGTCATCTCCGGCGCTCACGCGGCGGTGGTTATTGCCCCTCCAGCGTCAGGTCCTCGGGCGTGTCTCCTCGAGCCCGGGTCCGATTCGTAGCCCAGCGCGAGCGCAATCTTGAGCGCGGCCGAACTCGCTCGTACAGCGCCGACAGAGGGCAACACGGCTGTGAGCATGCCGACGATCTCAGCTGGTGATACGCCCGCGCTCTGCGCCTCCTGAATGCTGGCGACAAACGACGCCGAGCTCCCGTCGAGCCCGATCAGCGCGGCTAGCCGGACCAGCGCGCAAGTCGACCAGTCGAGGTCGATAGTTTTCGCCTCACCACTGGCCAGAGACGAGATGAATGGGTCATCTCGGAGCGCGATCCTCGCGAGCGCTTCCTCCGTACCTACCACGCAGTGGACCTAAGCGCGGGTGCTGCCGTTCCGCATCGGCCAGACCGGTGGAAATGCGCCACTACTTCGAGCCAAAGCGGCCACGAGCCGCCGCCGACCCGGCGCGACTGCTTTGCAAGGCAATGCGGTCACGCGACTCGTCGGTTCTCGGCATTCGCGCGTTCGGCGAATCTCAGCAGTGCGGTGCGGGCCGCCGATGCCTCTCCAGCGCCTTCAACCAACGACGCGGGCATCGGCGATCACGGCTCCCGCAGCCGCCACGATTCCTACGCGGTGACTGCTCCTTCTCTTGCGGAGGAGCACTCTCGCACGGCGTGGCCGACGACCGGATCTCGCCTTCTCTGAGCGTCCGGTTGGGCTGGCCGGTCGAGCGCTTTCGCGGTCCGACCACCGCATGCCGCGTCGTCGCTCAGGCTGACCAAGGCGTCGCTGATCGCGCCTCACGGTACGCGCCAGGGCGAGTGCCTTTTCGACGAACGGGGTCACGGCGGCCATCCATCACCCCGCCCGCGACTCCAAGCGGCAGGCGGGACATGCTGCGAGCGCTGCAGCCGACTCGGTTTGGAGCTGGCTCGTGAGCCGCAGCGTGACTATCCGGCCGGGAGTCAGATCAGCGGTTGCCGGTCACCGAGCCCTGAGCGCTGTACCGTTTCCTGGCTCATGATTGAACGGCGGATCCTGACTGCGAGCCGTCGCTGGTGGACCCGGTGGAGGCGACAAGCCGGACCGAGCCTGATGGCCACCACGGTCCCGTTCGACGTACGCGGGCGCGGGTCGGTCGCGTCGTCCGGGGGCGCCACTCGCGGGGGCTGAGCGCGACGCGGATCCCGCGAACCGAGCAGCGGTGACACGCGCCAGCGGATCCCGGTTCAATGTAGCCCCCTGTCCCACGGCGAAAGCATAACCAACATGACCAAGGCGGTGTTAGAGCGGGTGATGAAGCTGCTGATGTGGAGCATTGCTCATCTCAACGACCGCGTCCTGGAGGTGAGCGCCGGCAGCCGAATCGCAATCCGGGTCATCTTCGCCGTCATGAGCCGACAGTTCGTGCCGTCTGCCGCTGAAGGATTCGAGGGCTCGATCTGCTACGAACTGCGCCGGCACAACGGAGCCGTCATCGAGGGATGGGGCCTGCGCATCACGGCGTCCGCGGCGAAGGCATCGTTTGGGTTCCCGACCGACCCGGCGGTCACGCTCAAGCTCACCGTCGGCGACTTCGTCCGCTTCAGCCTCGGAGCGGTCTCGCCTGTCACCCTGCTCACCGAAGAGCGGCTCAAGCTCGACGGTGACCTCACGGTCGCGGCCAAACTCGCCCCGATGTTCGGACGACCCCTCCCTCAATCCTGATCGCCCTCGCCCGCCGGGCCCGGCGCTTGAGACATCCTCGTGAGTTCTCTTTTCGGGTCGACAAGTCACTGCTCGGGCGTGCGCGCCGAGGCCACGGGTCGCCGATCACTTCCGGCAAGGCGATCGCGCCGCAGCTGCCGGCGCGACGATCGCGTTCAAGATCTGGGTGGTGCCGACCGTACGAGTCCTCTGGCGACGTTTGGCGTGTCTGCCGAACCCGGGCCGCGCTAGTGCTCTGCCACTCAATGATTCCAATCGCCCGGCCCGTCGGGACCTGCTTTGACGTTCGGACGTGTCCATCGATGCGCGGGGCCGGCTGACCCCCTTTGCGCGGAGGGTGTCGCATAGAGCTGAGCCACCGGAAACTGGTTGTGATCCATTACCAAATACCGACGCACGACCCGTAGCCGGGGGCCGAACCTTGGCGATGGAGCTACCTATATGTCAGCTGAATCGCCAAAGTTCGCGCGGGGCGCTTGACTGGTTGTGTGCCTCCAACAACGGCGATTGTTTATGCGACACCCTCCCCGAGGAGCGGTCGTGTGCACGGCCGCCGGCGAGACGACTCCTTCGTCACCAGAGCAGCCACGCTGGAAGGGCCTCGGGCCTGCGATCTCGCCTCCGCTATCCGACAAGGAGCCACTCGCGCGCTTCTGTGTCGTCGACGCCGACAGCAGGGCTCGACCCGCCCGCGTGCCTCACGCTCGCCGTCGCCGACCCGCGACCTTGGCTGTCGTTAGCTCAGCCTTGGCTGAATGAGACGGCGAACAGCGAAGGCATCGTGCAAGCTGCTTCCGCGCCCCGATGCCGACGGCGGGGGCCAGGGCTGCAGCTTCGCGTCCGGGTACGGACGTAGATTCCTGCACATGTCCGGCGATGCTGGCCGACCGGTGGCGGACTTTCTTACGGCCGAGGACGTCCGTGGTCGGCTCCTTGAGCATTCCCAACTCTCGGACATCACGGACTTCGAGGAGCGCCATGCGGACGCCGACGCGGTGTTACCGCTGCGGGTGTGGCGCGCGGTAGCTCACCGCAGCGGCCAGACTGCGCCCGTCTGGGTCAGCGCCGACGCGTTCCTGCAGAAGTTGCACGCCACAGTCGACCCGGGCAGCAGCGACGTGCTAGGCAGTTGCGATTGCTGCCTATCGCGACTCAGTCGCGCTGACGACGTAGCCGCCTACCACCGCGGGTTCGCACTCGCTCTCGTGGACGACGGACAACTGACCGCTCCAGCGTGGTCGGCTGACCGCGACGCCGCCGTGCGCCGCTACCTGCACGCCTTGCTGCCAAAGGGCCGGCCGTTCCAGGCGGAGTACGCAGGCGGCTGGTACGGCCTCGGCGTCTGGCGCGTAGAAAGCTCCGGCCTTGGCCTGTGGACATTCCTGGAACCGGTGGCGGGTTTCGCCCTGGCACCGACCCGCGGTGCCGAAGACAAGACTGATTTCGCTTCGCCCGACCAAGCGGCGGTCTTCCATCTCGGCCGCACCCTGACCGCCGTAGCTGAACGAACATAGCGGTCACCGTCCGGGTGCGCGCGGTCGTCGAATCGACCTTACTCGCCTCACTCGCCGGAAGCGGGAACTCTCGCGGAACGGTCAGGTCCCTGC
>Ga0335081_10021242_pt1 | contig 10510 bp, 8 predicted proteins | sample Lox_Sample_35_FD_206713 | JGI IMG/M metagenome (GOLD analysis project Ga0335081, IMG submission 206713) | Soil microbial communities from Loxahatchee National Wildlife Refuge, Florida, United States - Lox_Sample_3.5 | ecosystem: Environmental > Terrestrial > Soil > Wetlands | place: USA: Florida...
GCGCGCGCCGAGGCGAAGGGACCGCGCCGGATCGTAGAGCTCCGCGTAGGCGGGAGGAGTCTCGTTCAGCTCCCGCGCCGCCTCTCCGGCGGTCGGAAGCGTGAGCTGCATGAGGCCGCGGGCGGCGGCCGGGGACGCGGCCTCGCGGTCGAACCGGCTCTCCTGCCGCATGATCGCGTAGAGCAGGTCGCGCGGCACGCCGTTCTGGTCCGCGGCCTCGGCGACGAGCCGGTCGAAGGGGCGCGGCGCCAGGGACCGCAGCACCGAGCGCGGCGCGAGGTCGAGGAGGAAGTCGTCGGGGACGAGGCGGTCGAGAGCTTCGGCCGCCTCGAGGGCAGCGGGTCCGGCGTCCGCGTCCTCGGCGAGGCGTGCGGCCACGAGGCTGCCGAGGAGCGTGTCGAGGCGCGAGGCGTCGCGCACGATCGGCTCGGCCTCCAGAGGCAGGCCGAGCTGCAGGAGGCGGCACGCCGCCGCGTTCCCGCAGAGAGTCGGGAGCGATTCCTCCGGCAGGTCCGGAGCCAGCAGGACCTCGGCGTAGCCGGGAAGCGCGCGGTAGGCGAGCTTCAGGAGGTCGCGCGCGAGAGCGTCGCCGAGAAGGGCGGGCGGCAGGAGGCGCGCCTTGGCCTCCCGCGCCTTCCCGGACGTGAGGAGGGCCTCGCCCTCGAGGCGCTCGCGCCGGAGAAACGCATCGAGCGAGGCGGCCGGGAGCGCGGAAATCCGCTGCGCCGCGACCTCGCCCGCGGCCGTCCAGGGACGTGCCGCGAGGAGCGCCGCATACCCTGCGAGGGCGCCCGCGAGATCCCCCGAGGCCTCGGCGGCGCGGCCGCGCCAGAAGGGGAGCTCGCTCTTCCAGGGCTCCGGCAGGCGCCGCACGCGCGCGAGGCGCTCGATGGGAGCGAGGGCCCGCCGCGCGCCCGCTCCGTCGCCCGCCTCCGCCCGCCGCTCGAGAAGGTGGAGCAGGCCTTCGACGCGCCCGGGCTCCTTCGCGAGGTCCCTGCGCATCAGGATCGCTCCGGCTCCGGAGAGGTCGCCGCGCCGCATGAGGAGGCGCGCCCGCTGAAGCGCGGCGAGGACGGACGGTCCCGCGCGCGAGGCCTCCACGCGCCGGAACTCCGCGGCCGCCGCGTCGAGCTGCCCGAGCTTCTCGAGCGTGGTGCCGAGGTTGAAGCGCACGCGGGCGAAGAAGGCGTCCGTGCCCGGCGCGTCGTCCTTCTTTCCGCGGGCGCGCCGGGGGCGGCGTGGCTGCGCCTCGAGAATGCTCTGGAACGCGGCGGCGGCCTGCGCGAACCGGCCGCGAGACGCGAGGATCCGGCCGAGGTCGAATCGGGCGCTCCAGCGTGCGACGTCGTCGCCCGCGGCGGAGGCGCGGGCATCGCGCTCCGTCGCGAGGCGCTCGGCGAGGTCGAGGTCGCGCTGCGCCTTCGCGGTCTCGATCAGGAGCGGCAGCAGGCGGTCGGGGAGGCTCCCGGCGTCCCGGCCGCGCATCTCTCGCGCGAGCACGATCGCGGCCGCGTCGTCGCGCCGCGCCTCGCGGAGGATCGCCTCGCGAAGCGACGCCGCGCCCGGCGTGTCCCCGGACTCGTCGAGCGCCTCGGCGCGCAGCGCGAGGAGGCGGCGCCTCTCGCGCGGGGCCGCCGGCGGCCTCGCGGCCACGAGGCGCGCCAGGGTCGCCGCGTCGAGGCGCGTCTCGAGCGCGTCGAGCGTGATCCGGAGCGCACGCCGCGAGACGGCGCCCCCCTTTCTCTGCAGCAGGGGAAACAGGAGCTCGAGGGCGCCGGCGCCGTCGCCGCCCTCGAACCGGAGCGTGCCGGCGGCGAGGCGGGCCGGCACGTCGAGAAGGTCGTCGGCGGAGACGTGGCGCTCGAAGAGAGCGATGGCCTCGTCGCGGCGCCCCGTCGCGGCGAGAGCGCGCGCGGCGAGGTAATCGAACCGGCCGTCGGCGTACCGTTCGGCGGACTCCCGCTTCAGGCCCTCGAGCCGCTCCAGGACCTCCGTCCATCTTCCGGCGCGTGCGGCGGCCGCGAGCGCGCGCTCGCGCTCCACGCTCGCCCCGAGCGCCGCTCCGGAGGCGAGGGGAAGGACGAGAAGGGCGAGGGCCGTGGAGCTGCGGAAGCTTCTCAGCCGGGCGGCCACGCGAAGGCCCGTCCGCCGAGGAGATGGAGGTGCAGGTGGAAGACGCTCTGGCCCGCCTCGGCGCCGTCGTTGATGACGACGCGGTAGCTGTCGAGGGAGAGCGTCTTCGCGATCCGGGTGAGCGCCACGAGGCAGGGGCCGAGGAGCGCCGCGTGGTCACCCGAGGCGTCGGAAAGGCGCGCGACGTGCGTCTTCGGAATCACGAGCACGTGCGTGGGCGCCTTCGGGGCGACGTCGTGGAACGCGAGGACCCGATCGTCCTCGAAGGCGATTTTCGCGGGAATCTCCTTGCGGACGATCCGGCAGAAGAGGCACGAGGGCTCGGCGGACGGGCTCATCGGGCGGATTATCCGTCGATCCGCTCGACGGAGGCGCCGAGGCCCCGGAGACGCCGATCCATGGCGGCATAGCCCCGGTCGAGATGATAGATGCGGCGCACCCTCGTCTCGCCCCGGGCGACGAGACCCGCCAGGACGAGAGCCGCGGACGCGCGGAGATCCGAGGCGGTCACGGGCGCGCCCTCGAGCTTCGCCGGCCCGCGCACGACGGCGGCGCGCCCTTCGACGCGCACGTCGGCGCCCAGGCGCGCGAGCTCGACGGCGTGCAGGAAGCGGTTCTCGAAGATCGTCTCGACGACGCGAGACGTTCCCCGGGCCTGCGTCATGAGGGCGAGGAACTGCGCCTGCAGGTCGGTCGGAAAGCCGGGGTGGGGCGCCGTCTCGATGTCCACGCCCTCGAGCGGCCGCGAGGCGAAGACGCGCAGGCTGTCTCCTTCGGTCTCGACGCCGGCCCCGGCGCGGCGGAGCGCGCCGAGGAACGCCTCGAGGTCGCAGGCCCGCGCGCCGGAGACCGTCACGTCTCCTCCGGTGATCGCGCCGGCGGCGAGGTACGTTCCCGCCTCGATGCGGTCCGGCACGATCGCGTGGGGCGTCTCTCCCGTGCCGGTCATCCGCTCGACGCCCTCGACCGTGATCGTGGGCGTCCCCGCGCCGGTCACGCGCGCACCCATGCGGGTGAGGAGGAGGGCCACGTCTTCCACTTCGGGCTCTCGCGCCGCGTTCTCGATCACCGTCGTCCCGCGCGCGAGGGACGCGGCGAAGAGCACGTTCTCGGTGCCGGTCACGGTGGGAGACGGGAAGCGGATCGTCGTCCCGGTGAGCCGGCCTCTCCCACGCCCGACGCGCGAGACGTGCGCGTGGATGTAACCCTTCTCGACGGCGATCCTCGCTCCCAGCGCCTCGAGCGCCAGGAGGTGCAGATCCACGGGTCTCACGCCGATCGCGCAGCCTCCGGGCAGCGAGACGCGCGCCTCGCCGAAACGCGCGACGAGCGGGCCGAGGACGAGGATCGAGGCCCGCATCGTGCGCACGAGGTCGTAGGGGGCTTCGGTGGAGTTGACGCGCGAGGCGTCGAGAACCCGGCGGGAGGGCGCGGGCGCGCCGACCCGGACGCCCATTCCCCCGAGAAGACGCGTCATCGTCTCGACGTCCGCGAGGTCGGGCACCTCCTCGAGCGTCACGGGAGCGTCCGTGAGAAGCGCGGCCGCCATCGCGGGCAGCGCCGCGTTCTTGGCGCCGCTCGCGCGGACGGTGCCCGCGAGGCGCACGGGGCCCTTGATGAGGAAGGCGTCCATCCGGCGCGCAGTCTACGGGCTCGGGGAAGGTGCCGTCAGAGCCGCAGCGCAGTTGCCGTGCGCGGGATTCCGGCCGTGTCGAGGCGGATGTCGACGAGGCGAAACGTCCCGGACGCCTCCACGAGCGCGGAGATCTCGCGGGCCTGCCCGTACCCGAGCTCGAACACGAACGGGGCGCCGGGGCGGAGGAAGACGGCCAGCCCCGCGAGGAGCGCGCGCATCGGCTCGAGCCCGTCGTCCCCGCCGTAGAGCGCGAGAGGCGGCTCGAAGTCCGAGACCGTCTTCGACAGATACGGGGTGTCGGCTACGGGAACGTACGGCGGGTTCGAGACGGCGAGGTCGAAAAGCGGCCGCGGGGAAAACGCGGAGAGCCAGTCGGAGGCGACGGCCGTCACCCGTTGGGACACGCCATGGCGGCGGGCGTTCTCCGTGGCGAGCGCGACGGCGGCCGGCGAGCGGTCGATCGCGAGAACCCGCGCGCGGGGGCGCTCGAGCGCGAGCGTGACGGCCAGGATGCCGCTGCCCGTGCCGAGGTCGGCGAGGGAGCGGGCGCCGGGCGCGGCCGCGCGAGCGGCCTCCACGACTCCCTCGGTCTCGAGGCGGGGGATGAGCGCGCGCGAATCGACGCGGAACGTGCGGCCGAGAAACTCCCATTCGCCGAGGAGGTATTGCAGCGGCTCGCCGGCGGCGCGGCGCGTGAGGAGCGTCTCGAATGCCGCCCGGCTCGGAGCGTCGGCCGGCTCCGCGCGCCGGCCCAGAAACCAGGCGCGGGGACGCGCGGCGGCCCTGGCGAGAAGCTCCTCCGCCTCGTACGGGGCGTTCTCCTCGCCCGAAAGGCGGCGCCGACCCTCGGCGAGAAGGGCGCCCCAGGTCGGTTCTGTCTTCGCGGTGGGGCTCATGCGCGTCTCGTGTTTAAGATAGGAAGGATGTCCGGCCCCCGGATTCTCGTCTTTTTCGGCCTCCTGCTCCTCGGGCTGGGCGTCGCGCTCGGACTGCCCGTGTCGCTCGCGCCGGCCGCCGCCGTGATCGCCGTGGCCGCCGTTCTGGTCCTCATCGCGACGGGTCGTTCTCCCGCGCCGGCGGGACCGCGCGCCGAGCCGGTGACGTCCGTGCGCGCGGCGTTCGGGCCGGCCGTGGATGCGATCGAGGCCGTCGCCGTCTACACGCTGGACCGGGCGGGCCGGATCGGTTACGCGAACAGGGGCGCGCGCCGCGCCCTCGGCATCGAGGAGCGCGACGTGGAAGGGCACGCCGCGTCGGAGTTTCCCGCCCTCGGCGCCGACGTACCCGAGATGGTCGAGGGCCTGAACGAGGTCTTCGAGACGGGCCAGCCTCGGGGGGCCCGCCGGATCCTGCTGCCCTCGGACGGCGCGACCCATGTCGAGTCGATCGTCTCGATGACCCCCGTCGTGCGGTACGGAAAGGTCGTCGAAGCCGCCATCTGGCGCGTCGACACGCGGGGCCCGGCAGGCGGGGACGACCATCGCGCGCGCCTGCTCGATTCCTCGCCCGCGGGCCTCCTCGGGGTGGACGGCGCCGGCCGCATCGAGGCGGTCAGCCGGCGGCTCACCGAGTGGGTGGGCCGCCGCGCGGACGCTCTCGAAGGCCTCGACGTGGAGCGCTCGGAGGTCCTGCCCGAAGGGCTGCGCGGGCTCATCCGCGCGCACGCCGTGAACCGCGCCCCGATGGGCACGCCGACCACGCCGGTCGAGGAAGACGTCTCCCTCGTCACGCCGGAAGGCGTGTCGCGGATGCTGCACGTCGTCGTCACGCCGCGTCCGGGCGGCGGGGCCGACGCCGTCTTTCTCGACGGCAGCTCGCGGCGCCGGCTCGTCGCCGAGCTGGACGCGGCCCGCCGGGCGCTGGCCGAGGCGCGCGAGGCCGCCGTGGACGTCCTGCAGTCCACGACACGCGATCTCAAGGCGCGCGTTCAGGAGATCGTGGCGGCGGCGCGGCGAGCGGCCGACGAGACCTCCGGCCCGATCCAGCGCGCGCGCGCCGAGGCCGAGCTGAAGGAGACGAGCGAGCAGCTCCTCGCGCGCGTCGACGAGACCGGGTCCGGGGACCGCCGCCGGCGGGTCGGCGGCGCCGACGGCCGCCCGCGCGTCCTGCTCGTGGAGGACAACGAGGAGAACCGCGAGCTCCTCGCCCACATGCTGAGGTCACGCGGCGCCGAGGTGCTCACGGCGGGCAGCGGACGCGAGGCCGTGGACGCGGCCGCGGGCTTCCGCTTCGACTTCGTCCTCCTGGACCTCCACATGCCCGAGATGGACGGTTTTCAGGTGCTGAGGCGGCTGCGCGGCCTGCCGGACGGAGAGCGGCTGCCGGTCATCGCGCTCACCGCGCTCACGTCCGACCTCATCCGGGAGCGCTGCGAAGCAGAGGGGATGAACGACTTCGTGTCCAAGCCCGTGACGCTCGCGCGCGTCGGAGAGCTCGTCGCGAAGTGGGGGCATCCCGCGCGCGTCTGACTACCAGCGCATCCGGTAGAGCATCACGTAGACGACGACGCCCGTGACGGAGACGTAGAGCCAGACCGGCAGCGTGAAGCGGGCGAGCCTGCGATGCCGTTCGAAGCGCCCGCGCCGGGCGAGGACGAACGTCGCGACCGCGAGCGGCGCGACCAGGGCCGCGAGGAGCGTGTGCGTGAGGAGGATGCCGAGGTAGAGCGTCCGCGCGCCGCCCGCGCCGGGGAACCGCACGCTTCCGACCTGGAAGTGGTAGGCGAGATACGAGACGAGAAAGAGCGTCGAGCACAGGAACGCCGCCGTCATCGTGCGGCGGTGCGCGGCGATACGACGCCTTCGAATGAACGTCCAGCCGACGACGAGAAGGACGGCGCTCGTCGCGTTGAGGCAGGCGTTGAGCGTCGGCAGGTCGTGGACCGTCATCGGGCCTCTTCCGCGTCAGACGCGGTCGAGGACGAGGAGGATGAGGATCGCCGGCAGCCAGGAGATCGACGCGAAAAAGAGGGAACGGGCCCGCCCGTCCGTCGTCTCGCGCGCGAAGGCGAGCGACGAACGGAGGAAGAGGAGCGTCAGGACGAACGCGCCGAACGCGTAGGCGAAACCGGTCGTTCCCACGAGAGAAGGCAGGAGGCTGACCGGCAGCAGCACGGCCGTCCAGAGAAGCGTCTGCCGGGCCGTCCGCCGCCCGGAGGGGTCGAGGACGGGGAGGATTCTCACTCCCGCGCGGGCGTAATCGGCGCGGTGGCGCCACCCGATCGCGAAGAAATGCGGTAGCTGCCAGACGAAGAGGATCGCGAAGAGCGCGACGCCCGGAAGGCCGAACGCGCCCGTCGCCGCTGTGTACCCGCCCAGGGGCGGAAGGGCGCCGGGCACGGCCCCCACGACCGTCGAGGCCGGCGACCGCGTCTTCATCGGCGTGTAGAGGCCGACGTACGAGACGAGCGTGAAGGCCGCGAGGGCGGCCGTCAGGACGTTCGTGAAGACGAGGAGCTCGGCGAGCCCGATGGCCGAGAGCGCGCCCGCGAAGAGGGCCGCGCCCCGGAGGCTGATGCGTCCGGACGGCAGCGGGCGATCCTGCGTGCGCCTCATGAGGCCGTCGAGGTCCGCCTCGCGCACCTGGTTGAACGCGCTCGTGCCGGACGCGACGAGAGCGGTCCCGAGAAGCGTGTGGAGGAGCAGCGGCCCCAGGAGCGCGGAAAACGGCCCGCTCGTGCCCGCGACGAAGCCGACGAAGGCCGTCATCGCGACGAAGACCGTGATGCGCGGCTTCGTGAGGGCGACGTAGGACGCGAACGTGGAGGGGTTGCGACTCAGGCTCATGCGCGGCCGGAGCTTACCGCGTTCGGAAGATTCCGGCACGCGCCGAGGCAGACGGCGGCCAGCACGCCCACGACCCAGCACAGGGCGCCCCCGGCGAGGTGGGCGGCCGTGAGGGACGGCGCCTTTTTCGACCAGATCGAAAGCGCGCCGAGGAGGATCTGGATCGCCACGAGGCCGGTCCAGGCGGCGGCGAATCCCGAAAAGACGGGATTCACGGCCGAGAGCCGGGCCAGGGCGCGAACGGCGGCGAGGACGAGCGCGAGAACGACGACGGCTCCGATCCGGTGCGCGAGGTGGAGGCCGACGCCGCGGCGCTGGAGCTCGTCCGCCGGGGGCCAGAGGCCGCCGAAGGCGGCCGGGAAGTCCGGGATGGCGAGGCCGGCCCCCGTGTGCCGCATGACGGCGCCGAGGACGATCTGGACGTAGATCGCGGCCGTGGCAACGGCGACCCGGCGAAACGCGCGCGTCGCTTCCACACCCCTCGAAGAAATATTCGGATTTTCTTCGAGTGAAAGAGAAAGAGAGCGCGCCGTCAGATCGTCCCACGTCTTCGAGCACATCAGCGCGACGACGGACGTGAGGGCGAAGACGACCTCGGCGAGGGCGGCATGCGCGGAGGAGATCGCGGGTGGAAGGAGAAGAAGGACCGTGAGGCCGCCCAGAACGGCCTGCGAAAGAATGGCCACGAACGCGGCGACGCCCAGCAGCCGCACTCCTTTTCGCCTTTCTAGGCAAAACAGCATTGCCATCTCGAGGCCTACCAATGTGGAGACGGCCGCCGCCACGAGCCTGTGTCCGTGCTCGTAGAGGATTCCGCCGACCATCGGCGGCATGACTTTGCCGTACGAGAGCGGCCAGTCCGGCACGGCGAGGCCCGATCCGGTGGACGTGACGAGCGCGCCCGCGACGAGGAGCAGGAAGACCCCGAACGCGACGCTCCGCGTGGCGACCCTCAGAATCCCGGCGTTGCGCGCCTCGTGCGCGCCGTTCTCCTTCGTCCTTGCCGCGCTCATCCCGTCCCGGGAATCAGGCTCCGGCCTTGAAGGTGAAGCCGACCGACTTGGACTCGGACGCGCCGACCGTGACCTGCTGCGTCTGCGTGCCGAACTTTTCGTGCCACGCCTCGATCGTGTACGTGCCCGCGGGCAGGTTCTTGATCGTATAGGTGCCGTCCGCGGCCGTGACCGCGAAGAACGGGTGCGCGACGACGCCGCAGTAGGCGGACATCCACCCGTGCACGTCGCACTTGATGTGGATCATGACCTCGGGCTTGTCGAACTTCTTCGTGTATTTCATCCCCTTGACCGGCATCCCGAGGTTGAAGGACTCGTTCTTCTCGGGCAGGGAATGGATGTTGTGGAGGGTGTCGTCGCTGTTCAGGATGTCGAGGCTCTGCCCGGCGACCATGCCGAAGACGTGCGGATGGTACCTGCAGCCCCTCTGGTCGATGACGGCCGGCGTGGCGGGAGGCGGGTACGTTCCCGTGATCCCCGACTTCACGTACACGAAGACGTCCTTGATTCCCCGGTCCGGACCGATCTCGGCGTCCTGCCTGGCCACCTCTCCGGGATTCTGCTTCAAGCAATAGGCGTCGGCGGTCATCTTGAACTTCTCGGGCGCCGGGATGGGGCCTTCGAAGACGATCTTGCCCGTGATCGACGCGTTCCCCGTGGCGCCGGCCGCAGAGCCGGCGGCGGAAGCGGCCGGGGCCGCGGAGGCAGCGGCGCTCTCCGTCGCGGCGCCCCGGGCGCGCGCGGACTTGGGCTGGTCCTCGTCCTCGTCCTTGCCGCCGCAGCCGGCGGCGAGAACGGCCGCGAGGGCGGTGGCGGCGCAGACGGAGGCGAAACGGAAGCGGATTGCAGGACCGGACATGCGGGCCTCCTCGGGGTCGATTTCCTTATCATGTGCCCCCGGAACGAGGGCAATCGATGATAGACAATCGCCCGATGCGCGTCGAATTCGCGGTGCTGAGGCACGTCGAGATGCCGCTCAGGTTCCGGTTTCGAACGTCCTTCGGGGAGACCGGCGTCAAGAAGTTCCTTCTCCTCGAGCTTCGCGCCGAGGGCCTTTCCGGATGGGGCGAGTGCGTCGCCGAGGAAGGGCCGTTCTACTCGCCCGAGACGATCGCGACGGCGTCTTCGATCCTCTCGTCGTTCCTCCTTCCGCTCGTTCTCGGCAAGTCGCTCTCGTCTCCCGGGGAGTTCGAGCGCCAGGCGGAGCGCATCCGCGGGAACCGGATGGCGAAGGCCGCCGTCGAGTGCGCGCTCCGCGATCTCTTCGCGAAGGCGGCGGGCGTCCCTCTGGGGAAGTCGCTCGGAGGCTCGCGCGAGACGATCGAGGTCGGCGTGTCGCTCGGCCTCTCGCCGACGCCGAAGGAGACCGTCGAGAACGTCAGGAGGCACGTCGCGCAGGGCTACCGCCGCATCAAGCTCAAGATCGAGCCGGGCTCGGACCAGGACCGGCTCGCCGCCGTGCGCGCCGTGTTCCCGGACATCACGCTCACGGTCGACGCGAACGCCGCGTACACACCCGCGCAGGCGGACACGCTGCGCGCGCTCGACGCGTTCCGGCTCGACTACATGGAGCAGCCGCTGCACCACGAGGACCTCGTCGAGCACGCGGAGCTCGCGAGGACTCTGAAGACGCCGATCTGCCTCGACGAATCGATCCGCTCGGCTGCCGACGCGAGAGCCGCGATCCGGCTCGGAGCGTGCCGGGTCATCAACGTCAAGATCGGCCGGGTCGGGGGGCACGGCGAGGCCCTGCGGATCCACGACGTCGCGCGCGAGGCGGGCGTGCCGGTGTGGTGCGGGGGCATGCTCGAGGCCGGAATCGGGCGCGCGCACAACGTGGCGATCGCGAGCCTGCCGGGCTTCTCGAAGCCGGGCGACACGTCGTCCTCGTCCCGCTACTTCGAGGAGGACATCGTCGCGCCGGCCCTCGAAGCCACGGACGG
>Ga0335081_10021243_pt1 | contig 10509 bp, 10 predicted proteins | sample Lox_Sample_35_FD_206713 | JGI IMG/M metagenome (GOLD analysis project Ga0335081, IMG submission 206713) | Soil microbial communities from Loxahatchee National Wildlife Refuge, Florida, United States - Lox_Sample_3.5 | ecosystem: Environmental > Terrestrial > Soil > Wetlands | place: USA...
ATCCACACCAAGCCCGGAGGGGCGATTTGGGACCGCGCCAAGCTGCGGCTGCCCGTGTTCGGGAAGCTGATTCACAAGATCGCGATCTCGCGCTTTGCGCGCACCTTTGCGGCCCTGCTCCGAAGCGGCGTGCCCATCCTGGAAACGCTGCGCATCGTCGGCCAGTCGTCGGGCAACTCCGTGGTGGAAACCGCCGTCGAACGGACGGCGGCGAGCATCGAGCGCGGCGACAACCTCGCCGTGGCGCTGGGACAGCATTCGATTTTCCCGCCCATGCTGGTGCGGATGGTTTCCGCGGGCGAGCAGACGGGCAAAGTGGACGTGATGCTGGAGAAAATCTCCGATTTTTATGACGAAGAGATCGAAGCCACGCTGTCGGGTTTGACGTCGTTGATCGAGCCGCTTCTGATCGTGTTTCTGGGTGTCGTGGTCGGCAGTATTGTCATTTGCATGTTCCTGCCGATCTTCAAACTGAACCAAATCGTGCAGTTTTAAACTGGCGCCGTCATGACGGCACCTTGGGGCAAACGAAGGGGACAGTGGCTGCCATGGCTGAGTGGACTGGAGGAATTCGATGGCTAAGATAATTATAGTCGATGACGACCCGGCGATGGTGTCCGTGCTCTCGGAAGTGTTGCGGGAGCATCGCCATGACGTCGTCCCCGCCAGCAGTCCCGATCGCGCCTTTGGTCTGGTCAAGGAGGAAGGGCCTGATCTCGTCCTGGCGGATATTGAAATGCCAGAGGGCAAGCCATTGGGCCTGAAGCTGTTGCAACAGGTTAAGGAATACAACCGCTCCATCCCGATGATCATGATCACGGGGCAGGGCACCAAGGAGCGGGCGGTGCAGGCGCTGCGCGCCGGCGCGCAGGATTTTATCGAGAAACCATTTCAGATCGATGAGTTGCTGCGGCGCATCGACAACGCGTTGATTCAACAGAAGGCCGTGCACGCCTTGGAAGAGAACGTCGAACTCCGTCGCCAACTTCAGGAAAAATTCCGGTTCGATTCCATGATTGGCACCAGTGCCCGGATGGAGGCGGTCTACCGGCTCATCGAGCGCGTCGCCAACACGGAGTCCACCGTGCTGATCCTGGGCGAAAGCGGTACGGGCAAGGAACTGGTGGCCCGCGCGCTGCACTACAACAGCCGTCGGGCGGCGATGCCGTTTGTAGCCGTCAACTGCAGCGCTCTTCCCGAACACCTGCTGGAGTCGGAACTCTTCGGCCATCGCAAGGGCGCATTTACGGGTGCCGCCTTCGACAAGATGGGTTTGTTCCAGCACGCGGACGGCGGCACGATCCTGCTCGACGAAATCGGCTCGATGGCGCCGAGTTTGCAGAGCAAGCTGTTGCGGTTTTTGCAGGACAAGGAACTTCGTCGGGTAGGCGACACGGACACGATCAAGGTCGACGTCCGCGTACTGGCTGCGACCAATGAGCCGCTCCAGGAGAAGATGGTCAACAAGACGTTCCGTGAAGATTTGTACTATCGCATCAGCGTCATCCCCGTGCAATTGCCGGCGTTGCGAGAGCGTCCCGAGGACATTCCGCTATTGGTGAACCACTTCGGCCAGCAGATTTCCCAGCGGCAAGGCACAGCGCCGCCGCGCATCTCCGACGAAGTGATGAGCGTGTTGAAAGTGTACCGCTGGCCCGGCAATGTCCGCGAACTGCAAAACGCCATCGAACGGGCCTGTGCGCTTTGCGACGGTGGCGTGGTGACGCTCAAGGACCTGCCGGAGCGCGTGCTGGAAGCGGTGGCCGGTGTAAGCGGTGTGCCGCAGCGTGTCGATTCGCAACCATCCAGTCCGCCAACCGTTGCCACTCCGGAACTGCCCGGGCCGATGATCGACCCGATGCTGGCGGAGAAGGCGGCGGGCGCCGCGCAATGGAGCAAGGGACTGCCGCCCATGCAGCTCAAGGAGTTTCTGCATCGCCAGGAGGTTGACTACATCGAGCAGGTGATCGAGGCCGCCGGGGGCGACAAGGAAAAGGCTGCGCAGTTGCTCGGAATCAGTATGGCCACGCTCTATCGCAAGCTCGCGGCGCCGAGCTCGGAAGTGGTCGGGGCCGAGGCCGAGAAGGTCGAGCATCAGGCGTAACGTCGGTCACGTCCCGGAAGCCTACCTGGTCCCGAACGGCGGGGTGGATTGCGGGTACGGTCAATTCTGTACGCGGACGCCAGTTTTTGTCCATCGAGCGACTTGCAAACCTGCAAAGATTCTCAGTTCTTCCCTCCAGACGCGCGGCGACCTCAGAATTGAGCGGACAGGAACCGGCGTCCATGCGGAAACGGTTGCTGGCATTGGGGTTGCTTACCAGAGCAGGCGCAGAAGCGTAAGACTCCAAAAGGAAAGTGAGGTGAATCAAATGATCCGAAAGATTCGCAATGACCGCTCGGCGTTCACCCTGGTAGAAATCATGATTGTGGTTGCCATCATTGGGTTGCTCGCCGCGCTCGCGATCCCGGGCTTCGTCAAAGCCCGCAAGCAGTCTCAAGGCCGCCGCATTCTCAACGACGTGCGTCAGATGGACGCCGCCATTGACCAGTGGGCCCTCGAGAATGGCAAGAAGGATGGTGACGCCATCGACACGACACAGGCCACGTCATACCTGAAGACGCAGTGGAAGACGTCGGACCTCCTGGGCAACGCCTACAACGTTACCGTTGTTGGCTCGACCCAGATCTCCATCGCCGCCGCAACAAAGACGGCGTTGGCTGGCGTCGGCATCGACTGGGGTTCCTACTAACACGGGCCCTATGCAAGCGCGCAAGCGCTTTTTGGGTTGAATACGCCAGAGGCAGGAGGGCCTTCCCTCCTGCCTCTGTTGCCAACACGGCGAAATCGAACACTCGTACGCGGGAGAGGAGGTGAGTCCGGTGTGCAAGAAGCCGCGCGGCCGGTGCCAGGCGTTCACGCTGGTCGAAATCATGATCATCGTGGCCCTGATCGGCCTGCTCGCCGCCCTGGCAATTCCCGGTTTCATCCAGGTGCGCAAACAGTCGCAGGGCAAACGCATCGTGAACGATGCCCGCATCATTGACGCCGCGATCAACAATTGGGCATTGGAGGCGGGCGTCGCGGATGGCACTCCGGTGGACCTCACCGCGGCGGCCTCGTACACGAAGCTGGGCACGATCAACACCGTGGACGTGCTCGGAAACCCATACGAGATCGGACCCGTTGGAGACAGTCAAGTGATGGTTTCAGCAGCCTCGAAAGCGGCGCTGGTTGGAGTGGATATCGATTGGGGCGCCTACTGAAGGAGGGCCTTGCGGAACGCCGGTCGCGCGGGCCGACCGCCGGGCTGTGCAGCGAATGGAGGATTTCGTGCGGGGTGGCGTGCGCGTCCGGAAGTGATGGCACATCCGATGCTTAACTGAATTTGGCAAATCATGCTTTTTGGACTCAGCAAAAAACGCAAGCTTGACGTGGCGCTGGGCATTGACCTGGGTGCGAGTCAGATCAAGGCCGCCGTCGTCCGCCACCAGGGCGACAAGTTGGAGTTGGTCGAGTACGCCGTGCGGTCGCTGCCGGCGAGTTCGGCCAAATCCTATCGTGGCCTGGAGTTCGCCGCCGAACTCCAAAAACTGGTGGATGGTCTTAAGACCTCCGATCGCCACGCGTATGTGACGATCAGTTGCAGCTCCGCGATGGTGTGCCAGGCTGAATTCCCGCCGGTCCCTCTCGATGAAATCAAGAGCGCGTTGAAACTGAACAGCTCGGGCTATCTGCGGCGCGATTTCTCATCGTACTATCTGGACGCCTTCGAACTGAAAAAAGGCACGCAGGACCCGAAAGGCAAGGGGAAGCAGGCCGCCAAAGGCGGAGACGCCGACAAGACCAAGGACGCGGCGAAGACCAAAGATGCCTCCAAGGCCAAGGACGCGCCGAAGTCGAAAGATAAAGATATGGTCAAGACAACGGTGCTGGTCGGCGGGGCCAACAAGGAGGAAGTGGACGCCTGCCGCGAGGCGCTGGTGGCGGCCAAGATCAAGCCCAAGGTGATCGAACTGGCTGCTGTGTCCGTCATCAACGCGTTCCAGGTGAGCCACCCCGAAGTCACGGACGAAGTCATTGTGCTGGTGGACATCGGCGCACGGATGACCAGCATCAATTTCCTGCACGGCGGCTTGCCCCTCATCACCCGCATCATGCATTTCGGAGGCGAGCAGTTGAGCGAATACATCGGCCAGGCGTTGATGCTCAAACCACAGGAGGCGGAAGAAGAGAAACGCAAGATGACCGCGCCGGTCCAGGAACTGGTGAAAGCGGCCATCTCGCCATTGGCCCGGGAAATTCGGTCCTCCATCGATTTCTTCGAACGCCAGCATGACCTCCACGTCCAACGGATTTGCGCCTGTGGGGGCTCGGCTTGTTCCCCGCAAGTGCTGACAATCCTCGGGGAAACGGTCGGCACCCCGGTCGAGTGCTGGAATCTGGTCAAGAGCCTGGAGGTGGGCCATTTCAATGGGGATTCGGAACGGGTGTTGGCGATCGGTCCATCGCTTGCCGCCGCGGTGGGGGTGGCGGCGGCCCGATTGTGCTGAAGTGTGATTGGCCACCATGACCGCGATTACCCTTAATCTTCTGGCGGAAGAACAGCAGGCGCAAGAGGCGCGCGCTCGTGATCCCATCAAGGTCTTCACGGCCATCGGGCTGTCGGTGTTGACCGTAGCGGTTGCCTGGGGTGGCACGCTGTCGGCGATCCTGATGCAACGACGGTCGGAGCTGCAGGGACTCGAAGCGCGGTGGAACAAGATGAATTCGGTGGGCGCGGCGGAAGGGGAATTCCAAAAGCTCAACACCTTTGCCGAAGAAACACTGGCCGAGAACCATTCCCGCATCCTGATCGCTCCGCAGTTGGCCCTCGTGAAGGATCTGATCCTGCCGTCGATCCAGCTTCGGCAGCTCGGGTTTGCGGTCAGTGTGGAGACCTCGGGCGCGAACGGGGGCGGCGGCGAAACCACCGACGGCAAACATGCCAAACACGAGAAGCGAACCGAACAGCTTGTGCTGCGGCTGGAGGGAACGGCATCCAGCAGTCAGCCCGAGTTGGAGGTTGACCGCTTTTTGAAGGCGTTACGCAGCGACAAACGCTTTGGCCCGCTCGTGGAGGACATCCAGTTGCGCTCGATCTCCCGCACGGGCCGGGAGGGTGACAAAGCGGAACACGCCCAGCCGGCCGCCAATTTTGTCATCGAATGCTGGTACAAGGGGATATCGGGCCAATGACATTGCGTTTCCTGCGCAAATTGCCGAAGCAAAAGCTGCAGAAGGTGGCGCTGATCTGCGTGCTCACCCTGATTGCGGTCGTGGGGGTGATCCAGTTCTACGTGCTGAAGAACTGGAAAGCGCTGGCGGACGCGGAGGCGAGCATCACGAAACTCAACGACCAAATCCGTCAGGCCGAGCGCAAGGCCCGGGATGCCAAGCAGGATATCGCGTATCGCGCGGAGTTGAAGTCCTTCGTGGAAACCCAGCGGGCCGCCATGATCTCGGGCGATCCATTTGCCTGTGTCGTCCGTGAGATCAGCCTCCTGGCGGAACAACATCCCGTGCGCGTCACCGCGTTGCATCCCGGCGACACCGTCGAATCGTCGGGGAAGTCCAAGAGGCAGATGTATGCGACGCAAATCGATTTGTCGGGTACGTATGACCAGATTGGCGAGTTCGTTCGCGACTTGGAAAACAAGTTCCCCACAGCCGAGATCCAGTCCTTGTCGATGTCCGGGAACGCGGACGACAAGGGGCAGCACTCCGCCACGTTGAACATTTCGCTGCCCGTGCAGCCGCCGGAACCATCCAAGAATGTCCGAGAGAAAGGGACCACATGAAAGGGCCTGTCCAATCCGCGACATGGGCACATCGTGCCTGGCCGAATGCCGATGAATCGGTTGACAGAAGGGTGCTGACGGGGTGGGAGGCCTCCGCCACGGCGGTCGAATGTGCCCCCCTGGCCGCGCGTCGGACGACCGGTGGTGATCTCTCCACAAGCCTGCGGATTGTAGGGGTTCTGGCGTTTTGCCAGATGGCGCTGTTCGTTGCACTGTTGCTGTTCATTTGTGCGCGGGCCGGGGCTGCGACGACGACCAACTCGACCTCGAAGCTCGATTTGATTCTTTCGACGTACGCCACGCAGACCCAGCGCGACCCGTTTGGCGCGGAAAGCCCGATGTCGGTCGCGACGGCGACCACCGGGGCGAACCCCGCTGGCAACAGCGAAGCCTTCAAACTGATGGGCATCCTGTACGATCCGATAAACCCGACCGCGCTGGTCAACAACGAGGTCGTGGAGTTGAACAAGCCCATCAAAGTGGACACAGGGCAGGGGACTGTGGAAATCAAGGCGTTGACGATCACCCGCGACGCCGTCGTGCTGGACGTCAAAGGGCAGAAAGTGGAGCTGCGGCTCGGCGGGGATGACCGCAGTCCCCAGGGATCGAAGTAGACCACGGGCCGCGTTGGTCCCGAAGGTGTTCGGACTGGCCCAGATGCTGCTGATACGAAGGAGGTTGATAATGAAGACGCAACGATCGCTCACCATTTGCCTGACGGGCGTGTTGGTAACATGCTCCCAGGTGTTCGGCGGAGACTCGACGGGAGCCAAGGTCCCGCCGACTGCACCCGCCGTCACGGCGGCGGCCGAATCGGCCCCCGTGGCGGTCACGTCCGCGCCGGTCGCTGCGCAACCTCCGGCCGCCGAGCCAATCGAGATCGGCTACATCGAAGCGGACATCCAGAACGTTTTGCGCACGCTGGCGGCCAAAGCCAACGTCAATCTGATCCTCGGTGATGAGGTGACCGGCAAGGTCACGGTGAATTTGAAGGGTGTCTCGTATGAGGACGCGATGAAGTTGATTGCCGAGTCCAAAGGCTACGCGTATGTGAAGGACAAGAACGTGGTGAAGATCAAATCGCGGGAGTCGCTGGACATCGAGCCCGTCGAGTTGCGGGTGTTTACGTTGAGCTACGCCAAGGCGGATGACGTGCGGAAGACCATCGAACCGGTCCTCACCAAGCAGGGGAAGATTCAGATCGATACCCGCAGCAACACGCTGGTGCTCTCCGACACGCCGTCGAGCTTGTCCAAACTCGTCCCGCTCATCCAGTCGCTGGACACAGAAACTCCCCAGGTCATGATCGAAGCCAGGTTCGTGGAGACGACGAAGAATCCCAACAAGGATTTGGGCATCAATTGGAGCAACACATTGCTCAATCATCAACTGTCGGCAACGGGAATTCGGCCCGCTCCGGGAACGGACCCGACAGCACCAACGGGATATGCCACGGACCCGAGTAGCGGCGCCAACCTCACCGGCTTCAACCTGATCAAAGGACTCAACGGCGGTCCGTGGTCCGCTCCCTACGCCTTGCTAAACCCCGGAGACGCCGCGCTGGTCTTCTCGTACCTGAACGCCGATTCGGACTCCGAACTGCTGGCGAATCCGCGCGTGGTAACGACGGACAACGAGAGAGCCCGCATCTCCATCGCCACCGAGTATCCGATTCCGAGTTTCGCCTTCAGTGAGCAAACCGCCTCGCTGCAGATCAACGGGTTCACCTACAAGGATATCGGCATTATCCTCGAAGTGTTGCCCCGGATTAACAAGAACAGCTTCATCACACTGGAAGTGGAACCCGAAGCCAGCAGTAGTACGGAAAACGCGACCTTGCAGAGCGGCGGCGGCTCGGCCGTGCAGATTCCCATCATCAACACGCGGACGGCGAAAACGACGGTGTTGATCAAGAGCGGGAACACGCTGGCGATCGGCGGGCTCATGCGGCAGGACGTCAGCGAGACCTATACGAAGGTACCGCTGATGGGCGATGCGCCGTTGCTGGGGGCGTTCTTCCGCAGCAAGAGTCTGAGCAAGACCAAGCGCGATCTGTTGATTTTCCTGACGCCAACCATTGTCGGCCCCAACGGACAGACCGGTTACGAGAAGTACGTGAGTGGCCTGCCGAATGAGCAGGTTTACACCAACGACAAGTGGATGCCGAAAGACAATGCCAAGCCCAGGTTCGGGCGGCGGCCAGACAGCGGAGCGGCACAGAGCGTCACCAACAGCCCGGCGCCGACGCAGAATTTCGGGCCGAAATGATCGGCCAGGCGTTGTTGGCTCCTGAGAGGTGAGGGCAGGAGCCATGGTGGAGAGGGGTGTCCCCCGACGGGCGCCCCTCGCACCTCTGCGAGCGCTTCTCAGTCCTGCGTCATTTCCCGAACGGGAGACACGGGAAATCCCGGGAAACGGCAGGATTTCCGTTATTCCGTCCCGGGGCCGGAACGGGTACGTCACGTGCTTGCCTTGGAAACGACAGGTGTGTCGCGGAGCATGGGAGTGAGGACGATGCGGAAGCCGATCAACGCGGAGGACGGATTCACTCTGGCGGAAACCGTTCTTTCCGCCATGATCTTCGGCTTTGCCATCGGCGCGTGCATTCTCAGTTTCAGCATGGCCATGCGGGCCGTCAACACCGCCGGCAATCAGATGATTGCCCTGCATTCGGCCCGCGATGTGTTGGAGACCCTGCACACGAACAAATTCAGCAGTACCGCGTTGAGCGTGGGGACGCATTCGTTTACCAATCCCTGCTTCCCCTCCGGAGTGCCCTACACCGTGGCCACTGTTGACGCCTCCAACCGGACGGTGGCGGTGAGCGTGTCGTACATAAACCATATCCATGGCGGGTATTCGACGAACACGTTAGTGACATCGCTAAGCTCGACATTGCACCAATGAACCGCTTCGTCCCCAACACTTCACGATCGCGAGCCGGCTTTACCCTGGTCGAGATGGCGATGTCCATGGCCATCATCACCATCATCACCATCGGATTGTTCGATGTGTTCGTTTTTTTTCTCCGCTCGTATAACGCGACGACCCTGATGAGCACGGCGGCGGGACGCGCCAGTTCGGGCGTGGAACGCATGGTGTACGGGGTCGGCACCAACATCGGCTTGCGGGAAGCCGGGTCCACCACGGTGAGCGTAACGTATACGAATGGGTGGGTATTGACGTACACCAACCTGACGGACTCCGCGCGGAAGTCGTTCACGTATTCCGCCGACAAACAGATGATTACCGATTGGGCGGGGAAACTGATCTGCACCAACGTCGTATCATCGACGGTCACGGACTATACCACCGGGTGCCAGATCACGCTGGCGGTCGCCGAAACTGGCGGAGGCCGGGTGATCACCAACAGTGTGACCACGTTTGTGGATTTCCGAAACTAGCGAGACAACGCACCAACAACAGTTGGCAGGAAAGAAGGTGCCCATGAAGGGACGCAAACAAATTCTTCGGAGTCAGGACGGTTCCATTCTTCTGGTCGTGCTGGGGTTCCTGTTCATCGCCATCGGACTGGTCATCACGATCATGAGCGTCGGCAGCAACGCCCGCAAGGTCTCCCAGGAGCAGGTCAACATGGAGCAGGCCATGTTCGTGGCCGAGGGCGGACTGGAACGCGGGGCCCGATTCATGGAATCCAATCTCAGTGTGATCGTCAGCTCGTCCACCGGGGCCACCAATGGCAGCGGCACCATCAATTCCGGCACGTATACGTACTACATCGCGAGATCCAACAGCGCCCTGAGCACCTACATGATTGTCTCGACCGGCACCGTCAACAACACGGTCGGCCCGGGGACCGTGAGCCGGGTGTGCAGCCTGCTCAACGTCTATCAACCGACGTATGCAGAATTCGCCCTGTGGAGCTCCAACAATAACGCGCTTACGTTCGCGCAAGGCGAGTCGTTTAGCGGACATGTTCACGCGGTCACGGAGTTGTACTTTAACAATGCCGGCGGAGGGCCGGACTTCCATTCTGCTGTGACGTCGCAGTACGGTACGTATTCGGGGAGCATCAGCGGGATTGAGTTTGACCAGGGACTCACGTTGAATTCCTATCAGGGGTCGATGGCGGACATCGATTTCAATTCCTCGTCCTCCAAATCATTGAAAAACGAAACCCAATCCAATGGTGGTCTGTACCTGCTGGGCAACACGACCATCACGTTCAATGGCGGCACCGTGAGCATCAGCAACACCAAGACGGGTTGGGTGAACCATAGTTATACGCTTCCTTCCAAGGGGATCATCTACGTGGCGAACTCGGGCACCACGTCGGGGGCGAACGCGGGCATCGTCTACATTACGGGCGGGACGGTGGGAGCGCCGGTGACGCTCGTCAGCGAGAATGATATGCACATCTCGGGCAATATCACTTACGTCCATAACCCGCTCTCGGACCCCAGTTCCACGGACGCGCTGGGACTGATTTCTCGAGACAGCATACTTGTCGATACGACAGCCCCCAACAACATTCAAATCCAGGCCGCCATGATCGCGGCGGGCACTTCAGGCGACGGTGACCCCGGCAGTTTCGCCGTCGTCAACTACAATACCGGGTCCCCACGCGGCGTCATCAATCTGCTCGGCGGCATCGTGCAACTGACACGGGGCGCGGTCGGCACGATTAATGGCAGCGGCACACTACAG
>Ga0335081_10021244_pt1 | contig 10509 bp, 13 predicted proteins | sample Lox_Sample_35_FD_206713 | JGI IMG/M metagenome (GOLD analysis project Ga0335081, IMG submission 206713) | Soil microbial communities from Loxahatchee National Wildlife Refuge, Florida, United States - Lox_Sample_3.5 | ecosystem: Environmental > Terrestrial > Soil > Wetlands | place: USA...
AGGAAGGGCCGGATTGCCCGGCGTCGCCGGGTGGGCGCAGACGCCCGTCCCTCCGCCCGGGTGCCACCCGGACCCACGGCGAGCGCTGCGCGCGGATCTCTCGCGGTTCGCCCCCCCGCGCAGCGCTCTACCGGCCCTCGGGCGCGCTCTCCAGAGCGCCGAGGCGGGCCCGCGCCCGGGCGACGAAGGCAGCCTCGCCGCGAGTCCGAGTGTACCGGAGAAAGGCGCGGTACTCCGTCACCGCCTCCCCCGGCCGGGCGCTGCGGTCGCAGATCCGCGCTAAGTCATAGTGCGCGATCGCGATCCTCGGGTCGATCGCCAGGGCCTGCCGGAGGCCCGCCTCCGCCTTGGCGACGTCCCCTGCCGCGGCGTCGGCCGCGGCGACTGCCGTGATCGCCAAGGCGTGCCCTGGATAGATCTTCAGGGTCTCCTCCCATTCCCTCCTCGCGCCCGGGAGGTCCCTGCCGGCCTGGAGAACCACTCCCAGGTTGAAGTGCGCCTCGGGTGCGCTCGGCTCCGCCCGGACGGCGCTCTCCGCGAGGCTCAGGTCATCGCGCCAATCCCCGATGCGCCGGAGGGTTCGCACACTGAGTCCCACGGCCAGGGCCGCCACCCCTCCGAGCCGCGATTCGGCGCGCGCCCTCGGCGAGGACGATCCACAGGCCTACTCCAGGGGCATAGAAGTAGCGTTCTGCGATCGGGGCGGTCGCCGGGATGGGGAGGAGGTTGGCGATGGGGAGGAGGTTCAGGCCGAGCCACGCGAGTCCCGCGAGGCCCGCCGCCGACCGCGAGGCGACGACGAGCGCGACCACCGCGGCGATGCCGACCCAGGCGGCGACGAGAGAGAGGACCGGCCATGGGGACGGAACCGGGTGGAAGATGGCGAGGTCCCCGGGGAAGAGCGCGAGCCCCAGGTACCGGGGCACCGTGTAGAGATTCAGGAGGAGGCGCCCTGCGAGGGCCGGAGCGTCCCGGAAGGCGGCCGGAGGTGCAGATCGGAGCGCCAGGACGCGCAGGGCCGCGTACCCCGCCAGCGCGAGGAGGTGCGGCGCCAGGAAGAGAAGATGCGACCGGCGGGAGCGCTCCCGGTCCTCCCGGAAGAACCAAAGCCACCCGGCGGCGAAGGGCAACGCCATGATGGCGGTCTCTTTCGAGAGCAGGCCGACAAAGAACGCGAGCGCGGAGCCGGCGCAAAGGCGCCTCGACCCCCTGCGCTCTGCGACAATCAGCAGGGCGACGGAGAGTAGGGAGAAGAGCGTCGCGAGCAAGCTGTTCCGGCCGGAGATGAATGCCACCGCCTCCGCGTTGACCGGGTGGACCGCGAACAGGAGCGCTGCTAGGAACGCGGGGGGCTGCGACTCGAAGAGAAGGGCGGCGAGCCAGAACAGGGCAAGGACCGCGGCCGCGTGGAGCAGCACGCTCACGGCGTGGAAGCCGGAGGGGTTCATGCCGAACAACCGGTAGTCGAGGAGGTAGGAGGCCCGGGCGAGCGGCCGGTAGTAGGGCGCCGTCTCGTCCACAGACAGCATCACGGCTGGGAGCGCGGAAAGGTCCCGGGTCTGCGGGTTCGACACGATGATCTCGTGGTCGTCCCAGACGAATCCATTCCCGAGCGAGGGCGCGTAGACGGCGACCGTGACCGCGACGAGCACCGGCACGGCCGCGAATCGCAGAAGGGCGGGCCGACCGCCTAAAGTCCCCGCCGACGGAACCTTAGCCCCCGGTGTCGCGTTCTCGTCCAAGAGATGGACTTCCTTTCTTCGCCGCCGCCTCGGGGCTGGTGCTCGGGCGTAGCTTCGCCCGTTCTTGCCATCTCGGCGTCGACAGAGGGGCGACGAAGTGGTTGGCGGGCCTCGCGCATCGGAGGGGACCCGACCCCGTCCGGGCGGCCGGCACCGAGAGGGCGACGTGCCGGTCCCGGGAACCGGCCCAGGACCTTGTCGGAATCGTCGACATCGCCACGCGCCGCGTCGACGGGTTCGAGGGCGATTCGAGGAAGGATCGGGCGCCTATCGCTTCGTCCCTTTGATGGGGCGGCGCGAGACCTCTCGCAGGAACCGGATCAGGTCCGGTAACTCGTCGACGTGCTCGACGAGGAGTCGTAGCGCGTCGGGGTGCTCCTGGGCGAGTCTCACGATGAGACGCTCGGCTCGTTGGGCGTTGGCAGTCTTCAGGGCGTGACCTCCGCCCCCCGCTGGGAGGCACCGTCCCACAGTAGTCACCTGGGGTCAAGGCGGCGTCTGCCTCGAGAGCAACAGCCGCCGTGCGGGCTCGCCCCTCTTTACCCCCGGGCGGTCCGTCGGGCTTGGGGAGTTCCTTGGCCCCGTCGACCTCGCACCGACTATCCACGAGATAAGGGGGCCTTCCCCGGTGTGCCACCGTTCGCGAGGCCCGCTAACAGGTTGCCTGTCTCGATCGCCTAGGTCACGCCCTGGCCCTCGATGGCCGGGTGGCGAGGAAGGAGCCCGCGAGAATGAGGACGAAACCCGTCGCCGTGGACCACGTGAAGGGCTCGCCCAAGACTCCGACCCCAAGAAACACCGCGACCGCGGGGTTGAAGTAGGTGACCACCGTGGCGCGAATCGGTCCGACCTCCGCGATGAGCTGAAAGAAGACGACGAAGGCGAGGGCCGTGCAGATGACACCGAGGGTCGCCACCGCGGCGAGGACGTTCGGCGCCGGCAGGCTCCTCGGCATCTGCGCGAGTCCCGCGGGTGCGTAGGCGAGCGCGCAGAGGACGAGCGAGGCCGTCACCACGGGAAGGCTCGGGAGGTCGGCGAGGCGCCTCGAGATGATGAGCGGTCCAATGGCGTAGCAGACCACCACCATCGCCATCTTGGCGATCGCCCCCCAGTCGTTACCCGAGAAGTCGAGCCCGAGCAGGACAGCGACGCCCGCGAAGCCCACCACCAGTCCGGCGATGCCCGAGGCGTCCAAGTGGTGGCTTCCTCCCGAGAGGCGGCTCACGATGACGCCCGCCAGAGGTACGGCCGCCACGAGGAGTCCTGCGAGGGAACTCGAGATGTGGCGCTCGGCGTCGGAAAGGAGGAGCCATGGCAGTCCCACCTCGATCGCGGTGTAGAGGACGATGGGACGCCACCGCGGCAGGAGCACCCGGGCTCGCTCCGTGCGAACTGCGAGGGGCAAGAGCAGCGCCGAGCCGATGGCCGTTCTCAGAAAGACGAGGGCCGCAGGCGTGATGGTCGCCACTGCGATCTTGATGAACAGGTAGGGGAGGCCCCAGATCACGCACAGCGCAGCGAACAACCACCCGCCTCGTCTCGTCACCGGCGCGAACCTCCCGGCCGATATAGGCCCCCGCGCTCCGCCAACAGCGACTCGCCGTCCGAGAGCGCGTCGGGGCCTCGCCTCTCGCGACACTCCGGTTTGCGCCGCTCCGCTTCAAGAGGCGCCGGTATCGACCGCCCCATCTGGGTTTCGCGGGCCCATTGTTGACCGGAATCACGCGAAGCGTCGCGCGAGATGTTAGCCTCCCGGGCTCTACTCCTTGCCCCTCTTGGCCGCTCGGCTAGTGCCATGAGGACGAACGGACAGCCGATGGACAACCACACCGCGAAGACGGAGGGCTTCGGCTCGTCCGCTCCCGCAGCCGCGCGAGGGAGCGCTGCCTCAAGGTGGGTTGCCGAGCTGGCGCGCGCCGCTCTGAGGATTCGGACCGCCATCGCCGGGTGGGTCTCCCGCGCGGCCCCGGTGCTCCGCGATGTGGCCAGAGCCGTCGGTGCCGGGCTGGAGGCCTTCCGCCGGAGGGTCGGCCCCTGGTTCAACGTCTTGCAGGCGCACGCCGAGGCCTTGCGGGCGGAGGCGGAGGGAGCACTCATCCTGCCGGCCCGGGACGTGGAGGCGGTCGTCCACACCACCACGTGCCCGGCGTGTGGAGCCCTGGCGCGAGAACTGTGCTGCAGCTCCCGCCCAGAAAGCGGTGCAGACGCTCGCTACGTCCACATCGCCCGAGTCCGCGCCTGGGCCGTCACCTTGAGCACCTAACCACCAGGCTGGCTGTGCTGTCGCGCGCCCCGGGCAGCTGGCTCGGGCACCTGGGATGATTCCTTCCCTTCGCCCTTCCACGATTTCCGCTGGGCCACGAGGCGAGCGCGGACCTTCACGGTGGGCTCCACCCGGAATCCGAGGAACCGAGGCGGCGTGAGCCCGAAGTCCCGCATGTCGATCACCTTCTCGCCCTCCACTTCCACCTGGTCCTCGCCCACGACACGCGCCCTGACGTCTACCGCGAGCGACCGCACGACGCCGTGGATGGAGAGATCGCCCTTTAGGCGGAGGTGAAGGCCGCCGAGCGGCGCTGCGCTCTTCAGATCTCCTTTGATGTGCTTGTACTTCCGGGCCTCGAGCCTGCGGCGAAGGTCCATGTCGATGAGGGAGTTGTGGGATTGGAGGCGCTCGACCTCGAGCTCGATGTGCGTGGGAAGGCCCAGCCGGACCGTCCCCCCTACGATGTCGGCCTCGAGTACGCCCGTCAGTCCCGCGGTCTCGACGTGGATCGGGTGCAGGCTGGAACGCGCGTCCGCCCAAATCCGGGTGCGCTCCGGGAGGATCTCGTACTGGGCCAAGAGCCCTCCGCGCTCAGGTCGTCGCCGTCCTCGTTCGACGGCCCGCCGGGGCCCGCCTGCCCGCAACTCGCGAAGGACCCGCCGCGGGGCACGTGGACGCGTCCTCGCCGCTCGCTCCGGTCACGAGGATCCCATAAACCTGGGACCCTAGCAGCGCCCGTCCTCCTTCCGAAGCCGCCCCGGCCTTCCTTCAGGCGCGAGCGCGCCAAGAGACTCCGGAAGAGAGCGTCAGCGGGCGCCCCGGGTCCGCCCGAGAGCGACCGAGAGTTCGAGCAGCGCGTCGACCCGGCAACGGACGTTGCGGCGCTCGGAGCGAAACCCGCGCTTTTCGACGACGACTTCGACGTCCTGCCCGGGCTCGCAGTCGACCGTGGTCACGATGGGGCTTTCGCCCACGTCGTTCCCGTCGACGAGCACCCGGGCCCCGAGGGGGGTCGTCCCGATGGAGAGACCGAAGCCCTGGAAGGGCGCTAGCCGCTCGCCGCTCGCCGTGGTCTTGGCCCCCCGCGGAGCGTACATCTCCGCGCTCTCCAGGTTCCGCTGCTGAAGTCGAGCTGCCTCGATCGAGGAAGTCGTCGCCGCCTCGATCTCGGCGGCGGTGGGCGCCTCGGGGTGCCGAGGTTGCTCAGGCGGACTCTCCGAATCGGCCACGGCGCCTCCCAGGCTGCCGCCTCCCAAGCCGCCGCGGCCCGTGCGGAGGTGTCCGAGTACCCAGGGCATCGCCGCGGCGGACAGGACGACCGGCACCAGGAGGAGGACGGCCCAGCGGGTGAAGTTGCCTGCGGAGGGGGAGCGGTCGTCGGAGGGCATCCGGCCCAAATGCTAGCAGACCCACGCTGGGACTCCGCGTTCCGTGCAGGTGAACACTTCGGTGTGGGTGTGCAGACCTGCCTGTGGGAGAAGGCGCACTCGCGGCGTCCGAGAAGCCGGACGGTTCGAACTCGCTCCCGTACCTGCCCCCCACCAGCCTCCGACGCGCCTCGCCGCGAGGGTGCGGTTTTTTGTGTGAGTCCGCTCGCCATCGAACGTTCACCGGCTCGACGGACGGCTGCCTCGCCCATTGCTCAATTACCTCCAGGCGCGAAAACGAGGTCGAGGACCCCCCACGGATCGCTTCCCCGTGCTGCATCCGTGCGCGGACACGGCGCAGAAACGTGCAGGTACACGAGGTGGCCCCCGCACTAAAGGCCCCGATGAGCGGTGCCGCGAATGCGGAGCGCACCAAGGAGGATGTCATGTGGACCCTGTGGAATCGGAATGGCGGCGACGTCGAGACCCGCGATCTTTTGGAGAACACCGCGCTGCGAGTGGAGCCTGGCCGCCACGGAGTGGCGCTGCGCCTCGAGCGCGGACTCGTGATGGTGACCCAGGCCGGGGATCCGATCGATCACGTGCTGATGCGCGGGGAGGCGGTCCAGTTGCCGCGCGGAGGTCTGGTGGTGACGCTGGCGCTCGAGCCGGCCCGGCTCACCGTGGAGAAGGTACGTGCGCCTTCGCGAACCGCCGGGCCTCGGCCGCTTCCCCTCCGCGCAGCCCGCTGAGAGACGAGCGGCCCGTCGGTCCTGGGTACCCCTCGGGACTTCGGCAGCTCGCAGGGGCGCGGAGGGCGCCCAGGCGCCCTCCCCTCCACCCTGTGCGCCCTCCACCGTGCAACGCGACCTCGCCCCGATCAGCTCGCTCCTCGCCGCCCGGCTCCATCTGGAGGGGAGCTTGCCCGCCCGTCCCGGCTCGCCCCCTCCAGGAGCGGCCGTGCCTTCTCCACGAGGGCGTCGACCCACTCGATGACCGCTCGCACCCTGGGCACGTGGCGGAGATCCCCGTGCACGAGGAGCCAGAGTTCGTAATTCGCGGGCTCGGGCCCGTCGATGCGCGTGAGAGAGGGATCGGCGTCCGCCGCAAATCGCGGAAGGAGCGCGATCCCGACTCCCGCCTGGGCCGCAGCGTGGAGCGATGCCGTCGAGTTGCTCTTGAACACCACCCTCCGCTCGGGCCCGAGCCTCGCGATCCAGCGCTCGTGGGGGGTACTCGCGAGTGAGTCGTCGAGGCCTACGAAGGCGTCCCGGGCGAAGTCCACCGGTCCCTTCCGTCCCGCTGCGTACTCCCGCGACCCGTACAGGCCATAGACGATGTTCGAGAGCTTTCGGGTGACGAGCCCCGAATCGCGCGGGCGCCCCATGCGAACGGCCAGGTCCGCCTCTCGCCGCGTGAGGTCGAAGGCGCGCTGGTCAGCTGCGATCTCGAGCACGATCCCGGGTTGACGCCGGCGCAACTCCGGCAACGACGGGGCGAGGAGATTCGCTGCGATGTGGGAGGCGGTGGTGAGCCGCACCGAGCCCGTGAGCCCGCGGTCCTGCGCGTCCGCGTGACGCGCGATTCGCAAGACGTCCTCCTCCACGCGCGAGGCGAGCTCGGAGAGTTCCTCTCCCGCCGGAGTCCGCGACCAGCCCTGCGGGCCTCGGTCGAACAGGGAGAGGCCGAGCTCCTTCTCCAGGGATGCCATGCGCCTCGCCACTGTGTTGCGGTCCACCCCCAGCCGATGCGCCGCCTGCGAGAGGCTTCCGGAACGGACCATCTCGAGGAAGTAGCGAAGGTTCCCCCAGTCCAGTCGACCAGTGCGTTCCTGCGCGGGGGCAGGGACTCTCTGCGCGTTTCTTTGGGCGTTCGGCGAGGACACACTCCGCCTTGTGAAATTCGCCGGCGAGAGGCCGGCTACAGGGAGCAGCAGATGACCACTCTGGACCTCCGCCGTGATGTAACCGCCTTCCTGGGAAGCCGCCGCGGTGCGAGCCGAAATCGAGCGGGTGCCGTGCTGGCCGTCACCGCCTGGCTAGTGCTCTGGGCGTTCTTCCTCGCCGGGGTGGCGGGCCCGGCCGGGCGGCTCGCGTCCGCCGGCCGCGCCGCGACCGCACTGGCGACCGGGGCCGCCAATGGCGAGGGGCCTGTCGCGAGCGGGCTCGAAAGATAGAAACGCCCGCTCTCTCGCTGCTTCCGGCCCGGATAGCTGACGGCATCGGGCGCGCCCGTCCCCGGGTGCCCCCGGAGCGTGACCCCAAGTGCGCCGCAGCCAACGGTCGCGGGCCTGTTAAAGGAAAGGCCTTTCGCGCGGTCCACGCCTCGGCACCGGAGCGACCCGTATGCGCTTGAGTTCGACTGGAACGGGAAGGTTCACTCTCATCCTCGGCTCCATCGCCGTCATCACGAGTTGCGGCGCTAGCTCGCCACCGCCCGACGCCTTCTTCGACGTGACGAACGACTCCTACGACGCCGTCGACATCTATGTCGGCGGACAGTACCTCGCGACCCTACAGCCGAATACCGCGAACAGCTACGACCTGGGGCCGGGAGACGTCATCTACAACGTCCAGATCTTCGAGTCGGGCGACCAGAACTTTGAGCTCAATGACGACGACGTCTCCTTCCCGAGCGGCGTCACAACCTGGGACGTGTACGACAACGCGCCGGTAATCATCGTCGACAACCAATTCGCGACCGGCACCGGCGAGTGCGCAAACATTTTCGTCGACGGCCAGGCCCAGGAGTTCGTCCTCTCGAGCAGTGACCACTGGACGCCGCCCTCCGACACCCAGATCTGCCCGCAAGAGACCGGGTTCTTCCTCGTCGACTTCGGCACGCACACGGTCACCACGGTGGGCGTGACGTCCGGGACAACCTACGACGACAGCCAGCAGGTCTACGGCGATGGAACGCACGTCACCTACACCCTCCCACCGTCCTGACCTCGCCTCCGTAGCCGGGGGAGCTCCGCCCGCCGGGGCGGAACCGGCCGGGCTCGTCGCGACCTCTCACCTTAGACAAGAGACGACTCGGCGGAAGTACCGCCCCGCCCTGAACGGCCCTGAACGGCGGGGCTTGCCGCGCATCCGGGTCAGTTCGCGACGAGGGGGACCTGTTGCCAGGCAACCCCTCCCCGATTGTCGTGCACCACCGCCCAGAGATAGAACGACCCGGGAGACTGGGGAGCGTAGAAGTCGTCCGAAGTGTTCGGAAGGAGACCCGCCGCCGGATCGTAGAGGATCATCGAGTCGTTCTTGACCTTTCCAGCCGTCAAGAAGTACTCGACATAGATCTCCTCCTTGAGCGGGTTCCCGTTTGCGTCGAGGTCGCCGGGATCCGTCTCGTCGCTCGAGGCGGGCACGATGGTGTCGAGAGCGGTCGTGGAGCACTTGTCGATGTTCGACTGGGTGCAGTGCTCTACCGTGATCCCAACCGCGGGATCGACTGTACTCCCTTCGAAGGTGATGCTCTGGATCACCGGATTCGCGTTCGTGCGATCCGTGAATGCGTACACGAGGGAGTAGGCGAACACGAACTCGTCCGGGCCGAGCAGGTTATTGGCCGCGTCGAAGCAACCGAATGGCAACGTGTCCGGAGGAGCCCCGGGCGCCGGGCTCAGGTACTGCACGTGGCCCGCGCAGGCGATGGTGAAGACCACTGCCAGGCCGTACGGTTCGCCGCCGCGGCTCCCGGAGTGGGCGGCGATGGCGTCGCTCGGCATGCCGAAGCTGAAGGCCGGGCCCGGGACGAGCTGGCTCGTGAGATCTACGCCGGGCGCGTAACTCTCGGCGAAGGCCGGGAAGCAGGCATAGAAGGCGTCCCCGGGGGGATCGATGCACGGTTGCGGCAGCCACCAGACGCCCATGGGCGTCAGCTGGCTCGCTCGGCCGTCGAAGGCGAGCACCTGCATGGTCACGGTGTCGCCGGGCAGGGCGTAGGGCTTGTCCGCGGACGTCGCCAGGATGCGAACGCTCTGGACGAGGCTCACGGGGGTGAGGTTGTTCGAGTTACAGCCCCAGAGTGCCAGGGCCCCGAGCAAGAGGGTCGGAGCGCGCCTCATCGAAACTCCCCCCGAATGCCGAGGATGGGAAGAATGGGCAGGCCGTTGACGTAGGCCGACTGAGTGAAGTTGTAGTTGTAGCTGATGGCGAAGGGGTTGCCCGCGCTGTAGGTGTTCTCGACGTCCAGGTACAGGCCTAGCTTCCATTCCCCCCACACCCATTCCTTGTCGACCCGCGCGTCGAGCGCGTTGAAGAACGGGAGCTTCGAACCGTTCGGAGGGAAGGCCGAGACGCCGAGTTGCGATCCGACGGTTGCGTTGGAGGCCCCGTAGGTCATCGGGGTGTAGGGATCGCCGGAGACCACCCGGAAGCGCAGCCCGACCTGCCACCCCCGCCCGAGCTTGTAGCTGCCCACCAGGGTCAGGATGTGGGTCTGGTCGTACTGGAACAGGTAGAAGGGCTGGCCGGGGAGACTCCGTCGCTCACTGCGCGACAGCGTGTACGACATCCATCCGAAGAAGTGGTCGTCGGGCTTGTAACGGAAGAGGAGCTCGGCGCCGTAGGCGCGACCGAGCCCCGAGTTTCCCGACCCCGCGATGACGAGGTCGCTCATCGCCTTGTAGAAGAGGTCCAGGGACGTCTCCACCTGCTGGGTGATCTCCTGCTCCACCCCGATGTCGTACTGGGCGTCGCGATTGGACACGAGCGCGACCTGGCCGTAGTTGGGGGCCGTGTCGAAGACCGTCGGCGGCTGGTAGAAGAGCCCCGCGCCCGCCTTCAGGGTGGTGCGCGGGAATCCGGTGAAAAGGTCCTGCCGGAACGTCATGCGGGGCGCTACGTCCCAGGCACTCGTCGCCGTGTCGTAGTCCAGCCGCAGGCCCGGAACGAAGCGGGCGCCCCGCCAGGGGAGGACCTCGAGCTCGGCGTAAGCGGCCGGAAGAGCCAGGGTCCCGGAACTCCGCGCTTGGATGGGTATCTGGCCGGGGCCCCCCGGCGGCACGCCGGGCGGAGTCGGCGGCGGGAGCTGGAGGTTCAGGTCGTACCACTCGTAAAGGACGTCGAATCCGACGTTGGCCACGAGCCAAGGAGCCACCTTGGCGGACTACTCACCCCGCCCGGAGAGAGGC
>Ga0335081_10021245_pt1 | contig 10509 bp, 8 predicted proteins | sample Lox_Sample_35_FD_206713 | JGI IMG/M metagenome (GOLD analysis project Ga0335081, IMG submission 206713) | Soil microbial communities from Loxahatchee National Wildlife Refuge, Florida, United States - Lox_Sample_3.5 | ecosystem: Environmental > Terrestrial > Soil > Wetlands | place: USA: Florida...
CTCCGGGCGGCCGCCGCTACAGCGGCGGGCCCGCGGTCAGGGTCAGGCTGCCGTTCTCGTGCTGGCCGGACGGGGTGACCCAGGTGAGGGAGATCGTGTCGTGCGGGTGGAGCTTCGACATGATCGTGCTCAGGCTCTGCGGCGAGCCGACCGCGTGGCCGTTGATCGCGGTGATGACCGACCCGGCGGTCAGCCCCGCGGCCGTGGCCGGGCTGCCGCAGATGGTGCCGATGACCAGGGTGCCCGAGTTCACCGGGGCGATGGAAGTCGGGACGGACAGGTTGGCGTTGCTGGTGTAGCAGCTCTGGCTGCCGCCGTTGCCGGAACCGTTCCCGTTCCCGAAGCCGCCGAAGCCATTGCCGAAGCCGCCGAAGCCGTTGTTCTGCTGCTGTTGCTGCTGGGCCTGGTCCTGCGGGTTGCTGCTGGTGCCCTGCCCGACGTAGATCCCGATGAAGGGCGGGTAGCCGATCACGATGGTGGAGCTGGCGTGGCCCGCGGTGATCTCGCTGACGACCGAGCGGGCGGTGTTGACCGGGATGGCGAAGCCGGCCGCGTTCTGCTGATCGGGGAACCGCACGTCGTTGCCCGCGGTGTCCATGCCGATGACCTGGCCGGCCGAGTTGACCAGCGGGCCGCCCGAGTCGCCGGCCACGATGTCGGCGTTGGTCTGGATCATCCCGTGCAGCGTCTCGGTCTTGACCGTCCCGCCCTGGTCGCTGGCCGTGATGGTCTGGTTGATCGCGGTGACCTGCCCGGCGGCGGAGACGATCTGGCTCTGCCCTTGGGCGTTACCCAGGGCGGTCACCGCGTCCCCCTTCCTGACCTTGCTGGAGTCGCCGATCGGGACCTGGTGCAGGCCGGAGAAGTTCTGCAGCCGGATCAGCGCGATGTCGCCGGTCACGTCGTAGCCGACCACCGTGGCCGGGTAGTTCCGGCCGGTCGCGGCCACCGTCGCGGTGATCTTGGTGGCGTTCTCGATGACGTGGTTGTTGGTCAGCACCAGGCCGTCGGCGGCGTTGATCACCATGCCGGTGCCCGCGGCCGCCTCGCTGCTGTACTGCAGGGTGGTGTTGATGATCACCAGGCCCTGCTCGACCTTGCTCAGGCTCCCGCTGTTCGCCCCGGACCCGCTGCTCGGCCGGGGGACCGCGGTGCTGGGCAGCGGGGCCGGCGCGGCCGGCGCGGCACCGCTGCTGCTCGGCGCGGGCGCCGCCGAGGAACTCGCCGCCGGGTGATAGAGGGCCACCACGCTGCCTGCCCCCAGGGCGCCCGCCGCCAGGGCCACGGCCAGGTAGCTCAGCAGGCCGACGCGGCGCCGGGGCGGCCGGGGCGGCGGAGGCGGAGGCATGGAGGGCAACGGCGAGGTCGAGCCGAAGTCCCCGCCGTAGCTGCCGTAACCGCTGTAATCCTGCATCTGCAATCACGCCTTGTGTCTTAGGCAAAAGTTCGCGTTATGCAAGAACCCGCTGGGGTTGCTGCCCGTGCTACCTGCACCGACCGCTCGCGCAGGCCCGGAAGGCCTGCACTCGCAGCCGGTTTGCATAACGCTCCCTAGGGTGTGGGCGTCCGGGTCGCTCGCAAGCCAGGGTAGGCCGGGTCCGCGCGTGCTTCCGGCCAGTCCTGCTCGTTCCAGTCAGCACTACGAACCTGATAGATAGCTGAAGGCGCGCTGCAGATTCACGCTAGCCGCAGGGCATTCCAACAGCCGAACAGGGCATTCCCTCAGCCGAACGTTCCATAGTGAGCGCTCTCACCGGGCGGGGCAGGCTCGCGCGGGGCGGCCAGGACCGGCCCGGACTGCCGGGCCAGGAGGATCTTGCGCCCCAGTTCATCAGCGGCCTTGGGGGCACCGGAGGCCAGGGCAGAACGCAGCCGCGGCCACACGTGCCGCTCCTCGAAGTCGAAATGCTCCCGGCCCGCCGCGGTGAACTGGGTGAGCAGGTTCTCGAACTCCGGCTGGCTGGCGTCCAGCTTGTCCAGTTCGGCCAGCAGCGCCGTGGTCTCGAGCTCCTGGCAGATGGCCAGGTCGGCGAGCCGGTCCCCGCCGGGGACGTGCTCGCGCACGGCCGGCCACAGGCAGGTCAGCTCGATCTCCTCGTGCTTGGCTGCCTCGATGATCAGCTCTTCGGTCATGATCTTGCGCAGCATCAGCTGATCCTCGGTCGCGCCGGTGGCTGCGGTCGGACCCTTCTCGAGCTCGGCCAGGGCCTGTCTTATCTCCTCGTGGTCCTCGGCCAGGACATCAAACACATCCTCCATCGCTTCCTCTCCTCCTTGCATCACCCGCCGGGTGCGTGCTCCAGCTTCCCGTCCGGGTAGGGCTTAACCACTTGAGCGGGGAGTGGTGCGGCTGATTCCACCGGGAAACACGAGGTCACAGCGGGCGTAGGCACGAAGTATGCGGCGTAGTGGTGCCGCCACCCGCAGACAATGTATCTCGCACCGGGGGCCGGACAGCCATGCTTACGCCGAATCCCTCAAGCAGGCCGAATCGGCCCGTCTCAGCAGGCGGATCGGGTCCCGTTGCGCACCGCACGCAGCCGGACGGCGCCGAAACATCAGACGATTACAGCGTTCCCAGAGGGCGCCCCATAGCTCGTTCGGGACAAATCATCTTTTAGTGGCCGGCCGCCATGGCGAGTTCCCTTACGAAGTAGGCAGCGTTCACCGTGCCGACTCCCGAGGCCAGGTCATAGCCGCGCGCGGCGGTGAAGCCGCGGACCGTGTGCTCGTGTCCGGCCTGGGTGAACGAGACCGTGTTGCTGCCCGACGTCACGTCGACGATGCCCGGGGCGCCGACCGCGGCCAGCCGGTACAGGGCCGGGTTGATCAGCCCGAGGGGATGCCCCGCCACCTGGTCGGCCAGTGCGACGATGCCCGCGAACAGCGGCGTGGCCTCGCTGGTGCCGCACGTCGGGGACCAGCCGGGCGGCGCTCCGCCGAAGCTGCCGTAGGTGTCCACCGACCCGTTGCAGGCCGCGCTCATCGAGATGTCCGGCACGCCGCGGCTGTTGCCGACGACGTTCCGCACGCCGTTCTGGTACCCGGGCCTGCTGAACACGACCGACGTGCCGCCGCCGCCGGCCAGCGGGTTCGGGCCCGCGTTGCCGACGGCGAACTCGTTCGCCGCCTTGTTGTAGGTGTCGTTCCACACGGTCGGCGCGGTCGGCTGGCCCCGCGCGCTGAAGTGCAGCTGGGTGCCGCCGACCCCGGTCACCAGGGGATCGCTGTCCGGCCACGAGGTCACCGGGAACAGGTAGTAGGTGGTCTCGTCGAGCTTGACGTCGGCGGCGCCGGAATCGCCCGACGCGGTGAGCACCGTGACGTGGTCCTTCTGGGCGAGCAGGTAGGCGCCGCGCAGCGCCAGCAGCGAGACCTTGCCCGGGAAGGTCTCCTCGGTGGCGCTGAAGCTCTGGCTGATCACGTCGCCGAGGTGGTGGTTGAGCACGTACTCCTCGGCCGTGACGATCTGCGGGAAGCCGTGCACGCCCTCGGTTTCCGACACCGGGGTCTCGACCAGCAAGATGCTGGCGCCCGGCGCGATCACGTGCGCGTACTCCACGTCCAGCGTGGTCTCGCCGGCCCAGCCGACCATGTCGGAGTTGCCCGGGTCGTAGGGCGGCACCTTGCCCGCGGGCTGGATGATGCGAAGCGACGGCGGCGCGGGCAGGCCGAAGGCCTGGTCGAACACGCTCAGGTCGTGCCGGATCGTCGGCGAGCCGTAGGAGTCGACGATGACGATCGTGGTGCCCTTGCCGGTCACGCCGCTGGCGTACAGCCGGGGCAGGTTGTAAGCCTGGCGGATTTGGGCCGGCACGTAGCATGCGACCTTGTAGGATTTCTCACAGTAAGCAGTGGTCGGCGGACCGGCCTGCACGCGGCCGACATGCTGCACGCCCGGGCGGACGGCCACGTCGGCCAGGGCAGACGCCGAAGACGCGGCAGGACCCGAAGCCGCCGGGCTCGCGGCAACCGAGATCCGGACCCCCGATCCGGGCGCGGCGGCCACGGCGGCAGCGAGCCCGGCCAGACCGAACGCTGCCGCTATCAGCTTGGGTACACGCACCAACGTCTCCCTTCACCGGCCCCATGACCATTACACCCATAATCGGATCAAAAGTAACAACCCCGCCTCAGGATCCACCAGGTCGCTCGCGAAGAATGCCGGGTTGTACGCTTAGCGAACGTCACGTGGGGGGCGGGCCTACATTGTCGTACGGGATTGACGGGCGTCACGTAAGACGGAGGGATCAGCATGCGCTTCCGGGGTAGCGTGGCGATCGATCTCGGCACCGTGAACACGCTGGTCTGGGTCGCTGGCCGCGGCATCGTGCTCGAGGAGCCGACCGCGATCGCCATCGACACGGCGGTCGGCAAGGTCGCGGCGGTCGGCGAGGCGGCGGACGCGCTGGCCGACAAGGAGCCGCAGGACATCCAGGTGATCCACCCGCTGCGGGACGGGGTCATCGCGGACCTGGACGCCACCGCGGCCATGCTGCACGCGTTCCTGCGCCGGACGCGCCGCTTCAGCCTGCTGCGGCGCGACGCGCTGGTGTGCGTGCCCAGCGGGGCCACGCCGGTGGAGCGCCGGTCGATCGTCGCGGCGCTGAGCGTCCGGCGGCCCAGGTACAACGTGCGGCTCATCGACGAGCCGGTGGCCGCCGCGGCGGGCGCCGGGTTCGACCTGACCGGCGGGGCGGGCGGTTTCGTGGTGGACATCGGCGGCGGCACCACCGAGGTCGCCGCGGTGGCCGGCTGGCGGGTGGTCAGGTCCCAGTCGCTGCGCAAGGCCGGCAACGCCATGGACGACGCGGTCATGCAGGCGGTGCGGACCGACCTCGGGCTGATCATCAGCCAGCGCGCGGCCCGGAGCCTGAAGATGACGCTCGGCGTCACCGGCGGGGCCGAGGGCTACGCCGAGGCGGTCGGCCTGGACGTGGCGCAGCGGACGCCGCGGACCGAGTACGTGCCCGGCGGCCTGGTGGCGCACGCGCTGGAGCCGATCGTCGCGGCGATCGCGGGCACCGTGCACGAGATGCTGTCCGAGATCCCGGCCGGGCTGGCCGAGGACGTGGTCCGCGGCAAGGTCCGGCTGGCCGGCGGCGGCGCGCTGCTGCCCGGCCTGGCCGGCCGGATCGAGACCGCGGCCGGCATCGGCGCGGTCCTGGTCGAGGACCCGCTCCGCTGCGTGGTCCGCGGTGCCGCGGAGATCCTGGAGCGCAAGGACTCCGACAACGATCCGCGGTCCGGGCCCGGCCTACGTCAGTAAGCCGGGCCCGAACGGGGCGGGCGCGCGCCTTTACTCGAGCGGCTGCCTGGAGATGGCGGGCGGCTCGCGCCCGGCCAGCAGCCAGCCGACGGCCGCTGCGATCACCGGCATGCCGACGACGATGAGCAGCAGGTTCATGGTCGGCACATTGGACAGTTCGGACAGGCCGTCGAGGCGGTTGTCCGAGGCGTATCCGATGGCGGCGACGTAGGCCGCCACCGTGCCCAGCACGGCGCCGCCCAGGGCTAGCGCGAAGGCCGTCGCGGCGGTCAGCTCCCGGCGGGTCATGCTACTCGCGCCGGTGGCGGTCAGGGTGCGCAGGTCGCTGGCGGTTTCGCTGCGGATGAGGCCGATCGACATGGCCAGGATGCCCAGCGCCAGGGCGATCCCGAAGACGGTGGCCCAGTTGAGGATCTCCGCCGACGAGGGAGCGCTGTTCTTGGTCTCGATGGTCATGCCGGCCGCGGCGGCGGTGAGCCGGGCGTTGGTGATCTGCGCGGCGGTCGGCGGGTGCGGGGCCTCGATCAGCCAGCCGGCCGTGCTGGGGTGCAGGCCGAGCACGTGGATGGCGTGCTCGGTGATCACCGTGTTGGGTGCCGACGTCCCGGACGGAAGCGCGCCGACCTCCTGGATCACCGGGTTGGCCACGCACTGGCCTCGCGGGCACGGGAAGCTGGCCGGGCCGTTTCCCTGGCCGTTGCCACCCGGCCCGTTGCCCACGGCGACCGGGCCCTTGCCGAAGACGAGCTGCATCTGCGACAGGCCTGACAGCCCGGGCCGCATGGTCAGGATGTCGGCGTCGGGGTTGACGTCGGCGGCCTTGATCCCGAAGGCCTGCAGCAGCTGGGGCGTGGCCACGTACACCGGCCCGGACCAGGAGCGCCCGGCCGCGGCGTGCTGCAGCGTGGCGCTGGTCTGGTCGAGTTCGGTGACGTCATGCGAGCCGAGGGCCGAGGCGATGCCGTAGGCCACCGCCGCCTGGGCCTGCGGCGTGCTGGCCGTCCCGGATGGGCTGGATCCGCCCGGCCCGTTGCCCGGGCCGCCGCCGTACGGGCCGTTGGGCGTGTACACGATGATCTGGTTCGAGGCCAGGTTCGGCCCGGCGTAGTCCAGGACGTTGCCGTACCGCTGCGCGGCCAGCACGCAGACCAGGACGGCGATCAGCGCGCCCAGGCTGATGGCCGCGAGGGCCGACCCCGACCTGGCCCGGTAGCGGGCCAGGTCGCGCAGGGCCAGGCGCACCGCGATCGGGGCCCACCGCCCGGCTCCGGCCAGCACGTTCAGGCAGAACGGGGCCAGCAGGATCACCGCCGTGATGAGCGTCACGAACCCGAGGACGAGCTCGGGCCCCCCGCCGCCGTTACTGCTCTTGCCGGTGTACCAGAACAGGACGCCGGCGGCCACGAACAGGACCAGGCCGGGCACCGCCGAGCGGTGCACCTGCTTCGGCGGCGCGGGCCGCCCCGACAGGGCCGCGACGATGGGGATCCTGGTGACCGAGCGGGCCGGGCGCGAGGCGGCGAAGTAGGTGGCCACCACGGCCAGCACCATCGCCGGGCCGATCACGATCCACGGCAGCTGGAACGCGCCGATCAGGTGGTGGGCGCTGGATTCGAGACTCGGCCGGTAAGCCAGCCAGAGGGCCAGGCCCAGGACGGTCCCGGCGAGCGCGCCGGCCACGCCCACCAGGACGCCGTTGACCCGGACCACGAGACGGATGTTCTTGTCGGTGGCGCCCAGGGCGCCGAGCATCCCGAGCGAGCGCAGCCGCCGCTGCGCCAGGACCGTGAAGCCGCCGACCGCGACCAGGGCGATGAGCAGCATGCCCACCGTAGCCAGCGCGAGCACGATGGTCTCGGGGTTAAGCGGGTTGTTCGCCGCCGCGTCATGCCGGGTCACCACGTACTGGCGGAGGGAGCCGAGTGAGGCGGAGGAGATACCGTGCGGCGCGTTGAACAGCGCGGTGACCTGCGTCGGCGAGGTGACCTGGCCCGGCACGACGAGCGCGAACTCATCCAGCAGGCTCTGCGGGTTCTGCACGATCCCGACGACCTGGCGGGTCTTCCCGCCCTGGTGCCAGCGGGAGCCGATCCTGAGGTTGAAGGTGGAAGCCACGCCGTCGGTCACGGCCACCTGGCCCGGCCCGGCCGGGTAGTGCCCGGCGACCAGGGCGAGCATCGGCTGGCCGAACGGGCCATTGGGGTTCTGGGCCCGCAGGTCGTAGGTGTTGATCGAGCCCGGGATGGCGATGGCCTGGTTCTCGATGACGTCGACGCGGCCGACGAGCTGCTGCAGCGCGGCGATCTGGCTGGCCAGGTGCGGGCCGCCAGGGAACGTGGCCATGTCCTGGGCGGTGCCGAAACCCGCGCCGGCCGGGGGCGGGTTGTTGACCGCCACCGCCGCCCCGACGACGGTGGCGGCCAGCGCGACCACGATGAGCGCCAGCACCAGCAGCTGCTGGCGCCACTCGCGGCGGAACATCCGCCAGGACCAGCGGATCACGGCCCGGCGGGCGGGAACGCCCCCGTTTGCGGCTCCCGCCTGGGCCGGGCGTTCGGTCAGGGCCGTGCTCACTGGCCGGCCCCCGGCGTGAGCAGCGATTCCGGGCCCGGCGCGGGCATGGTCTGGTCGGTGATCCGGCCGTCCCGCAGGAACACCACCCGGTCCGCCCACGAGGCCAGCTGCGCGTCGTGGGTCACCACCACCGCGGCCAGGCCCCGCTTGCACGCGGCGTGGATCAGCCGCATGACCGCCTCGCCGTTGACCGAGTCGAGCGCGCCCGACGGCTCGTCGGCGAGCAGCAGCTGGTGCTGGCCGACGATGGCGCGGGCGATGGCCACCCGCTGCCGCTCGCCGCCGGACAGCTGGTCGGGAAAGTGCTCGGCCCGGTCACCGAGGCCGAGCTCATCCAGGCTCTTGAGGCCGGCCACCCGCGCCTTCCTGGCGGACACGCCGTCCAGCTCGAGCGGCAGCGAGACGTTCTCCGACGCGGTCAGCCCGGGCAGCAAGTTGAAATCCTGGAACACGTACCCGATGGAGCGGCGCCGTAGCCGCGCCTTGGCGTTGCGCGACAGGTTCGCCAGCTCCTCCCCGCAGACCCAGACCTCGCCGCTGCTCGCCTCCTCCAGGCTGCCGGCGATGGTCAGCAGCGTGGACTTGCCCGAGCCGCTCGGCCCCATCACCGCCACCATGGACCCGGCGCTCACCGACAGGTCGATGTCCTGCAGCGCGCGCACCTCGGCGACCCCCTGACCGTAGAGGCGTGACACGCCCCGCATTTCCAGCACACTCATTTACGTACTCCCACTCTGCGCCGCACGCTTGGCATTGCCCCCGGCGTGCTCAGTTTCGGTTGCTGTTGGCCTGGACCCTCTTCGGCGTCGGCGGAGGCCCGTTTGATCCGGCCGTCCGCGGTGTCCAGCCAGCGGACCACGGCATCGAGCCGGAACAGTTCGGCGTCCACCACCAGGGCCAGGCCCATGTCGGACTCGGCTTCGTTCTCCTTGATCCGGGTCCACTGCTGCATCAGCTCCACCAGGTACCTGCGGTGCACCTGGATCACTTCCCGCACGTCGATCCCCGGCACCCGCAGCGCCACCAGGACCTTCATCACCAGCTCGTCGCGGGGCGGCGTGGCCATATCCGACGGCGTGCGCAGCCACGCGGCCAGCTCGTCCGCGCCGGCCCCGGTGATGCGGAAGCCCTTCTGCGGGCCGTCCTGGGCCTCCCCGTCGGACTCGACCAGCCCGTCCCGCTCCAGCCGCTGCAGCGTCGTGTAGACCTGGCCGACGTTCAGCGGCCAGACCTCGCCGGTCCGCGCCTCGAACTCCTCGCGCAGCTGCAGCCCGTACTTGGGTCCCTCGCTGAGCAGCGCGAGCAGCGCGTGCCGGACACTCACGTGATCGCCATATTGAGTAGCATACTCGGTATAGTACTCGATATGCCCGCGATGGCAACCGGTTTCCAGGCCGCCAGCCAGTTTCCAGGCCGCCAGCCAGCCCTGGCCAGCCCTGGCCAGGCAGCGGGACTCCGGGCGCGGGATGTGATGGGATGCGGGGGTGGACCCTGCGTTCAAGGAGCGGGTGACGGCGGCATTCGACGGACTGGCGGCGCGCTACGACACCGAGCGGGGCGGGTTCTTCGGCCCGGTCTCCGATCTTCTGGTCCAGGTGGCGGGGCTGCGGCCGGGGCAGGTGGTGCTCGATGCGGGTTGCGGGGCGGGCGCGTGCCTGTTCGCCGCGGCCTGGGCGGTCGGCCCGGCCGGGCACGTGACCGGCATCGATCTCGCGCACGGCATGCTGGCCCGGGCCGCGGCGACGGCGGCCCGGCTGGGGCTGGCCAACGTGACCGTGGAGCCGGGCGACGCGGAGGACCCGGCGTACCCGGCCGCGAGCTTCGACGCGGTGCTGGCCAGCAACGTCATGTTCCTGCTGGCCGATCCCGGCCGCGCCGCCCGGCGCTACGCGGATCTGCTGCGGCCGGGTGGCGTGTTCGCGTTCAGCTGGAACGTCGCCGAGGACCCCGACTGGGTGCCGGTCATCGCCGCGGTGGACGCCTACGCGGCGGACGGCGGGTTCGGCGCGTTCCTGCACCGGCCGCCGTTCGACGCCGTGAGCTCGATGGAGGACATGCTGCGGCGCAGCGGCTACCGCGACGTCAGCACCAGGCAGCAGACGGCGGAGGTCAGGTACGCCGGCCCCGACGCCTGGTGGGCGGCTAGCTGGAACCAGGCGCCCGCGCTGTTCTGGGAGAAGATCCCCGAGCCGGAACTGAGGGCGGCGCGCGCCCGGGCGGGCGCGCTGCTCGATCCGCTGCGGGCGGCGGACGGCAGCCTGCGCCGCGGGCTCAGGTTCTGCTACACCCGGACGCGCGTCCCCGGCGGGGACTAGCGTTCCCGCGGCACCGCGAGGCAGCCGGGCGCCGCGCCGGCGTTTCCGCGGAAACGCCAGGCAGCCGGGCGGGCTCAGCGCTCTTGCAGGACCGCCAGGATGTTGCCGGCCGGGTCCTTGAACCAGGCGATGTACGGTCCGCCGGCCCGGTTGATGCCCTTCTCGTCCTGCCCCATGCCCTCGTACCGCTCCAGGGACACGCCGCGGCGGGCCAGCTCGTCGACGGCCGCGTCGATGTCGTCCACCTGGAAGTTGAGGATCGTATAGCTGGCCGGCTGGTGATCCGGCTTCGGGTAGACCAGCGTGTCCCGGCCACCGGCCAGGTGCAGGGTCAGCAGGCCGTACTGCTCG
>Ga0335081_10021246_pt1 | contig 10509 bp, 2 predicted proteins | sample Lox_Sample_35_FD_206713 | JGI IMG/M metagenome (GOLD analysis project Ga0335081, IMG submission 206713) | Soil microbial communities from Loxahatchee National Wildlife Refuge, Florida, United States - Lox_Sample_3.5 | ecosystem: Environmental > Terrestrial > Soil > Wetlands | place: USA: Florida...
AAACGCTCGCATCCCGGGGCGCTACCCCGGTTCAGGAAAACTGCCTCCGCAGGGCCTCTAGCGCCACCTCCATCCACCTCCTCATCACATCCTTGCTCCGGGCTATGAAATATGCAGGCTAGCGCCACCTCCATCCACCTCCTCATCACATCCTTGCTCCGGGCTATGAAATATGCAGGCTAGCCGGGAGGCCAGGGGAGGTCGATCATAATGGTGGTGCCGCTGCCCACCCGGCTCTGGATCCGGCATTGGCCACCGATCTCGGTCAGCCGCTGGCGCATGTTGCGCAGGCCATCCGCCCAGGCATCTTCCGGCGGCCGGTCAAAGCCGCAGCCATTGTCCTCGACCGAGATGCGCAATCCACCGGGGGCGGCGCTGATCCGCAGCCAGACTTCAGTGGCGCGGGCGTGTTTGACAATGTTTTGCAGCGCCTCCCTGATGGCCAGAAAGACATTGTGACGCACATTGGCCGGGACTTCGCGCGCGGGGGTCTGTTCCGGAACATCCAGCAGACAGCGAATGCCGGCATCCCGGAGATAACCGGTCGCAAACTGGCCCGCATAATCAATCAGGTGCGCCAGCGTGTCGTTGCGGGGGTTCACCGCCCACACGATTTCATCCAGCGATTTGACCGCCTGACGCGCAGTGCCGGACATTTTCTCGATGCGTTCGGCCGTTCTTTCCTTTTTGGCGAGGTCCCCCAGCACGGCGATCAGGGTCAGGCTCGCGCCGAGATCGTCGTGAATGTCCTTGGCGATACGGGCGCGTTCGCGCTCCACGGCCCGTTGCCGTTCCAACCCCTCCATTTTCCGGCGCAACCGCCGCACGACCGCGTACCGGACCGTTCCCGCTATCGTTCCCACGAGCAACACCGCTGCCAGCACGCGAAACCACCAGGTCTCGTAAAAATGCGGCCGGATGTTCAGCGCCAGCAGGCAACCGGTGTGGTTCCAGATGCCGTCACTGTTGCAGGCGATCACCTGGAAACGATAAACGCCGTGCGGCAGAAAATGATATTGCGCAAAACGGCGGGTGCCCGCCTGCACCCAGTCGTCGTCAACCCCGTCCATCTGGTAGCGGAACTGCACCCGGTCGGGTGCGCTCAGGCTCAATCCGGTATATCGGATTTCGACCTGATGTTTCCCGGGCGGAATGACCAGCGTGGGCGGTTGCGGACGCGATGATTTTCCTTCCGCCCGGGCAAGACCCGTGGAACCGCCTTCGATACCCGTAAAATTGGTCTGGACCCTCCCGTCCACCAGCACTTCTTCAATCACAACCGGCGGCGGCGTCAGATTGGGTTGAAGTTCTTCCGGCTGTATCCACACGGCCCCCTTGACCGTTGTGAACCAAAATCTGCCATCCCGTCCCTGGCAGGCCGACGGCTGGTAGCCGCCGCAGCATTCCAGCGAAGGCAATCCGTCTGACCGGCCATAGACAATGCAGGGGACAAATCGCGCCTTGCCCCGCGCCACGTCGTCCAGCGCCGATTTGGCGACCCGAAAAATGCCCTGATGTGAACCAATCCAGAGATTACCCCGGCCATCATCGAGAATCTGGCAGATGACGTTGTCCGGCAATCCCTCGGCTTTCTCGAAGCGGGTGAACTGTCCGTCTTGAAAACGCAAGAGCCCACCCCGGAACGTGCCGATCCACATGCTGCCGCGGTTATCGGCCAGCAGCGACCAGATGGCTCCGGATTCACGATTGTCGGTGGGGTGAAACATGGTGACGCTGTTGCTGAGGATGGCATAGAGTTCGCCGCCGCCGGTTCCCGCCCACAAAACGCCCCGCCGGTCTTCTGCCAGCGCCCGCACCGACCGCCGCGCAATCCCGCTGAATAGATGAAAATCTTCCGGTGACTCGCGGTCGGCAAAGAAGAGTCCGCCAGTGGTTCCAACCCAAACGCGGCCGGTATGGTCCACCAGAATGGATTTCACGCCATGGATTACCGGTGTGATGCGCTTGAAGACGCCGTTTTCCCGAAGGAATAGATCTTCGTTTTCCGCACTCGCCCACAGGTGTCCGTCCGCATCAGCACAGATGCAAAATGCGGACCCCATGTCCGTAGCGCCGGGGATGGCCAGGTTGGCGACGGCGCCGTCCTGCCAGCGAACCAATCCGCCACTCAACATCCCAATCCACACAACTCCCTGGTTGTCCTCGCACACGGACCGGGCGGCCTTGGCCAGGACCCCTTCGCCGACGGCGACGGCATGGAACTGGGTTTCACGCACGCGAACCAGTCCGCTGGCGTCCAATCCCGCCCACCAGTCTCCTTCCCGGTCTTCAATAAAACAGGCGACGCGTTCCCCCGGAAAACCATCCTCTGCCGTGAGCTGATGAAACTTGCCGGCGGCATTCATGTGGATCAAACCGCGCCCGTAATTGTAAAACCACATCCCGCCGCTGTGATCCGATTGCACTCCGATGCGGTCGGCCGTTCCGCCAAACACGGTCCGTGTCGGGTCCGGCGGGAGTGTCCAACCTCGGTTCATGGCTTCGCCCACACATCCGCCCGCCACGACCCAGACCCGGTCGGCGGCGGTCACGGCTATGGCGCTGACGTTGGTCGCCATGGGGAAATTCGTCGGGGTCATATTCTCAAATTCTTTTCCATCCCAGACCGCAAATCCGGTGTCCGTACCCGCCCAAAGCCGGCCGTGCGGATCGGTTGTCAGACAATTGATGTTTTGTCCGGCCAGCCCGGCCGATTCCGGCACCGACTCAAAGCCGCCGCCTCGCAGCCGCCAGAAATGCTTGTCGGCGTCGCAATACCATATCGTGCCTTGCCCGTCGCCACAGCAGAACGCCCCCAGTCCACGGCCCGGAGACGGCAACTCTTCCCATCCCTCTCCCGCCGGCTGCGACAAGGATTTGCGGAGCAAGGCCCCACGGCTGGTCAGGAAAATGACATTGCTGGACGACGACGAAATCAAGGTCAACTCCGCTTCGGACGGTCGGAGGTTGCGGCGTTCGAGCGTGAAGGTTCCCTGACGCAACGTCGTCAGAGAACCATCGTAAGTGTTGATCCAAAGCGTCCCCTGGAAATCCACGTAGAGCTTGCGAATATGGGCGTGGACGAGCGCCGGCGTGTTCGCCGGGTCAAACGTTACGAAGCGTTTCCCATCGAAACGCGCCAGGCCATTGTAAGTGCCCACCCAAAGATAACCGTCCGGGGTCTGGGCAATGGCAGTGACGGAACCGTCGGGCAGCCCATCGTCGGCCGTCCACACATCGATAAGATACTCCCCCGCAATGCCCGAACCACACGCCTGCCACGTCGTGCCCGGCATCAATGTCAACACTCCCATCCACGAAACACCCGCCGAAATCAGTGCGAACACGGTTGTTTTACGGCGGCGGTTCACGCCATCAACTATGCCCGCCGCCGAGGGCAAAAACAAGACCAACCGCGCCGCGAAAATCATTGAGCCGGTTCACCGCAAAAATCAAAAAGTTGGATCCATTCACCGCGCCAGCGTCACGCTCATCAATCCAATGACGACCTCATTCGCGAGCGCGCGGACGGTCAGCGATTTCAATTCCTTCGTCGCGTCGAGCGGCAGATCCAGAACCGTCGCCGCGCCGCCGGGAACTTTGCCGCCTTTGCCTTTGAAAGTTTTTGCGTCGAGAATGCGGATTTTCCCCGTTTTCAAATCAACGCGCGGCGGAACCGGTTCGTCGCGCCGGAACGCGAAATCATCCATGTAATAATCCTGATCAATCGGCCACCAGTTCACCGGATTGTTCAGCGCCAGCCGCGCGGCCGTGCCGTCGGTGTAAGTCACAATCACCTCGCCGTTGTCAAAACGGCTTTGCATCGCACCCGTCGAACCGGCCATCAGCAAAAAGGCGTGTGACGATTTTCCCGCCAGCGGAACGGAAATTTCGCGCGGATAATTGTCCCATTGCGACGTGAAAATAATATTTTTTGAGCCGGGTTCGCCCGGCGTCGCCAATGAAATTCCGTCCGGCAAAATAATTTTCCCGCTGTTTTCCGCGGCGAGCGCGCGCAGACCGGAATCGTCCACCTCGAAACCGGCATTCGGCTCGCACCAGCCGCCGATGCCGTGATCCGGGGTTGCCAGGGACGCCAACGGGGAGCGGGGCGAGCGATATTCATTGCGGAAAATCCGGGTGACCTGGTCGTTGAAAAACGGCGCCAGATTGACGGCTTCAAATTTCCCGGCGGCGGAAATTTTCCGGTTCCAGTCAAACGCCTCGATTTTTCCCGGCGCAGCCGGCGCGACTTCCGGCGCGATTTTCGCGGGCGGCACTTCGCCTTTCCAGTTCACGACCACTTCAAATTTCCGGGCCGCCGGACTTTCGATTTCAATCCGCCGCACGCCAAACCTGTCCTCGACCCGGGTCCAGTTCGCGGCCTGGCCGTTGACGGTGACTTCCGGCGCGGCGCGCAGCGCACAAATTTGAAGATCCAGCTTCATGGGCCCGGGAAATTCAGGCTCGACCCGATACGTTTCGGTCAAACCATCGCGGCGAAATTCAAAATTGAAATCGGGGTGCCGCAGGCTCGCGTGATCCCATTGGGCGGGAAAACCGGGGACGATTTTCAATTCGCCCGCGAGCGCGTCGGGCTGGATGCCAAACAATCCCTCGATGAACGCCCGGGAGTTGACGCCGATGGCGTCGGCGAAATCGCGCTGCGCCTCGCCACGCGCCATATCGTGGGACGTCGTGCAGCCCAGATTTCCGGGACACAAACCCAGGTACATGGATTCGAGCAGTTCGCCCTTGAACAGTCGAAAGGCCGTCTCCGGCCGGTTCGCCTGCCAGAAGCCGAGCGCGGTGTGCGCGGCCTCGGCCATGACGACGTTGTTGAGCGACCATTGATACGGCATCCAGCTCGTGTCCGGCAGGATGAACAGATCTTCGTCCGGCACATTTTGACCGCGAATGGGGATGTGCGCGATATGCGCATCAACCCAGCGCGACATCTGCCACGCCTGCCGCGGTGTCGGCACTTCGGAATCCACCGTGTGGTAAAACGTCCAGAGGCCGGAGTTCGGATGCACAAGCTGCAAGCCGAGCCAATCCTTGCACTCGGCAAAATTGCCCTCGTCGGCAAGCCAGAGATATTGGTTCATGCCGCGCAGAATCAAACCCGCTTCGCGTTCGTACGGCGTCGGGTCTTTGCCCAAAATGTTTGCGACGCGCGCGGCCATTTTGTTGGCGAAATAATTGCAGGCGCTGGCGTGCGCCGTGCCACCGCCGTTGTAACCCAAATCGTCGCTCGCCCAGATCGCGGCGTAGGCCTCGTAGAGCGGCAGGTGATCCGGGCCGAACTCGCGGCGGAACAACCGGCGTTCCCACGCCAGATGCCGCTCAATCACCGGCCACATCTGGCGCGCGTAGTTGGTGTCGCCCGTCCAGAGCAGGTGGCGGAAAAACGCGTCCACGGCGACGAGGTTCATGTCGTAATGATTGTGCGACAGGTCGCCGTTTGAATGAATGGCCGTCTCGCTGCGCGCCAGGTTGAACTGTTCGTCCGGGGGCGGAATCTTTTCGGGAATCGGACTGGTGTTCTGCTGTCTGGCAAAGCTCGCGAAGTGCGCCGCCGTGCGTTCGTGCCAGCCCAGGTCGTCGCCGGCATACAGTCCGCGCCAGCCGAGCAGGCGGGTCCGCCACGCGACGGCGCCGTGCATGAACACCCGCTGCTGGTCATCCCAGACCGCGTCCGCCGCGATGTTCAACGCACCGGCGGCGGCATTGACGAACGGGTCGGGCGTCTCGACCACCACGCGCTCCGCAAGCGCGCGGCGATGTTCCTCGGCCCGGGCAAATACCGGCGGCAGGTCGGATGCCTGGTAGATCGCGGCGGGCCGGCTGTTCGTGACGGCTCGACCCGGATGATTTTCGCTGACCTCGCGATAGACCGGGAGTTCCTGTCCGCCTTCGCGCGACAATTGCTGCAACGCCAGATAAACCGGCTGGTCCGCTTGCACCTCGACTTGTCCAACGACCACGGGCAAGGTGGCCGGTCCGCCGGCGGAAGCCAGCAACGCCTCCGGCAATTTCCATTTCGTCGCGTCGCCCACGAACAGCTTCGAGCCTGGCGGCGTGACGCCGGCGATAGCGGTTTTGTTGTGGCGGAGTGTGAATACGTTTGCCGAGATGGAAAAGGCATTGCTGCGGCACTGCTCCGGTTGCATCTGGAAAAATTCCGAAACCGGCTGGCGCTCGCAGCCGATGTCGCCATCGCGCGCGCCGCGCAGGCCATCCGCGCCGCCGAAGGCCCACACCAATTCGACGGGCGAAACCGCCCCGCGCCATTCCGCGCGAACGATAAAACCTTTTGTGGCCGCGAGCGGCAGTGCGGTCAAATCCAGCTCGCCGCCGCCGAGCCACGGGTCGCGGATGGCGTACAGCAGCGAACCGGGACGGTAACGCATGATGATCTGCGGCGCGTCGTTAAGCCATTTCGCGCCGGCCGAGGTTTTAATTCCGAAACGCAGATTGCCGCCCCGCCCCGGCAGGTAGAGTGAAAATTCCGGCTTGTCACCGCCGTCAATGCGGAACGCCGAGTTCAGGCAGTAAAGCGGACGGTTGAAAAATTCCGCGCCGTTGGTGATAACAAAATCGCCGCCGACCGGCCAGTAACGCAATGGGCGCGTGATGTTATTTTCAAAATTGCCGCGCGCCTGGTGAATCAATTCCGGTCGAAAGGCGGTTGTGCTTTTTGCGGCCAGCCCGACCTGTGCCGGGCACGATGCGCTCAAGCCCAAAACGACGACGAACAGGGAAACAGTCCTGAGGATGATTTTTGCACGCATTCGGTGATAATGGGAAGAGGTGCGTCTGGTCGCGGGGCGGTTCACGGCAGTTGCAGCAGATAAAAACTCTGCGGCGCGTCGGGGTTGACGGCGTTGGTGAAATTGAAATGGCCGCCGGAATCGAACTGGTTGGTGGCGAGGCGCGTCCAGCCGGCCGCCGGCAGCGCGAGGTTGGTGGTCATCAGCACATAGTAGGGAACGTTCGTCGGGCCGCCGGTGCCCTGGAAGATGGCATTGCCGTTTGCCGTGACGATGCTTCCAAACACCGGCGGCGTCTGCGTCTGCACGAGGAGGCGGATTTGTCCCGCCGTGTTGGTGTTGACGGTGCAACTGTAACCGGAGGGTTTGGCGCCGATCGCGGGGAGCGTTCCGCTCAACGCGCCGCCATAAGTCATCAGCGTGTAAGTGCCCGCGCCGAAACCCGCCAGGCCGGTTACGTTCAAAGTGCCGCCGAGCACCAGACGGTTGCTGATGACAATTTTGTCGCTCGCGGCGGTGGCGCCGAGTTCAAAGTTCAAAATGGCCCCCGCGTTCAATGTGAGGTTGCTGCGCAGCGTCAGCGTGCCGGCGTCGTTGCTGCCGGGCGCCAGCGCGCCGCCGTCGTTGACGATCACCGGGCCGAAAATGAAACCCTTGCCGCCGAGCGTGCCGCCGCTGTTGACGGTGACGGTATTCGTGCCGGTGGCCGAGCCCGAGGTGTTGTTGGCGAGCAGCGTGCCGCCGTTCACGGACGTCGGCCCGGTGTGCGTGTTCGCGCCGGTGAGCGTGAACGTGCCCGTGCCGACCTTGCTGATGGCGGCGGTGCGGGCGGGGATGACCTCTGAGATTTTTCCGGCGAACAGCGTGTCCAGGTTTCTCCCGCCGATGACGTAAGTCGTGGGGTTATTGGCCGACGACGCGCCTTGCAACGTGGTGTTCGGACCGCCGATGAGCGCGCCCAACTGGATGGTGATCCCGCCGTTGCGGTTGTTCAGCAGCGCCGAAGTGTTTCTCAGATTGAATATGGCGTTGGAACTGCCGGTGCCGAGGTTGGGATTGGAAGCGCCGAGGGCCGGGTAAAAGCGCGGGTTGGTGACGGTGCCCGCTGCAATGGTGCCGCTGAAGGCGGTCATGTCGCCGGTGAAGGAAAAGGTCGTGCCGCTGTTGAGGGTCAGCGTGCCGTCGCCGATCACGTCGGACACGAGATTGTTGCCATTGTTGACGGTGAAATTATTCGTGCCGACAACGTTGAGCGTGTTGATGAGCGTCCCGCCGCTGATGCCGAATTGCAGCGTGGCGCCGTTGGTGTCGCCGTCGAGCGTGAGGATGCCGGCGCCAAAACCGGCATTGTTGCCGAGCACCACCGTCCCTTCCGTCACCATCACCCCGCCGCTGAACGGATTGGCGGCGCTCAACGCCAGACTGCCCGCGCCGGTTTTGGCCAGGGTTCCGCTCCCCACGATGACGTTGCTCATGGTCAACGTCGTGGCGCTCGAACTGACCTCAAAGGTCCCGCCGCTGGCATCCAGCGTCGCGCCATGGTCGGTGCTGGCGTTGGGGCCGGTGTAACGCAGGGTGCCGCCGCAGAAAATCAGATTGCCCGGGCTGCCGTCTGCCGCGCCAAGCGGGCTGGGGAGGCTCGAGTTCGCGATGACCGGCACGCTCAGCGTGCCCCCGCCAATCACCGTCGGGCCGGCGAAATCATTCGTGGCCAGAATGGTCAGGGTGCCGGAATTGGTTTTCGTGAGCGTGCCGAACCCGCTGATTTTGCCGCCGCCGCCTAAAGTGTAATTTTTCGTCGCGTTGAAGGTCACGGCGGCGGGCGTGTTGGTGCCGACCAGGTTGATCGCCGGACTGGCGGAGCCGGTGTCGTCGAAGAATGGCGAGTCGAAGAAATAAAAGACATCCGCGCTGGCCCCGTTGAGCCAGTTCGCGGTCGTGCCGGTGTCCCAAATGTTGTTCACGCCGTCGCCAACCCATTTGAGACTTGCCGGCGTGCGGACGTTGTTCACATAAATGTCAATCTCGCCAGGCGGATTGGTCAGGACGCCGTTGGCGTTGATGAGAGTGAAATTGGTGAGGCTGCCCATGAAGCTGCCGTATTTGATCAGGGTGTAGGTGCCATTGAGGAGCGGCCCGTCCAGCAGATTCACCAGAATGGTGTTTTTGCCGCTCACGGTCAGCGTGCCGGCCACCTGGATTTGATCGTTTGCTTTGACCAGGCCGGTCGGGTCATCGCTCAAGTCGAAAAGGTTGACGATGCCGCCTGATTCGGTGAGTGAATTGGCAATGGTCAGCGTGCCGGCTGCGCCGATGCCGTTACCGGGGGAAAGGTTCGCGCCGGAATTCAGCGCGGGCGGTAGGCCCAGGCTTCCGCCGCCGCCGAGGGTCCCGCCGCCAAGCACGGTCACCGGGCTTTGACTCAGGCCGCCGTTGACGAGCAGCGAGCCGTGGCTGACGGTAGTGGTTCCGGTGAAGATTTTGGTGTTGTCGAGCGTCAGCGTGCCGGCGCCAATCAGGTTCAATGTCATGGCGCCACCCAGCGAACCGCTCCCACCGAAGACATAATTTTTCGCGGCGCTGAACGTGACCGACGCGGGTTGCAGGGAGCCGACGAGGTTGATGGCCGGGCTGGTCGAGCCGCTATCGTCAAAGACCACGTCGTCACCCGGGTGAAACGGATAGAGCAGCGACTGGCCGTTGAACCAGTTGAAATCGCCCAGGATGTTCCAGTCGTTGGTCAGGTCGTCTCCGCGCCAGACAGGATTGAACGGCTGCGCCAGCGGGGTGAAGAACAGGTTCATCGGCCGCGCCAGCATGCTGCCATCGGCATCCACCACCGTCCATTGAAAACCGGCTTGTCCGCTGTCGCCGGCATTGGGAACAAAACGGGCGATATGCCCATCGCGCAAGCTGACGGCGCCGTTCGTGGCGCCGGTTACGGAATAGACCGGGCTGGAACTGGTGAAGCCGCGCGTGAACTGCCGCAAATCCACGTCCACTGTCGTGTTCGTGAGCGCGACCCCGTGCGGTTCGGCCAGCCAATTCAAATAATCCTCCAGCCGCGTGTAACCGCTGCCGCTCGGGCTCGGATCATTGTTGTTCGCAACGTTCGGGTCCGAACCGGTGCCGAGTTCCCAGAAATCCGGCAGGCCGTCCTGGTCGGTGTCGGTGTAGGGCGGGCCGGTGCGAACGCTGCCCGGGCCGTTCATCGGCGCGGCGAATTCGCTGTTGATGGTCTCGCCGAGCGCGCCCCATGACGTGAGTTCGGTCAGCATTTGTTCGTCCACGGAGTCACGCTGCCAGGAGGCGCCGACATCGCTGATGGCGAGTTTGAGCGCGGTCAAGGGCGGCAGCGCGTTGGTAATCGGATAGTCGAACGGCACGGTCTGCCAGTCGTTGCTGTCGTAATCGGCCCGGGTGAGCAGCACGCCGTCGAGCACGCCGTTCCGGTTCGCATCCCGCCAGTTGTTGCCGGCGTACAGACGGAAATTCGCGTTGCCGCGGTCGAAGGCCGGGGCGGCACTGTCGGGACCATCAATGAAATAATTGCCGATGACGTTGGCGCAGGAAGGCCCGGCGGAATCGCCGAGAATGTACGCGTCGGCCACCCAGTTATAGATGACGTTGTTGACGTATTCGTTGGTGCCTTTGACCTTCGGGTTGCGCGTGCTGTTGTCAATGTAGAAGCTGCGCAGGATGCTTACGCCGCCATCGGTCTGGATCAACCCGCCGG
>Ga0335081_10021249_pt1 | contig 10508 bp, 9 predicted proteins | sample Lox_Sample_35_FD_206713 | JGI IMG/M metagenome (GOLD analysis project Ga0335081, IMG submission 206713) | Soil microbial communities from Loxahatchee National Wildlife Refuge, Florida, United States - Lox_Sample_3.5 | ecosystem: Environmental > Terrestrial > Soil > Wetlands | place: USA: Florida...
GTTGAGCCTGTCGGCGACGCAGAGCAGCTTCGGAGCGCGGCAGATCCCGACGTTCAGCCTCAGCGTGGTCTCCACCCAGCAGAACGCCTGCTCCTTCAACCTCGGCTCCGGCCACCTGGCGCTCGTGATCAAGGAGGGCGCGACCAGGATCTGGAGCTCGGCGGACTGCGCCACCGGCGCGACGAGCCTGGTCACCGCGCTGAACCGGGGCGTGCCCACCGTCGTCGCGGTGAGCTGGGGCAAGAACACCTCGGCGCCTGGTTGCTCGAGCCCGCGGCGGCCGGTCCCCGGGGGGGTGTACACCGGATACGCGGTGGACGGCTCGGTGGTCAGCGCGCCGGTCACGTTCCGGCTCGGCTGACCGCCGGATGACCGCCGCCCGGGGGCGACCGCGGCCCGGGGCGACCGCGTACGCCGGAGCGTCAGCGGCTGTGGTCGGGCGGCTCGGCGCCGTAGCTCGCGATGATGGCCTCGGGCAGGCCGCCGACCTGGCTGACCTTGATCGGGCAGTCGGCGGGGATCGCGTCGGTGCCCATCGGCACGATCGCCCGGCGGAACCCCATCCTGCCCGCCTCGGTCAGCCGCCTGCCGATCCCTGCGACGCTCCTGATCTCCCCGGCGAGGCCTACCTCGCCGAAGGCGACCAGGTCGGACGGCAGGCTGATCCGGGCCTTGGCGCCGGCCAGCGCGAGCGCGATCGCCAGGTCCACGGCAGGCTCGGTCAGCCGGACCCCGCCGACCGTCGCCGCGTAGATGTCGCATCTCGCCAGGTCCACCCCGGCACGCTGCTGCAGCACGGCCACCCCCATGCCGACCCGCGCGTAGTCGAGCCCCGAGGTGATCCGGCGCGACGGCTCGCTGCCAGCGACCGGGCAGACCAGCGTCTGCACCTCGGCGACCAGCGGCCTTCGGCCCTCCAGCGTCACGGTGACGCAGGTTCCAGGCACCGGCTGGTGCTGCCTGGACAGGAACAGGCCGCTCGGGTCGGGCAGTCCGATCAGGCCGAACTCGCCGAGCTCGAAGCAGCCGATCTCGTCCGTCGGGCCGAACCGGTTCTTCAGCGCCCTGATCATCCGGAGCCTGCCCCGACTGTCGCCCTCGAAGTGCAGCACGACGTCGACCAGGTGCTCGAGCGAGCGCGGCCCGGCGATCGAGCCGTCCTTGGTCACATGGCCGACGAGCACGGTCGTCAGTGTGCGCTGCTTGGCCAGGCTGACCAGGGCCGAGGTGATCTCGCGCACCTGGGTGACGCCGCCAGGCGCACCGTCGACCCCGGCCGCGGTCACTGTCTGCACCGAGTCCACGATCAGCAGTGCCGGGGAGACCGCATCCACGTGCGCGAGCACGGCGGCCAGGTCGGTCTCGGCCGCGAGGAACAGATTCTCGCTGATCGCGCCGATCCGGTCGGCCCGCTGCCTGACCTGCGCCGCAGACTCCTCGCCGGTGACGTACAGCACCACGGACCGCTCGGCGGCGAGCGCCCCGGCCTCGAGCAGCAGCGTGGACTTGCCGACGCCGGGCTCGCCGGCCAGCAGCGCGACGGTGCCGGGGACCAGGCCGCCGCCGAGAACCCGGTCGAGCTCGTCCATGCCGGTCGCCTTTGCGGCCGCTCCGGCAGCGTCCACCCGGGAGATCGGCACCGCGGCCACCGCCGGCCTGGCCGATGGCAGGCCGCGGAGCAGGGCGCGGGCCGAGCGGCCGCCCGCCGGCCCTGTCGCGTTCTCCTGCATGGTTCCCCAGGTCTGGCACTCGCCGCACCGGCCCGCCCACTTGGGTGCCTGCCAGCCGCACTCCGAGCACTGGTACAGCGTCCCCTGCGAAGATCTCGCCACGTCAGGAACGGTATCGGCGGGGTCCGACAGCGTGCCGAGCCAAGCCGCATAAGCTGGCAGTCGGGTCCGACGGGCAGCTGCGACGGGACAGGACTGAGACAGGACAGGACTGAGGCGGGGCAGCATCGCGACGGGGCAGCGTTGCGACCGCGCACCATGATGAGTCGAGGAGGGGGACCTTGGAGCAGGCAGCCGGCAGGCCCGACGCCACGGAGCACGCCGTGCCCTCCGACCGCGCGGTGCCGTCCGACCGCACCGAGCACGCCGCGCACTCCGAGCACGCCGCGCACTCCGGGCACGCCCGTCCGGCCGCCGAGATCCCGGTCGCGCTCTCCACGGCCTCGGTCTTCCCCGAGCGCACGCCTGACACGTTCGAGCTCGCTAGCCGGCTCGGCTACGACGGCATCGAGGTCATGGTGACCGCCGACCCGGTCAGCCAGGACGCGGACGTGCTGCGCAGGCTCGCCGACTACCACGGCGTCCCTGTGCTCGCCGTGCACGCGCCCTGCCTGCTGATCACCCAGCGCGTGTGGGGCCGCGAGCCGTGGGCCAAGCTGGTCAAGGCCGCCGACGTGGCAGGCAAGCTCGGCGCGCGCGTGGTCGTCCTGCATCCGCCGTTCCGGTGGCAGCGCGATTACGCCAGGGACTTCGAGGTCGGGCTGGCCCGGGCGCAGGCCGAGACGGACGTCCTGTTCGCGGTGGAGAACATTTACCCGCTCCGGGCCGGCAGCGCCGAGGTCGCCGCGTACGCGCCGCACTGGAACCCGGTCGAGCTTGACTGCCCGCACGTGACCCTCGACTTGTCGCACACCGCGGTGTCCGAGTCCGATGCGCTTGAGATGGCCGACCAGCTCGGCAGCCGGCTGGCGCACGTGCACCTGACCGACGGGACCAGGCCGGGGCTGCCCGACGAGCACCTGGTGCCCGGCCGGGGCAACCAGCCGTGCGCCGAGCTGCTCGGCCGGCTCCGCGCGATGCGCTACTCCGGCACGGTGGTCGTGGAAATCAGCACGCGGCGCGCGCTCACCGCGCAGGAGCGGTACGCGGACCTCGAGGAGTCACTGGCGTTCGCCAGGGATCACCTGCGTGCCGCCAGCGCCCTCGCTTAGAGGGCGCACGGGCGCGGGTGCGTTATGCCTCAAGAATGAGGGTGACCGGGCCGTCGTTGACCAGCGCCACCGCCATCTCCGCGCCGAAGACGCCGGTCTGGACGCAAGCCCCCAGCGAGCGCAGCGCGTCGGCGAAGGCCGTCACGAGCGGCTCGGCCACCGCACGCGCCGCCGCCGCCTGCCAGGTCGGCCGCCTGCCCTTACCGGTCTCCGCGTACAGGGTGAACTGGCTCACCACGAGCACCGGCGCGCCAAGGTCGGCGCAGGACTTCTCGCCGGCCATGATCCGTAGGTTGTAGATCTTGGCGGCCAGGGCGGCGGCCTGCCCGGCCGTGTCGTCATGGGTGACGCCGACCAGGATGACCAGGCCGGGGCCGCCGAGCTCGCCGACGACCGCGCCGTCGACGGACACGCTGGCCTCGCTGGCTCGCTGGACGACGGCTCGCATGGTTCTGCATTCTTCCACGCGTGAAATCCGGCAGAACCGCCATCACGGCCATCACCGCCCTCATCAGCTTCATCCTGCTCCGGGAGCGGCGCCAGCCGCTCCACCCGCCGCACCCGCGCCCAGCCGCCGGCGTCGGCGAAGGCCGCCCCGGCGTTCGGCGGCCGGGAGACTGCCGGGCCGGGCAGCACGTTCGGCGGGTGAGGACGGCGGCGCGCGGGCGTCCGATAGTGTGCTGCTGTCGTCCCGCCTGGGCTGGCAGCGCCTACCCGGGTAAGGAGCACTCGGAAGGGCATCACCGCCGATGACCGCTGACAGCGTCCGCCCGTCGGCCGCCACGATGATCACCGTCGCCCCCACCGGGGCCGAGCTCGACAAGGCCGCGATACCCGCCCTGCCGGTGACTCTCGACGAGCTCGTCACCACCGCGAAGGAGTGCCGCGAGGCTGGCGCCGCGATCGTCCATGTTCATATCAGGGATGAGAACGCACAGCCGACCCTGGATCTGGTCCGCCTGAAGGACACTGTGCACGCGCTGCGCGGGGCGACCGATCTGATCGTCCAGCTCTCCACCGGCGGCGCGGTCACCGATCCGTTCGAACGCCGCCTCGCGGTGCTCGACGCCGCCCCCGACGGCTGCTCGCTGACCTGCGGGACCGTCAACTTCGGCGACGAGGTGTTCATGAACCCGTGGCCGTTCATGTGCGAGCTGTACGCCCGCACCCAGGGGCTTGGCGTGGTGCCCGAGTTCGAGCTGTTCGACATGGGCCACATCGCCGCGTTGCACCGGCTGCTCGACAAGCACGGCGCGCCGTTCGGCGGGCACGTGCACTGCGACCTGGTGATGGGAGTTCCCGGCGGGATGCCGGGAGACGCGGCGACGCTGGTTCAGGCCGTGGCGGCGCTGCCGGACGGCGCGACCTGGTCGGCGACCGGGGTGGGCAGGACCGCGCTGCCGGTCATGTTCGCCGCGCTCGCGGCCGGCGGGCAGCTTCGGGTCGGGATGGAGGACACGATCACGTTCTCCCGCGGCCGGCCGGTGCGCAGCAACGCGGAGCTTGTCGAGCGGGCGGCGGCGCTGGCCGACCTGGCGCAGCGGCCAGCGATGACGCCGGAACAGGCCCGGGCGATGCTCGGAATCCCCGATCGGGCCTGACGGAGTGGACCAGGTACGGGCGGAACCGGCAGGGGCGGTGCCGGCCGATGCCCTGCCGGCCGGTGCGGTGTCGGTCGGAGCGGTGTCGGCCGGGGCGGCGGGCGCGGGTCCGGTGAACCCGGTGCTCGCCGAGGTGGTCAGGTCGGGCTTCACCGAGTCGCGGCACCGAGGCTCGCTGGTGCTGCTGACCGCTGACGGATCGGTAGGTTATGCCGCGGGAACGGTCGCCACGCCGATGTTCCCTCGGTCGGCGAACAAGCCCATGCAGGCGACGGCGATGGTCGGCTGCGGACTCGGGCTCGATGGCCGGCTGCTCGCGCTGGCCGCGGCCAGCCATTCCGGCGAGGAGTTCCACGTCGACGGGGTGCGCGAGATCCTGCGACTGGCCGGGCTTGACGAGTCTGCCCTGCAGTGCCCGCCCGACCTGCCGCTCGACGAGTCGGCCAAGGCCGCGCTGCTGCGCGCGGGCGGTGACGCCGACCGGGTGCACATGAACTGCTCGGGCAAGCACGCCGCCATGCTGGCCAGCTGCGTGGCGGCCGGATGGCCGACCGGGAGCTACCGGGACCCGGATCATCCGCTGCAGGTGCAGATCAGGCTGACGGTGCAGGACCTGGCCGGGGAGGCCGTGACCGCGGTGGGGGTAGACGGGTGCGGGGCGCCGCTGTTCGCCCTGACGCTGGCAGGCCTCGCGCGGGCGTTCCGCGCGCTGGTGCTCTCGCCGCCAGGATCGGCCGGGCGGAAGGTGGCCGACGCTATGCGGCAGTTCCCCGTCTGGACCTCGGGCACCAGGCGGCCTGAGGCCGCGATGGTGGCCGCCGTTCCCGGGCTGCTGATGAAGTCGGGCGCGGAGGGCGTGTGCGCGTTCGCGCTCGCCGACGGCCGGGCCGGGGCGGTCAAGTTCGACGACGGGTCGGCACGCGGTGTCGCACCGCTGATGGCGTCCGTGCTCGCCGGGATGCTGGCAGGCGGCCTGAACGGCAGGGCAGGTGCGGCCGACGGGCCTGGAGCGCCGGACGGCGCTGGAGTCGCGGGCGGTGCTGACCTGGCGGTGCTCGGCCGGCTCGCTGCGGCACCGGTTACCGGCGGCGGGGTGCCGGTCGGCGAGATCCGCCCGGTCCGCCCGGCCGGGGGATGGTTCCGGCCGGGCTGATCCTGGCGAGAGGCTGGCCTTGCTGGCTGGCCGGCCGGGCTGCCGCTGCTTAACAGGCGAATTTGCAATTGCAAGCACCCGGGACGAGACTGGAACCATGAGTCCGGTGAACGTCAGCACCATTGGCGCGTACATACGCGAGCAACGCGAGCAGGCGAAGATCTCGATCCGCCAGCTAGCCCAGGCCGCCGGCGTCTCCAACCCCTACCTCAGCCAGGTGGAGCGCGGCCTTCGCCGCCCGAGCGCCGACATTCTCCAGCAGATCGCGAAGGGTCTGCGGATCTCGGCCGAGGCTCTCTACGTGCAGGCCGGCATCCTCGACGAGAAGCCCGCCGAGACCACGGTCACCGACGCGATCATGGCAGACCCGGGGATCACCGAGCGCCAGAAGGAAATGCTGATCGACATCTACGAGTCGTTCCGCAAGGAAGTCTTGGCCGAGGCCGAGGCTCAGGCCGAGGCTCGGACGGCCCAGGCGGACGCGGAGGCCCAGGCCGAGGCTCGGGCGGCGGCCCAGGCGGACGCGGACGCCGAGGCTGAGCAAAGGGCGGCCGGGGATGGACAGGCCCATGGCGATGCAGCGGGGGCCGATGTCGTGGGGGCCGATGTGGCGGGGGCCGATGTCGTGGGGGCCGATGTGGCGCGGGGCGATGCGGCCGACCAGAAGTTCGTGGCTGCCACCATCGAGGCTGCCGCCGATGCCGAGGCGGCGGCCGAGGCCGACGCTGTGGCTGCCGCCGAGGCCGGGCCGTGGGCCGGTCTCGACGCCGGCGACCAGGTGCCCGGTGAGCTTCCCGGCGCGGCCGAGGCAGCGCCGCTGGCCTGGCCCGCGGGGCCGGATCCAGATGAGCCGTCGCCTGACGCCGACGCTGGCGCCGGCACTGGCGCGAGCAGATAGGTTGGCACCGTGCTTACATTCAACGCACTCAGCCCGCTGCTCTGGCTGAACTTCATCCTGCTGGTGGCGGCGCTGCTGGTCGAGGGCTGGGCCTTCGTCGACGCGCTGCGCCGACCGACCTCGGCGTTCCCGGCGGCCGGGAAGCAGACCAGGCCGCTCTGGCTGATCATCACCGGGGTCAGCCTGGTCATCGGCATCTTCAGCGTCGCCTACAACGTCTCGCTGATCGCCATCCTGCCGATCGCCGCGTTCATCGCCGCCGCCATCTACCTGACCGACGTGCGGCCGAAGGTCAGGCAGATGGGTTCGGGCGGGTCCTCCCACCAGGGCCCGTACGGGCCGTGGTGAGGCACGGCTGAGGCATCGATGAGCGATACCACGTGGCGGACCCACCGCCTCGAACTGGACGACCAGACGCTGCGCGAGTGGGATGCCACGGTGCTCGCCGTCGGCGATGACGGGATCGTGCTCGACCGGTCCGCGTTCTATCCGGGTGGCGGCGGACAGCCGCCCGACCACGGTGTGCTGCTCTGGGGCGGCGTGCAGACCCAGATCGTCGGCGCGCGCAAGGGCAACGACCTTTACCTGATCCCGGCCGAGGGCGATCCGGTCCCGCCGCCGGGCACGGCGGTACGCGGCGCCCTGGCCGACGAGCGCCGGACAGCGCTGATGCGGACCCACTCCGGGCTGCACGTGCTGTGCGGCGTGGTCTACCGCGACTACGGCTCGCTGGTAACCGGCGGCAACATGGAGCCCTACGCGGCCAGGATGGACTTCGACCTGCCCGAACTGCCCGAGGGCTTCAGGGACGCGGTCGAGTCGGCCTGCAACGCCGAGATCGCGGCGGGCCGCCGCATCGACGTCCGGGTGCTGCCGAGGGACGACGCGTTCGCGATCCCAGACATCATCAGGACGGCGACCAACCTGGTGCCACCCGAGGTCAAGGAGGTCAGGATCGTCGACATCGTCGGCCTTGACCAGCAGGCCGACGGCGGCACTCACGTGGCCACGACGGCGCAGATCGGCCGGATCGAGGTCGTCAAGATCGAGAACAAGGGCAAGGGGTTCCGGCGGCTGCGCATTCGAATCGCGGACTAGCGCCTGTCCCGTAGATCGTGGGGCTGGGTCGCGCGGAGCCAGATCCTGATGGCTCGGCTTGCGGTCTGGCGCGGGCCGTCCCCTGAGGCCGCCGCCGGCCGCCGCGCCCTGTTCCGCCCGGAGATGATCTTGATGGATGTGGCGGATGTCCCAGAATACGCAGTGGATGTGGCATCCATTCCACCGACACCCCGGTGATCACATCCGGTTTCGGCTGGTATGACAGGACTCTGGGCGGCCGTGCTCGGCCGGGTGGCCGCGGCGGCGCGGCGCGGAGGCCAGCCACGCTGCGTCGGCGCTGCGCGGAGGCCAGCCGCGCTGCTCCAGGTCGTTCCGTGGCCGGTGATGCCGCGCGGTGGAGCCGTCGGTGCCCGCGGAAATCTACGGAACAGGCGCTAGCGACGGCTGTCGACCCTGGGCCGTGCGCGCGCCCTACGCCGTCGGCAGCCTGACGCCGGCTCGGTGGCGGCGATTCACGGAGCATTACTGACTCGGTCCGCGGGGCGGGCGGTGTTGCCGGGAGGCGTGTCGCTGGGGAGCGGGATCTCCCTCGGCAGCGCCAGGACCAGGACGAGCGCGACGATGACGAAGCCGAGGTTGGCGAGCAGCGCTAGCTGGGCGCTGTGGCTGAACGCAGCGGCGACCGCGTCAGGTACCGGCCGAAACGCCAGCGAGCCGAACAGCACGGTGCCGATGACCCCGATGCCCAGGGCGGTGCCGATGCGCTGGGCGGTGCTGAGAACGCCGGCGGCCGTCCCCGCCTCGCGCCGCGGCACCGTCGCCAGGACGAAGTCCTGATTCGGCGCGATCGTCATGCCGGTGCCGAGGCCGGCGAGCAGCAGCGGGGCGATGAGAAGCCAGCCTCTGACCTGCGGGGCGGTCAGGTGGACGACGAGCACCACCGCCGCCAGGCCGACGGCCAGCAGCGCGCAGCCGAGCACCAGCACCATCCTGCCGAGCCGGGCTGACAGCTTGTGGCTGTTCGCGGCGGCGGTCAGCGTGCCGACCGAGTACGGCGCGATCACCAGGCCGGTGACCAGCGCGGAATGGCCGAGTCCCTCCTGCCACAGGATCGACAGCGTGAAGAACACGCTGGTGAACCCGCCGAAGAACGCCAGCGCGAAGATCGCTCCGGCTGAGAACGACGACTGCCGGAGCAGCCCGGGCTTCAGCAGCGGATCGGAGCCTCGCCGGTCGGCAGTCCGCTCCCACACGGCGAGCAGCGCGAAGGTGACGACCGCGCCCCCGAAGCACATCCAGGTCCAGGCGGGCCAGCCATCGGGTTGCCCCTCGATCAGCGGGATCAGGAGCAGGAGCAGCCCGGCGGTCAGCAGGGCCAGGCCGGCCGGGTCGAAGCCCCGCCTGGTGTGCGTCCGCGTGCGCGGCAGCTGCCAGGCGGCCAGCGGGATGGCGACCGCGCCGATGATCAGGTTGACGAGGAAGACCCACCGCCAGCCGTCGCGCGGGCCGACCGCGGCGATGAGCAGCCCACCGAGCAGCGGGCCGATCGCGGTCGAGACCCCGATGACGGCGCCGAGCGCGCCGAAGGCCTTCGACCGCTCCGGGCCGCTGAACGCGTGCTGGATCGTCGCGCTGATCGCGGGGAAGAACAGCCCGGCGCCCAGTCCCTGGACGATCCTGGCCGCGACGATCTGGTCCTGGGTCTGGGAGACCCCGCAGGCGATGCTGGCAAGGGTGAAGATGGTGAGTCCGAGCAGGAACGTCAGCTTGTGCCCGAACCGGTCGCCCGCGCGCCCGCCGGGAACGAGCGCCAGGCCGTAGGAGAGCGCGTAGCCCGACACGATCCATTCCAGGCTGGCCGGCGACGCGTGGAGGCCGGTCCGGATGGTCGGCAGCGCGACATTGACGATCGTGGTGTCGAGCAGGGCCATGAAGGCGCCGACCAGCACGATCGACACCGCGCGCCAGCCATGGCCGGCCGGTGCCGTGGCTGTGCCTCCCAGGACGCCGGCGGCCGTGGCGCCGCCGCCGGACTGCGATGACGGCTGGGGAGCCTGCGTGCTCATGCCGGGGTCTCCTCGGGGTTCAGGCGGGTGCCCGCGGGCAGGGCCGCAGGGCTGCCCACGCCCTCGCGGAAGTCCGCGGCGATCTTCGGGATCCTGGCCGCGAGCTCACCGTGCCAGCGGACCTCCGCGTCGGTGCGCTCGATCAGGTGCCGCAGCACCATGCGCTCGGCCTCGTTGACGTAGGGTTCAGCGGTTTCCGCGTGATGGCGAAGAGCGGCCAGCTGGACCTGGAGCCCGGCCAGCCGGTTGGCGACGATCTGCTCGAGGTCCTCCTCGGCGATGTCGCGGGACTGGACCAGGGCCAGATCGAAGGGGTCGTAACGGCGATCCAGCGTGCTCAGCGCGGCCCAGCGCACGGCCGCGAGTGCCCGGCGGCCCTCGGTCGTGATCTCATACACGGTGCGCTGCGGCCGGTTTCCCACCCGCTCGGTCCGCACCTCCCTCACGAGGTCCTCGCTGGCGAGCCGCTTCAGCGCCCCGTACACGGAGCCGACCTGGATGTCGGTCCAGATGTCCGTCCTGTCGGACTGTGCCTGCTGGCGTATCTGATGTCCATGCAGCGGTCCGCTCGCGGCGAGCGTGCCGAGGATGAACAATCGAATAGACGACACATGATTAGTCATACACGAGTAATCGCGCATGGGCAAGTCTGAGCTAGGCACTCGCGGCCGGATCTTGCGGCGCGGCTGGCCGTGCGGGCGCTGGCCGTGCGTGCGGGCGCTGGCCGTGCGGGGCTGGGCGACCGGGGTTGGCGTGCGGGGGATTGGGCGTGCGGGGGGCTGGGCGTGCG
>Ga0335081_10021250_pt1 | contig 10508 bp, 9 predicted proteins | sample Lox_Sample_35_FD_206713 | JGI IMG/M metagenome (GOLD analysis project Ga0335081, IMG submission 206713) | Soil microbial communities from Loxahatchee National Wildlife Refuge, Florida, United States - Lox_Sample_3.5 | ecosystem: Environmental > Terrestrial > Soil > Wetlands | place: USA: Florida...
AAGATGCCGCCGATCAAGCCGATCCAGTTCTCAGCGCTCAAAGCGCTCGACCCCCTTCAGGATGAGAAGGAGCACGGCGAAGACGACAAGCGTCAGGCCGACGTAGAACAGGTCCCACACGGTGACTCCTAGTGACGTGCCGTTGTGAAGGCAGCCCGCCTGCCGAGCGCAGGCCTTGGGCACGTCTCAAGTCAACGGTCAGGAACCCCCTGGTGAAAGCAGCCCTCACATGACCCATGCGGCTGCTGACCGGTTCCTTACAGAACCCATGCGAGCCAACCGGCAAGTTCAGCGGAAAGACATGCCGAAGTCACCCCAGGGCGGCCTGCGCGTAACCGGGCGGCGGGTAACCGGGCCTACGCGTCCGGTGTGTCGGGGATGAGTTCGTGCCGGCGGACGTGCCACGAGTGCAGCGGCTTGCTCATCTCGTCCATCAGCGCCGACGGCGGGACGGCCAGGACCGGGCAGTGCGCGTGCGCTAGGCAGTACCGGCTCACCGAGCGCCGCATCATCCGGCCGAACCCCGCTCGCCGGCCCGTCCCGATGATGAGCAGGTCATCCGGCTGGTCGGCGGTGTCCACCAGCACCGGGCCGGTATCGCCGCGGACCGCCTGGGTCTCGACGTGCAGGTCGGCGGGCACGCCGCCCAGCCCCGCGTCGAACGCGGCCCACAGCCGCTCCCAGGCCGCATCACGCCAGATCTTGCGCAGATAGGGGGAGGAATGCCGTCGTTCCGCCATGTCGCCCCCGGGCGGAACCCAGGCGGTGACGGCCAGCAGCGGCACGCTCCGCTGCCTTGCCTCGTCCGCCGCGAACCGCAGCGCCTGCAGGCTCCCTAGAGACCCATGCACGCCAACTATGATCCGACGCACCGTGGGCACGGCAACTCGCCTCCCGAACCACACCGGGCGCCACGCTCTCCAGCGGCGCCCCGTGACCGCTTACCCACATATTCAACCTCTATCCGCGACCGGCCGGCACCGTTCCTAGCGGACCTCTTACGAAAACCGAAGCAACGCATACGGCTTGCTGTCGATCACCGGATGTAGGCGTTGACCTTGAGAACCGTGGTATCAGTGATGCGAAAACTCGCCAGTGCCTGGATCACGACGGCCGACCGGCCCCGGGACCTGCTGCAGCACCGTGTCCAGCTCGAGTGGCATGCAGCCGCCAGCGGCTGCGCACCAGGCAGCCCGGTCATCGCGAGGGCCAGCGTGGCGGGTGGCCGTGAGCCAGGCGATGCCCGCGCCGAGCGCCGACCGCCTCGACCACCATGCCTGCGACTCCGACCAGCAGCAGCGTTCCGGCGAGAACGACCACGGCGGCAGCACCCAATGCAGAACTGTGCACCGCGACGGCAGCGCCAACCAGCATCAGCCCAATGCTGCCGCCTGCTGCCCACAGCACCGATAGCCGCCGCTGCGCGATATCGGCACCCGCCGATTCCAGGCGGCGTGCCAGCGCGGCCAGCTTCCGCTGACCGGCAAGCTGGGCCTCCAGTTCGCGTAGCTGACGCTGCTCATTCTCAGACATCGCCATGGTCAGCTCCCGGACACGAAAAGCGACTCACCGGCTCGCGGTTCACGTTGACTACCGCCGGAACAGACACGCAAACTAACCCCAGGTCACGAACTACCCCGAGTTGGGTTGTGACCCGCTTTCAGTCCCCGAGCGGGACATCTTCCAAGGGCCTCGATTCTGAGAGGTCATCTGTCAGACCACCCTGCAGCAGACGCCAACCGGCACGCCGAGCACGCTGCGAGCCTGCCGCCGCAAGCTCGTCAAGCCAGCCCGACTGTTCATCATCGAGCTGCGGCAGGCTCCAAAGCAGCTCCGCAGTCTCGGCTTCAAGCACCCGTATCGCAGCCAGTATCCGTTCGGCGTGACCGTATGCCACGACTCACCTCCCGCAGCCCGCAGCCGCATGGGCCAGTCTGCGAAGGTGCGTGCGCCACTCGTAGTGGCTTTCGTCCCGAATCCCCGCCCAAGGGCGGACCGGGTAGTTACGGCAGGGTGGCGGGCACGGGCTGAGGGAGCGGGGGGCGTGCGGCGGGCAAGATGATGGCCACGCTCCGGCCGTCGGCCGGGGCCGGGTCGCAACAGAGCGTGCCACCCATGGCTTCGGCGAGGTCGCGGGCAAGCCGCAGCGCCAGGCCGCTGCCGTTTCCGTTGGCCGGGACCGGGACGACGCCGTGATCGGTGACGCGGATCGTCACGCTGTTCTCGTCGAATCCAGCGGTGAGTGCTGGCGGGGCGTCGGCCGGGCTGCGGTGCAGGGCGTCGGCCGCAAGGCTGGTCAGGATCCGGGTGAGCAGCGCCGCGTCGGCGATCACGTCGGGCAGGTCCTCTGGGGTCTCCAGCGTGATGGGATGGCCGCCCGGGCCGAGGTTTTCCAGGCAGGCGGCGATGACCTCGTCCAGTTCTACCGGGCGCAGGTAGGTCTCTAGTGCCCCAGCGTGCAGCCGGCTGAGGTCGCTGACGTCCCCCACCAGCCTGGCCAGGCGGTCGAGCGTCAGGCGTGCCGAGGAGATCAGCGCGGTGTTCTCCGCGGGGGTGCGGGGAGCGGGGTCGGCCAGCCGGGCGACGGCAGCCTGGGCGGCGATGGTCAGCTCGCGGGCCTTCTGGGTGGTGGCCGCGATCAGGGCGGTGCGGGACTGCGGGCTGGCGGCCTGCTCGGCGGCGCGGGCGTCTTGCTCTCCCTCGCGGCGGTGGATGATCCCGGCCGCAAGCTGGGTGGCGCAGGAGCACAGTACCTGCATGCTTTCGGTATCAAGCGCGGTCCCCCGAGCGGCTAGCGTGAAGTTCTCGCTGATCAGCAGCTCCACGTCGGCTCCGGGACCCTCCGGGGCCCGGTCGCCGGCGCTGGCTATGACGTACCAGCCGTTCTCCGCGTCCCGCCGCCGCTCCAGCAGGCTGACCGCGGCCAGGCCGAACATCTCGCGGATCTCCTCGAGCAGCGCGGGCGGGTCGCTGTGCCCGCTGAGCACGCTGTTCGCGAGCCGGGTGAGCGCCGCGGCTTCCGCGCTTGCCCGTTCGGCCCGATCCCGGCGCGAGCGGGACGCGGCCAGCGGACGGGCGGGATGCGGCCCGGCATGGCCGGCGTCCTCGTGGCTGACCAGGTGGACGTCGATGTGCCCGGCGCGGCGCGCGAGCCTGGTCGGCGTGCTCTTGCCCGCGATCAGCGTGACAAACCGGCTGCGGTGGCTCGCGCCCAGAACCATCTGGGTGGCGTTCTCGGCCTGGGCGAACTCAAGCAGCGCGCTGGCCACGTCCCGTCCTGGCACCTGCCGGAAGCTCCCGCCGAGCGACGTCACCAGTGCTCGCTGGTTATCCAGGATCGTCCTGTCGCCGGCCGGCAGGCCGTCGTCGGGGGTCACGTGCACGGCGATCAGGTCGCTGCCCGGCGACCTGGCGGCGATCCTCGCGGCACGGCGGATGATTGCCTCGTCATCCCTCTCGCCAGCGACGCCGACGACGATCCGCTCCCTGGTCTCCCACGGCGCGTCGATCCCGTGCTCGGCGCGGTACCGTTGCAGGCCTTCCTCCACCCGGTCGGCGAGCCACAGCAGCGCCAGCTCACGCAGCGCGGTCAGGTTCCCGGGACGGAAGTAATGGGTCAGCGCGGCGTCGATGCGGTCCGGCGGGTACACATTGCCGTGTGCCATCCGCCTGCGCAGCGCCTCGGGCGTCATGTCGACGAGCTCGATCTGGTCGGCGCGCCGGGCCACCTCATCGGGCACGGTTTCCCGTTGCGTCACCCCGGTGATCTGCTCGGTCACGTCGTTGAGCGACTCGAGGTGCTGAATGTTCAGCGTGGTGATCACGTCGATGCCCGCGGCGAGCAGTTCGTCGACGTCCTGCCACCGCTTGGCGTTGCGGCAGCCCGGCACGTTGGTGTGGGCGAGCTCGTCCACCAGCGCGACCTGCGGGCGGCGGGCCAGCACCGTATCGGTGTCCATCTCGGTGAAGCTCGCGCCGCGGTAGCTCATCGTGCGCCGCGGCACCAGCTCCAGCCCCTCGGCCAGCGCCGCGGTCAGCTGCCGGCCGTGGGTCTCCACCAGCGCCGCGACCACGTCGGTCCCTCGCGCCCTGCGGCGCTGGCCCTCGGCGAGCATCGCGTACGTCTTACCGACGCCCGGCGCGGCGCCCAGGTACACCCGCAGCCGTCCCCTTGCCATACTCGCGATGCTCGCCGGCCCACCGGTCACAGCGGCAGGGGCGTTTTCCCCCGATGAGGCAGACCGAAGTCCCTTGCGCGCGAACCCCAGGCCAGGCCCTCGTCTCCGAACCTGAGTCACCTGTCAGGCGATTTCCTTCTGCCGGCATTACCTGGATCTAGTCGGCGCGGACGCCGAGCTCGTCGATACGCGCCAGCATCTCGGCCGGGTCGGCGTAGACCCGGTACGCCCCGGCCCGCTCGAGTTCCTCCCGGCCGTACCCGCCGGACAGCAGCCCCACCCCGAGCGCCCCGGCCCGCCGCGCCGCGAGCAGGTCCCACACGCTGTCGCCGACCACCATCGCGTACCTGGTGTCCACGCCGAGTTCGGCCGCCGCGGCCAGGAACAGGTCAGGGTCGGGCTTGGCGTGCCGGACCAGGTCCCTGGTGACCATCGGGGTGTCCTCCGGCAGCCCGAGCAGGGCCAGCGCGGGCCGCGCCGTCGCCGCGTAGCCGCTGGTCGCGATGGCCCAGCGGACACCCGCGTCGGTCAGCGCGGCGAGCAGCTCACGCGCCCCGGGCAGCGCGGTCACCGAGTCCATCTGCGCCCGGTACTCGGCCGCGTGCGCCTGCTGCAGCCGGTCGATGTCCTCCTTGGACAGCGACCGCCCGGTCTCCCGCAGCAGCGCGGACACGAACAGCCCGCCGCTCATCCCGATGCGCCGGTGGATCCGCCACACCGACAGGTCGATGCCGATCCGCGTCAGCGCGGTCCGCCACGCGATGACGTGCTGGTAGACGCTGTCGATCAGCGTCCCGTCCAGGTCGAAGAGGAAGGCAGGGGCCGGTGATTCGAGGTAGGACACTGCTGGGGTCATGGCCCAAGTCTTCCCTTCATCCCGAACGGACCGGGTATCCGCCCCCGCGCCGGCCTCCCGCCCCGCCCGGCTCAGACGCCGCCGACCGCGACCACGCCCTCCATCGTGCCGAGGAACGCGTGGCTGCCGGTCATCGACATGGACGAGAAGTGCGGGAGCGCGGTTCCCAGGCCGAGCGACGCTCTGGTCACTCCGGTCGCCTGGTCGAGCTCGTACAGCGTGCCCGCGTTCCAGTCGGTGACCCAGACCGCGCCGCCGCCGACCACGGGGGAGCCCCAGGCGCTGGCGGGGCCGCGCCACCGCACGTGGATCTGGTGTCCGGTGGTGTCGATCGCGGCCAGCCCGCCCTGCTCGCACGGCTCGTACACGATGCTGCCCGCCACGGCGGCCGCGCCGAAGGCCGGGCAGACCTGCGCCTGCGCGACCTGGCCGCCGACGCCGCCCAGGTGAGCCGAATCGACCAGGTACGCGGTGCCGCGCTTGCCGTCCGCCAGCAGCATCCCGTCCGGCAGCAGCGCGGGCTGGGTGGAGCCGAGGTCGAGGTCGTTCTGGCTGTCCTGGTACCAGCTGGACGGCGCGAAGATGCCCGTCCGCTTCAGGTCCGGGGACAGGGCGGTCACGGCGTCGCTGCCATCGAACCTGGTGCTGGTCACCGAGCCGTTGCCGACGCTGACGTACATGGTGCCGTCCGGGCCGGTGACCGGTCCGGACGTGCCCCAGATGGCGCCCTCACGCGCCGTGGGCACCACGTAGGAGATCAGCGGCCCGGCCCCGCTGAGCGGGATGCCCACCACCGAGCCGCGGTACGGCCCGCAGTCGCCGTACAGCCCGCCGAACGCCACGTACACCCGCCCGCCCTGGATGCTGAGCCCGGGCCGCTGCTGGTCGTACCGCGGCTGCCCGTCCGGGGTCGGGATGTCGCGCTCCACCTGGAGCCTGCCGTCGCGGACCGAGGCGCCGACCAGCACGTGGTGGTATCCGGTGGTCTCCGCCACGGCGTAGACGAGCCCGCTGGCCGGATCGTAGACCGGCGTGCCGGTGATGCCGAGCGGGTCGATGTTGCCGCACGGCAGGCTGGCCAGCGGCACCGGGGTGCCCACGTTCGTCCGCCAGGCGACCTTGCCGGTGGCCTGGTCGAGCCCGTAGACGGAGTCGTTCTCGGTGGCCGCGATCACCAGGTTGCCGACCAGCAGCGGCTGGCCGTAGACCGCGCCGTCCAGGTGCGCCCGCCAGCTCACCGTCAGCGGGCCCGGCTTGGCCACGGCCGCGACGCCGCTGCGGGCGACGTCGCGCCCGTAGGTCGGCCAGGCCGCGGCGGGATGCGTGCCTCCGCCCGGGTCCGGGGCCAGCGTCCTGGCCGGAGGCGCCGAGCCCGTCGACGTCCCGCCCCCGCTGGAGCAGCCCGCCGCGGCGGCTAGGAGGCCGCTGGTGAGCACCGCCGCCGCGAGCCGGGCCGTGCGCCCGAATCTCATCCGCATCCCCTCAGTTTGCTCTAGCCCGGCCCCCGGCCGCGCCCGTTACTCGCGGACTCGTCCCTCCCGGCCCGTTACTCCCGGTTCCGGATGGCATCATTGTTCCGATGCCTGAACGTAACGCGCCGTCCGGAATAGACGCATTCGTGGCGATCGGTGACAGCTTCACCGAAGGGCTCAACGACCTGGCTCCCGGCGGCGGGTTCCGCGGCTGGGCCGACCTGGCGGCCGGCGCCATGGCCGCGCAGGACCCCAGGTTCCGCTACGCCAACCTGGCCATCCGGGGGAAGCTCCTCGGCCAGGTCGTCGCCGACCAGGTGCCGCGGGCCGTCGAACTGGCGCCGGACCTGGTCAGCCTGGCCGCGGGCGGGAACGACATCCTGCGCGGCGCCGACGTGGACGCGCTGGCGGCCGTGTTCGAGTCGGCCGTGGCCAAGCTGCAGGCGGCGGGCTGCCGGGTGCTCATCTTCACCGGCTTCGACCCGCGCATGTTCCCGGTGATCAGGCTGCTGCGGGGCCGCATCGCCGCCTACAACATGCACCTGCGCGGCATCGCCGATTCGTGCGGGTGCGACCTGGTCGACCTGTGGTCCATGCCGGCGCTCAAGGACATCCGCGCCTGGAGCCCGGACCGGCTGCACCTGACCACCGAAGGCCATCAGCAGGTGGCCCGGCGGGCCTGCGAGGTGCTGGGCATCCCGGCCGCGGAGGGCTGGCGGGCCCCGCTGCCGCCCGCGCCGCGCCCCGCCGGCGTGCCGCGGCGCTCCCAGTGGCTGGCCGCGCGCCGCCAGGACGCCCGCTGGGCCAGGCTGTACGCGGGTCCCTGGGTGCGGCGGCGGCTGGGCGGCACGTCCAGCGGCGACGGAGTGCTGCCCAAGCGCCCCGACCTCCTCCCGGTCTGAGCTCGGCGTTTAAGGTGTGGATGCCTCTTCCCAAGGTCGCTGACACCACATGGGTGAGGCATCCACATCGTTAGGGCCTGGTGCGGGCGGTGCCGGAGTGTCAGCCGGTCAGGTCGGCCAGGACCTCCTCGAGCCGGTCCAGCGAGGCGGCGATCCAGGCCAGCGAGCACGGGTCGGGCGAGTTCAGCGCGGCGTGCCGCTCGGCGTCGGTGTCGCCGTAGAGCAGGGAGGTGGCCACCCGCAGCCGCAGCCGCCCGCCGTCCTCGCCGAACGCGCTGGCCGGCAGCACTCCCACGCCGTACTCACGCAGCAGCACCGCCGCCAGGCCCTCGTCGCTGGTGATGCCGTGCCGCCCGAGCAGTACGTCGGCCAGCGGCGTGAAGTCCGGGTAGAGGTAGAACGCCGCCTGGGGCGCGGGCACGGCGGCGCCGGCCGCGGCGAACCTGGCCGCCGCCGCCCGGGCCACGGACCCGTGCAGGCGGCGGCTGTCCGCGACCCGGGCGGCCAGCGCCGGAGGCTCGCTGAAGGCGAGCGCGGCGGCCTGCTGCACCGGCCCGGCCGGGGCGGACCAGATCTCGCTGCCGATGCCGAGCAGCCGGCCGCGCAGCTCGGCCCCGAACCTTCCCGCGGGCAGCCGGGCCACGCCGAGGCGCCAGCCCCCGAGGGCGAGGTTCTTGCTCAGCCCGGTGGTGACCACCGCCCGTTCGGGACAGATGACCGCGGGGCTGGTGAACGGCGCGTCAGGATCGTGGACCAGGTCCCGGTAGATCTCGTCCGAGATGATGACCAGGTCGTGCGCCTCGGCCACCGAACAGAGGTCCCGCACGGCCGCGGCCGGGGCCAGCAGGCCGGTCGGGTTGTCGGGGAGCGTCATGATGACCGAACGGACCGGGTTGCCCGCCCGCCGCGCCGCCGTCACCGCCCGGGCGAGCTGGTCCGCGTCCGGCACGCCGCCCGCTCCCGGTACGAAGTGTGCCGTCCGCCCGGACAGGGCGGCCTGCGCCGCGTAGCTGACCCAGCTGGGGCGGGTCACCGCGACGTCGCCGCCGATCGCGGCGGTCAGGCCGAACAGCAGGGCCTTGCTGCCCGGCCCGCAGATCACCGCCTCCGCGTCGGTGGGCAGGCCGCGCCGGGCCCAGTAGCCGGCGGCCGCCTCGCGCAGCAGGGCGTGACCGGCCACGGGACCGTAGGAGTTGTACCCGGCGGCCTGGGCCAGCGCGGCGCGCAGCATCGGGTGCGCGGGCAGGCCCGCCTCGCCGAAGGCCAGCGGCAGCACCGGCTCGCCGCGGCGGCGCCGGGCGTCCATGGCTTCGTTGGCGGCGAGCGTGGCGGAGACGGGGATGCGGGCCGGGCTCGGCCGGGGATCCGGGTGGGGGAGGGCAGGTGCTGACGGGGGCGTGATGGTGAGAGCCACGGGGGCTGGCACTTCCTAGCTACGGGGGATCGGCGGATAAGGCTGCGGGATCAGGCCTTCTTGCTGTGGCAACCTTGCGCACCTCCACAGTTTGCCTGCGGCCAAACCATAAGCACAAGCGCTGATCTCTTTGGCTGAGAGTAAGGTTCTCTTATGCTCGATCTGCACAGGCTCCGCCTGCTCCAGGAATTCGCCGCGCGCGGCAGCATCGCCAGGACCGCCGCGGTGCTCGGCTACACGCCGTCCGCGGTCTCGCAGCAGCTGGCCGCGCTCGAGCGCGAGGCGGGCACCGCGCTGCTCGACCGGTCCGCGCGCCGAGCCGAGCTGACCGATGCGGGCCGGCGCCTGGCCGGCCACGCCGAGCGCATCCTGGCCATGGTCGAGGAGGCCGAGACCGACCTGTCCGCCGAGGCCACCGAGCCGGCCGGGCGGGTGGTGGCGACCGCGTTCCCCTCCGCGGCCGTCGCGTTCGCGCCCGCGCTCGCGCGCAGCCTGCGCGCGCACCCGCGGCTGACCCTGGTCTTGCGGCAGACGCTGGGCGGCGAGGGCCTGCGTCAGGTCCGTTCGGGTGACGTCGACGTGGCGATCGTGGACGACTGGACCAGCCGCCTGGCCGAGGAGATCGAGCTGGGCGGATCGATCCTGACCTGCTATCACCTGCTCAGGGACCAGCTCGTGCTGGTCCTGCCGCGGACCCATCCGGCGGCGGCCGCCGGCCAGCCCGCCGACCTGCGGGCGCTGCGGCACGAGCCGTGGCTGGCCGCGCCGGCCGGGGAGCCGTCCCGCCAGGCCGTGGACCGGTTGCTGGCCGCGGTCGGCGTGACACCTCCGGTGCTGTCGGAGTTCGAGGGCATGTCGACCATCGTCAGCCTGGTCGCGCGCGGCATCGGCATCGCCATCCTGCCGAGGCTGGCCGTGGCCGCGGCGGACCGCCGGATCATCGTCCGGGACCTGCCACACGGCCTCGACCTGGCCAGGGACGTGTACGCGCTGGCCCGTACCGCGAGCGTGCGCCGTCCTTCGGTGGCGGCCATCGTGACCGCGCTGCGCGCGGCCGGGCCGAGCCGTCACCGGGCCGCCTGAGCCCTGTCCCCCCGGCTGGGTCCCCTAGGCTGGCCGGATGGATCTTCGGATGGACGGGGCGGCGCTGACCGCCTGGCTCGTGGACACCCCGTCGGTCAGCGGCGACGAGGGCCCGCTCACCGACGCCATCGAGGCCGCGCTCCGGGCGCTGCCGCACCTGACCGTGCACCGCGACGGCAACACGATCGTGGCCCGCACCACGCTCGGGCGGCCGGAGCGGGTGATCCTGGCCGGGCACGTCGACACCGTGCCGGTCGCGGGCAACCTGCCGTCCCGCGTCGAGGGCTCCCGTCTGTACGGCTGCGGCACCTCGGACATGAAAGCCGGGGTGGCGGTGCAGCTCAGGCTGGCGGCCGGCCTGACCTCGCCCAGCCGGGACGTCACCTACGTCTTCTATGACTGCGAGGAGGTCGCGGCCGACCGCAACGGGCTGCTGCGGCTGAGCCGCAACCGCCCGGAGCTCCTGGACGGCGACTTCGCCGTGCTGATGGAGCCGAGTTCGGCCGAGATCGAGGGCGGGTGCCAGGGGACGCTGCGGGCCGAGATCGTGGTGCCGGGCCAGCGGGCGCACACCGCGCGTGCCTGGATGGGCCGCAACGCCAT
>Ga0335081_10021251_pt1 | contig 10508 bp, 9 predicted proteins | sample Lox_Sample_35_FD_206713 | JGI IMG/M metagenome (GOLD analysis project Ga0335081, IMG submission 206713) | Soil microbial communities from Loxahatchee National Wildlife Refuge, Florida, United States - Lox_Sample_3.5 | ecosystem: Environmental > Terrestrial > Soil > Wetlands | place: USA: Florida...
TCGTGGGCTATGGCAGCGACATGAACCTGGTGCATCAGGTGGATGGACCGACGCACGACAGCTGGTGGTCGGCGACGTCCATGGCCGGGATACTGGCTGTGCTGGATAAGTTCTACAAGTCCGGCTCGGCAACTGCACCGGTAATGGCCAGCGCCACCAGGCACTGGGACGACATATTCGTCGCCCGGCATTACAACTGGCATTCAGGCTCGTATAAGGGCGCCTATACGCGGGTGGGAGTGTACAAGCTGAAGCCCGACGCGCCCGCCAATGCGGTTGATACGCTCAGCAAGAATCTGATCGTGCCGCTGATGGAGAAACTGCTCGCCGGCGGTGCGATTGTCGAGTATGAAATCGACGTTGAAGCGATCCACACGGAAGATCCCGCAATGTTCTGGATCGTCTTCATCTCGCCCAACGCCGACGGCCTGGACAAGTTCGACGGCGCGCTGCAGGATGCGATTAAGACGAACCCCTTGCTCAGCCCGAGTTTCAACTCGATGGTTGACTACACCGGGCACCGCGACTATCTGGCCAGCTCAACCGTGACGTACAAATAGCCCGGATCGTCGGTTCGGTTGCCACGGTTTGCGTGCGGCGGCTGCGCTTAGTGAGACAGCCGCCGCGCCTTTGTACTCTTTACTCTCCCAAGGTCGGCCCTGAATCTACTTACAGTTGCAGTAGCGCAACGTGGTCACGGTTCCCAGCTTGCCGCCTTCGTCGTAATGAAACACAAACAAGCGATCGAATTCCTCAATCTTGGGCATCTTCCCCGCCCCTAGCGCTTTCAGGATCTTGGGCAGCGTCTCTGAGTGCGCTACCACCAGCACGTTGTCGTTGGTGTCGGCCTGCAACTGCGCCACCAGACCCTGGATATCTTTCTGTTCCATCACGATCGGCGTCAGGCCGAGTATCTGGGTCAGCGGATCGGCGGTCTGCTGGGTGCGCGTGATCGTAGTTACAAAAATCTTGCGTATCTCCGCCTCGGCGAGGAGATGTGCCAGGCACTGGGCGCGCTCATGCCCCTGCTCGGTGAGCAATGCGTTTTTCCCATCCGAGTCTTTTTCCGCGTGCCGCACCAGAAAGACCAACCCACTGTGTGTCTGGGCCAAACTGCTAGCCGCTAACGCGATCACTACGACGGTCCTCGCCAGCCACTTCATTCGTCCGACCTCCTCGCGAAATTCAAGGCCAGCCAGTATAACGTCGGAGCCCCATCCTGAGGGGAGATTGAAGAAGTGTTCCGTACGGAACATTTGAAAAAGCACAAAACGGATCGAGCTAAGTGCTTGGAAAAAGTTCGCGAGGTTGATGACGCGGGGGTTACGTGGCGGTCTCGGTGTCTACCGTCGTAGACGTTCAAGTCCACGAAAGTGGACTTGACTTCGCGAGCTTTCGGGAAGGGCACGGCTTCAGGTTTCATAGCCTGCCCTGAGCGAAGTCGAAGGGTGCCGAAAGCCTCTCTCAATGTGTCATCCCGAGCGGAGCCAGATCACTCGCTTCGCGAATCTATCCCCTCGGCCTCCGTGGCGCCTAGGCCACCGCAGGCTTTGTTCCGCCTTTCATCTGCGCCAGCAGGCCCGCTTGGTCGTAATAGATGCGCTCAGAGATCAGCTTGCCTGAACCGGCGTCGAAGGCGTAAAAAACGGCCATCTCGACCCGGATCGTATTCCCCAATGGCTTCACGCCTCCAAAATCTCCCTGATGAGTTCCGCTGAGTACGACTTCCCGGATCGAGCAGCCCGGCACGTCGTGCTCCGACCTGACTTCAATTTGCAAATCCGGCACGGCGGCAGCGATGGATTGATAGAACCCGCGCACCCCTTCGATGCCCTTGAAGCTCGCACCCAGCGGAACCACGTCGTAGTGAGCCCTGGAATCCTGCACAAAGGTGTCGTAAACCGCGGGCCGGTTATGTTCGTTCTCGCCTCGAATGTGTTCGGCGACGGTTCTCCGCTGACGTTCGATTGCGCTCTCCATGCCTGAACCTCCAACTCGAATTCCTTTCCGGGGCACGATTGTAGCGCACGGGGATTCGTGGACGATGTGGGCGCGAGCGTTCCTTCGACTTTGCTCAGGACAGGCTCGGCTCGTGCATTCTGCGGGAAGGGCACGGCTTCAGGTTTCATAGCCTGCCCCGAGCGAAGTCGAAGGGCGCCGCAAGCCTCTCCCAATTTGTCATCCCGAGCGTAGCCAGATCATTCGTGTAGCGAATGATCTGGCGGAGCCGAGGTCGAGGCGGCGCGGATCTCAGTCGCGGCGCAAAGACCGCGTTCCCGAGCGGAACTTAACCGGCTCGGGGTCGCTGCCTTCGTGTCGGAAAGTGACTTGCTTCATGGCGAGCTGGCTGGCTGCTCCGAGTTTACGGAACAGGCGTTGAATGTGGGCGCGTACCGTCTGCTCAGAAATGTGCAGCTGGGCGGCGATCTCCTTGTTGCTGAGGCCATCCACGATCAGACCGACGATCAGTTGCTCGCGACCCGAGAGGCCTGGACCCGCGTTGCTCCGATAGCCGGGCGCAGGTGCGCCGCGCAGCAAGCCTTCGGTGCTCAGGTCTTCATCCAGCTCGGGCCAGTGGATGCCGTAGCTGCCCCCAGCAATTTTCCAGTTCTTGCGCTGAGCCGGTGTGGCATTGAGCAGGCGCGGATACCACGCCAGCGGCACGGTGATCACACGCCCATCGCGCAGAGACACGCTCAGGGCATCGTCGCTAAACGCAACGTCCAGGACGCGCTCATCCGCCGCTGCCGCCGAAAAACTCACTCCAAGCCTCCAGGAACTGTGCCTTGCGCTCGGTCACTATCGATTGTATCTCGCGAAGCTCGTGGGCGCGAAATCCGAAGTTGGCGGCCAACTGGACTGGATTGAGCCAGAACTTGGCGGAAAGGTCGTCCCGGTCCACGTGAATATGGGGTGGCTCGTTCGGTTCGTGACTGTAGAAATAGAACCGATAGGGGCCGAACCGGAGTACCGTCGGCATGTGCCGGATTGTACAGGAATTACCGCGGCCCAAGACATGGGTCAGCTAACGCGCAGGCGCGACCCACGGCCCACCCTTGCCAAAACCGGGCAAGGCTTGCCCTGAGCGAAGTTGAAGGGATGGGCTCCCCCAGAGATTTGCCGTGTGCTCAATGCGGCGGATGAGGCCCGGGCGTTCTCACTCCGTCCCAATAGCAGATATTCCGGTAGTGTGACTGGCAATGCCGGCAATTCTGTTTTCAAGGAACTCCTTTGCCTGTCGCAACTCGGACTCCTCCAACCTTGGAGACCACATTTTGTAGAGTTGCACGATGTTATTCCAATACCCCTGCGGATTATGGGCCTTGTGGCGCGACCACGCGATGAGGTCGTAGTGGTCCTGAACAGTGCCACAGAAGCTCCTACCGATGATCTTGAAGCCGGTAGCTTCGTCGGCGACACCGGAAGTGAATGCCGCCGAGATTGCTTCTAACTCATTCATCGCCGGAAGCCAGGAATGGATCCCATACCGCTTCATTACCGTTTCCAGGCCTTGTACACTGCGCGGGATTGAGTCCCTCGTGAAGTCGCCAATCGGGCCAGAGTAGGGCCCCAGTTTCTCACCCTCGCGCGCATCGAAGAATACACCCTGCAGTCTCACGTAATCGCACAGGTACCGGCTGGCGTACTCGATGGCTTTCTCCTTGGCTGCCCGTTCGTTTCGAACGCGAATATCCTTCTTCAAGAGCCCAATTTGCTTAAGCCCGAAGGCGACCGCGATTGCAACCACGATCCCGCTGAAAAAGTAAGCTGCCTCCAGCCAAGGTCTTAGATGTCCGAGCATGTCAACTCCATGTGTAGCTGCCCCAACCTGCGCCGCAGATCAGTCCTTTTTCACCGATATTCTATGCCGAAAAAAAGGGCCACGGCGTGCCGTGACCCCCTCACAGTACGTCCACTTGTCGTTCTAGACCTCAGCGGCTAAAGCCAGCGAGGTTCGGTTCACTTTTCGGCATGGCTGAAGCCATGCCCTTTCAAAACCCTTCCGTCGCTTCGCTCCGGGGCCGGGTTCCTTCGACTTCGCTCAGGACAGGCACCGACCCCCGGCCTACACGCGTCGCTGCGCTGGACAGCCCCTTCGACTTCGCTCAGGGCAGGCTTGGGCGGCTGTCCCTACGTAATCCCGCTCGCTTGCCGTACCTCGCCAGAATCAGATCGTGCGCAGCACTGCTTTCTCCGCGGCTTGCGGCAGCTTGATGGGAACGAAATACTCTTCCGGATACAGATAGTCTTCGCCGGACTCGTCGATTACCCGCATCTGGTGGTGCTTCGATGCCTGCTCATCGCTCAGCAGGCGGTACACTTTCCGCAGTTCGAGAGACGCAGAGTAGTCCTTGTTGCGCACGCACAGGACGAAGCGGGCTTCGCCCTTTTTCGGATCACTCGACAATCCGCTTGATTTTGTGTTCTTTCGCGCCGATCCCATGAGCTTCATACCAATGAATCTCCGCCTGGCATCTCGTCCCGTCAGGAAACTCGATGCTCGCGGTGCCCTTCAGCTTTCTCCATCGGCCCTTTCCGTAAATCTTCCCGAGCCGTTTACGTTCGCGGATCGCCTTGCCGCTGGCAATGACTTCGACGTCTTTGATCCGACCGACGATCTTGAAATGCATCAACCTGCACCACTAGCGAGGATCACCCTCCAAGACTGCTTCCGTCGCTTCGCTCCCAATTTAGAAGCTCGCCTGGCGCTTTATTGCGATCCCGTGCGGGATCGCGCGCCGTGGCTCGCCCGGGTTCCCTCGACTTCGCTCGGGACAAGCTCTTCGCTCGGCAAAATCAAAAACACCTCGCTCAGGATGACAAATCAAAACCCTTTGCGGAGCTGCGCTCCGCTGGACAGCCGAGGGCGGCTGTCCCCACGCAACCGCCGCACACTTTGGACGGGCGGGTCGCCCGTCCCCACACAGACATCCTAGCTGCACCCGCTGGTGCTGCCGCAGCTCATGCAGCGGTAGCAGCTTCCGTTGCGGGTCATGATTGAGCCGCAGAAGCTGCAGGTGGGGGCGTCGCCCAGATCGACGAGGCCGGCCAGGGCGTCGGCGGCGTGGTGCGATAACCCAGATCCCAGTTTGCGGTTCTCAGTTCCCAGTTGCGGCGCCGGGGCGCTCATGTCCCCGATTTCTGACGGCTGAGGGCTGAGAGCTGACGGCTTCAGTCTCAGATTCTCGAACAGCAACTGCTGCTGGCCGGTCAAGAAGCGCAACTGGAGCCAGCGGAAGATGTAATCCATGATCGACTTGGCGAAGCCGATCTCGGGATTGTTGGTCCAGCCGCTGGGCTCGAAGCGGGTGTGGGCGAATTTTTCGCACAGCAGCTTCAAGGGCACACCGTGCTGGATGGCGATGGAGACGGCCAGCGCGAAGCTATCCATGAGGCCGCTGACGGTCGAGCCTTCTTTGGCCATTTTGATGAACAGCTCGCCCGGGCTGCCGTCGGGATAGAGGCCGACGGTGATGTAGCCCTCGTGGTCTCCGACTTTGAATTTGTGGGTGATGGAGGCGCGCTCTTCGGGCAGACGATGGCGCACGGCGCGGGGAGGCGCGTTGGGGTCTTGCTCCTCGCTTTGGACGGGCGAGGCGCCCGTCCCCACACGACCAGATTCTGCTGTTTTGGTTCCAGCGGCGGAAAGTGGCTGCGACTTTTTGCAGCCATCGCGGTACACGGCGACTGCTTTCAGGCCGAGCTTCCAGGCCTGGAGATAGGCTTCCATGATGTCTTCAACCGTGGCCGACTCAGGCAGGTTCACGGTTTTCGAAATCGCGCCGGAGATGAAGGGTTGCGTCGCGGCCATCATGTTCAGGTGCCCCATGTAATGGATGGAGCGCGTGCCTTTCGCCGGCTTGAAGGAGCAATCGAAGACCGGCAGGTCTTCTTCCTTGATCTGCGGCGCGCCCTCGATCGTGCCCGTGGCGTCGATGTAGCTGACGATGGCGTCGGTCTGGTCGTGATCGTATCCCAGCTTGAACAGCGCCGTGGGAACGGTGTTATTCACGATTTTGATCATGCCGCCGCCGACCAGCTTTTTGTATTTCACCAGAGCCAGGTCGGGCTCGATGCCGGTGGTGTCGCAGTCCATGAAGAAGCCGATCGTGCCGGTGGGAGCGAGAACTGTGACCTGGGAGTTGCGGTAGCCGAATTTCTCGCCGTGGGCGAGAGCTTCGTCCCAGCAGGTTTTGGAGGCGGAGATGAGTTCGTCGAGTTGGGCGGCCGCGCCGCGTTCGGCCGCACCGGTGGCGGCTGTCCCCAGGTGAGCGCCGATGGCGTTGACCGAGGCGCGGTGCATGCGGATGACGTCGAGGAACGGTTCGCGGTTGATGTACCAGCCGGGGCAGGCGGCTCCGGGGAAAGCCGCCGAGCTTCGCTCGGCCTGGCCGGGTCGGAGACCCGGTCCCACATGGCTTGTGCCAATGTCAGCGCCCAGGTTGGTCTCTGCGAGATTTTTCTGGGTGGCTTCGGTTGCGGGCGTAAGCGGTTGGCAGAGTTCGGCGATGCGGGAGGATTGCAGATAGGCCTCGCCGCACATGATGGCGGTGACGCAAGCGGCGTAGTCGCGGCCGGCGTCAGAGTCGTAAGGCAGGCCGCAAGCCATGAGCAGCGCACCGAGATTGGCGTAGCCCAGGCCCAGCGGACGATAGTCGTGGGAGTTGCGCATGATCATCTCGGTGGGATAGCCGGCGTTGTCGACGATGATTTCCTGCGCGGTGATCAGAACGTCCACGGCGTGACGGTACGCTTCCACGTCAAAGGTGCCGTTGGGCGCAAACTTCAGCAGGTTGAGGCTGGCCAGGTTGCAGGCCGAGTCGTCGAGGAACATGTATTCCGAGCACGGGTTCGAGGCGTTGATGCGCGCGGTGTTCTTCGACGTGTGCCAGCGGTTGATGGTGGTATCGAACTGCATGCCGGGGTCGCCGCAGTGCCAGGTGGCATCGGAGATGAGGCGGAGCAGTTCCTTGGCCTTGTAGGTCTTCATCGGCCGGCCGTCTTTTACGGCGTGAGTGGTGAAGCCGTTGTCGCGGACCACGTTGTACATAAAGTCGTCGGTCACGCGCACGGAGTTGTTGGCGTTCTGAAAAAAGATGGACGAGTAGGCTTCGGAATCGGGCGAAGAGCCGTCGTAGCCTGCGGCGACCAGCGAGTGCGCCTTGGCTTCTTCTTTCTGCTTGCACAGGATGAACTCTTCGATATCGGGATGGTCGGCGTTGAGAATGACCATTTTGGCAGCGCGCCGGGTTTTGCCACCCGACTTGATGACGCCGGCGAAGGCGTCAAATCCTTTCATGAAGCTGAGCGGGCCGCTGGCGGTTCCGCCGCCGCTCAGGCCTTCCGTCGAAGAACGCAGAGTCGAGAGATTGGTGCCCGTGCCTGATCCCCACTTGAAGAGCATGCCCTCGGTCTTGGCCAAAGTGAGGATGGAGTCGAGCGAGTCTTTCACCGAATTGATGAAGCAGGCGGAGCACTGCGGCTTGGTGTAGCCGACCACGCCGAACTCGACGGTCTGGGTGCGGGGATTCCAGTGCCAGTTCTGGCCGTCGGACTTAGGCTCGATGCGCTCACAGCCGACATTGAACCAGACCGGCGAATTGAAGGCGGCGTATTGGCGAACCAGGATGTGGACGAGCTCGTCGTGGAAAGCTGCTCCGTCTTCGGGTGAGCGGAAGTAGCCCTGGGCCAAACCCCAGTCGCGGATCGTTTCGGCCACGCGGCTCACCAACTGGCGCACGCCGGTTTCGCGCTCGGGCGTGCCCAGCGTGCCGTGCAAGTATTTTGAGGCCACGATGTTGGTGGCCGTCATCGACCAGTCTTTGGGAACTTCGACGTCCTTTTGTTCAAAGATGATGCCGCCCTTGGAATCGGTAATTTGGGCGGTGCGGCGTTCCCACTCGACTTCGTCGTAGGGAGAGACTCCGGGCTTGGTGAAAAAGCGGCGGAAGGTGAGACCGGGGGCTGATTTGGCGGCCTTGGTGGTTAGATCGACCGCTGCCGAAGTGGTGGGGGCTCTTTTTTCAGTAACTTCTGCCATGTTTCTCTCCTGATTTTCGCTGTACTAGGCACGCTTCTTAGATACCTTCTCCGTGTCGGTTAACCCGACATCTCCAGAACCTCTTGCGGCTCGTAGCGATAGGTTTTGCCGCAGGAGTCGCATGTGACCTCAAAGCTGCCCGCTGGGCGGCCGCTCACTTTTATCCGATAGCCATGAAACGGATTCTCGTCATGGTGCTTCGGGTTCTTACACGTGACCGCGAGGTACATTTGCCGCTCCTCCTACTTGACCGCCCCCGCCTACCGTCCCCTCCGGGCGTCCTTGCTCATGTCGTTTATGTCGTCCCTACGGGACTTGCCCAATCACGATTCCCACCCAGGGCTTACGCCCTGGGCTAATTTGTTTCGCCGCTACGCGGCTGCTCGCTTTGCGATCTCGGCCTCGATCTGCCGCCTGAAGTGGTCTTTGATCTCGGCTTGAGACATGGGTTTGCCTGGGCCATAGATCGAAACTCCATCACCTCCATCGCTCCATCGAAGCCGATAGCACGTCTCCAACCTGTCGCCACACTCGACTGGGTCGACCGTCGGCAGGAATGCGGCGCAGTCAGAGAGGACCTTACGTAGGGTATAAAGCGTTGCTCTCTTGGACTCAGCAATTGCGCGCTGATTCCCTTCCACGTCCATCCGCCAAGCCAAGAAGTCGTCTAGCGGTGTCTTTTGAGGCATTTATTTACCCCCACTTCTCTCTTCCTGTGGATTCTGCGATCCGCGGTATCAATCAGTTGTCAGTTCCCGGTTCTCAGTTCCCAGTCGACACTCATACTAGATGTCTGGCCTCGAAGGAAAGCACTAGCCTGAGCCTCTCTACGAGGTGCTTTTCCACAGTCTAGCTGTCTTACCTTACTGTCGTTCCCTCGGGGGGAGGCCCGGGAATCCCGGCCTGGCTGGAGCGAGAGAACGGCCACCGCGCAACACATCCCGCCCGGGTTTGACCGGGCGCTTTCCGAGTTGGCGGGGCGGTGCGTGGCATGGAGTGAGCCTACCCCGTCCGCCCCTGTTTTAACCTAGCCTTGCCCGTTTCCGGGGGGCACGTGACAACTCCATGGGATCGCAACGGTACATCTGTATGTTGGGCCTGTCAAGGGGGTAACCCCATATATTGTATCCTAGTCTTAACAAGTGGGATGCCGGTTCGGGCGCGGCGATTTCCACAGCGGACTACGCTCGCTCAACTGACACGAGAGTTCCACCGCCGGAGATCTCCTGGGTTTGAGCTTTGCCGTCGGCTGCTTGCGTGACTCAAGCAAAGGCCTGTCATCACCCGCAGGGCCCATGGCGACGTAAATGTCTTCGAAAATTTCACGCGGCGCGATGCGGCGCGTGCCGTCCGATGATTCCACCAGGTAGTCGCTCACACCTCCGCGATGCTCCCGTCCAAGAGCATCACGGAAGACAAGCGGTTCGGTTAACTGCCTGGCGCGAATCAGAAATCGTGTGCGATAGATTTGCCAATCACTTTCATGCTTGCCCACTTCGATCCACCCTTTGGGGGAGGGAGAATCCAAATTGTTGTTTGCCGAGTTTGGAAGCCCGAGCTAAATCTTTTTTCTGTTGGCTGGATTTTGTGACGCGAGGGTGAAAGCGACTCTACGCGGATGAGTGAGTGGGGTCAATTCCAAAATTTTGGTGCAACCATAAAATCTTTGCTGCGCATTCTTGCGCACCGTTCTGACCGCAGAAGCCGCTGTTGGCGCGGCTTCCGAGTCTCGCGTGGGAGTCTGTCTACACGCGGACCTGCGAACCCGACTAAGCCGCTTGCCGAAATTTCCACAAATCAGCACAGGGAGAAACTGAACTCGTTTGCGGAACAAACCAGTTCTCAGCTCTCGGTTCTCAGTTCGGTTTCTGCTACTGCAAGAAGACCACCAGGATACGGCCGTCAGAATGATAGCCGCCCCCCGTGGCATTTCTTGCGTCCTGCACGGGATTGGGAGGCAGGTAGTAACTCATGCTCTTAACCTTCTCAGCTTTCTGCAAAGAAGAGCCGATGTTTTCGCGTTCGCCGTCCACGGCGGGATCGATCTTGTGCGTGACTTTGCCGTTTCGTTGATCTTTCTCAAAACCGATGTCGTGGGTGCCTGCGCCCACCCAGACGGTTTGGCCGTTCCAGGAGAAGGGTGCTTTCCAGATGCGGAAATGGTGGCGGCTGGCGACCATGGCGATGGGTTCGGCCATCTCGTAGCCAAAATCCTGATAGCGCCCAAAGAGCATGAGCTTGCTCATGGGCATCTGCAGATAGTCTTTCTTCTGGTAGGTCTCAAGGACGGCTTTCAGAGCGGCTTCCTTCGTGTCCGTGTCGGCCACGTGCCAGGTGGCAGCATCGAGCGCGGCTTGCATCTGCTCCTTGCTGCCGATGAGCACGAAATTCACCATATCCCCAAGGTTGTTGTATTCATCGTTCACCCGGCGTGGCAAACCGTCGATGTCTTTGCGTAGGCCGGCAT
>Ga0335081_10021253_pt1 | contig 10508 bp, 12 predicted proteins | sample Lox_Sample_35_FD_206713 | JGI IMG/M metagenome (GOLD analysis project Ga0335081, IMG submission 206713) | Soil microbial communities from Loxahatchee National Wildlife Refuge, Florida, United States - Lox_Sample_3.5 | ecosystem: Environmental > Terrestrial > Soil > Wetlands | place: USA...
CGTTGCGGCCGGCAGCTTGTGATCGAAGGGTCGCATGCCGGCCTCGACCACGGCCTTCGACTTGGTGCGCACATAGACTTCGCTGGCTGGATTGTCGCCGACCAGCACCACGGCGATGCCCGGCGTTAGTGTCGCTTTGAGCCGTACCACTTCGCCGGCGATCCTGCCGCGCAGGTCCGCCGCGATCGTTTTGCCGTCAATGATGCGCGCAGTCATAGCTCGCCCCCGTCTTAGCCTGCGGCAATTGTTTTCTCCAGCGCCGCCAGCAGGCTCGGTCCATCGCCGGCAATCGCCAGCCGCTTGATGCGGGCCGTTGCGCCGGCCATGACCGTCACGTCCCGCGCTGGGACGCCTATCATCTTGGCGATGAGTCGCGTCAGTGCCACATTGGCTTCGCCTCCGGTGGGCGCCGCACGCACCCGCACCTTGAGCACGACGGTGCCATCGGCAAGCCTATCCACGCCCTCGATAGCATCGCGTCCGCCTTTGGGCGTAAGCCGCACGGCAAGCGTCACGCCGCTGCTGGCGATCCGCCAGGGCCGTGCGCCGGCGTTCATCCGCTAGATGAACAGCCGGATGTAGAGCCAGAAGATAAGCTGCTTGAGGAACAGCAAGCCGATGATGAGGATGACCGGCGAGATGTCGATGCCGCCGAGATTGGGCATGATGTTGCGGATCGGCCGTAGCGCCGGCTCGGTGATGCGGTAAAGGAATTCGCCGATATTGGCGACGATCGGGTTGCGCGTGTTCACCACGTTGAAGGCGATCAGCCAGGACAGCACGGCCGCCGCGATCAGGATCCAGATGTAAAGGCTGATGAGGGTATCAACGAGCCACAGAAAGGGATTCATCCAAGCGCTCCGTCGTCCGGCTGACCAGTTGACGAATAGCGGCTTGCCCGCGCAAGGAAAAGGGGGCGCGATTTTTGCCGGATTGATGCGGATTTTGCGCCGCGGCGGCGTCCTTGACAGTGCCCGGACCCGGCCCTAAATGGCGGCACTCGCTGACCCCGCGCAAGATTTTGCTCGCCGTCGGCTGGGGCCGTAGCTCAGTTGGGAGAGCGCCTCGTTCGCAATGAGGAGGTCAGGGGTTCAACTCCCCTCGGCTCCACCAGCCAAAAAATGCCCGCCGGGCCGCGAGGCCGAGGCGGGCTTTTTCATGTCCGGCATTGCAGATCACTTCGAGCCGGTTGTACCCGTTTTCGGGTTTAGCACACACTTGAAGTTGCCGGACTTGGTCGCCGACTTGCACGACTGCAGGCTGGCAAAGCGACAGTCGAGTTTTCCGCCTGACATTTGCGTGCAGAATTTGCCGGTGCCGGCGACGTAGCCCCGAGCGCCTTTTGCCGCATTTTGGCTTTCGGCGCCCGACGTGCTCCCCGCGGGAGAGCCCTCGTTGATGTTGGCCGGCGAATCGATGTGCTTCGTTGTCGGCGCGTTTTGCGCAGAGGCGACGGACATGCCGCCGAGCAACGCTGCCGACAACGCAATCAAGGTCAATTTCTTCATCGGATGAATCCTCCGGAGATCGGTGTCGTGCCCCGGGAATAACGAAACGGAACAACACAATGTTCCAAGCGGAAGGAACTAGATCACCCAGTCGTCCGTTGACGGCGGCTCGTGCTTGAGCGCGACTGCCTCCAGCGGGATCTCGATCGCGCATCGCAGACCCGAAGGCTCAAATGCCAGCGTGGCGCGGCCTTCGAAATCAGCTTCGACGCTGCGCTCGATCAGGCGCGTGCCGAAGCCGCGCCGCCCCGGCGGGCTGACGGGCGGACCATCTTTTTCCTCCCATTCGATCCGCAGCCACGGCGCGTCGGTATCACGGTCGTCCACGCGCCAGTGAATCTCGACGCGTCCGGCCGGCGCCGATAGGGCGCCGTATTTCGCGGCATTGGTGCTCAACTCGTGGAATGTCATGGCCAGCGTGAGCGCCGCTCGCGGCTTGAGGGCGACGGTTTCCCCACGGATCGTTACGCGCTCGCTGCCCTTGTCGAGATAGGGCGCAAGCGATGCCGAGAACAGCTCGCGCAATTCTGCACTTTCCCAATGATGCAGCGTCAATTGGTCATGTGCTTTCGACAGTGCCATCAGCCGCCCTTCGAAGCCCTCGCGGAACGCGTCGGGCGTCGGCGCGCCGCGCGCCGACTGGGATTCGTGCGATTGGACCGTAGCGAGTGTATTCTTCACCCGATGATTGAGCTCGTCGATCAGCAGCTTCTGCCGCCGATCGGCCGCCTTGCGTTCGGTGATGTCCTGCAGCACGCGCACGAGGTAGAGCAAGCGTCCTTCCGGGCTGCGCACTGGCGATGACCGCACCGACAGCCAAATGACGCGGCCGTCGGGCCGGACGAAACGCTTTTCCACCGAATAGAATTCGAGCTCGCCGGCGATTTGCTTGAGGAAGCTGTCGCGGTCGACATCGATGTCGTCGGGATGGGTGTGGGTGAACAGCTTGTGCGTCAGCAGGTGTTCGCGACTATAGCCGGTGATCGCGGTGGTCGCCTCATTGACACGCAGAAACGTACCGTCCGGCGCCACTTCGGAAATGCCGATCGCGGCGTGCTCATAAGTTGCCGCCAGCCGTTGCTCCTGCTCGAGCGCAAGTTGACGCGAACGCGCAAGCGCTTCGTCGACGCGTTTGCGATCGGTGATATCGCGGAAACAATTTATGGCACCAATGATCTCGCCGCGTGCGTTGCGCAGGAGATCGATGCTCAGCGACACGACGATACGCGCGCCGTCCATGCGCTGCACGATGCGCATAGCATCGCGCACCGGCCGCCCTGTCGCCAACACTTCTGCGAGCATCGAGCGCGCGGGATTGCCGTCGAGATCGAAGTAGCGCGCGTCGGATGTAAATTCCTGATGAGTCTGTCCGGGTTTCGGCTCCCGCCCCCATATCTCGACCGCGGCCCGGTTGTACTGAAGGATCCTGCCCGCGGAATCACAAACAACAGTGGCGATCGGCAACAGGTCGAGAATGCCATCCGATGCCCGAAGCATGTCGGTGAGCGCAGCAGCAATGGATGCAGGCGGAGCCCGCTTGTTGTCGTTCACCCCGGGCAATCGACGCCTCCCAAGCAAGCGAGACGGCTCCCCCGATGCCCCGAGGAATCGATCCCTGGAAGAAGCTCCTTTGTCAATGGGTTGCGGCCCGCCGCGCCGGTGCTCGCAACTTAAGGCGCAGCACCGCTCGCCGCCGCTTGCGTCGCCATCGGCCTACGGCCGAGCCAATGATCGATGAAAGTGACGAGCCAGTTACGCGCCGCATAATCGTGCACAGCACGGTCACTGATGTGTTCGTGCCGCTGCTTGGCGCCGGGCAGCGTCATGCGATGGGCGCCGCGCACCAGCCAGCGATACATCATGGCGTGGGTGACTTCCGGATGGAACTGCAGCGCGTACCCGGTAGCGAAGCGGAAGGCCTGGATGGAAAAGGCATCGCCCTCGGCGAGCAGCTCACCGCCCGCCGGTAAGTCGAAGCCCTCGCGGTGCCATTGATAGACGGCGTCCGGCCATTCGGCGCAAACTTTGCGTCCGGCATCGGTCGGTCGGATCGGATAATAGCCGACCTCGGCGTGACCCTCGGGATGCGGAAACACGCGGCTGCCAAGATGGCGCGCCATCATCTGTGCGCCGAGGCAGATCCCGAGAAATGGTTTCTTGTCGCGCAGCGGCACGGCGATCCAGTCGATTTCGCGCTTGACGAATTCCTCGCTGTCGTTGGCGCTTTGCGGCCCGCCGAAGATCACGGCGCCGGAATGCTCGTCCATGGTCTCCGGCAAATCGGCACCGAAACGGGGACGGCGGATGTCGAGCGGATAGCCGAGCTTGGTCAGCGTCTGGCCGACCCGTCCGGGCGAGGAATGCTCCTGGTGCAGGATGATGAGGACCGGCTTCAGCATGGCATTGCGGCGCGTGCCATGAGTAGTAACCGCTTTGCAGCGCTTTGCAACATGAGCAAGCGAGACCGGCTATTTTCGCTGCGCTGATCGCCGCCGGGTCTGTCGCGCATCTACCGCGGCAAGTAAGAACCGGCGCGGCGCAACACGGGCCAGAATTGCCGCCAGCCGGTTGGGCATTCCCGGGATGACGACACGGTGGCCCTGCATAAATCCTCGGTAACCCTGTTCGGCCACATAGGCGGCGCTGCGACTGAGCAGCGGCGGCGCCATACTGGTCTTAATTCCGGCGCGCGCCGCAAATTCGGTCGGCACCGGGCCAGGACAAAGCACGCAAACGCGGATGCCGTGTTTCTTGAACTCGCTGTGCAGCGCCTCGCTGAACGACAGCACATACGCCTTGGTCGCATAGTAGGTCGCCATCCCCGGGCCGGGCAGAAAGCCGGCGACCGATCCGACATTGAGCAGGCCTCCCTTGTGGCGGCTGAGGCTGTCGACGAAGGCGAGCGACAATTCGGTGAGCGAGCGCACGTTGAGATCGATCATCTCCAGCTGCTCGTTGACGTCGAGCTGGGCGGCTTCGCCGACCAGACCGAACCCGGCATTGTTGACGATAAACTGCGGCTCAGCCCCTTGCGCGGCGAGCGCTTCGCGGATCTTGCGTGCCGGATCGTCCCCAAGCTCGGCAACAATAACGATCGGCCGCATTTTGCCGGTCGAGGCGATTTCGTCGGCAAGCGCGTTGAGTCGCTCCTCGCGCCGCGCAACCAAAGCAAGCTCGTGCCCGTTCCGAGCGAAGACGCGCGCGAGCTCGACGCCGAGACCGGCGGAAGCGCCTGTGATGACGGTGATGGGGCGTACGGCCATAGGCTCCCTTTATTCGAGATTCTTGCTCGGTGGAAAGTCGCGCGAGAAGACCGGTTGTTTCACCGCCTCCTTCGGATCGTAGGTCCAGAACTGGCTCACCTGCGGATAGGTCTTGACGATGGTGTTGGTGAGCTTGCCGTTGACGCGCGCCACCTTGCGAATGTGGATGTCGAGGATCGGCGTGCCGTATTCGTCGAGCTTGATTGGGCCGATCGGACCATGCGTCAGCCGCACGTCGTGCATGGCCTTGAGGAAGGCCGCCGCGTCGTCGGTCTTGCCCTTGGTGGCTTTGAGCGCCTCTTCGATGATGAGCAGCGCGGTGTATGGGCCGGCGGTGTAGAAGCCCGGATCGTGCTTGTATTCCGCATTGATGCCGGCCACGAACTTCTTGTTGTCCGGCGTGTCGAGCCCGGCGGCGTACCAGCCGCCGGTATAGACACCAACCGCCTCGTCGCCCATCACCTTGAGGATTCCCTCGTCGGTCATGGTGGTGTTACCGAGCACGGCGACCTTGCCCTTGAGGCCGAACTCGGCGAGCGCCTTCAAGAAACGCAACGGGTTTGAACCGGCAAAGCCGGTGTAGATCGCGTCGACATCCGGCTTGATCTGCGCAAGGTAGACGCCGTATTCCGGCGCGTTGAGCGGCGGCCATAGCTTCTGCACGATTTTACCGCCGGCCGCCTCGAAGGCGAGATGAAAGCCGCCAGCGCCCTCGTGGCCGTACGTGAAGTCCTCCGCCACGATGCAGACTTTCTTGAAGCCGAGCGTCTTGGCCGCGTAATCGCCAAGCGGATAAGTGACCTGCGGCGCGGTGCCGAACGCGTGCAGCACATAAGGGTGCGGCTGGCGCGCCTTGAGATCGACCGTCGCCGCCGAGGTCGTGGTGATCAGCGGCACCTTGGAGTCGCGCACATAGCCGTCCATCGCCAGCGCCTCGTTGGTGGCAAGCGGGCCGATGGTCACATGAACTTTCGAGCGCTCGACCAGCTCCTGCAATTTGGTCTTGGCGAGCGCGGGCTGACCAGCGGTGTCTTGCGTGATCAGCTCGACCTTGCGGCCGGCGATCATGCCGTTGCGCTCTTTCAAGAACAGGGCGGCACCCTCTTCCTGCTGCTTGCCGCCGGCCGCGAGCGGTCCGGTGAGCACCGTGAGGAAGCCGATTCGCAGCGGCTCGTTCGTCTGCGCCAATACCGCGGGGGCGGGAAAGAGGCTGATCGCGGCGCCCGCTTTAAGCAGCGTGCGGCGTGAGACTCGCGTTTTTGCGGCATGCATCATGGACAGTTCCCCCTCGCTAAAGCCGGTCTCGAGCCGGCTCGGCGGCCAGAGTATTCGACTGATACCGAGCGCGCTACCGCCTTGCTCGACACGAGACGTGTGGAATAGTTCGATGCACAATGGGGTTATCGCGCTTTTTTGCGCGTTGCTCCGGGCCTGCGGTTGCGGCAACATGCCGGTCAACAACCAATTTTCCTTGGGAGAAACTCGCCTATGTCCAAGCCCCGCATCAGTTACGTCGATCCGGCGACAATCAGCGATCCGGCGATGCTCGCCGAATTCGAGCGTTGTGCCAAAGAGGGCACGCCGCGGCCGGAAAGCCAAGCGGTGCGCGCCCATGTGCCGGCGGTGTTCTGGTCGTTCGCCAACAGCTGGCGCGACGTGTTCAAGAACGGCGTCGCCGATCACAAGATCAAGGAGCTCTGCCGCATCTATGTCTCGCGGTCGGTGCTGTGCGAGTTCTGCGGCAACCAGCGCTCGATGAAGGCGGCCAAGGCCGGCCTGAAAGAGGACGACTATTCCGAGCTCATCAATTTCGAGAGCTCGCCGCGCTACAATGAACGGCAGAAGGCGGCGCTGTCTTACGCCGAGGCGATCACCTGGGACCTGCCAACAGACGATACCTTCTGGGCGCGCCTGAGCAAGCATTTCAGCGAGCCCGAGCTGGTCGAGATCGGCTACTTCGTCGCGCTGACCATGGGGCAGCAACGCTGGCTGCGCACCCTCAATATCGAGCATCACCAGATTCTCGCGGGCACCGATGCCTCGATGGCGCCCGGCTTCGAAAATGAAGAAGCGCTGGTGCGCTCGAAACAATCGACCGATTACTGGGCCAAGTCCAATATCAAAGCCGCAAAGCAGGCCGCCGAGTGACCGACACGACCACTGCCGTTCAGCGAAGCGCTCCGGCCGTGCGCGCCGGTGCTGTCCCGCGTATCCGCGTGCGCGGGCTCGGCAAGCGCTACGGCTCGCTGGAAGTGTTCCGCAATATCGATTTCGATGTCGGCGAGCGCGAAATCCTCGCCGTCGTCGGTCCCTCCGGCTGCGGCAAGACCACGCTTCTGCGCTGCATTGACGGATTGTTGCCGTTCGATGCCGGCGAGGTGCTGGTCGGCGATCAGCGCGTCACCGAACCGATCGCCGGCGTCGCCATGGTGTTCCAGCATTTCGGACTGTTTCCGTGGAAGACGGTCCACGACAATGTCGCCTACGGCCTGCGCATGGACGGCGCCAGCAAAGCGGACATCGACCGCAAGGTGCCGGAATTCATCAAGCTCGTCGGGCTTGCCGGGTTTGAAAACGCTTATCCCTATCAGATGTCGGGCGGCATGCAGCAGCGTTGTGGCCTCGCGCGCGCGCTCGCGGTCGAGCCAAGCGTGCTGTTGATGGACGAGCCCTTCGCCGCGGTGGATGCGCAGACGCGCGAAATCCTGCAATTCGAACTGCTGCGCATCTGGGAAGAGCGGCCGACCGCGATGATCTTCGTCACCCATTCGATCGAAGAGGCGGTGCTGCTCGGCCACCGGGTCATCGTGCTCAAGGGGCGGCCATCAAGCATCCACGAGACCATCACCATCGACTTGCCGCACCCGCGCACGCGCGACACGTTGCGCCTGCCGCGTTTTGCCGAACTGCGCGAGCGCGTGTGGTCGACGCTGATGCGCGAGGCGCGGGAGGCAGAATTCCAGATCGAACGTTCAAGCTAAAAACCGTCAACAATAAAGGGAGGGTTCGCAATGATCCGACACACCGCAAAGCTTCTCGCCGGCCTTGGTGTCGCCGGCGCTCTGCTCGCCGCGCCGGTGATGCCTGCGGCCGCTGAGGCGATCACCATCGCGACGCCGGGCATTCCGCCAATCTATTCGGTGATGATCGCTTATGTCGCCGACAAGGAAGGCTTCTTCAAGAAACACGGCGTCGACGTGACCATTCGCCCCTTCGACAACGGCACCGCCGCGGCCCGCGCCGTGGTCGCCGGCGACGTCGACATGTCATGGTCGCCGACGCCGCCGGTCATCAACCAGATCTCCAATGCCGGCGTGCCGCTGGTCGCCGTTTACGGCATGCCCAATCCGGACTGGGTGCTTGGCACCATCGATAAGGGCAAGAAATGCCAGGATATCAAGGGCCAGGAAGTCGGCGTCGACTCGGTCGGCGGCGCGCGTTCGGTCGCGCTGCGCTCGATGCTCACCGGCTGTCCAGGCGTCACAATCAATGACGTCAAGCAAGTCGCGCTCGGCGGTGGCGCCGGCGCCGCGATGATCGCCGGCAAGCTGCAGTTCGGCGTACTGCATCTCGACGATCTCGCCGAGATCAAAGTGCAGGGCAAGCCGCTTGAAATTCTGCTGCGGCAGAAGGAGACGAGCCCCAACAGCCACTATCTGATCCTCGTGGCGCGCAAGGACAACCTGGCGAAGAAGCGCGATGCGGTCGTGCGCGCGGTCGCCGGACTGATCGAATCGGCGCATTTCATGGCCGATCCAAAAAATGCCGACGCGGTTGCCAAGATCGCGACGGTGACCGGCCACAATGAGGCGGTCGCCAAGGAGGCGCTCAAGGAATTCCTCGGCATCAATTTCTGGGCGATCCACGACGACGGCCTGCCCAAGGACAAGCTCGAGGCCACCGCCAAGCTGATGAAGAAGATCGGCGCCATCAAGCCCGACAAGGAGCCGGTGATGTACGACCAGTTGGTCGATCCGAGCATCTGGAAGGACGCCAACGCGATGGTGAAGTGAGTAATGGGCTGTCGCCCCCCGCGAAGGCGGGGGGCCGAGTCATCTCAGTGTCGACGTTGAAACCGCGAAGCGGAGATTACTGGATCGCCCGCCTTCGCGGGCGATGACGGCTATCCGGAAGACAACCGTGTTCGTGAGCTACATTCGCCGCCAAGCATCATTCTGGTTGAGCCTAGCCATCGGCATCGTCGCCTGGGAAATCGCCGGGCGCTCGACCAGCCAAGCCTTCATGGTGCCGTTTTCCACCACCGTCGCGAACCTCTGGGGCTTGGCGAAGACCGGCGAATTCGCCCGTCAGTTCTTCGATTCGGCGCAGCTATTCCTCCTTGGCTTCATCCTTGCGCTCGCTATCGGCATGCCGCTCGGCATGTTGCTCGCACGCGTGCGCGTGCTGCGCATCGGCATCGAGCCCTACATCATGATCATCTACGCGACGCCGCTGGTTGCATTGATCCCCTTCATCTTGTCGTTGATGGGGTTCGGCTTCGCGCCGAAGGTGCTGGTGGTGTTTCTGTTTGCCGTTTTCCCGGTGATCTACAACACGGTCGAGGGCGCGCGCAGCATCAAGCCGGAGCTTATCGAGGTGGCGCGCTCGTTCCGCTCCAACGAATGGGCGCTGTGGCGCGAAGTGATGCTGCCCTACACATTGCCCTACGCCATGACCGGCGTGCGCCAGGCGATCGGCCGCGCGCTGGTCGGCATGATCGCGGCGGAATTCTTCCTGAGCGCCACCGGGCTCGGCCAGCTCATCATGCAGGCGTCCCAAAACTTCGACACCGCCGGCGTGTTCTCCTCGATCTTCCTCATCGCGCTGATCGGCGTCGGGCTGATGCGGCTCGGCCTCAGAATCGAGCAGCACTTCGCGCGCTGGAGACAATAGATGGCCGAATCCGCCCTCTCCGCGCCCGTCCCCGCAACGGCAAGCCCAACCGCCAGCCGTCTCATGAGCACGTTTCTGCCGCGTTTCATCACCGGACTTGTCATACTGCTGGCGTGGGAACTCGTGGTGCGGGCGCTGGCGCCGGCCTATGTCGCCAAGCCGACCACGGTCCTGCTGGCCATCCCCCGCGTCATCGTCGATCCGGCGTTCCAGAAGGCCACCGGACAGACGCTCGCCGCCGTCGCCGAAGGGCTCGGCATCGCGCTCGTCGCCGGCACCATTATCGGTCTCTTGATGGGCCGTAGCGCCGCCTTCGAGCGCGGCATCCGCATCTACGTCAACGGTTTCTACGCCATGCCAATGATCGTGGTGCTGCCGCTGTTTTCGCTGTGGTTCGGCTATTCTGCCGGTACCCGCATTGCAACCATCATCTTCGCCGCCATCTTCTCGATTATCCTCAACGTCGCCGACGGCGCCCGTTCGGTGCCGCGGGAATATCTGGAAGTCGCCCGCTCCTTCCGCTCTGGCCGGCTGCGCATGCTCGGCGAAATCGTGGTCCCCTCATCGATGCCCTATCTGCTCGCCGGTTTCCGCCTCGCCGCGGGGCGCGCGCTGATCGGCGCGGTGGTGTCGGAGTTCTTTCTCTCCATCGGCGGGCTCGGCTATTTCATCCTCTACAACTCGCGCGCCTACCACCACAACGAGGCCTTCGTCGGCGTGCTGCTGCTCGCCGCCTTCGGCGTCGGCTTCGAGTTTTTGGTGAACGGCTGCACGCGGCGCTTCATGCCGTGGTATCGGCGCGGCGAGAAAGACTAAAGCGGCACCCAGCAAAGGACGCGTAGCA
>Ga0335081_10021254_pt1 | contig 10508 bp, 12 predicted proteins | sample Lox_Sample_35_FD_206713 | JGI IMG/M metagenome (GOLD analysis project Ga0335081, IMG submission 206713) | Soil microbial communities from Loxahatchee National Wildlife Refuge, Florida, United States - Lox_Sample_3.5 | ecosystem: Environmental > Terrestrial > Soil > Wetlands | place: USA...
GGCCCGGGACCGTCCACCGACAGCACCGGTTACCGCTGGCTGATTCTCGCTGCCGAGATGGCCGGCCTGGTGAACGACAACTGGCGGCCGGCGCCGCATCCTGCTCGCACAGCCCGTGACTGCCCGCTGCGGACTGCCGCATGCGCGCTCAGCGGACAGGCCCGTTCGGTCCGCACGGCGCGGGACTTCACCTTCGCTACCCTGCGCCGGTGGCGTACCGCGCACAGCAGTCAGGACATCACGCTCGTCGTGTCTGAGCTGGTGACCAACGCGCTGCGGCACGCTCTGCCGGAGCCTGGCGCTACCGGCCCGCCGGGACAAGTCCTGCTCGGGCTGCTGGAGTACGGGCCCTGGCTGCTGTGTGCGGTCAAGGACCCAAGCGAGGTGGCGCCGGTGCCGCGCCCCCCCGGTTCTCTCGCCGAGACCGGGCGCGGGCTGCAGATGATCTGCGCGCTCAGTGACCAGTGGGGCTACACCAAGCCCAGCGATGCCGGGAAGACCGTGTGGGCCATATTCACCGTGCGGCGTGCATCGTCTTCCCCGGCCCGGTTCTAGAATGCCGGGTTTACTCGAAGTCGGATGTGTCGCCTGCCCCGCGGCGTATGATCTCGGGCTCGGGCTGGGAGAAGTCGATTACCGTTGTCGGCTCGGTGCCGCATTCGCCCGAGTCGATCACCGCGTCCACCGCGTGGTCGAGCTCCTCGGCGATCTCCCACCCCTGGGTCATGGGCTCGTCCTGGCCGGGCAGGAGAAGGGTGCTCGAGACCAGCGGCTCGCCGAGTTCGGCGAGCAGCGCCTGGGATACCACGTGCCTCGGGATCCGCACCCCGACAGTCTTCTTCCTCGGGTGCTGCAAGATGCGCGGTACCTCTTTGGTCGCGGGCAGGATGAAGGTGTAACTGCCGGGGGTTGCCGCCTTGATCGCGCGGAATACCGGGTTGGCGACGTGAATGAACTGGCCTAGCTGAGCGAAGTCCTGGCACACCAGCGTGAGGTGATGCCGGTCGCCGAGGCCGCGGATCGACCTGATCCTGGCCATTCCGTCCCTGTTGCCAAGCTGGCAGCCGAGTGCGTAGCAGGAGTCGGTCGGGTAGGCGATCACGCCGCCATCGCGCACGATATCGGCGATCTGGACGATCGCGCGCCGTTGCGGGTTGGCCGGATGGATGTCGAAGTACCTGGCCATGCGACGAGCTTAGAGGTATCGGCGCGGCTGCGGGCGGCATGTGGGTTGGTACGGTGACCGTGGTGAGCGTCACGTCCGTGTGCCGCCCCGCCGCGACAACTGGCATAGCGGCATGCCTATCGTTGGGATGTGCTGAGCGGACCGCGCTTGCGTCAGGTGGCGCTGGTGGCGCGCGATTGCGCCCGGATAGCTGGCGAGCTGCGTCAGGCCTTCGGCTGGCCGCCGCCCTTTCACGATCCGGGGGTGGGCCGGTTCGGCCTGACCAACGCGGTGTTCACGGTCGGCGACACCTTCGTTGAAGTGGTGGCTCCCGCGCAGCCGGACACGACCGCCGACCGGTACCTCGAGCGGCGCGGCGGCGATGGCGGGTACATGGCGATATTCCAGGTCCCGGACCTGGCCGTGGCCCGGCGCAGAGCCGCCAGCCTGGGAGTACGGGTGGTCTGGACCTCCGACTACCCGGACATCGCCGCGACCCACCTTCATCCCAGGGACGTCCCCGGCGCGATCGTGTCTTTGGACTGGGCGGCCCCGGAGCAATCGTGGCGGTGGGCCGGCCCGTCGTGGACGGGGCAGGTCCCCGGGCATGCCCCCGGCGGCGTGACCGGGCTGACGCTCGAGGTTGATGACCCGGCCGCCGCGGCCGGGCGCTGGGCGGCGGTGCTCGGGATCCCCGCTGCCGACAGCGGGGACACCGTAGTGGTAGAGCTGCCGGACCGGGGCCAGCGGCTGCGGTTCGTGCCTGCCCGGGGCGGTCGCGGCGAGGGCATCACCGAGGTGACCATCGCCGGACTGCCCGGCGGCGGCCCATGGCTGATCGGCGGGGTCCGCTTCGCCGGCGAGGAGGGATGACATGACCGCGCTCGATACGGGGACCGAGGATCTGCGCGCCGAGATCGACGGCGGCGTCGCGGTGATCACCATGAACCGGCCGGATCGGCGGAACGCCTTCTCCCCGGCCATGGTGTCCGCCCTGGGGGCCGTCCTCGCCCAGGTGGAGGTCGACGAAGCGGTTGGCTGCGTCGTGCTCACCGGGGCGGGGGGTGCCTTCTGCGCCGGCGGCGACGTCAAGAGCATGGCTGCTCCGCCTGCGGATCGCGGAAACGGTGCCGGCCCGTCACTCGACGCCCGCATCCACCGCCAGCGACTGAACCAGCGGGCCACCAGCGGTCGCCTGTGGCACATGCCCAAGCCGACGATCGCCGCGATCGGCGGGCCCGCGGCCGGGGCCGGCCTGTCGCTGGCGCTGGCCTGTGATCTGCGCTACGCGGTACCGGAGGCGGTGCTGACCACCGCTTTCGCCAAGGTCGGGTTCGCTGGAGACTACGGCGGGACATGGTTCCTCACCCGGCTCGTGGGCAGCGGTAAGGCCAAAGAGCTCTACTACTTCTCGGAGCGGCTGAGCGCCGAGGAAGCCCAGCGGCTCGGGATCGTCAACGCCGTCTTCCCGTCGGCCGACTTCGAGCGGGAGGTGATGGAACGCGCTCGCCGGCTGGCGCAAGGGCCGTCGATCGCGTACCGCTACATGAAGGAGAACCTGAACCGGGCCGTATCCGGCGAACTGGGTGAGTGCCTGGACCTGGAAGTGACCCACCACGCGCACACCGGGCTTACCGAGGATCACCGCGAAGCCGCGCGGGCCTTCACGGAAAAACGCGAACCGCATTTCCACGGCCGCTAGCCCGGGCCGGTCGGCCCGCTGGATTGGCGCCCGGACTGGGAGCAGGCCGTGCGTCTCCCGCCTCGCGATGGCCAGGTGATCGTGGGCGTCGCCCGCGTCGGCTGAGCAACCGGCATGCCGTCATGCCGAAAGGTGATGACCGGCCAGGGCGGTACCGGGCAGGCTTGGCTCATGGGTTCGGAAGGTTTGAGTGGCCTGGTGAACCGGGTCATCGCGTGGGCGGACTGCCTGCAGCGCAAGCACGGTGTGCTCGGGTTCCCCTACGCGGTGGTGAAGAAGTACGGCGACGACGAGGGCGGGCGGCAGGCGGCGCTCATCACCTATTACGGGTTCCTGAGCATCTTCCCGCTGCTGCTGCTCGGGGTGGCGATACTGTCACGGGTCCTGGCCGATCATCCGGACCTGCGCCGGCGGCTGATTGACGAGATCGTGCCGAAGGCGCTGCGGCCCACGGTGGAGCACTCGCTGGCCACCTTGCCAGCGTCGACGGTCCCGTTCATCGTCGGCCTGGTCGGCTTGCTGTTCGCCGGCACTGGTGTCGTGTTCTCGGCCTACCAGACGCTGAACAACGTCGCCGCGGTCCGGCGTCGCTTCCGGGCCGGTTTCTTCTCGCGGTACGTCCGGGTGTTCGTGGTGCTGGCGATACTGATGCTCGGGGCGCTGGCCGCTGGTGCGCTCACGGTGGTGGCCACCGCGCTGCCCGGCCAGCCCGGAGTGCAGCGTGCGGCCGCCGTGCTCGGAACAGCCTTGGTCGTCTTCGCCGTGCTGCTGCTGGGCGCTAAGTTGCTGCTGGCACGGCACGCGCCGGTCCGGGCCCTGTGGCCCGGCATCCCGGCCGCACGCATCGAGTTCCACCTCGCCGAACGGGACTCCCCGCCGGTACCGGGCGGTTCCCCGCCCGCCAGTGACGGTCCAGGCTAGACTCCTAGCCGGCCCGTCCGCGGACACCTGCCCTGATCCGGCGTACCGGGACGGCGCCTGACCCGGGCTCAGCTGTCCGGGTCGGGATCGGCGTCCGTGACCTCGGGTTCGGGATCCACCCCGCCTTCCCGGTGCTTCTCCGACGCGCGCATCACGGCCCGCATCTTGGCGAACTCGGCGGTGTCCGACATGTCATACTCGCTGCCACGATGGTCGTCGGCGTCTCCCGGCGCCGGTATGCGGTCGCTCATGGCCAGATCCTCCTCCAGAAGCCGAATTCCGTGCCCAGCACGGTTCGGGAACCTGCGGCGCAGCCCGGGCGCCTGGCCAGCGTACACAGTACCCGCAGGCAGCACCCGCCCGGCCGCGGCGGCCCGGCGCGTCGCCCAAGTCTAGTGGCGAAACCGGAACCGCGCTGGTCGCCGGCGCTGCTCGGCGGCGCGCTCGCACCGCCGGCGGCCACGGGATGTATCAGCCGCCATCGGAGGGCCCTCCGCCAGGTAGACGCATTTACGGAACGGCGCGGGGGCGGGTTCCGGTGATGCGGGACGAATTCGGGGGTGGCGGTGACAGATGAGCGGAAGCCAGAAAAAGACCGATCCTAAGCTGTGCTGGAATTGCGGCAAGCGGGGAGTTCCTGGTATCGGCAGCCAGATGACGTGCCCTCCCTGCGAGGTGACGTGGATGCCCTGGTCCTCAGCGCTCTCGGTATCCCAGATCAGGGCGGCTTAGGGGCAGCGCAGCCTGTTGCGCCGACTTCCCGGGCCGCAAACCCTCGGATACCGCTGCGTGCCGCTACGGGCGTGCCTGCGCGAGGACTTCGCTGGCGGCGCGTGCGCCTGAGCGCAGTGCCCCTTCCATCAGGCCCGCCCAGGCTCCGGCGGTGTGCTCGCCGGCGAAATGGACTGTGCCCAGGGGGGCGGCGATGAGTTCATCGTCCCCGCCGGCCACGGTGACGGTGAGCGCGGAGTATGACTCGCCCGCCCACGGGTCGTCGTTCCAGGTGGTGAGCATGGCCCGGCTGGGGTCTGCCCGCAGTTCTGGTCGTAGTGCCGCCACCCGGGACACCCACCTGGCCGGCCCTTCGGCTACTGCCAGAGCGGCCAGCCCCCCATCGGTGCCGCCGAACGCATGCAGGACCGGCTGGATCTGACCCGAACCGTCGGCTGCCGTCCAGGTCCAGAACCGGTCCGGCACGCTTTGCACAGCCGAGGCGGCCGCGGGCCGGGTCAGTGGCATGTGCAGCTTGGCGTTGTGCGCCAGCCCGGCACGCTGCCAGGCCGACCGGTATCTCTGCGGGACCGGTGGTGAGAACGGCAAGGCCCGCAGAACGGCCATCGGCACGGCGACGATGACCGCGTCGCCGCTGACTTCGCCGTCATCGGTGAGCACCCGCACCCCGTCCTGGTCATGCTCCACCGATCGCACCGCGCTGCGCAGCTACTTCCTGATGTGTAGTCGCCGCCCCGCCGCGCGGCTCGCGCTCGTAGTAGGACATGGCCATCTCCGCGAGACGCAGGCCGAGCTCGCTTGCCATCGTCCGCATGAGGTCGTATCCGTCCAGCACGAACTCGCCGCCGCGCTCGACGACACTGCGCCGGTCACCCGGTATCAGCTCCTGTGACCACACCCGGCCGCCGACCCGGTCCCGTGCCTCCAGGACCACCGCCTGGTGACCAGCCTGGGCCACCCGGTACGCGGCCAGCAGGCCCGCGAACCCGGCCCCGGCCACTACCACCCGCACGCCCCGCTCCCTCCCAGGCCTACCCGCCTGGCGGCATCCTGCCACACCCGTCAGCTTCTCTTCGGCGGCGGCTCGCTAAGATCAGCCCTGATGCTCACCTTGAACCATCTCGTCACGTCCGGCACGTTCTCCCTTGACGGCGGTACCTGGGACGTGGACAACAACGTCTGGGTGCTCGGCGACGACACCGAATGCGTGGTCATCGACGCCCCGCACGACGCTGACGCGATCCTGGCTGCCGTCGCGCCGCGTCGGCTCACCGCCATCTTGTGCACCCACGCGCACGACGACCATATCGACGCCGCCGCTGCGCTGGCCGAGGCGACCCACGCGCCGATCTGGCTGCACCCCGCCGACCGCGAGCTCTGGGATCAGACCTACCCCGACCGGGCTCCCGACCGGGACCTGGCCGACGGGCAGAGGATGACCGTCGCGGGCGCCGAGCTCACGGTGCTGCACACGCCGGGGCATTCGCGCGGCGCCGTGTGCTTCCACCTGCCCGGCCAGGGCTGGCTGTTCAGCGGCGACACGCTGTTCGCCGGCGGCCCGGGGGCGACCGGGCGTTCCTTTTCCGACTTCGGCGCGATCATCGACTCGATCCGCGACCGCTTGCTCGTCATCGACCCGGACACGATCGTCCACACCGGCCACGGGCCGGATACCACCATCGGTGCCGAACGGCCCCACCTGCAGGAATGGATTGCCCGCGGGCACTGACCGCCACCCGCGACTGCGCCGCGCTGCGGGGCTTCCTGACCGCCGCCAAGAGCACCAGCAGCGCGCACGAAAAAGCTACCGGGTTCCCCAACGACGGCCTCGCCGCCTACATCCAGGCCAGCCTGCACGAGGCTGGCTGCCCGCAGCCCGGCGGCTGGCCGAAGGCAGACGCCCGGCGATCATCGGCGAGCTTCCGCGTAGCGTTGCAGGAACAGCGCCTCGCTCAAGGCCATCGCCGCGATCTCGGCCGGATCCACGCTCTCGTTGGGGGCGTGGATGAGAGCCAGCGGCTCCTCGACTCCCAGCAAGATGAGCTCAGCGTCGGGGTAGGTGCCGGCGAGCACGTTGCACAGCGGGATCGCGCCGCCTTCGCCGAGCGTCACCATCGGCCGGCCGTAGGCCTCACCCATGGCCGCGGCGATGGCCCGGTACGCGGGCCCGCCGGTCCTGGCCTGGAATCCAGATCCCGGCGCTTCGATGTCAGCGGTCACGTGCACTCCCCAGGGGGCAACGGCATGGAGGTGGCTGACCAGCGTCCGGGCCGCGTCGCCGGCCGGCATCCCGGGCGGGACGCGCAGGTTCAGGCGGGCGCTGGCGCGCGGCGCTATCGCGGCCGCCGACCCGAGCACCGGCGGGCAGTCGATGCCGCAGATCGTCACCGCCGGACGCGACCAGACCAGGTCCGCCACCGTTCCGTCGCCGAGCACCGACACGCCATCGAGCACGCCGGCGTCCGCCCGGAACGTTTCCGGCGGGTAGGGCGCACCCGGCCACACCTGGGTGTTGTCCAGCCCGCGGACCGTCGTGTTGCCGTCAGCGTCCCGCAGCGTGGCCAGCATCGCCACCAGTGCCGCCAGAGCGTCGGGGGCCGCTCCGCCGAACGTTCCCGAGTGCAGCTCCGACGCCAGTGCCTGCACGTGGACGACCACGTCGGCTACGCCGCGCAGGCTCACCGTGACGGCAGGGTGGCCCACGGCCGCGTTCCCGGCGTCGCCGACCAGGATCGCGTCCCCGCGCAGCAGGTCGGCGTGTCCGGGTACGAAGCCCTCCAGGGCCCCGGTGGTTTCCTCGGATCCCTCTACCACTAGCTTCAGGTTGACCGGCACCTCGTCGCCCAGGGCGCGCAGGGCGGTCAGGTGCATCAAGATGTTGCCCTTGCAATCGGCGGCGCCGCGGCCGTACCAGCGCCCGTCCACCTCGGTCAGCTCGAACGGCGGGGTCCGCCAGTCGGCCTCGTTCAGCGGTGGCTGGACGTCGTAGTGGGCGTAGAGCAGCACGGTCGGAGCGTCGGGGTCAGGGCCCGGCCGGGTGCCGAGCACCGCCTGGCTCCCGTCCGCCATCTCCGCCAGCCGGGCGTCGGAAAAGCCGGCCCCGGCAAAAGCTTCAAGTACCCATTGCGCCGCACGGGCACATTCTTCCGGCGGGAACTGGCGGGGGTCGGCCACCGAACGGATGGCCACAAGCTCCGCCAACTCCGGCTGAACCTGGCTCATCAGGCGCGCGATGCGTTCACGAAGGTCCATGGCTCCTCACCCCTACAGTGACGCGGACTGCGACGGTCACCGGGACTGTCCGGCGCCGTCCCCGTCAGGCCTGGTCCTACCCGGCGGGGTGGTCGAGGCTGGCCGGCGGCAGGTCGCGGACCTGCTGCCTGGTGATGCCGAGCCGGATGCCGTCGTCGAACCCGGTCACCTGCGCGGCCGGGATGGCGACGTCCTTGCGGTCCCAGGCCGGCCCCTCCCTGATCACCACCTGGGTCACCTGCCGGCTGGCCGGGTCGATGCGCAGGGCGCGGAGGTGCCCGATGGCGCCGTCGGTGGCGTGCACGTGCTCGCCGCGGCGCTCCTCCACCTCGCCCGGCGGGACGACGTCGATGGTCTCGTGTTCCGGGATCCTGGGGATCGTGCCGCCGTCCGCGGCCGGCCCGCCCGCGCCGCGCCAGCCGGGCGGCAGCAGCTGGACCGGATCCGGGTAGCCGGGCACGAACTCCGCCAGGGTCTCCTCGGCGGTCGGCAGGTTCTTGAACTCCGCCTCGGTGCAGCCGAGCCGGACCAGGCCCGGGCCCGCTTCGACGAGGTCGAGCGCGACCAGCCGGGCGAGCCCCTGCCGCCCCTCCGGCTCGACCACAAGATGGGTCACCGTGCGGGCGGCGGGGTCGACGACCGCGGCCAGCACCTCGCCGCGATATCCGTCGCTACCGACAGCGGCACTTCCTATTACGAGCGTTATCACCGGGAGCCCTCCTCGTATCCAGGACACTAGCGCCCAGCCACCTACCCTGCCATCCACCTACCCTGCCATTAGGTGCGTCGCGCCGCATGATGCGGATGCCGATGTCATCGTGTCCGGCCGGGATCCCAGACGTAGGGGGTGGTGCGGGCCAGGCGGCTGAACCCGAGGCGGGCCAGGATCGGCTGGCTATCAGGCAAGGCGTCGACGTAGAGGTAGCAATAGCCCCGGGCGGCGGCCAGTTGGGCGCGGTAGGCGATCAGGGCGCGGTAGATGCCCTGCCCTCGCCAGCCGGGCAGTGTTCCCCCGCCCCATAGGCTCGCGAAGCTGGTGCCGGGGAGGAACTCGATCCGGGCCGAGCACACCGGCTGGTCCCCGGCCATCGCCACTACCATGGCCATGTCTTCGGGGCATTGATGCAACTGGGCCGCCAGCGACCGGCGCAGCCGGGAACTATCGGTCCCGAACACTCGCTCGTGCACGTCGGCGAGCAGGCCGATGCCGGCCTCGTCGGTCACCGGCAGCAGCCGCACCCCAGGCGGCAGCGTCACCTGTGCCGGCACCGTGGCGACCTCCGTCACCATCAGCGACTCTTCGCCTTCGGCGGCAAAGCCGGCCGCCAGCAGCCGCTCGCTCAGGTCAGGCGGCTGATCGTAGTCATAGAGCTTCCATTCGAACTTCTCGCCGCGGGCCGCGAAATAGGCCATTTGGCCAGCGATCACCGCGTCCGCGTCCGCGTCGCCCAGGCCCGACCAGGCGATCCCGGACCAGCCCTGGTCAGCTGCGCCCACCCACCGCACCACGAAGCGGTCGGCTTCGATCCGCGCCCCCGATCCGTCCGGGCGGACACTGCGGCGGACCTGGGCATCGAAGGCGGCAAGCACCCGGTCAGGCTCCACCCGCCCAGCCCACCACCGGATACTCCCCGGCGCAACCCTGGAAGGACGCTGTTTGAGTGTCAGGACACCCCTCCTACGGGGTCTGGCGACACTCAATAACGTGATCATGGGGCAGGAGCCGCCGCCGACCCGTCAGCGGTTGACGTCAGGGTCGCTGATGTAACGCTTATAGGCCTCTTTCAGCTCGGGCGAACCCGGCGGCTCCATGTAGTCACGGACCGTCCCGAGCTGGAACGTGCAGAAGTCCAGCGCCTCCTGCTCCCTCGCGCGCAGTATCCGGCGGTGCGGCGCCATGGCGTTGCAGGCTATGTCCGCCTGGCGTAGCGCCTCGTGTACGGCGCGGCGGATCGTGATGTTCAGCGCGCGCATCTGCCCATCGCTGATGAATCCTTCCCCGCTGCCCGGGTTATCCGGATCCAGGCCCCAGCAGCCGTGGAAGGTCTGCAACGCGTTACGGATGGCTTGCGCCACAACCCAGGTCCGGAACTGCTCATGGCCGGTCTTCCCGTGGTCACGCTCGATGAGGGCCAGCAGGTCGGCGGTTGTCACGGACGCGCTCGTTTCTCCGGTTGAAGAGCCTCGGCCTGCCGCCGCGCCCCTTGGCAGCCTGGCGAGAGACCCCGCCGACACGGGGGAGAGGGGAACTCGGCGGGGTGCTCTCGGGCGCATGCCCGGTGCCGCCCAGACGGCGAGGCACCGGAGGTAGCCAGTCAGAATGATCGGCCATGAACCTGGACCTCGGCTGGAATCTACCTGTAAGTAACATCCATATAGGCTGCAGCAAGTCCGAGCATTTACTGGAGGCGAGGCACGGGTTGACGCCTTAGTCGAGTCCGTCGCGGTCGGCCCATTCCAGCAGGGTGTCCAGGCGGTAGACCGAGTCGTCGATGCCCTGGTGCAGGTCGCCGAGCCTGGCAAACCGGTCCGGCACGGTGGCGATGGTGAACTCGCGCGGGTCCACGTCGTCGACCTCATCCCATCTGATGGGGGTGGAGACGGTCGCCTCCGGCACCCCGCGTACCGAGTACGCGCTGGCGATGGTGTGGTCGCGGGCGTTCTGGTTGTAGTCGACGAACAGCATGGCGGGGTCGCGGTCCTTACGCCACCAGGTGGTCGTGACGGCATCCGGCG